>Ga0315338_1002873_pt1 | contig 16023 bp, 13 predicted proteins | sample ASW8metaG_FD_204518 | JGI IMG/M metagenome (GOLD analysis project Ga0315338, IMG submission 204518) | Ammonia-oxidizing marine archaeal communities from Monterey Bay, California, United States - ASW #8 | ecosystem: Environmental > Aquatic > Marine > Coastal | place: USA: California | collected... | reverse complement strand
TTTAATACGGAGTCGTGCGTGTTGAAGTCAAACTGGATACTGATCACGCCGCCAACGTATGGTGATAAGTCGTAGGCTGCTGAGGTCCACTCGCTAGTTGGATCAATGAGATCGTCCGCGTTCGATGCTAAGTGCTTAAAAGGGCCACCCGATGCGGAAATGCGTACTCGGGCAACATCGTAAGATGGTGATGCATCCTCTGTTTTCAAAAAATAGTTAAACGAAAGCTGGGGCGAATCGGCACTCGTCAAGTCGATCTGTGGAGAAGTTATTCGACCGGCTGTATCACCAACGTTAAAGTTACCGCCACCATTTGGGCCTTCTCCTGTCCCAAAATAAATACTGTCATTGCCAGTGTGATTCGGATCGGCCCCACGCCCGGTTGAGAGGTGCCACAGACCCGCTACTGAAGCACCGGTGTTGTCGATCGAAAAACCATCGAGGTCTGGTGCACCCAAGTTGCTGAAATCAGCGATAAAGAGTTCTTCCAGAAGGAAAATATCCGCAGTATCATCAACCACAACAGGATTGCCTGTGCCATTATCCGCGTCGTTGTAAGTCACGGTAATGATGTTACCTGACTTTACATTCAATATGCCATTGCCAGATGTGCCGGAGGCAGAGGTCGAGATGGTGCCCTGAAAAAATCCGCCTCCTAATTCGGAAAGCGAGATAGTTTCACTGTCACCCCCACTGGAGACCGCAGAGACATTGATCGGACCGCCTCCTAATAAGTCAAGGTCTCGGACAGTGACCGTCACGGTTTCACCAACTTGATAGCTTTCCGCGTCAAACTCAATTTGGCCAGCACTTGTCGCTGGTAAGTCGAATGCTTCGGTAACATTGGTTGAATTGCCACTGCCACCATCGAAGGCGCTAAATCCCATTCCACGGCGGGCAAAAGCCATCCAAATTGCCAGTTGATTCGCACCACCGTAGGCAACCTGGTCGGCCTGTAGTATTGCATCGCGAGCATCAAGAAACGAAGGATTAGAAGGTTGTAACTTCAGACCATCCATTACCAACTGCAAAGCTATATTGTTCCCACCAGTACCTTGGTGAAGATTGGTATCAAAACCGTAGCCTCCTATCTGACCTCCGTCTCCGTTGATCAGTAGCCAGTTCAGATCCCACAATGCTGAAGCCCAAATTTCACCCGAAGCGTGTACCTCACTATGGTTTCTTATATCTCCATAGGTTAGCGGGTTTATCGCCTTGTTGAAGTTATAAGGATAGCGACGTATTCCATCGCCATTAGTAGCTTGACCCAAAAAATAGGTTCCCACTGGATATGAGTCTAATTGCGCATCGCCTGACTTCTGCGTCAGCATGAGTGACCACCAGTCACCCCATCCTTCACCCATTCCACCACTTTGGGTTGCATTGAGGGAATTGGAATTATTTGCCCCTCCAGTCAGTCGAATTGATACTCCATGTCCGTATTCATGAACTGTTATTTGATTCGACAATGCACTATCCCGGTCGGGTGTTGTCGAGACAAATAAATCATTCAGCGTCATTTGCATTCGGGGAGATTGGCCCTCGGGAGGTACTGATATGCTTGGACCGAAAATAGTGGGGTCTTGCACATCTACAATTATTGGGTCGCCCCCGCTGCCGCCGTTGCCGTAATTGTTTAACTGGAAATTGCCCGCCGCCTCGTCAAATCCATAGCGATAATGAATGTCATGTAGAAGGTTATTCCAATAAAATAAATTCGTGATCGAAGCCGATTCATAATTCTCTGGTTCTGATCCGAGATTAAGCGGGAAATTAAAGTTTAAACCCGGGCCTCCTGAGGGGCGGAAGCCGCCAGTATTATTCCCATTTCGGTCCTCTTGGGCGGTGACATTATTCCCCCGAGTGTCGGTGAATTCAGCACCTGCAATCCCGTTTGTGTCGTGCCAGCCAAAAGGCGATCCGGTTATATCATAGGGGTCGACTTCAATTACTCGACTGCCATCGTCTGGATGCTCCAGGGGTAGTGGGAAAACATTATAAGAGACATGGCTGACCCAGTCAGATAGTGCAATTAGTTCACCGTCCGAAGCACTCACACTCGAATCGTACCAATGACCGCCGTCCACCGTCTCGACGATGAGATTCCAAGCTAGTTCAACTCCACCGTCCGGGGTTGGTACATAGTGCAATTCAGCTGGTATTTCGCTTGACGACACGCCGCTAGCAGCCAGCAGGGTCGACGCGTCAGGATCACCACTATGATTGTGCTCAAAAGCAACAGGTGGCGCGTCCAGTGTCCAACCCATATGTGCGCTGAGAGATTCCAATGCCTCGCCCGCTGTCAACGTCGGCTGGCTCAACGTGGATATCTCCACGCCGCTACTTCCCAGTCCGGCTAAAAAACTGCTGCCCACGTTGAGAACTTGACCGTCAGTCGTGATGTTAATGTTGATGTCAGCGCCGACGATTTCTAATCCATCAAACATTTGACGCAGGTAAATGTGCGTCACCCCAGTATGTTTACTAACATACTGATCGGTCACTAAGTAGTTATCAAAGTCCCCGGCAGTTAGCCCAAGATCACCCGCTTTGCTGCTTAAATAATCCAGAGCGATATCTAATGGGGCTGCATCTGAAGGCGGAGTCAAAAAACTACCCAGCTCGTACAAACTGGTTCGCGGTGGAGAATAATACGATCCATCCTGTGCATATAAGCTTTCTGCCAGTGAGGCCGTATCCTCAGCCACGAGACTTGTTGCGAATTCGTTTGTCAGGTCTCTCTCTTGTTTTTCCTCGGTCTGTAGCCAATCAATTTCAGAGGAGTTAGCTGACAAAAGCTGTCTTGGTTCTAAACTCTCGAAACTGAGACAACGATAATAGGACAGTTTTGAACGGCCGATAGATTCTTGACGATCAGTATGTTGCTTTTGTCGTTGATCCATAACGCGTTTAGTTTCCATGAAAGCACCTATGCCAGAGGGCTACAGTAAATGCTGAATTGAAGCAACATTATTCCGTCGCCCTTTTTTGAAATTAGTGTGAATATGTACCGTGGCGTTCGCATAGAGGAAAACCGTGATATAGCATCGCATCATAAGGCGGGGATCTAGAGACAGCAAGTATTTCGCTAAATATCTACAAATATCGCGTTAAAAAAGTCTGCTGAATGTACTTTTTTGGTGAGATGTTGCAGAAAATGCAGTTTTGAAAACATGGGCCTGAAAACCCGATGCATTTATAGGCACAACAAGACATTCTCGTTGTCGTTAGTTCCAATCAACCCCAACTAACTCTGACGTTCTCAATGATCTGACTAGTAGGGATTACCTGTTTAAGAAATCTAAGCATAGAAACTCAAAATTTCATGTTGTGACTGTAGGCGTTGAATCAGCCAAGTGAGTAGAACATGTTGTTCCATCTCAATGCTTGTTGTTGAATCATCTGAGTGATTAAAAATTGATTATTACGCCAATTTGTTGCTAGCGGCGACAGCATTCGATCTGCATCATCTTCTGCGAAAACAGTGGCGATTCTGGCAAACTTTGCCGATCATTCCGATTGTATGGATTAGTGTGCGCACGGTCTGCGTTCGCTACGTCGCCCTTTTTTCACTGGTGATACCCTTCCGATGCAATACGACAACCTGACATTTTTTCTGCGGACTCGCATTCCGAAACTTGTGGCATTTCTGCTGATGCTGGCTAGCGTACTGGGTGCTTCGCAAGAGGTCTCGGCTCAAGGTCCGAAGCTGACTGGCGCTGATACGTCGGAGCAAACAGCCCCCTTTGTCCGCAGCTATAGTGTCAAAGGTGAGAACGAAAAGCTGGTTCAGCAGTTTGTCAAACACTTTGGCAGCGAGAAGCAGTTTCGTCAGATTTTTGATCGCCCTACTGCTCAGTGGGTAGTCGTTGCTCCCAAGCGTATTCACGATTTGATAGCACAACAGCTGCCCGTCATCGACCAGCAAGCACAAGCTAGCACCGAAACCCCAGCCGTGGCACCGCGCAATCTGCCCCAGGCAAAAGTTAAGAGCCAGCAGTTGCAACTACGCACACTTACCGGGCAATCGCTACATGCTCGGCTAGAAAAGGTGCTCAACCGCCGCCTACCCATTCAACAGGACGCTACCGGGCAGTGGTTCGGGTTTAATGTTGATAAAGAAAGCGGACGACCTGTAAGCATCTGGGCAAATAAGCAAACCGGCCAAACTCAAATCTCTGGAACCGACGGGCAAATTCGTTCATGGCGCCAAGTAATATCAGCACTTGATACAACCCCTAGCGCTGTTGCCTCAACCGAGGTGGTTCGGACAGCTCCAAAATCGTCGGCGAAAGTTCGCCAAGCCGTGGCCGAAATTCGCCGCTCTGCAATCGCTGCCCAAACGGTGCAAGTAGAAACACAAGGCGAGACTTCCGACCAAGCTGGCCAGACAGCATCAGAAGATACGGAGTCTGATGACAGTGAGGGTGGCGCAGAAAATAGCTTGCTCGGGCCTATTCAAGTTGAGACGGTCGAAGGCACCGATATTCTCGTAATAAGGGGCAAGCCTGAAGACGTCGAACGCATCATGGAAGTGATCCGCGAAATCGAAAGCTTGGCAGAACTTGGTGAGCCTCTGGTGAAGGTCGTGCAATTGCAACATATTCAGTCTTTGCAGTTGTCGACGACGTTGGAACGCGTGTTTGCCGAATCGCTGACACTCGATTTTGGTTACGAGCCGTTGGTTGTGGTTCCGCTGCTCAAACCCAATGCTGTGATGCTGGTTGGTCTCAACGATACTGTTGAGAAAGCCGAAGAGATTGTCGCCCAACTCGATCAACCGGGTGAAGACTTAACACAGTTTGAAGTTTTTCGGCTCGAATACGCCAAGGCAACTGAAGCACGGCAAGTCGTCCAGGATCTTTTCAACGCTGAGGTTGGCGAGGGGGCTCCTACGTTGGAACGGATGGCAGTTGTAATAGCCGATATTCGTACCAACACACTGATTGTTCGTGCCAACAGTAAGGATATGGATGCCGTCCGCGCATTGGTGGACGCCATCGATCAAAAAGCAAGTGACCTAGTCAACGAGCTGAAAATTTTCCGGCTGCAACATGCCTTGGCGATCGAAATCGAAACGATCTTGCGGCAGGCGTTTACTAACAACGCCGTTGGGGGGACTGACAATCTCTCGCAATTGCTTCGGTTGATGACCATCGATGCCGAAGGACGTCAGAAGCTAGAGTCTGGCGTACTGGACGGTGTCACGGTAAGTGCGGCACCCAGCGCCAACGCCTTGATTGTTTCTGCTCCGCCAGACAGCATGCCGCTGCTTGCCGCTTTGATCAACCAGTTGGATCAAACCCCCGACGCGGTGGCTGAACTCAAAGTATTCACTATCGCCAATGGCGACGCGGTTGCGTTGTCTCAAATGATCGAGGGACTTTTCGGCAACCCCACCCAACAGCAACGTCGTGGCCCCGGTGGACCTGGGCAGACCGGTCTGACGGGATTGCGAGTTGAAGTCGACGAGCGTACCAACAGCATCATCGCCGCCGGCACCTCAGACGATCTGCTGGTGGTCGAAGCAGTACTACTAAAACTCGACGCAGACGATTCGCGGAAACGCGAGAATAAGGTTTACCGACTCAACAACGCCTTTGCTGAAGAAGTGGCCTTGAGTCTCCAAGACTGGCTCGAAGGAGTGCGGAACGTTGAAGAGACCGCTCCTGGCACGAGCAGCCCCTTCCAGCAAATCGAGCGAGAAGTGGTAATCGTGCCCGACGTCAGCAGCAATAGCTTGATTGTCAGTGCCTCGCCCAAATACTACGAAGAAGTCGACCGCATTATCAAGCAACTCGACCAACAAGCCCCCAAGGTGATGATTCAAGTCTTGATTGCGGAGATCGAACTAGGCGAGGCCGACGAATTCGGCATCGAACTCGGCTTGCAAGATTCGGCACTCTTCGATCGCAGCTTGTTGACCGAAGTCGAAAACATTACTAACTCGGTCACCACCCAAAATGCTGGCAGTGTTAACACAATTACTCAACAGCTCGTGCAAACAGCAAACCTGACTCCTGGATTTGATTTTGCCAACGGGACACAACTTGGGAACTCCGGTAGCAACACCTCGCTGGCAACCGCTGGTCGGGTTGCAGCCCAGGGATTGGCCAGCTTTGGTGTGAATCGCATTAGCCCAGATGCCGGTTTTAGTGGGATGATTTTCTCGGCCAGCAGCGAGAGTGTCAGCATGTTGCTACGGGCTCTGCAAGGGTCACGACGTATGGAAGTTCTTAGCCGTCCGCAAATCATGGCCATCGATAACCAGCAAGGCCGTGCCTTTGTCGGCGAAACGGTTCCATTTATCACACGCACCGAAGTGAACCAACTTGGTAATCCGATCAACTCGATTGAGCGCATCGAGGTGGGGCTCAACTTGGAAGTAACTCCTCGAATCAGCCCCGACGGGCTGGTTGTGATGAAAATCTTTGCTGCTAACGACCGGCTCGGCAATGTCGCTGACGGAGTGCCGATTGCAATTGCCCCAGACGGCACACCGATTAATTCGCCTATCGTTGACACGATTCAAGCCGAAACTACCGTGAGTGCTCGTACCGGACAAACAATTGTGCTCAGCGGTCTGTTGACCAAACAAGATACTGCCTTGCATCGTCGGGTGCCAATATTGGCTGATATTCCGCTACTGGGGAACTTGTTCCGTTACGATGCGGTCAGCACTAAGCGTTCAGAGCTGCTGATCGTGCTTACACCGCACATCGTGCGTACTGATTTCGAGGCTGAGATGATTAAGCAAGTCGAGTCGGCCCGCATGGATTGGTGTCTGGCTGATGTTATCGACATGCACGGCCCCGTGGGCTTGCGAAGCCGTCGCGACCCAGCCGGTGCCACCCAAGCTGAGGTGGTCTACCCCGAGCTGGTTGCTCCCGAAGAATACACTCCGACCGTAGAGCCCATGAATCCTAGTGCAGCAGATCTGCCAGGCGAAACCTTGCCAACACTTCCACCGGCGCCACCGTTGTCGTCAATTCAGCCAACGACCAGTGGCGAAGCAACCGCCGAGAAAAAAAGTAGTTCTTTCTTAGCTCGTCTTTTCAATAAGTCGGAAGAGACCACTGCTACAAAGTAGCCTGCGAATCATTTGCCCACAGTAACGAACAACTTTTCAGCTAGTATCCATCCCACAAGTGCTTTATGAGCTACATATCTAAACTACTGTCGTGCAGCCTGATTCTCACTTTGATTGCATGCGTCGGTTGTAACGCTGGCAAATCGGTTGGTAAAAAAGTTGCCAGTTGGGATGTTCGACGGGCTGTCGGCCTCAAGTCGGATAAGCCGGAGCCATCCCAAGTTCCCGATAGCATGGTGACATCCTGGGTGAATGCCGTGCTATCCAAGCCAGGGACGGAGGCCAAGCGTGGATTCGGAGGACGAATCACTTTCTTTGGAGAAGACGGCGAGACCCCAGTACGCGTAGACGGACAATTGGCCGTCTACGCTTTTGACGAATCTTTGGGAGATCCCGAAGTCATCCATCCGACGCGCCGCTACGTATTTCCTCAGGATCAATTCGAGATGCACGAAAGCGAAACAAACCTGGGCCCATCCTATAGTGTCTGGCTTCCCTGGGACGCCGTCGGTGGAGAGAAAAAGAATATCAGTTTGATTGCAAGATTCGAGCCCCATGGGGGGGCGTTGCTTGTTGGCGAACAAACACGTCATCTGCTGCCTGGCACCAGTCTGGCCAGCAAAAAGCCGAAAGATGACGAGCCACAGGCAACCAATGGGGTTCAGCTTGCTCAACATGCCAAGCCAGAGGGAACGTCATCATTGGCTACCCAAGCCGTGGCCACGCAGCTAGTCGAGAAGCCAAAGAAAAAACTGACGTCCACGTCGATCCCGCTCTCGAAATCGTGGCAGGAACGGCTCCTCAAACAGTCAAAACAACCAGCAGCAGATGCCAATAAATCGAAATAGGCTATCTAGCAGGCTCAGCTTGCGGGGCGACAACAATCTTGTTGTCCACCTGCGATATGCCGGGCTCGATTTTCAAGACTTTTTCGAGCAACCGTCGTGCGTACTCGCTGCCGACGTTGCCACGTAGTATCGCGACGCGATTGTTCACCGAGACGCTGATCAACTGGGAATTCTCGTATCCGAGCAGCTGGTTGAGTCGCGTTTGCAACGCGTATTCCACTTGCGAAGAACTAGGTGGGTTGAAATAAAACATCGGCTGAAATTGAACATGAACCGGTGGCGGCGGATTCTGTCGACCGCGGCGGCGCCGTGAATTCCGACGTTCGTTGATGTTTTCAACACTCATGTCAATATTCGGACGCTGACGCTGAGGACCACGTAGCTCGTCGATAAATTCACGAACATTCTCTACGTTAGGGCCAATCATTCCCTGCTCGCCAGGGGTACGTTCGATACGTCCTCTTTGATCCTCGTTAGACCGATTGGTGGCTGCTTCGGTCGTCAAAGACGAGAGACCATCCGTCTGAGCCAAAAGTTGAGAAGAACCAAACGCCAAAGTAGACGCCAGCATTGCCAAAAATGTGTGTTTTCTGATTGTCATCGCCTGTGCTCCGAACCTGCTTCCCACGTGAGTGTCCTTCTGTCATTATAACGTCGCGGGATTGAACTACCAAACATTCTTGGCGTCACTTTCAGCAGCAATGATATCGCCCGGCTGCCGTCCTCTATAGGGGGTCGGAAGGTAACGGTTATGTCGAATTCCATGGCAATCTGCCATCTACAACGTTGGGCTTCGCCCGATAGCTCGCTCTGCGCCTCCTGCTGCTTTCGCTCTTGGGCTCATTTCGTTTTATTTACCTACAAGGAACAGGACGATGGCGGATTTTAAAGTTACTGAACTGAGCGAAGATCTCGATTTCGACAATTTGCCCTACTGGGACGTGGTAATCATCGGAGCCGGTCCAGCAGGGCTTGCCGCCAGCCTGACCACCGCACATCGGGGGCTCACCACGCTAGTGATCGAAGCCAAAGACAAGCCTGGCGGGCAGCCACAGTTTCTTTATGCGGATAAAAAGATCGTCGACATCCCCGGTTTCCCGGACGGGATCAGCGGCGAAGACCTCTCCTCCAGAACCTACCGTCAGGCAGTCAACGCCTTGGTGCAGTTTCGTTTCAATAACGAACTAGTCACCATCGAAGATACCGACCAGCAAGAAAAGGACGACAACCTGAAACGCGTTGTCACCAAACAGGGCGATTTCCTTTGTCGAAAAGTATTGATTGCCTGCGGACTGCTTCACTTCCCACGCAAGCTACCGGTGCTCGACGCTTTGCAATCGAAAAGTGTGTTTTACAAAGTGCCAAAAATTGGCGAGTACGAAGGCAGTCGGGTCGTCGTGGTCGGGGGCGGCGATTCAGCCCTCGATGCAGCTGTGATGGCCTTGGAACGCGGCGCCCACGTCGATGTTGTCGTCCGCGAGGAAACCCCCATCGCAAAGTCCGATACCGTTGCTCGTGTTCAGCACACCGGAGGAACCGTACACTGTTCAGCAGAGCTAGAAAAAGCCGAGTTTCAACAAGGCGTGATAAGCTTGCAGCTCACTACCGGTCAACAATTGCAGGCCGACTATGTTGTCGTGCAAATCGGCTTTCTCTCGGCCAAAGAAACCTTCCAGCGTTTGAGCGTAAGGCTCAACGAAGACGGCAGCATCGCTGTTGACCCCTATTTTGAAACCAGCCGGCGCGGCATCTTCGCCGTCGGCGATGTCCACGGCGATATCAAGCTGATCACCGTCGCCTGGGCCGAGGGCATTCAAGCAGCCATCTACGCCTTCAAAGAAATCACCAGCCCATACTGGCTCAACGAAAAACGATTGCGAGATCAAAAGATCGCCATGATCGGCGAAAAGATCACTCAAGCCGCCCGTACCAAGCCCAATAGATGAGTCGCTTCGCAGGCTTCGCATTCTCTTTGACTTTTTTGTAAAAAAAGAATAATTTGACAGATACCCAGCGCGAAGACTGGGGTTCTAAATTCTGGGCCAGGTGTGGGGGCACTGGTCATATTTATAAGAACAGATTTAAGAGAACGGGCTAGGCCAGGGGCAAATGTACAGAGGGTCAGTCAGGGCGATTGGCTTATTTGCAAAGGCTGCTACTCAAAAAGGCATGGCGAAGTATTTCGTCGAAGACTTTTTCTTTGCGGAATTAGTCTCTGCGGAGTTACTGAGCCAAGGAACAGAATTCTTGAACTACGTTGTGCTTTGCGCTTGAATTGCGCGCCTGCGTAAAAAGAAAAGGTGTTTTACCTCGCGCTCGAGGTGCGCACCGAACCCGACGTCACTTACTTGCTTGGGGGCACTTTTCGTGAACGGAGAACTTTTCAAATGTCGAATTCCAAAAAGCGTAATCGAAGGAATAAGAAGCGATCTTTAAGTAAAAAAAGAACGATGCGTTTCGAATCGTTGGAGTCTCGCAAGCTACTGGCTGCCGACTTCGCGGCAGTTGCTCCACTGCCAATCGACCTCGACCCCACAGATCCGCCTGAAGGTGTCGTCGTGGCCCAAGGAACCGAGAATAGCGACTACATCTTTGCCTTTGTCGATCCCGAAGACACCCTGCATGTGCTAGTCAACGGCGACGAAACCACCTACGACAGCAACCTGATCGACGGGATTGTTGTCAGAGCCAAAGCTGGCAATGACGTCGTTTGGATGGACTCCACAGTAACCCAGTGGACCCAGATCCACGGCGGCCATGGTATCGACATGATCTCTGGCGGTAGCGGCAACGACTACCTCCACGGCGGGGACGCCAACGACTGGATTTACGGCGGACTCGGCAACGACCTCATGCTCGGCGGTCGTGGCAACGATCACCTCCAAGGCCAAGGGGGCCACGATGCACTAGTCGGTGGAACTGGCAACGATCGTCTCCACGGCAACCAGGGCAACGACGCCATGGCAGGCGGCCAGGGCGACGATCATCTCGACGGTGGCATAGGCAACGACTGGCTCTTCGGCGATGCCACAAACAACGTGCCGGATAACTACACGGGCTTGGTCAGCTACGCCGAAGAGTACGCAAACATCAACCATGGCAACGACAACCTGCATGGTGGTCTCGGCAACGACATTATCCTAGCCGGCAATGGCAACGATCGAGCCCATGGCGGAGACGGTTCCGACATCATTCTCGGCGGTCGAGGCAACGATGGAATTCGCGCCGGTAATGGTGCTGATTCTGTTCTCGGAGGCCTAGGGGCCGACAACCTGGATGGCGGCAACGGCAACGACTTCCTCGTTGGCGATCCGCGTCCGCCAGTTGCACCCGAGCCCGGCGATCCAGAAGAAGAGCTAGAAATCCGCGGTCGGATCGTCTTCGAGGGTCTTCCCGGAGCCGACAAAATCTTCCGCCATATCGACGACCTAGCCAACACGCCCCTCGAAAAGCCTGGTGGCGAAACCGAAACCGGTGATACAGCCTTCGCCGCTGCAGTAGATGCCGTGTTTAGCGCCAACGATATTATCCACGGTGGCAACGGCAACGATATCTTGCTTGGTAGGCGTGGCAACGACCGAATCTTCGGCGGACTCGGCGAAGATTCGATTCACGGCGGAGCCGGTAACGACCATTTGCATGGTGGTGCCGACAACGATTTGATTGTCGGAGCCGACGGTCGTGATTGGATTTACGGCGATGCCGGCAACGACCGCTTGCTCGGGGGCCGAGGTAATGACTACGTTCATGGAGGAGCCGGCAACGACCAAATTCGTGGCGGTCGCGGCAATGATATGCTGCTAGGCGGCACCGGCGACGACTCGCTGCATGGTGGCCTTGGCAACGACTTCATGCAAGGAGGTCTCGGAGCAGATACGATGCTAGCCATGGATGGCGAAATCGATTTTCTGCTCGTCGACGAAGAGGATACCGTCGAGGCCGATGACATCGATGTGATCTTCCCCGCCTAGTTCGCCGGTGCTCTTGGCAATACGGGTTCTAGGCAACAAACGGCAAGGCCCCGTCTTTCTTAGGAAGGCGGGGCCTAATTTGCGATAACCCCATAAAAACATTTTTTAAGGGGTTTTCTCCTGGTGCGGTTCGAACGATGCGCCGTCGTCCGTTTCCTGCAGCGGGCAAATTCCCCCACGGAACCAGGTGTTTCGCCAACTACAGGAGTTGTGACACACATAACGCAATTTGCTACAATGTTTTTAGTAGTGTAGTTTGCCGTCACGCCACTCAAAAAGAGGTGTAGCTCGATGTTCGCTGACCTGCTTTCTATTGCTGTATTGGCTTCTTTTGTACTTGTACCTATGACGCTCAAAATCGGAGGCTGTAGGATTGAATCGCTATTCAAGTCTCCCAGTAGCAGAGCAATGAGTTGTTTCTATGCCTCTGTGTTGATACTTCAAGGCGTTGCCGCTCTAGCATGGCTGAACATGAAACTTCGCTTTTTCGGTGAGCCTGTGATGCTGTGGACACTCGTGTTATTCCTTAGCTACGTTTGGATAAGGGCACTTATGCTTGTCGCTGCTCGCAAGCCTGCTTAGAGTACTTGGGGGCACAACGACCGCTGTAGGTTACAGTGTTCCTCACTGCCACCTTTGGCGTATAATGCAGGGTGATGCGGTATTAGAGTGTGTGCAGAAAGAACTCTCTTCTCTTGGAGAACTAATTCACGAATGGCAAAATCTTCACCAATTCGACGCTGTGGGCTATGGTGGAACACAATGGGTTTCACAAGGACTCATGTGCTAGGCGTTTTTATAACGGAATCGCTCCTGGTAACAATTGGAGTTGCTCTTGTTGCCGCTGGATTCTATTTGCACAACTGGCTCACAATTCCACTATTATTGGCTGCCTGCTTCTCAGCTTTAGTTGCCATCACCGTTCTGCTCTCATCCATTCTTTCCCTCATGTTTTTTCATGGGTACGATGATACCGAATTTAACTTAGAAGAACGGGACGAATTGCCTTAGAAGAACCGTTTGACTGACAGGAGCTAACTACCATTCGTCACATCGACCTCAGGCTCGAATCGCAATAAATTATCGTACAGAGGAGTGCGCACCCGCTGTACTTAGTTGCATTAATCGTCTGTGGGCAGCAATAACGTTCTATTCGATTGAATAGAACGTTATACTATTAGGCATTCAGTTCTCGATGTTCGTGTCCCTATTTGAATGTGATTTCTTATGAATGCCTTTAGCACTGCTCGACTTTTTACGTTGTTGCTGTTCGTAGTTGCTCCTGTGGGGGCTTTATTGGCAGGTGAGTTCCAAACCATTTTTGATGGCCAATCGCTGCAGAGTTGGAAATCGCTCAATATGAGCTACTGGTCCGTGCGAGACGGTGCGATAACAGGGGAATCGACACCAGACAATCCTTGCACTTTAAATCAGTTTCTGGTGTGGCAGGGGGGCGAGGTCAGTGATTTCGAAGTGAAATTGAAATTCCGTGTGACCGGGAACGGCTGTAACTCAGGGATTCAGTTCCGCAGTAAGATCAAACCGAACGGATTGGCGATCGGTTATCAGGCGGATATTTTTCAGAGTGGGCCTTACTTGGGGGGCGTCTGTGATGAGTTGCACTCGCGTAAAGGCCCTGAACTGCTCACCTCTAACGGAATGAAAACGGTGATTGATGTGTCCGGCAAACGTACTGCCACCGATCTCGCTGTTGAAGCGACGATGAAACCACAAGGCGAATGGAACGATTATCACATTACCGCCAAAGGTCAGCACATCATTCTCCGCATCAACGGTCGGGTGTGCTCCGAACTGATCGACGAAGAGGAAGGACACTACGACCTCAAAGGCATCCTAGGATTACAGCTGCGTTCAGGTAGCCCAATGACGGTGCAGTTTAAGGAGATCTTCTTAAAGCAGCTCTAAGCGGATAAGGTTTCGTGATGGTGTCTCTAGGTGCGATGGCGTGAAAATATACGAATCCGGGGACCTGTTGTCTCCACTATTATCTCAACTCCTGCTTATCCGTAAGTCCGTATTGTAGAGCAACTAGTGCTGCAGAGAAATAGAATGAAGAGTGGGCTCCCATCAATCTGGTTGCACCTTGTGCTGATGATTGCATTACCTTTTGTTGCAGCGGTCGGTCTAGCAGCGATGTTTTCCTGGGTGGCGGAACAATGGGAACCGATTCTTGGGATCGTGGGATTCCTAGCGGGCGGCATAACTGGCATGCTAGTGGCAAGGGCTTTTGTGAAACACAAGCTGCCAGCCCGGTGCCCTATGTGCGCCGGTCCCACAATGTATCAAGATGGAAACCCAATCGTGTACACGTGTAAAACTTGCGGCCATGCTGAAACTACACGTATTGGCAGTGAGGGAGAATGAGATGACTGACCGATTTGCAAAACAAGCCGTCGCACTGCCGTCAGAAACGGAACTTCAGAACCTGTAGCAGATCCATCGTTCGACGCAGTTTGTGAGATATGTCTTAACTGCCATTCGGCACATCAACCACAACCCGCAGCGATTCAAGTTACCAACAGTCCGCTCAACATAGATCAAGCTGTAACAACGGGAGTCGCGACACCCGTGGGCCAGGATTTACGAGTATTTAATAGGCATTCGCCAAAGTAGCCTAAAATCGCGTTTGCACCATGAAACAAGCTCTATCAGAGGAGGGCGTGAAACCCCTTTAACTTCTAGTAAGACGGGGCCTTGTACTTGTCTTAACGCGTGCTGCCCGCGATAATCGAACCCTGCATCGAGGCGTGAGATTGTCGAACGCATGAGCGAGCTAAACGGACGTTTTTTTGCTGGGAGCACCACAGACATGACTTTTTCAGCCACCAATTCAAACGGCATGACTGCCAAATGGGTTTCGCGCGGAGCCATACTTGCGGAATTGCATGTTCCCAATGCCAAGGGAGATTTGGCTGACGTCGTCTTGGGCTTCGACGACGAAGCCGGCTATGCTTCCGCCGACAACCAGCACTTTGGTTGTGCAACAGGTCGCTATGCCAACCGCATCAAGGCCGGCAAATTCACGCTCGACGGTGTCGAATACCAGTTGGCTATAAACAACGGCCCCAACCACCTCCACGGCGGCCCCAAACGGGGCATCGACAAGGTAACTTGGGATGCCGAAACCTATGAAGCCGAGGACGGTTCTGGAGTTCGCTTCCGATATACCAGCCCCGACGGCGAGGAGGGCTACCCCGGCAACCTCGGTATCGAGATCACCTATACACTCACCAACGACAACGCTCTGCGGATTGAGTACAGCGCAACAACCGACAAAGCCACGCACGTAAACCTCACCAACCACAGCTATTTTAATCTCTCCGGCCACGGCTCAGGAAGCATCCTCGACCACGAAGTGCAGATCGAAGCAGACCAGTACACGTTGGCCGACAGTGGACTTATCCCCACCGGAGAATTTGCCGACGTGGCTGGCACACCGCTTGATTTTCGCCAGCGTCATCCGATTGGTGAACGGATCAATGAGCTCATCGAAACCCCACCCTGCGGATACGACCACAATTTTGTGCTGCGTGGAGAACCTGGCGTCCTGCGGAAAATCGCCGAAGTTTACGACCCCCAGTCAGGTCGCGTCATGCACGTTCACACCGACCAACCGGGCGTGCAACTCTACACAGGCAATCATTTGCATGGCCGGGCCTGCAAGGCGGGTAAGAAGTACCCAGGCTACAGCGCTTTGTGCTTAGAGACACAACACTACCCCGATTCGCCGAACCAACCCGATTTCCCGTCAACGGTACTTCGCCCAGGCGAGACCTACCGGCACACGTGTATCTACCAGTTCGATGTCGAGTAGGTCGGCTATTCTTCGAAGCGGAGAGCTAAGATTTCAAAATTGTTGGTACCGGCCGGAACCTCGATGGCGGCCTTTTCGCCAACCTTTTTGCCAAGCAACCCTTGCCCTAGGGGGCTGGTGATGAGAATTCTCCCGCTGTCGTAGTCTTCATCGCCGGCACCGACGAGCGTGAATTCTTCGGTATCCCCAAAGTCGAGATCTTTCACCGTTACGGTCACCCCAAACACCACCTGATCTTTGGGAAGCGTAGCCGGATCGACGATATCGGCACGAGCAAGA
>Ga0315338_1002872_pt1 | contig 16034 bp, 20 predicted proteins | sample ASW8metaG_FD_204518 | JGI IMG/M metagenome (GOLD analysis project Ga0315338, IMG submission 204518) | Ammonia-oxidizing marine archaeal communities from Monterey Bay, California, United States - ASW #8 | ecosystem: Environmental > Aquatic > Marine > Coastal | place: USA: California | collected... | reverse complement strand
ACGCAGATACCCAAAAACGGCTTTCCCGCTTTGATCACCCGTTCCTCCAGGGCCTCGACCATGCCGTCGAGAGCGTCCAGGCCGCGGCGGCAATCGGCAAAGGCGCCGACACCGGGGAGCACGATGTGGCTGGCCGCCTTCAGGTCATCGGGATCACGGGTCACCGTCACCGCCAGGTTCAGCCCGGCTTCACCCTCTGCGCGCTCGAAGGCCTTGGCGGCGGAGCGCAGGTTTCCCGAGCCGTAATCGATGATGGCGACGCTCATAAAAGGGGGCTCATGACTTCAGGTCAGTGGCCAGGGCCGGTTGGTTATCGAGATAGCGGCGTAGTGCCTGATCCTGGTCGTCGCCGGAGACGGCGCCGGCGAAGGCGAAGCCTTGGCGGGTCAGTTTCCGACGCCGAAGGTCGTTGCCGAGATAACCGATGATGACGCCGAGCCCCAGCGACAGGACGGCCTGGCTCAATTCGTCCGGGCGCAGCCAGTAGATGGCCACGTTGAGGGTCGTGACGGCGAGAAAGATCGCCGCCGCGGCCAACCACAGCCGGTGCCTAATCGCCCACAAGAATAAAAAGAGTAACGCAGGCCATGAAAAGCCCTCCTTGACCAGCACGATGTCGCGGTCGGGGTCGAGGCCGTGGCGGCGAAGGTGAATTGAATAGAGGCGCATTATCCGAGGCCCGGATTAAAGAGAGCCGCCCAGCACGCCCTTCGTCGACGGCACCTCGTCGCTCTTGCGGGGGTCAATCTCGATCGCCTGGCGTAGCGCCCGAGCCAAGCCCTTATAACAAGACTCGACGATGTGGTGGGTGTTTTCGCCGTAGATGTTCTCCACATGGAGCGTGATCCCCGCCGCCTGGGAGAAGCCCTGGAACCATTCTTTAAACAGTTCGGTATCCATTTCGCCCAGTTTCGGGCGCATGAATTCGACCTGCCAGATCAAATAGGGCCGGTTGGAAATGTCGAGGGTGACCCGGGTCAGGGTCTCGTCCATGGGAATGCGGACGTCGCCATAGCGCGTTATCCCGGCGCGGTCGCCGAGCGCCTGGGATACCGCTTCGCCGATGGCGATGGCGGTGTCCTCGTTGGTGTGGTGAAAATCGATGTGCAGGTCACCCTTGGCCTCAACCTCCAGGTCGATGAGGCTGTGGCGTGACAACTGTTCGAGCATGTGATCCAGGAAACCGATGCCGGTACTAACGGAATACTCGCCGCCGCCATCGAGATTAACGGTGACGCGGATCTGGGTTTCCCTGGTCTTGCGTTCTATGGTCGCGGTGCGCATGGTAGTTACTCCTGGCGGCCGGGGGGCGTTCGGCAAAGCGGTCGATCGTGCCCCAGGGGAATTCAGGGAGAAGCCCAAAAGGTCCGCTGGCCTGCACTCAAGGCCGGCGGCGAGGCGCTCCATCCAGTCCTGGGTCAGCTTGCGGCGGCCAGCCTCGAGGTTGCCCACCTGCTGCCCGCTGGTGCCGATGCGTTTGGCCAGTGCCTGCTGGCTTAGGCCTTTTTGTTTTCTTAGGGCTTGAATTTTGTTTGTCATAGGCAATTTAAAACATAATGTTTTATATTATTCAAACAATTTGTTCTGTCATGCCTTTTCCGAACCTTTTAAAACAAGATCGTTGTTTTCCCAGAGTCCCGACGGATGCTCAACACCCCGGCCCCGAAACCGCCAGTCCGGATGATTGCCTCAATGCGTCGGTTCTTCCTTTTTCCTGGCCCCCAAGCGGCCGCGGATTTCGTTTATCACCCATTCGATGGTGTCTTCGTCGAGGTCGTGGATGGATTCGGCCAACAGGTTGGCTAGTTCCGTCGCCGCTGGGATGAGGCCCGCGGTATCGACGACGACCCGGGGGTGGGACAACTCAGCCAAGCGCTTCAGCTCCTCCGTCTCGTCCCAGCCGAGTTCGAAATAACCGGAGATCTGCTGGATCAAGCCGGACCCGGGACGGCCCCGATGTCCATGTTCCAGGGCTGAGAAGTAAGCCGACGTCACGCCTAGGTCCTCGGCCATCTTCTTCAGCGCAATGCCCTTCGTGGCGCGGTATTCCCGGACCTTGGTTCCGAACGGCGTCATCCGAGCCTCTTCAACAAAACGTATAGCGCCCCTTGGCCGCCGTCCTTTGGCGCGGCATGGGAGAACCCCCTGATCATCCGCCGGTTCGGCCCTTCGTTCAACCACCGGGGCACGGCGTCGCGCAATACGCCACTCCCCGGGCCCCCACGCCCGGAACCAAGATCCTTGCCGCCGCCCTTACCGGTGATTACCAGCACCGTCCGCCGACCGGCACTCCGCGACCCGTGCAGGAAGGCGCCCAAGGCCCGATGTGCCTCAGCCTGGGTCAGGCCATGCAGGTCGAGGGTGGCCTCGATGTCCACCTGCCCGCGCCGCATTCGGGTTTTGGTGCGTTTTTCCAGACCCGGGGCCTCGCCGTGGCGAAGCTCGGGCTCCTTGGCAGGCTCAGGGGGAGGCTCGGGAGGGGACGCTGGCGGAAGAGCAGGTGCCGGTGTTGGCCTTGGCGGCCGGGCCGGGGGTTTTGGTTTTTTTCCGGCCACGTCAGAAGCATGGATTTCCGGCCCGGTTTCGGGCGCCGGGACGTCGTCGGCGTCGACGCCGCCGGGCAAGGGCTCGACGTCGTCCATCACTTGATGCCAGAGGGCGCTCTCGTCGCGGCTCACGGCGCGGCTTCCGGCGCCGGGGGGCTTACGGAGCGGGGGTTTCCTCATCGACGATCACGATATGTAGGCGTTGTGGGCCATGGGCGCCCATCAGCAGGGTTTGCTCGATGTCGGCGGTGCGCGACGGGCCGGTGATCCAGTTGACGGCGCGGGGCATAAAGCGCCCGTCTTGGCCTTTTTCCTTGAGTTCGCTCCAGGATTCCTCGTAGTCGCCGGTGATTTCCGAGGCCGAAATTACCACCACATGGGTCGGCGGCAGGAAGTTCAGTGTCGTCGGGTTGTCGGAACCAGACAGCATGACCAGGGTGCCGGTTTCGGCGATGCCGGCGAAGGCCCGGCTGACGCTTGCCGATTCCGATCCGTTGGCCCGGCCTTCGTCGACGCTCAGCAGGGTCTCCCGGGTCCAGGGAATGGCTGGCTCGGCAATCCCCGGCGCCACCTTCAGGGTCATCGGCAGGTTGTTCTTGGCCAGAAACCGGGCCACTTCCCGAGGCACGCCGGAAAGGCTGGAAACGCGGGCGACAGTGGCGCTGGCCTGTTCGGCCTCGCGGATGAATAGATCGACCCGGGCCTTGGCGCCTAGACGCCCGCGCGCCGGGATCAAGTTGGCCCGCGGATCGCCAAGCCGTTGCGAAGACGAAACAACCGTTGTCGTATCGGCCTTTCCCGTCCCTCCGGCTTGCTTGAGGGCGGCTTTGACGGCGCCCAGGATATCGCTTCTGGCGTCGCTCATGCCCCGTCTCCGTGTTCGCCCAGATGATAGCGGGAAATGAAGGTGCCGCCTTCCTCGGGCGCCGGCAGGTCGCGGAGCTTTGTCCAGCCGCCGGCCAGGGGCAACCACCGGAATCGTCCCCGGGCACGGCCCAGGACAGCGAGGGCAGCCACGGCGATGTCGGCCCCGAGCCGGTAAAGCCATGGCCGGCGGGCGATCAAGGACCAGGCCCTGAGGCCGGCGCGGGAGGGGTAAGAGGTCTGGCGGCGCTCGAACTGCCGCCGGCGCCAGGTCCGCAGCATTCTCGGCAACGGGATGCGCATCGGGCAGACGTCCTCGCATTTACCGCACAAGGTCGAGGCATTGGGCAGGTGGCCCGCTTCTTCGATTCCGATGAGGCCCGGGATCAGCACCGCGCCCATGGGCCCGGAATAGACCCAGCCGTAGGCGTGGCCGCCGATGGCCTTATAGACCGGGCAGTGGTTGAGGCACGCCCCGCAGCGAATGCAGCGCAGCATTTCATGAAACTCGCCGCCCAGCATTCCGGTGCGGCCGTTGTCCAGCAGCACGACATGGAACTCGTCGGGCCCGTCGAGGTCGCCTTGGCGTTTGGGCCCGGTGCAAAACGTGGTGTAGACGGACATTTCCTGTCCCGTCGCCGAGCGGGCCAGGACGCGCAGGATGGTGGTCGCATCCTCCAGGGTCGGCACGATTTTCTCCAGGCTGGCAATGACGATGTGCACCCGGGGCAGGGAGTACGTCAGGTCGGCGTTGCCTTCGTTGGTGACCAGCACTATCGAGCCAGTTTCGGCAATCAGCATGTTGGCGCCCGTCAAACCGACGTCGGCGCCGATGAATTTCCGCCTGAGCTCGCCCCGGGCCTCATCCAGAAGCACGCGCGGTTCGTCGAGGCTACGCCCAGGCGACAGGTGGTGGTGTTTTTCCCGAAACGTATCGGCGACCTGTTCCTTGGAAAGGTGGATGGCCGGGGCGATGATGTGGCTTGGCGGTTCGTAGCGAAGTTGGATTATGTATTCGCCGAGGTCCGTCTCCACCGGCTCGATACCGTGCACTTCGAGGTGTTCGTTGATGGCGATTTCCTCGCCGATCATGGATTTGCCCTTGGTCACGGTCTTGGCGCCGGCCGTCTTGCAAATCCTCAAAATCGCCGTTCGCGCCTCGGCCGCGGTCCGGCACCAGTGCACGGTGCCGCCGGCCTCGACAACGCGGGCTTCGAAAGCTTCTAGGTAAAAGTCCAAGTTGGCGAGGACGTGGTCCTTGATGTCACGGGCCGCGTCGCGGAGCGCATCGAACTCGGGCAGCCGCGCGATCGCCTCCCGGCGCCTGGCCGGAAACCCATCAGTCAGCTTCGACAGGGCGTCGCGCAGTTTGGCGTCGCCGAGGGCCTTGGCCGTGTTTTCCCGAAAGGCGGCGGTGGTCGATTCCATTTATCCGGCCTCCTTCCGGGGTTTCTCTTTTTCGACCGGCTCGCCAAGAGGCGGCCTGTTGGTCATCCCGGCCATGACCTCGGCGATGTGGCGGACCCGGATGTTCGATCCCCGGCGATGCAAGCGCCCGGCGATATTCATCAGGCAGCCGAGATCGCCGGCCAACAGGGTATCGGCGCCGGTGGCAATGATATCGTCGACCTTGGCGTCGACCATGCGTCCGGAAATATCCGGGTACTTGACGCAAAACAGGCCGCCGAAACCGCAACAGGTTTCGCTTTCCGGGGCTTCGGTCAGGGTCATTCCCTTGACCTGGGCGAGCAGCGCCCGGGGCTGTTCCTTGACCCCCATCTCGCGCAGGGACGAACATGAATCGTGGTAGGTGGCGATGCCGTCGTAGGCCGCCTCAAGGCTTTCCACCTTCAGGACATCGGCCAGAAACGACACCAGTTCGAACGTCCTGCCGGCCAGGGCCACGGCCCTGGGCCTCATTTCGGGGTCGTTGACGAAAAGCGAGGGGTAGTGGTGCTTGATCATGCCGGCGCACGACCCTGACGGCACGACCACGTAATCGAAGCCCTCGAAAGCCTCGATCACCTTTTCGGCGATTGCCCGGGTGTCTGGGTTGTTGCCGGAATTGTAAGCCGGTTGCCCACAGCAGGTTTGAGCCTTGGGCACGGAGACCTTGCAGCCGGCATCTCGAAGAAGTTTGACCGTGGCAAAGCCAACCGTGGGCCGCGTCAAATCCACCAGGCAGGTGACGAAAAGGCCGACGGTTATCGGTTCGGTAGCGGAACTTCCAATCATAACCGGAGAATGGGCGTTTCCAGAAACAAAGGCAAGATGCGCTCACGGGGGTTTGCGGAGGGTTTTAAGGGGGTCGGTCTAAGGGGAGTCCTTGCGGGGCAGCAGCAGATAATAGGTCCCGTTTTCGCGCATCTGTCCGGCGCCGATGCCGGCGTCGTTGCCGAAACCGAAGAACAGATCGCCGCGCACCGGCCCCTGGATGGCGCTTCCCGTATCCTGGGCCAAGACCAGGCGGCGAAGGGGTTTTTTCGATTTCCCCGGTTGCGACGTGTTCAGCCACACCGGCACGCCGAGGGGAATGTGTTTCCGGTCGACGGCCAGGCTTCGGCCCGCCGTCAGCGCGACACCCTGGGCGCCGATGGGCCCGTCGCCTTCGATCAGGCGGAAGAAAATATAGGACTTGTTCTTCTCCATCAGTTGTCGGCCGGCGACGGGGTTCGCGGCCAGCCATTGGCGGATCGATTGCAGAGAGACCTTTTTCTGGGGAATGATTCCCTTGGCCACCAGTTCCCGGCCGATGGGGGTATAGCGCCGCCCGTTTCGGCCCGCGTATCCGACGCGGATCATGGATCCGTCCTCGAACTTCACCCGGCCGGAGCCCTGAACATGCAAGAAGAAGGCGTCAATAGCGCTGTCGACCCACAGCAGTTCAAGTTGTTGGCCCTTGAGGACACCGCTTTCGATGTCGGCGCGGGTCGGATAGGGCCTGAACTTGTTGCCCTTCAGTTGCCCGGCCAGTTGCCAGCCTTTGAATTCATCCCGGAAGTCCCCGAGATCAATGGACACGAGATCCTTGGGCCGGGCGTAAATAGGATAGCGGTAGGTGGTGTCCGGTTTCCAGGCGCCGTGAAGCTCGGGTTCGTAATATCCGGTAAACAGGCCCCGGGTCTTAATGTTGCTCCTGGCCAAATAGGGCGTAAACCGGGATTCGAAAAAATACCGGGCTTCGGTTTCGTTGCCGGGGCGGATCAAGGCTGCGGAGGCGCAGAATTTAATCCACTCCGAAGCACGCCCCATCTCCGACATGGGCCCAAGCCTACGGTCTGGCGGCAGGGTTTTGATCTTTTCACACGAGCGCAGGAATACCGCCAAGGCCTGGCTAAGGCTGTCGCCTTTCCATCCGGGCAATTGGTCAAAGGAGGTGGCGTCGAGGCGGAGGGAGGTCTCTTGCGGTTTCGGCGTATCTATTTCGGGGATCAGCCGGCCGCCGCAGGACGCAACAACGGAAACAAGGACCACCGCAGCTAGGGATAATAAAATTTTCGTTGAGGCTGGTCGTTGAGTGGCCTGTTTCATCTAAATTGCACCCCTATGAACGCTTTTCCCGTTTCCTCGGCAGGAGGAGAGGCGCAGGCGATGGCGGCCCATCGGCTAGCCTTCCCGACACCTCGAGGAGGCGGGAAAAGCGACCCCCAAAGTGTCAAGAGGGGGGCGACGTTGAGAGGCTTCCGGACGTCGTCGCGCGCCGCTTGTGGTGGGTTGGCACCACAGCCTGCCTTCGCCGAAGCGAAGTTCCGGCGTCGCTCAGGCAGGTGCACTGCGCTCCTAGCCGGAAACCTCGCAACACCGTCGTAGGGGCGCAATTTAGATGAAATAGACCACTAATCAAGGCTGCTTGTCGCAATCAGGGTCCAGTTCGGATTACGGGACTTGGTGTCCCGGGCGAAGGTCCAAAAATCGGTTACATCGATAACCGCATTGGGGTTGCCGTCAACCACGTCGCCGTTTTCGTCGCGGGTGGCGTTGATCTGTTCGCTGACGAATTTAGTGGTGATATTGACCGTCCGGCTTTCGAGGTAGGCTTCGACGATCTCTGCCGACTTGATCCCTACAAGCGTATCCTCAAGGGTTTCGCCGGCCTGTTCGCGGTCCCGGATGGCTTGCGAGAAATCGGCGAAGACTTCCGCACTCAACAAAGACTTCAACGTTCCGGTATCGCCCGATGCATAAGCGCCCAGAATAAGTTCGAAGGCGATTTTTGAGCCGGAAATAAAATCTTCCGAATCGAAGTCCGGGTTAGCCCGTTGAATCTCCATCAGGCCCCGAACAATAGGGTCGTCGCTTTCACCGGCATCTAAGGCGCTTTCCTTCAGGGGGCTTTCATCAGCATGGGGGTCGGTCTGGTCGGGCACGACGATGACATTGTTATCCTGTTGTTCGCTTGCCTGGTTTTTAAAGGAATTTTGAAATTTTTCTTGGTGGCCGTCACGGCGACCGAGAACACCGCGAAGCCGCAACACCAGAAAGGCCGCGATCATGGCGAAGAAAATAATGTCGATGAACTGAAAGCCTTCGCTCATAACGGTCAAAACTCTTTCAGCCAAGGCATCCGCCGGGTGGACCACCGGGCATCCCTGAGTTAAACACACTGATCAACATTTAAACACGTTAACGGCTTCCGCCGTCCAGGTCTACAAAACCGTCCCGCGAACCGGCCCGTGAACTGGATTGCATTTTCATTGTTCTGGGTAGATAGGCCGGAAACGAGTAAAGAACAAGCATGGGTGGATTTATTTTTGCCGCTTTTGTCGGGGTGCCGATTCTTGAAATCGCCCTGTTTATCGAAATCGGCAGCGCCATCGGCTTTTGGAAGACTATCGGGGTCGTCGTCCTGACGGCCCTGATTGGCACGGCGCTGCTGCAACAACAAGGCTTGGCCACGCTCAGGAAGGCCCAAGCCAGCCTCAATAAGAACCGCTTTCCCATGGATGAGATCTTCGATGGCCTGTGCCTGATCTTCGCCGGTGCTCTTTTGCTGACCCCGGGGTTCTTTACCGACGCGGTAGGGTTGTTGATGTTCGTGCCGCCTTTTCGTGCGGCACTACGTCAAGCCCTAGGACGTTTTTTAGCCACCCGGGGCCACGTCGAGGTTTATGGCGCGGGGTTTTCGGCCGACCCGGACGCTGGCCCGGGCGCCGGACCGGGCGTCGATAGGGTAATAAATGGCGATTTCAAGGACATCACCCCGGATACAAACGGTTCCGAAAAGCCCCCGCCGACCCGAAAGCTTCCCAAGGACTAGCCGAGGAATAGTCCAGCCCCCCAGAGCCCTAAAGGAGCCCTAAGGGGCCCTAAGGGGCCCGAAACGGTTGTTCCCGGCCCCGATCCATGATAGCCACAGGGCCACTTTTGGATGGGAGTTAAAGAACAAATGGCCACGAAACCCAAAAAAGAGAAGACGCCCGCCGCCGAAGAAAAAAAACCGGCGGCCAAGGACGGCGGCGCCGAGGAGGCGCAGGCCATTACCATTAACGCCCAGTTTATCAAGGACCTGTCTTTCGAAGCCCCGGCGGCGCCCGGCATTTTCAGCCTCATGCAGGAGTCGCCGCCCGATATTAACGTCAACATCAACGTAAACGCCAATCCTCTTCAGGACAAGGTTTTCGAGGTTATTATCGAGTTTGAGGCCAAATGCAAGGTCAAGGAGCAGGTCGCGTTTATCCTTGAGCTTGAATACGCCGGGGTCTTTACCCTTAACGTTCCGGACGAGCACTTGCAGCCAATTCTTTTGATCGAATGTCCACGGCTGTTGTTCCCGTTTGCCCGTAATATCCTGGCTGATGTTTCACGCGACGGTGGATTTCCGCCCTTGATGCTGGGACCGGTGGATTTCGCCGCCATGTTCCAGACCCAGCTTCAGGAACTGCAAAAGGCTCAGGCCAGCGACGGCGCGGCGACAGCACCTTCATCCGGCTAAGACGAAGGGCCCTTAAAAAAGGGTCCTAGTCCTCACTTTTCCAAATCGGCGATTCCAGCTTTTCGATGAATTGCGCGTGCGCCAATTTCTCGGCGTCAGTGGGTGCATGGGGCCGGGGTGGGCGACGGTTTTTTTCAGCCGCCTCGACAATTTTTCGTTCTTCGGCCGACAGGCCTAAGTTTTGCTGGCGGCCGCCGATCAGTTCCAGATAAACCTCGGCCAGAAGCCGGGCGTCCTTGAGGGCGCCGTGCAGCGAGCGGTCCGAATTGTCGATCTTAAAGCGCCGGCAAAGGGCGTCCAGGTTGGCCTGGGCCCCAGGGAACTTGCGCCGTGCCAGGGATACCGTATCGATAGCCAGGTTGGGTGCTATCGGCGGCTGGCTGATTTTTTCCCGTTCGGCATTGATAAAGCCGAGGTCGAATTCTGCATTGTGGATGACCAGGGTCGAATCGCTGATGAAGGCTTCGAATTCTTCGGCGATATCGGCGAACACGGGTTGTGAGGATAAAAATTCCTCGGTCAGTCCGTGGATGACGGAAGCCTGTTCGGGAATGTCCCGTTCGGGGTTGAGGTATTTATGAAAGTGTTTGCCGGTGGCCATGTGGTTGATGAGTTCAACACAGCCGATTTCCACGATTCGATGACCGGAGCGCGGGTCAAGGCCCGTGGTTTCCGTATCAAGGACCACTTCACGCAATGATTTTTCCCCTCACGTCAGGCCGTGGTGGCCATTTCGTTCCCCTCCAATGGGAAGTGATTCTGACAAGATTGAGAATCTGACGCAAGCTGAAGTCGCGTCCCAGGCCGGTTAAAACGACGAAGTCTGCCCGGCGGCGCTTTTCCGCGTCGGGTATCTGGCGACCTAAGATGGTGTCAAACCTTTCCCGGGTCATACCTTGCCTTTTAAGAACCCGTTGTTGTTGAATGAATTTCGGCGCTGATACGGTAACCACGGCATCACACCGGACCTCGCCACCGGTTTCAAACAACAACGGAATGTCGAGGACGACCTGGGACCTTCCCTGGCGGGCGGCGCGGCCCAGGAACGTCTGTTCCCGGCGGCGAACCATTGGATGGAGGAGTTCCTCGATCCAGGCCAGGGCTTGCGCATCGGCGAAAACTTTTTTGGCAATTTGTTCTCGGTCGAGGATACCTTTATTGATTGTGTCCGGAAACAAGTCCTTGATCCGGGGTGCCGCCTCGCCGTTTTCGGCCAATAATTCATGAACGGCTTTATCGGCATCGTGGACAGGAATGCCCAGGCGCCGGAAGTTGTTAGCGGCGGTGGATTTTCCCATTCCAATGGAGCCCGTCAGCCCAAGGATCATCATCTCTCCAGGCCCTCCAGGACATACGCCCTGAGCGCGTCGGTGACGACGGACTTGGCCCCGAACCATTGATCGAACCCGGGCCGGGCCTGGTGCAACAGCATCCCCAAGCCATCAACGGTGAGATTGCCGCGCCCGGCCGCGTCTTTCAACAGCGGTGTTGTCAACGGGGCGTAGACAATATCGGTGACCACGGCCGTCGCGGGCAGCGGAGAAAGGTCGATCTCCAGGGGTTCCTCGTCGGTCATCCCCAGGGTCGTGGTGTTGACTAAAAGGCCCGCCCCTTCAAGCGCCTTCGTGCGGTCGGCCCAGGGAACAACAATGATGGCGCCGCCGATATCGTCTTTCAGGGATTCGGCGCGCCATAGGGTGCGGTTAACCAGTCGCAACTCCTTTAGGCCGTCATCCAACAGCGCCGCGATGATTGCCCGTGCGGCGCCGCCAGCGCCGAGAATCACGGCAGACTTGTTGTCGGCTGTCCATTCAGGAGCACAGGACTTCAGGTTTTCGATAAAACCGTAGCCATCGGTGTTGCTGCCGGCGAGGTTCCCGTCCGCTCCGACAACGATGGTATTCACCGCGCCGATGTGGCTCGCCACCGAATCCATGGTGTCGACGATGGTGGCAGCGGCTTCTTTGTGAGGCAGGGTGAGGTTGACCCCGGCGAAGCCCCGTTCAGGCAATGAGCGGAGAGAACTCTCAAGGCCGTCGGGGGCGACGGCAAGGGCACTATAGGTACCGTCGATTCCCAGCTCCTTCAGCCAGAATCCATGGAGCCGGGGTGACAGGGAATGATTTACGGGCCATCCGATGACGCCGGCTTGTATGGTTTTTCCGTTTTCCGTCATGGTTTTTTAAAGCCCCGCTCCGGGAACGCCGTCGTTGTTATTTTAAAGATGGGGCGCTCCGCCGTTGCCCCTATCGCTCTATTCCCCGAGTGCACCCGCGTGCCGTAAAAACCCAAGCAGCAGCAACAGGGGCAAACCCAAAACGGTAAAATAATCGCCTTCGATGCGGGTAAAAAGCTGTGCCCCTGTCTGTTCCAATCGGTAGGTACCGACGCTTTCCAGAATTCCGGGGCCGGCGTCGTCGATGTAACGTTCCAGAAACGCATCGCTGAATTCGCGCATGGTCAGGCTCGCTGTTTCAAGATGTCGCTAGATGCATTCTTCCCCCTGGTGTGCCGCCACGGCGCTGATCAGTCGATGCGTGCAACTGCGAAGGGTCCTTGGGGTTTCCGCCGCATCGTTCTGGTCTTGTGGTTTTTCGAACCACCTGCCTTCGTATTCAAGGATCTGATCGGCGCCGATGACCAGCGCTTGCGCGTGGCGTTTTTGGACCTCTTCGGCCTTGGCCTCGGCCAGGGACGCGGCCGTGGTTTCCGCGTCGGTGCCCTGTTTCGCCATTCGGTCCTTCATCTCTCTCTCGTCGATCTCGGCAGGATCACAAACGTGAGGAACACCGGCGCTTTCCAGGATTTGGCTCCGCTCCATGCTGGCTGACGCCAGAATGATCTCCCTGGCCGGGTTCAGGATTCCTGCTCCCGGCGGCGGTTGTACAACTGTATGATGGTTGCCGCGGTTTCCTCAATGGATTTGCGGCTGACGTTGATCACCTGCCAATCGTGCTTGGTGAATAGGCGCCGCGCGTCGTTGATTTCCTTAGACACTTTGTCCAGGTCGACGTAATCCGTTTCCTCATTCTGATCGAGTATGCGAAGGCGCTGTCGACGAATCTCAACCAGCCGTTTCGGATCTTTGGTGAGCCCAATAATCAAAGGACTGTTAGCCGTAAACAGTTCTTCAGGAAGTTCAGAGCCCGGCACAATCGGAATATTGGCGGTCTTGATGCCGCGGTTGGCAAGATAAATGCTTGTCGGGGTCTTCGATGTCCTCGACACGCCCAGTAATACCACATCAGCCTGTTCCAGGTCCCGAGTTGATTGGCCGTCATCGTGACTAAGGACAAAATGCATGGCTTCGATGCGGCTGAAATATTCCGCGTCCATGATATGCTGCCGACCCGGCTGGGCATGGATTTCAGCGTCCAGGTGGACGCCCAGTTCAGCGACAACCGGATCGAGCACCGCTATACAGGGAACCTGGAGCTTTCGGCATCCGTCCTCGAGGCGGTTGCGCAGGTCTTCGTTGACGATGGTGTAAAGTACAAACCCCGGATTTTCGCCGATGCCGGTAATAACTTCCTGTACCTGGTTTTCTGTTCTGACCATGGACCAGAGGTGCTCATTCGCCTCGATTGAATCGAATTGCACCAGGCTAGCACGTGCGACCATCCCGACGGTTTCCCCTGTTGAGTCTGAAACCAGATGAAGATGAAAAGATTTCAAGGAGGTTTCGTTCATTTGCCTTCTATGAGCCACTTGGGCTGTGAGCCGTTTGGGGATAAGAACGGTTATATAGGTAAGGGATCGATTTATCCGATTTTGTCAGGTGTCCATACACCAGGAGATTCATGGGTGCAAAACATTATCAACCTGGTTGGAAATTTTAGTTTTCCAAGCTTCTTTTTTAAATTTATCCCGGTAAATCACGCTATAAAAATTTTCGCTACAGGCCATTCTTTTACCCAAAAAGGATTTCTTTTAAACAGCAATTACACAGCATTGACTGGGTTAATCCCTAAGTTTTTCCTTATCCGTTATAAAACTCCAAGTTGTAGATAATCCTCTGGACTCACCGCACAACAACTACTTCTACCCTTCTTTATAAATAAATATATATTGTATAAAGAAAGAAAACTTTCCAAACTTCTCATCAGATCAGGCCATGGCTTCAAATCAGAAACTCATGTTACGAGCCCTGAATGGCGAAGTCTTGAAAAGGCCACCGTTCTGGTTAATGCGCCAGGCTGGTCGGTATCTGCCTGAATATAGGAAGTTGCGGAAGCAGTCGAAAAATTTTCTCGATTTCTGTTACAACCCTGATTTGGCAATCGAAGCTACTTTACAACCACTTCGCCGCTACAACATGGATGCGGCGGTCTTGTTTTCCGATATTCTGGTTTTGCCCGATGCCTTGGGTCAAAAAGTCGAATTCCGCGAGGGCAAAGGCCCGGTGCTCGAACCCATCCGCTCAGTCGCCGAGATGAGTAATCTTTTGGCGGACCGAATCGAAGACCATCTGATACCTGTTTTCGAAACCATCGCAAGATTGGCCAAGGAAATCCCTGAAGAAACCGCCCTGATTGGTTTCGCCGGCGCGCCGTGGACTGTCGCCGTTTACATGGTCGAAGGGCGGGGCGGGACGGATTGCAGCCGGATACGGAAATGGGCCGATGATGCGCCCGATGAATTCCAGGAATTAATCAACCTATTGGTCGAAACAACAACGACATATTTGACCCGACAGGTTGAAAGTGGCGCTGAGATCATCCAATTATTCGATAGCTGGGCTGGGATTTTGAATGAACAACAGTTCCATCGCTGGTCCGTCGAACCGACGCGGCAGATTGTCGATCGGCTGAAGGAAAGCTGCCCCGGAGTTCCGTTGATCGGATTTCCCCGCGATGTCGGGCCGTTGGCGGAGCCTTTCGTCATTAATACCGGGATCGACGCCATTAGCCTGGATCAGAATACGTCCCTGGAGTGGATTGCCGAGACGCTACAGCCGAAATGTACCGTCCAGGGTAACCTGGATAACCAGATCTTGATTGAAGGCGGCGAAATCCTGGACCGGGAAACGAAGGCCATCCTCAAGGCCCTGTCAAAAGGCCCGTTCATCTTCAACCTCGGTCACGGTGTATTGCCAGCGACGCCGCCGGAACACGTGGCCCGGGTGGCCGAGCTCGTCTTGGGCTGGCCGGCGACGGCCAAGGACGTTCGTTGATGGAACGATTGGCGGTCATCCTTTTCAACCTCGGCGGGCCCGATGGTCCGCGAGCGATTGAGCCATTTCTTTTCAACCTGTTCAACGATGCCGCCATTATCAATGCTCCGAGTCCGTTGCGGTGGATCCTGGCGAAATTCATTTCGCGGCGCCGCGCTCCGGAGGCGCGGAAGATTTTTAAAAACCTGGGCGGCAAGTCACCCCTGTTGGAGGAAACCCAGGCCCAGGCCGACGCCCTGGCCCGCCGGATCGAAAACGGAGCCGGGGAGGTCCGGGTTTTTATTGCCATGCGTTACTGGCACCCGAAGAGCGAAGAAACGGTCAAGGCCGTCAAGGCCTTCGGCCCGGATGAAATTATCCTGCTGCCGCTTTACCCCCAGTATTCGACTACCACCACGGCCTCGTCATTGAAGGAATGGCACGCCCAGGCCGCGGCCCAGGGCCTAAAGTGCCCGACCCGCGCCATCTGCTGCTATCCGGCGGACCCGGGACTTATCCGGGGCCAGGCGGCGTTGATTAGCCTGGCGTTTGCTGAGGCCAAAAACTACGGCCAGCCCCGGATCCTCTTTTCGGCTCACGGCCTGCCGAAAAAAATCGTCGCCCGGGGCGATCCCTACCCATGGCAGATCGAACAGACGGCCCAAGCCATCATCGAATTTCTGGACAACCCCTCGGATCGTCCTGACTTCGACTGGGCCGTGTGCTACCAAAGCCGTATCGGACCGCTGCAATGGATCGGCCCCTCCATCGACGAAGAAATTTTACGCGCCGCCGGCGACCGGGTGCCGTTGGTCGTGGTCCCCGTGGCCTTCGTTTCCGAGCACTCGGAAACTCTGGTCGAGCTTGACCTCCGGTACCGGGACCTGGCCTATGAGCTGGAAGTTCCTCATTATGTCCGGGTCCCGGCCCTCGGCGTCCAAGAAAACTTTGTCGGCGGCCTGGCCGGGTTGGTCGAAACGGCCCTGGGCAACAAAGAAGCCCTGTGTTCGGCGGACGGAACCCGGCTGTGTCCCCCCGGATATGGGAAATGCCCGATAACGGGCCCCTGATCATGGGATGATCGAATGATTGAACTTTCGGACACCGCCTATTTGTGGATCAAGACGCTCCATATCATCAGCGTCATCGCCTGGATGGCGGGGCTATTGTACCTGCCCAGGCTGTTCGTCTACCACGTCGACGCCGAACCAGGGTCCGAACTGTCGGAAACTCTGAAGATCATGGAGCGCCGGCTGTTGAAGCTGATCATGAACCCGGCCATGCTGGCGTCGTTCTTTTTCGGCATCTTGCTTCTGTTGGGCCTTGGCCAGGCCGCCTGGAGCGCCGCATGGCTTCATGTGAAGCTATTGCTGGTGGCCGGGCTGCTTGTGGCGCACATGACCATGGGCCGCTGGCGGCGTAAATTCGCCGAGGACAGGAACACCCGGCCACGGAAATTCTATCGCATCGCCAACGAAGTCCCGACAGTGCTAATGGCCGGCATCGTCATCTTTGTCGTCGTGCGGCCGTTTTGACGGCC
>Ga0315338_1002871_pt1 | contig 16036 bp, 21 predicted proteins | sample ASW8metaG_FD_204518 | JGI IMG/M metagenome (GOLD analysis project Ga0315338, IMG submission 204518) | Ammonia-oxidizing marine archaeal communities from Monterey Bay, California, United States - ASW #8 | ecosystem: Environmental > Aquatic > Marine > Coastal | place: USA: California | collected... | reverse complement strand
CGGCCTGATCTTCGTTGGGATCGACGTGATCGGCAATTATCTGACCGAAATCAACGTCACCTCGCCGACCGGCATCCAGGAAATCAACCGGCTGGATAATATCCACATCGAAAAACTTTTGTGGGACGCCATCGAAACCCGTTTCGCTCAGCGCCACAACCACCGCCCCGTGTAACCAAGGTGGCGGGCGGCGGCGTTCATTCGCCTGGGGCGCCGTCCAGATCAGGGCCCCTTGCTTTTAAATCCTTTGTTAAGAATTTATTAATCCAATCGGAAGGCCTTTGCTCAAGCGTTAATCGATGAGTAAGAAATTTTTAGCAGAAATCCGCCGACGGGGCGCCCTTCAGAGTGCTGAAAATCAATCCTGGCCACAGGCTGACAACGAAGCCCTCGACAGGCAAATACGGGATGGGCAAGCTCCCCATCGGCCCCAACGCCACCGGCAATTCCACCACGGCGCCGACGGGCGACGCAGCGTCTGCAATATTTACCGAAGGGTTTTCAAAATTCGTGGCCGGCGACAAGCAGAATCAACGGGAATCAATGCTCCGGTGGTTCGATTGAGCCGCCTTCATCTCTCCGAATTCATTCTCCCTCGGCACGGGAAGATTGATGCCCGCGGCCCACTAACCTGGCATCTTGCCATAGCTCTGAGGCGGTTAGCCAATTTAAATCCGGTTGAGCACCACGCGTCCCCGTGGGATACTTCCAATCTGGGCTTTTCAGACGACGGGACCTAACCCATGACCCTTCGCGCACGGATCGGCTATACATCGGTGGCGTATGTCACCGAGATTTTCCCCAGGGTGTTTTATGACATGGTACCGAACGGGGTTCTGTTGCAGATCCTGACCCAGCAGGTAACGTCACACACGCCGCGCAACATGGGGCGTATCCATGACGAAGCGCGGGTGGCCGCTGCATCCTTTGCCCGGGCCGGCGCGGATCTGGTGATATTAGGAGGCGCGCCGACCAATTTGTCGCGCGGGCGGGCGGCTCTAGATGCGGCACTGGGCGAAATCACGGACGAGATCGGTGTTCCAGTAAGCTCCAGCGCCACGGCGCAGTCGAACGCGCTGGCGGCCGTCGGCGCCCAGAAAATCGGCGTAGTGCACCCATCCAACCCCAAACGCGATGGGGCGCACGCTTCGCAAATGCGCGATGACGGGCTCGAGACGCTGGGCATAAAATCAGCCGGCGGCACATTCGAGGATTACAACCGCATCCCGGTGGAAGTGGCGCTCGCCCTGGGGCGTGAGCTGGTGGCGGAAAATCCGGCAATCGACACGCTGTTGTATTCCTGCCCGCACTGGGCGACGACCCATGCCATCGAGCCGCTGGAGCGCGAGCTTGGCATCAACGTGGTGACATCGCTTCAGGCCATCACTTGGGAAGGCTTGCGCAAATGCGGGATCGAGGATCGCATCGATGGCTACGGCAAGCTGGTGCGCGAGCATTGATAAAGTCACCGCCGCAAGATCGCCGGGGCTGTCAAACGGGCTCTCGCGTGACGCCAATTACCCATAGCGGGCCGGTCTTAGGCCGGCCCCTACAATCATTATTTAATTTGAATTGTAGGGGCGGGTTTAAAACCCGCCCGCCCGTCAATAACCGGCCTTTAAGGTAAAATATCCATAGTGCATGGGGTTGTTTTTCAGAAGGGGGGCTTGCCCCCCGCCAGCCTTGCTCAACTGGTCTTTTTTCATATCGCGGCCCAGAGCCTGGGTGCCGAGGTGGTGTTGAGGGGCCACGGCCGCGAAGGGTACCGGCGCAACCGATCCCAGCGCTTGGCGAACGGCCAACACGGGGCACCGAGCGCTGGGCAAGAGAAAGGGTGGGACGGGCATTCTGAATCTGGTAGTACCGCTGTCGTAAGCAAGTGCCGGTAGGGCGGTAAATTTGCGCCCCCGCCTTTCGGTCGGGTTTGCCGCGGTCAGTCGCCTCGGGACCACTGTAAACTCGCCAGGTATTGGCCCAGTAGTAGGCGGTTTTGCACATGCAGCAGGGCGGCGACGTGTTAACATCTCACAGCTGGACAGATTATGAGTGGCAAGATATCGCGCGGCATCGCGCAGTGCCTCCGTCTCGGCATGGCCGGTCGGGTCCCTGTTAACCACCACGCGGCTCGGGCCCAGCACGACGATCCTGCCGTCCTTCACCGGCACGGCCCATAGGCCTCGGCGGCGGCGGAAATCACAGCGGCAAGAGCGATACCGAACTCGGCCACAAAGCTCCGCCGGCTCAGTATTTATCATAGCCGGGCGCGCGGAAAAGGTCGCGGGCGCCGACTCAACGGTGTGCATCGCGGATCGCATCGATCTCCCCGTGGGCGGCGGGGTCGTGATTGACGCAGATCCGGCTCCGGCCTTCGCAGACGATCGCGCCCCCACATACAAAACCTCGCCAGGGCGCGGCCATGAAGGGTGCGGGGCCTAGATGTCGGAGCTAAATTATGGGCTGTGCTTTTTCTCGCCCGCCGAATTGTCAGCGGGCGTAGCTGCCATCGGGCGGCACGTCGCCGCCTTCAAGCATGGGCCCCAGCGGCCGGCCGCCGAGAATATGGATATGCAGGTGAGGCACTTCCTGATGGGCGTGGCCACCATGGTTGGCCATGACCCGGTAACCGCTGTCCACCAGCCCGAGGGCCTGCGCAACCTCTCCCACCGCGCGCCACAGCCCGGAGATTGCCTCGGCGCTGGCGTTGCGGCAAAAATCATCCATCGACACGAACCTTCCTTTCGGGATCACCAGCACGTGGATTGGCGCCTGCGGGTTGATATCGTGAAAGGCGAGCGCGTGATCGGTCTCATGTGCCTTGCCACACGGCAGCTCGCCACGCAGGATTCGGGCGAAGATATTATTGTCATCGTAAGCAGCCATCGATGCCTCCGTTCAGGATTGTTTTCGCGCCGCTTTTTCAGCCAGGCCAGAGGTGCCTTCGCGCCGGGCCAGCTCCACCCACACCTCATCGGGCGCTATCCCGAGCTGAGCCCACAAGACAAGCAGGTGATAGAGAAGGTCGGCGCTTTCCCGCACGGTCGCCGCCGCATCGCCCGAAGCCCCGGCGATCACCGTCTCCACCGCCTCCTCACCCAGTTTTTGCGCGGTCTGTGACAGGCCATCGGCAAATAGCCGCGCCGTGTAGGAGCCTTCGGGATTTTTACCCTTGCACGCTTCTATGATGTCATAGAGTCGTTGCAGGGCGTCGGCATCGGCATTTTTTCCGGTCATCAATTTCGAATAACAGATAAGCCGACGCCTGTCACGCAACCGGGCGAACCGGGATTCCAGCCGCCGCCATGTGCGCCTTGGCTTCACCGATGGTGAATTCGCCGAAATGAAAAATCGAGGCCGCCAGCACCGCGGTGGCGTGGCCCCGGCGCACACCATCGACCAGATGATCGAGCGTGCCGACCCCGCCCGAGGCAATCACCGGTATCCGGATGGCGTCGGCGACAGCACTGGTCAAAGCCACATCGAACCCGGCGCGCGTTCCATCCCGATCCATCGAGGTCAGCAATATTTCGCCGGCGCCAAGAGATTCCATTTTCCGTGCCCAGGCAACTGCATCAAGCCCGGTCGGTTCACGGCCACCATGAGTGAAGATTTCCCATTTTCCAGGGCCAGTCGTCTTGGCGTCGATGGCGGCGACGATGCATTGGGTGCCAAATTTTTCCGCCGCCTCGCGGACGAAGTCGGGATTCTGCACCGTGGCGGTGTTGATGGAAACCTTATCGGCGCCGGCCTTCAACAAAGTCCGAATATCTTCGACGGCGCGCACCCCGCCACCGACGGTAAGCGGCACAAAACACTGATCGGCCGTGCGCGCGACCACGCCAAGCAGCGTATCGCGCTTCTCAACTGACGCCGTGATGTCAAGAAAACACAGCTCGTCGGCGCCTGCCGCATCGTAGATTTTGGCCTGCTCGACCGGATCGCCAGCGTCGATCAGATCGACAAAATTTACACCTTTGACAGTCCGGCCATCCTTAACGTCCAGGCAGGGGATGATCCGCATTTTCAGCATCCGATCAGCCCGTCGCCGCCTTGATTGCCTCAACCGGATCGATCCGCCCGTCATACAGCGCACGACCGACGATGATGCCGTCGATGCCGGCATCTTCATGGCCCTTCAGATCGCGAATATCCCGTAAGGAAGACACCCCACCCGACGCGATAACCGGGGTGGTCACGGCAAAGGCGAGGTCAACCGTCGCGTCCACATTAACACCGTTCATGGCGCCGTCGCGGTTGATGTCGGTATAGAGGATCGCCGCCGCGCTGCAATCTTCGAACCGCAGCGCCAGATCGAGCACGCGCACACCCGAATCCCTGGTCCAGCCGTCGATGGCCACACGGCCGTCGCGCGCGTCAATCGCCACCACAACCTTTCCTTCAAATTCGCGGCACGCGGCCAGCACAAATTCAGGATCAGCCAGCGCCGCGGTCCCCAGAACGGCACGGCTGACGCCGGCGGAAAACCAGTGCTCCAGGGTCTTCATGGTGCGGATACCGCCGCCTAGCTGGACGGGGATATCGATCGATTGAATAACATTCATCACCGCATCGGTATTCACCGAGCGCCCTTCTATAGCACCATTCAAATCCACCAAGTGGAGCCATTGAAAACCGGAATCCTGGAAGTCGAGCGCCTGGCGGGCCGGATCGTTATTGAATATGGTGGCGCGGCGCATGTCGCCGCGCAGCAGACGCACGCAAACGCCATCCTTCAAATCGATCGCCGGGTATATAATCATAATTTATCCGACCGGGCGTTTCCGCGGCCACGCAGCCTTTTGGTGTAATAAAAACCACTGACAGAGCGCTTGCCGACAAACGCATAGTTCGGATTGGTGCCCCACCGTTGATAGCCCAGTGATTCATAAAGCTGAATGGCGGCTTCCTGGGTTTCGCGAACATCGAGGTTGATAAATCGAACCCCCTTATCACGGGCGGCACCCTCACAGGCGACGGTCAAATCGCGCGCCATGCCGTGGCCACGGGCCCACGGGGCCACAAAGTTCGTGGTGATTGAGGCTATGGCCGCTTGCGCTTCGTTGTTGCGCGGCGCCTGGACAAGCTGGGCCGAGCCGCCAACACGCCCGTCTAGTCGGCCGACCACCAGCAGCCGTTCGGGAACCACCAATACGCCGCGCCAGAAACGCTCCATGGCCTCGCGCGGTGGTGGCGACAACCAACCGAACCCACCGCCATCGAGAATGGCAACTTCGGCGGCATCGCACAACTCAGCGAGATCAGCGTCCAAGAGGCTATCTACCTGTTTAACACGGACTACGGGCATGTATTCATCAACCTAGCGGATAGAACATATGGCATCAGGGGCGCCAGCGAAGAAAATTATGCAACAGCCGCAGCCCGGTTTCCTGACTTTTTTCAGGATGGAACTGTGTGCCGACGATATTGTCGCGGCCGACCATCGCCGTCAGCCGCCCGCCATACTCAACCGACGCCATCATCGCATCATCGGACCCACAGCGAAACGCGAAGCTATGGACAAAATAAGCATGCGACCCCGTCGATATGCCTGCCAGAACCGGATGTTGGTCCGCAACAATTGAGAGCTCGTTCCACCCCATATGGGGTATCTTGAGCGTCTTGTCGACCGGATCAAAGGGCGTTACTTCCCCGCCGATCCAGCCAAGACCGTCATGCCTGCCATGCTCAACGCTGTGCGCCGCCAGAAGCTGCATGCCAACGCAGATCCCGAGAAAGGGCCGGGCCTGCCGAAGCACCGCTTCGGTCAGGGCGTCGCCCATGCCGGGCAAGCCATTCAACCCCGCGAGGCAGCCGCCAAAGGCGCCAACGCCGGGCAATACAATTCGATCGGCGCGGCGCACCAGATCGGCGTCGCCCGTAACCTGAATGTTAGCATCACCGTCGCCCGTCGCGGCGGCGCGCTCGATCGCCTTCGCGACAGAGCGCAAATTGCCTGATCCGTAATCGATGACAACTATATTCATGGGACCGGATGCGGACTAAACCACCGGCGGCGCGCGCTGCCCATATCGGGCGAGGCGACGATGCCCTGAAACCGATAGCCGCGCTGGCGAACCTTTGCGCGCCGCCAGTCATTAGCACAAAATCCTACAATCGCGGAAAGACCGGTGCCGGCCACAAGCTGCACCGATTTCTCGGCGCTGGCAGGTTCAAGGGCCAACTGAAGACCAACAGCAGCGACAAATATCAGCAGGGCTGCGCACCTCATCCCGCCCCACAAAGCCCACAGGCTGGCAATAAAAGCCGCGGGCCAGTTAAAGCCTTCCTTGATCAGAACAGGGTCATCTTTCAGTACATCAGCGTCTGACGGATGGTGAAGCGTGTAAACCCACACGGGCTTTCCGATCAAAAATTCAAGACATCAGGTCGCGGTAACACCGCCGATTGTGCCCTTGGTCGACGGCACGGCATCGGCGGAGCGTGGATCGATCGTGATGGCTGCCCGCAATGCGCGGGCCAGCCCCTTGAAGCACGATTCAACGATATGGTGGTTGTTCTCACCATAGAGTGTTTCGACGTGCAGGGTAATTCCGGCCGCTTGGGCAAAGGCGTGAAACCATTCCTTGAACAGCTCCGTATCCATGTCGCCAAGCTTTGGCTTAGAAAACTTAACCCGCCAGACGAGGTAGGGCCGGGCGGAAATGTCAAGCGCAACACGCGACAGCGTCTCATCCATAGGAATATAGGCCGAGCCAAAACGCGCAATGCCAACCCGGGCACCCAGGGCCTTGAACACCGCCTCCCCGATGGCAAGGCCAGTATCTTCGGTGGTGTGGTGAAAATCGATGTGCAGGTCGCCCCTCGCTCGCACATGAAGATCCATCAGGCTGTGTCGGGAGAGCTGCTCGAGCATGTGATCCAGAAACCCGATACCGGTCTCGACATCATATTTGCCGGACCCATCAAGGTTTAGCCAAACGTCTATGGCGGTTTCTTTAGTGTTGCGGGCAATGGTGGCCTCGCGCATGGCGCGCTCCTTTATCTCCTGGCGGCGCTCTTTTAACAGGGCTCGCCGGGATTCACCAGCTTTCAAGACACTCGCTATATCATAGGTTGCCGCCGGGCTGCCAAGTGCCAAAGAGATTCATTCGTCAGGTTCCGGCTACATACGGGGTATTATAGTGTTTGGGCCACGAAATGTGGCGGTTGTATTGATTATGCGAGAAATCCTTCTCGGCAACAGCGTGCTAATCTACCAGGTTGGCGGTCGGGCGATGCAATGTTTCCCATCATTTTGGGCTTTGTCATTCTGTGGCGGCCCGATCCCATGGCGAGGCCATTGTGTTAGCTCACTTGCCGGAATTAGTCTTAAACACAATGATCAACCAGCCCGAAGCCGAGAACGCGATAGTTTCCGCACTACTCACGACGATCGCCCGCGCCAAATTTACCAAAAAGAGAAGCTCCCTACGATCGGCCCCAATTCTGTACGCCTCGCCCCACTTGAACAGACACTGATCTATCAGGTCGCCGACGCGCCACTGGCGATCGACCACTTTCCCTTTTTGATCGAACGCAAAAGCGCGAATAAATATTCCTGTTTTGACGGGCCAGTGGCCTTGATACTGCAGGACCGCCGCCCGTTCCGGCTGTCACGGCGCTATCTGTTCATCGGCCAGGAAGATGGCCTGTTCGACGTCTGTGGTCACAGAAATTTTCATGGCGCTATCGTCAGCGGCATAGCCCTGGCCGCAAGTGGTGGTGGCCAGAAAGGCCCATTTGATCTGGGGGGAATGAATTAATCGCCGGCGACACTGGGTCGCCATTCCGATTTACCTGTATCGTACCGTCATAGCCCAGTACATGATCCGCCCTTGACCGATGCCGGTTTACGACCACATCCTTGGGGCGCATTGATTTCAGGTTCCCGGAACAACAGGCACAATATGACACGCACAGACCACGACACCTGGCATGGAACGACAATTCTGTCGGTCCGTAAGGGCAACAGAGTAGTAATCGCGGGCGATGGCCAGGTGACACTGGGCGCTACCGTCCTCAAGGCGAGCGCCAGAAAAGTCCGGCCACTTGGCGATGGCTCGGTTATCGCCGGCTTTGCCGGGGCGACCGCCGATGCCTTTACGCTATTGGAAAGGCTCGAGGGCAAGCTTGAGCAGCATCCCGGCCAGCTTACCCGCGCCTGTGTGGAGCTGGCCAAGGACTGGCGGACCGATCGCTACCTTCGGCGGCTTGAGGCGATGATGGCGGTCGCCGATCGTGACGTGTCGCTGGTTCTTACCGGGACCGGTGATGTGTTAGAACCCGATGAAGGTTTGGTTGGTATTGGGTCCGGCGGCGTCTATGCGCTTTCGGCCGCCCGGGCGCTCCTGGACATCGACGGACTTGACGCAGAAGAAATAGCGCGTAAAGCAATGGACATCGCAGCCGGTATCTGCGTTTACACAAACACCAACCTTACGATCGAGAGTCTATCAACCAGTGACTAGTTTCAGCCCCCGCGAAATCGTATCCGAGCTTGACCGTTATATTGTCGGTCAGGGCGACGCCAAACGTGCCGTCGCCATCGCCCTGAGAAACCGCTGGAGACGCCAGCAGCTGCCCGAGGAGTTGCGCGAAGAGGTACAGCCAAAAAACATCCTCATGATCGGCCCAACGGGCGTTGGGAAAACTGAGATCGCACGCCGCCTTGCCCGTCTGGCCCAGGCGCCGTTCATCAAGGTCGAAGCAACGAAATTCACTGAGGTTGGCTATGTCGGCCGCGATGTGGAACAAATCGTTCGAGACCTGATTGAAATAGCCATCCACGAAACCCGCGAGCGGCTGCGCAAGGACGTCACAGCCAAGGCGGACCTGGCCGCGGAGGAGCGGGTGGTCACGGCGCTGGTCGGGGAGAACGCCAGCAACGACACGCGACAAAAATTCCGCAAGATGCTGCGCGAGGGGCAGCTGGACGACAAGGAAATCGAGCTTGAGCTGGTCGATGCCAGCGGAGCTGGGTTGCCGACGTTCGATATTCCCGGCATGCCCGGCGCCCAGATGGGGATGCTTAATCTAAATGATATGTTTGGCAAGGCCCTGGGCGGGCGCACCAAATCTCGTTGCCTCACGGTGTCGGAATCCCATCCGATTCTCGTTGCCGAGGAAAGCGACAAGTTGCTGGATGAAGAAATGGTTCTGCGGGACGCAATCGAAGCGGTCGAGCAGAATGGGATTGTTTTCCTTGATGAAATCGACAAAATATGCGCCCGGTCCGAAAGACAGGGCGGTGACGTCAGCCGTGAGGGCGTTCAGCGGGACCTGCTCCCGCTGATCGAGGGCACCACCGTGTCCACAAAACACGGCACAGTTAAAACCGACCACATTCTGTTTATCGCATCGGGGGCATTCCATATCGCCAAGCCAGCAGATCTTTTGCCGGAGCTCCAGGGCAGGCTTCCTATCCGGGTGGAGCTCAAGGCGCTCGGGGTCGATGATCTGAAAGCCATCCTGACCGAGCCGGAAACCAGCCTAATCAAACAATACAGGGCGCTGATGTTGACCGAAGACATCATTCTGGAGTTCACCGAAGATGGCATAGCGGAAATCGCCGCGGTAGCGGCCGAGGTCAATCAGTCAGTTGAGAATATTGGTGCACGGCGGCTGCAGACCATATTGGAGCGGTTGCTGGATGATATAAGCTTTACCGCGACCGATCGCGCCGGCGAAACGGTGACCGTCGATGCCAGCGTCGTCCGCGAAAACGTCGGCGATCTTGCCAAGAACGCCGATCTCAGCAAGTTCATCCTGTGAGGTCCTTGAGCCGTCAACGCCGCTTTCGCAACAGGACATACAGCGCCCCTGCTCCGCCATCCTTGGGCTGAGCGAGGGAAAAGGCCAGAATGCTGGGCCGGATACCCGGCGCGTTGAGCCAGTGTGGCACCTCGTTGCGCAACACCCCGCCGCCCTCGCTCACCCGCCCCTTGCCGGTTATAATAATAATGCTGCGCACCCCCGACGATTGGGCCTCTGAAATAAACCGCTCAAGCATGCGGTGTGCCCTGTCCTGGGTCAGGCCGTGAAGATCAAGCCGCGCTTCCGGCCGCAAGCGTCCGCGCCGCAGCCGATCCATGGTGCGCGCATCCACATCGCCCGACGCTCCCGCCGCCAGGAACGACAAGGCGGCGGTTGGTTTTACCTGCAGCGGCGCTGGTCGCCCGTCGCGCGGTGGGGGGGCCACCGGCGCCGCGGACGCCTTGATCGGGGGGGCGGCCTGCTTGCCGTCGTTGCCGCCTAACATTTCAACAGCACGCATGGCGGAATTGAACAGCGCCGCATCGTCATCTGTCAGCGCCAGTTTATCCTTGGGTTTCTTTGGCCTGTCAGGTGGCTTCGCCATGGATCAGGATTATGTGCAACTGGCGGGGGCCATGAACCCCAATTTGAGGGGTTTTTTCAATATCGGCGGTACGCGACGGGCCGGTGATGAAGGTCGCGACGCGCGGCAAGGGTTTGTCCTGTCCGAGTATTTGCAGCGCGTCTTCGTAGCTACCGACCATGGTCGCGCTATCGAGAACCGCGATATGCGCTTCTGGCAAAAGATGCAGCGCATTTGGCGAGTCAGCGCCCGAACGAACCAGGAGTGTTCCGGTTTCGGCAACGCCCGCGACCGCTTCAGTTACGGCGACGCGATCGCCGGGTCTAAAGTGAGACTGGCACACGGACAGCCGGGGCGTATCGCTCCACGGCATGCGAAGAATCCGCGCCGACGGCGACAGAATGAGCCGGTCACCCAGCCCTTCACGCGACAAATAACGCGCCACCGCCGCCGGCGCCGCCACATCATTATCAATTGTTGTAATGCTCGCGCCGGCAAACAACGCCATCTCGTGAAACCGCGCCACCAATTCCGCCCGACCACCCTGAGCGCGCCGCGGGCGAATATAGGAATCCGGTCGCGCGGCAGCGGGACCGCCCGAGCGGCGCGCGGCAATCGCGCCACGCAACCTGCCCATAATGGCGGCGCGCGCGTCAGTCATGACTGCGGCTCGTGGGGCTTGTGATTTCGCCATTGGCTCATAAAGGTGCCGCCCTGTGGCGCGGGAAGATCACGCGCACCGGCCCAGTCCCCCGCCAGCGGCAGATTCCGGATAAATCCTGATTTCCGTCCCAGCGCCGCGAGCAGCGCGACGGCCAGCCGTTGGAAAAACCGGTACAGTCTTGGTCGACGGGCGGCATAGGCCCAGATTTTTATCCCTGCGCGGACAGTGTCTGACAGCGCCGGGTCGTCGAAAATTATTTCCCGCCATCGCCGCAACAGCGCGGGCAACGGAATGTGAACGGGGCAAACGTCCTGGCATTGACCACAGAAGCTCGATGCTTCGGGCAAGGGTTTCGCCGCCTTCAGGCCGACGAGAGCCGGGGTGAGAATCGAACCGATCGGACCGGAATAGACCGCGCCATAGGCATGGCCACCAACAGCGCCGTAGACCGGACACAGGCTTTGACAGGCGCCGCAGCGGATACAGCGCAACACGTCGCTGAACGCACTTCCAAGCAGACCGCTTCGGCCGTTATCGACAAGCACCACGTGGAATACCGACGGCCCGTCGGGATCGCTCGCCTGACGGGGGCCGGAAATGACAGATGTGTAGCTGGTGATTTCCTGCGTTGTCGCCGATCGTGCGAGAACCCGAACCAGGGCAACCGCATCCGACAGGGTCGGTACGATTTTTTCGATACCGGCGAGCACGATATGGGTGTCCGACAGCGTGTGCAACAGATCGCCGTTCCCTTCATTGGTCACCAGCACAATCGATCCCGTCTCGGCAACCAGGAAATTGGCGCCGGTTATCCCAACATCGGAATTAAGAAATTTTTGGCGCAACTTGGCACGCGCTTCCGCCAATAGATCGTTAGGGTGGTCCAGGTCACGCGACGGATTGAGATCCGTATGACCCGCGCGAAAGGCGTCCCCCACCTGTTGGGCGTTCAGATGAATGGCCGGCATCACCACGTGGCTGGGCCGTTCACGGCGAAGCTGCAGAATATATTCACCGAGATCGGTTTCAACCGGATCCAGTCCGTTTTCGCTGAGGAAGTCGTTGAGTTCGATTTCCTCCGACAGCATGGATTTGCCTTTGAGGATCCGCGACCCGCCCGACTCGCGGCACAGCCGCAATATGGTCTCGCGGGCGGCCGCCGCATCTTCACACCAATGCACGGCCCCGCCGCGCGACGCGACGCGTTCCTCAAACTGTTCCAGATAACCATCAAGATGATCGAGTGCATGATCCTTGATCACGCGCGCCTGGTCACGCAGGGCTTCGAATTCCGGCAGTCGGCACAGCATGGAAGCACGGTCACGCCGAAAATCACCCTGCAACTTGCCAAGCGCCTGCTGTAGTTTCGTGTTATCAAGGGCAAGCCTTGCGTTGGCGGAAAAGGCTGAGGGATCGGGCTGCATGAAAGTCAGCGCCCCCCTTCAACCGCCCCGGCGATGGGCGGATCGTCGGTCATGCCGGCCAGAATTTCCGCGACGTGACGAACCTGGACTTTACTGCCGCGTCGCGACAGGCGGCCAGCGATATTCAGCAGGCACCCGAGATCGCCCGCCAGAACCAGGTCAACGCCCGCCTTCTCGATCGACGCGATTTTCGCATTGACCATGGTGGTCGAAATGTCAGGGTATTTTATACAAAACGTGCCGCCAAACCCGCAGCAAACTTCTGCCTCCTCATGTTCAGCCATAGTCACATCAGCCATCGCCGCCAGCAGGCGGCGTGGCTGATCCCTGACGCCCAATTCACGCAGGCCCGAACATCCGTCGTGGTAGGTCGCGCTTCCGCGGAACGTGCCGGGGACCGTCTCCCGGCCACAGACATCGGTCAGAAACGACACAAGTTCCCAGGTTTTGTCGGCCAGGCGGCGGGCCCGATCGGCCAGCGGCGGATCATCCGCAAACAGTTGCGGGTAATGGCACCGCACCATACCGGCGCAGGACCCCGACGGCACCACGACGTAATCGAAGCTTTCGAAGTCATCGATAACCAGGCGCGCGATCGCCCGCGCATCGGCCCGGTCACCGGCATTATAGGCGGGTTGTCCGCAGCAGGTCTGCCCCGCCGGAACCGTGACGCGGCACCCAGATTCTTCCAGCAGTTTCACGGCAGCAAACCCAACGGAGGGCCGCCACGAATCGACCAGGCAGGTAACTAGCAGCGCGACATTCCGTCCCGGACGAGCCATTCGTTTTCCTTCTTAAATGAGCGGCCCAGCGAAGATGGCGGCTTAGCTGATTTAAATCAAGCAACTGTCGCCTACCTCTTTAGAGCGGGCTTAAGCAGGAGGTCTCTTGCAGGGTCATGAATTTGTCATCAGAAACCAGATACAGGGCCGTATCGCCAGCCGCGCCCCGAATCCGATAATATAACTAAACCGTCGTTCAATAACCAGAAGCCGGCCATCGGGAAAAGTCGCCTGGCCGACGGGCAGGAAGAAGGCGCGGCACCAATAACGAGGCACGTTCCATCAAATTTTGTCAAATATCCAGTCCAGCGTAAGGGGCGCGTTTTTCGGAAAATTTTTCTCGATTGCGTTCAACCTTCCGTCACGCAGCCAGGCCGGTGCTTCCACGCCCTTGTCGGCCGTTACCGACAGGGGTGACGGCACTGAGGTGGCGTCCATCCGCTGAAATTGTAGGCCGGGGAAACCGCCCAAGCAGGGATCGTGCGACGTCAAATTGACGCCGCTCTGAAATATTAGGGTGCGGGCCTGATTAATTTGGTCGTCTTCATTATGCAAATCGACCGAGTTCGTCTGAACCGAAATCGGTTTCGATCGTCCCATCCCACATGCAATCACGGGGATAAGAGTAGCAACGGCTGTTCCGGTAAAGGCCTTCATGAAGCGGGGGGCGCCACCTTCGGCAACAAGATGTAATACCGGCCACGCTGGTTCATCAGCCCGGCACGGCGTGCAGCCAGCTGGCCGTGGCCAAAAAATATATCACCCCGGATTCCACCCTTGATCGCGTGTCCAACATCCTGGGCAATCAAAAGCCTTTGAAACGGGAGATGGGGGTCGATCGGATCCTTGGTTTCGAGCCAAAGCGGCGCACCGAGCGGCATGGCTCGGCGGTCAACCGCCAGGCTTCGCCCAGCCGTTAGCTCGACACCCTGCGCCCCAACAGGTGCGGTCCCGGCTAGTTCGCGAAAAAAAATATAGCGCGCATTTTGGGCCATAACTTCAGGCGCCTTAAGGGGATTGGCCGCGAGCCAAGCCCGGATTGTCTGCATTGACACCCGATCGCGCGCGATCGCCCCGCGGTCGACCAGCGTGCGTCCAATGGCAGTGTAGGCGCGGCCGTTACTGGCCGCATATCCCAACCGCAGCAAACCACCGTCGGCAAGCTTGATGCGGCCCGAGCCCTGGATATGGAGAAAGAAAGCGTCGATTGCACTGTCGACCCAGACCAGAGGCTCGGGCTTGTCCGCAAGGTGGCCGCCATCGATAGATTTGCGATCGGGATAGGGTACCAGTGTGCCGTTGGTAACATAGCCGGTAATGTTGCGTCCTCTGAGCGCGGCGCCAAACTGGCCCAGATCGGCAGTAACTAAATCGCCGGGCCGACCATACAGGGGAATTTTAAAGCGCCCGCCCGCATGACGGGCGCCACGCAGTTCAGGCTCATAGTAGCCGGTCAGCAAGCCCTCCCGGTTACCATCACGGTCAATCACGGCAAAGGGGCGGAACCATTTCTCGAAAAATGCACGCGCAGCGCTGCTACTTTTATCCTCCACGGTTGAAGCCGCTTTGCAGGCGGGGCGCCAATCAATGGCATGGCCCGAGACAAGCGAGAGCTTGCCGCGGGTCGTCTGTGGCGCGCGCAACAGAACTTCACAACTTCTTCTATAGGCCACTAGCGCGCCATCCAGCCGGTCGCCGCGCCACCCTTTGAGCACTTCAAAATCAACCGGTTCGACACTGATTTTTGAAGACAGCTCTAGGACCGGCGTACAGCCTGCGGTGGCATACAAGAACGCGGCGGCCAACAGGCTGTAATAAATAAGGCTAATTGGAGCTTCTTGTCTCAACCAGGGTCCAGTTCGGATCCCTGGCTCTTGTGTTCCGCGCAAAGGTCCAGATATCCGTGACATCGGTGACCTGGGTCGGATCGCCGTCGACAACCGCGCCGCTATTATCGCGGGTAACATTGACCTGCTCCGACTGGAACTTCACCGTGACAAAAGCCATGCGCCCTTCCAGGCGCGCCTCGAGAATATCACCACTCTTGATACCGATGACCGTCGTTTCAAGCTCTTCTTCGTCCTCTTCGCGTTGCTTAACGGCGGCGGAAAAATTGTCGTAAACTTCGTCGTTCAAGAGCGATCTCAAAATTTTGAGATCGCCAGCCGCAAAGGCCTGGACAACCGTCTCAAACGCCGCCTCAGCGCCTTCGCAAAACTCATCAGGACTGAAATTTGAATCCGCGGATTGGACTTGAGCCACACCGGCCACCAATGGACCATCGGGATCTTCCGCCGCGATGGTTTCGTCTTCCTCCGCTAGGCCGGTTCGGTCGTGCAAATCAACGACGTTGTCTTTCGGCGGCGACTCTCCGTTTCGTTTGGCAAGCGGATCCGGGGGCGGCCGTTCATGCCCCGTTCGGCGGCCAAGCACGCCTCGCAAACGGAACACGAGAAACGCCGCAATCATCGCAAAGAGAACAAGATCTAGGAATCCGTCGCCCATGGGCTTTCCGATTATCAGTGCATAACGCTAGACGCCGACAGCGGGCTTGGATAAACCATACCGCATTCCCGACATGTACATATGCCAAGACTTCAAACTAGGGATTTCCGCAGCAAATCGCAAGCATGTCAAAATTTATCCTCCTGGCCCTTATTGCCGTACCAATTATCGAAATCGCCGTATTCCTCGAGGTGGGCGGCCGTATTGGCGTTTTGAACACAATTCTGATGATCATCATTACCGCCATGCTTGGCACCTGGCTTCTACGAAGTCAGGGATTACAGACACTGCGGCGTGCCCAAAAAAGCTTGAATCAAAATTTATTTCC
>Ga0315338_1002870_pt1 | contig 16038 bp, 11 predicted proteins | sample ASW8metaG_FD_204518 | JGI IMG/M metagenome (GOLD analysis project Ga0315338, IMG submission 204518) | Ammonia-oxidizing marine archaeal communities from Monterey Bay, California, United States - ASW #8 | ecosystem: Environmental > Aquatic > Marine > Coastal | place: USA: California | collected... | reverse complement strand
GATGGTGAAGCTGCGTTTCCTCGTCGGTCTCGCCCGTCGCATCACCGAGACCACGGCGTCCATTAACTTTCCGCAAGTCGTGGAAACACTCGGCGAGCTGTCTTCTCAGCTGCAAATTATCGAGGCCTTCGTCATCGCAATGGAAACCAAGGGCTGGCGCTATGGCGACTACTATTTGCCGGATCGGGAACTGCTCTACGCCAGCCAGGTACAGTCGCAGTCGCTCTATCCCAAGATTCTGCAGACCCTGCGCGACCTGGCGGGCGGCGGCATGATCATGCTGCCCTCGTCGGTCGAGGATTTCGCCGACGCGGAAATCGCCTCGGTCATCGGCCGCTCGCAATATTCGCCCGTCACCGACTCGGTCGGCCGGGTGAAGCTGTTTAAGCTGGCCTGGGACGCGGTCGGCTCGGAATTCGGCTCTCGGCACCATCAGTATGAAATGTTCTATTCCGGCCCAAAAGTGGTCACCACCGGCATGGCTTACCGCACCTTCGACTGGGACCGGGCAACCGGATTGGTCGACCGATGCCTCGAAAGCATCGACGCACCCAAGCTGGCCGGCGAATAAGAGAACAAGGGGAGAAAACAATGGAAAACCTGGAGATCGCCGGCATTTCCGTCGCGCCGGGCACCCGGCGGCGGCACGAGATTGATCTGGTCGAACTGGCCGATGGGACGAAGGTCCGTATCCCGCTCGACATCATCCATGGCGGCGAACCGGGACCGCGCCTCTATCTTGGCGCCGCAATCCATGGCGACGAGGTGGACGGGGTCGCGATCCTGTTTCGCGCGTTAGCCGGTATCAATCCGGCAAAGCTGCGCGGCAGCGTCGTCTGTGTCCCCGTCCAGCACCCGCTGTCCTTCCATGCCGACCATCGACTGCCGATCTCGCAATTCATGAAATCGCCGCTCGATCAGGCGCCGGCCGACGCCTGGACCTGCTTTCCGGGCGACACTGACGGCAATCTTGCGCAGATCCTTGCCGCGACCCTGTTCGACATGATCAAGGAGTGCGACTGGGCGGTGGACATCCACACGCCGACCCGCGGCGGCCGCTACGTGCCAATCGCGATCCTGCCGCATCCAAATCTCGGCGACCTGCACGCCAAGGCCGAGGAGATGGCGCATGCCTTCGGGAGCGGCTGGATCATGCGGACCGACAGCGGCTTCTACGTTGCCGACGGCATTCTCTGCGTCGAGGCGACCCGAGCGGGCGTGCCCAGCTTTACCTTCGAGACCGGCGAAGGAGGCCGGCTGGAAGAGGACGTGGTCGATGGCGGCGCGGGCAATATACGTAATGTCATGAAATGGCTGAAGATGATCGACGGCGACCCGGTGCCGGCCGCGCAGACCTATGTCATGCGCGAGTTTCTCGGTCTGCGGGCACAGCGCGGCGGCTTGCTGATGAACCGCAGGAAGCTCGGCGAGCTCGTGAAGGCCGGCGACACGCTCTGCTCCATCGTCGATATTTATGGCGACGAGGTCGAAACCATCGTCGCGCCCGAAGGCGGCGTTTTCGTGCGCACAACCACACTATCGACGGTCTCCCGCGGCGAACGTGCGGCGACCTTGGGGCTACTGTGAGCGAAGAGCGAGAAGCGCTCCAAGCCCGGATCGACGCGCTGCAGGAGGACGCCATCGCCTTCTGCGCCGAACTTGTCCGGACCGACAGCCAAAACCCGCCGGGCGACACCGGGCCTCTGGCCAGCCTGATCGAAGATCGGCTGCGCGCCATACCCGGCATCGAAATGCGCCGCGTCGTCGCCAAAGAACCGGCCGTCAATCTGGTCGCCAGGATTTCCGGTAAGAGTCCCGGACGGCGGCTGGTCTTCAACGGGCATCTTGACACCTTCCCGATTGGCGACGCCTCACCATGGACGACCAGCCCGCTGGGCGGTGAGATCAAGCACGGCCGTATCTATGGCCGCGGTGCCAGCGATATGAAAGCCGGCATCGCGGCCTCGGTAATTGCGTTCGAACTGCTGGCTGAATGCCGCGACAGTTGGTCTGGCGAAGCCGTACTGGCCCTTGTCGGCGACGAAGAGACCGGAGGGGTTTGGGGGACTCAATACCTGTTGGCAAATGTCGAAGAGGCGGTCGGGGACGCCATGATCAACGGCGACGCCGGCTCTCCATTGGTCGCGCGGATCGGCGAGAAAGGCAACCTCTGGGTCAAGATCACGGCCAAGGGCATTCCCAATCACGGCGCGCATGTACATCTCGGCAAGAATGCCATCGAAACTTTGCTCGACGCGGTGACACCGATCCTGGCCCTTCGCGATATCCCTTGCCCACTGCCGGAGGGCATCGCCGGAACGATCCGCGAGGCGCAACCGATTTCCGAACCGCTGTCCGGTGCCGGCGAGGCCGATACCCTGAGCCACATCACCGTCAATCTCGGCCAGATCACCGGCGGCCTGAATATCAACACGATCCCGGATTCCGCCGAGGCGCTGCTCGATATCCGCCTGCCGCCCGGCGTCACGATCGATGACGTCAAAGCGAAGGTCGTTGCGGCGCTAGCCCCGTTGCCGGACATCGGCTGGGAGTTCCTGTCGGAATGCGAACCTAACTGGACCGACCCCGACCACGAATTGGTCCAGCTGATCCAGGACAATGCCCGCGCATCGACCGGACAGGATGTCGCCGTCAACCTGCGGCCCGGATTCTCCGACGCCCGCTTCTACCGCCAGCACAGCGTGCCATCAGTGGTCTATGGCGTCGCGGCCCACAATATGGGCGGCGCAGACGAGTACGCGACGATCGAAGATCTAAGGGCCGTCTTCGCCGTGCACGCGCTGACCGCCTTCGACTATCTGTCCGCCGCATCCTGATTGCGCCGCGCGGGGCCGCGCCGCATACTCCACCTCCCCAAATTTACGGTAATGCGAGGCAAACATGGCGCGTGGAATCATCACCGCCCCCCAACCCGAGGCAGTCGAGGCCGGCGCCGTCGTCATGATGCAGGGCGGCAACGCCGTCGACGCGGCAATCACTTGCGCGCTGGTACAGACGGTCGTCGATCCGCAGATGTGCGGCATCGCCGGGTTCGGCTCCATGCATCTCTACTTGCCGAAGAAGGGTTTTCACGGCTGCATCGACTTCCACACAAGGGCGCCAGCGTCAGTACGCGAGGATATGTGGGAAGATTTGATCGTCGGCGAGGCGCGCGACGGGTTCGGCTTCTTCCTGAAGGACCGGGTCAACGAGGTCGGCTACCAGTCGGTCATGATTCCCGGCAGCCTAAAGGCCTATTACGAAGCGGTCGAAGAGCACGGCACGATGGACTGGAAGGATATTTGCGCCCCAGCCATCAAATACGCCGAGGAAGGCTTCGTCATCCGGCCGCACGTCTACAATTACTGGACCAACAAGCAGGACAATGGCCGCGTCGCCAGCGGTGACAAGATGCGCTCCACCTCCGCCGGGCGCCGCATCTATCTCGACGAGGACGGCGAACTTAAGAAAGTCGGCAGCGTCCTCAAGAACCCGGACATGGCGCGCAGCCTACGCCGTATCGCGGCGGGCGGCGCCGATGTCTTCTATTCCGGCGAGATCGCCGAGGAAATCGCGTCCGACATGACGGGCAATGGCGGGCTGCTCTCCTATGAAGATCTGAAAAACTACAAGACGTCGCGGGTCGAACCACTGTGGTCCGACTATCGCGACTACCGGGTCTCCACCAACCAACCGCCGGGTGGTGGGATCATGGTGCTGGAGATGCTCAACATCCTGGAAAACTTCGATCTGGCAGGCATGGGGCACAATTCGCCGGACTATATCCGCACCGTCAGCGAGGCGATGAAATACGCCACGATCGACAAGGACAACCGGGTCGGCGACCCGCTCTTCGTCGACGTCCCCTTCGACGAACTGCTCGACAAGGGTTATGCGAGCGAGCTGGCGACGGCGATCCGGGCGGGCGAGATCGCTCATGTCGAGCGTCTGAACGAGGTGCCGGAATCGAAGGACACGACCCATGTCTGCACCCTCGATGCTGACGGCAATGCGGTGACCATGACCCATTCTCTGGGCATGCCGTCCGGCGTCGTCAGCGAGGGGTTGGGCTTCATGTACAATGGATGCATGAGCGTCTTCGATCCGCGTCCTGGCCGCGCCGGCTCATTGGCGCCGGGCAAGGGCCGCTTCACTGCCATGTCGCCGACCATCGTCTTCAAGGGCGAAGAACCGCATATCGTCATCGGCGCACCGGGCGGCACCTACATTACGATGGGCGTACTGCAGGGCATCTTGAATTCGCTCGATTTCGGCATGACGATCAGCGACGCCATCGCAGCGCCCCGTTTCTCCACCAATAGCGACACGATCGACGTGTCAAACCGCATCCCGCGTTTCGTCACCGACGAACTGGAGAAAATCGGCTACCCGGTCGGGCGCAGCTATCTCAGCTATCATTTCTCCGGCGTGCACGGCATCCGCATCGATGACGGTGTCTGGACCGGCGCAGCCGATCCTGGCCGCGACGGCATGGCACTGACGGTTTAGGCGGAGGACCACCCCATGACCAAGGGCGTCATTTCCGCACCGCAACCCGAAGCCGTCGAAGCAGGCGCGCTGGCCATGAAACGCGGAGGCAATGCCGTGGATGCCGCCATCACCTGTGCCCTGGTGCAGGGTGTCGTCGACCCGCTGATGTGCAGCATCGCAGGCGTCGGCACGCTACAGGTCTACCTCCCAGATCAAGGCGTGCATGAATGCCTCAACTTCCTCGGCAAGGCGCCAGGCGCTGCCCGCGAAGATATGTGGGAAGACCGCATCGAAGGCGAAACTTTGGACGGGTTCGGTTTTCGGCTGCGCGGTAAGGTGAACGAGATGGGCTACCAGTCCATCGCCGTTCCCGGCAGCCTCCGAGCCTATTGGCAGATGGCAACGCAATACGGCACGTTGGATTGGAAGGACATTGTCCAGCCGGCCATCGACCACGCCGAGAACGGCTGGACCGTCCGGCCGCATGTATACAAATATATGGCGATGCAGGAAGCGTCGGTCGGGCGCGTCGGAAACCACGAGAAACTGTGCGGTTTCGAATCCTCTCGCAAGCTATTGATCGGCGAGGACGGCAATCCGCACGGTCCCGGCACGCGGATCGTGAACCGCAATTACGCACAGACGCTGCGGCGCATCGCGGCGGGCGGCGCCGATATCTTCTATTCAGGCGATATCGCTTCCGAGATCGCGGACGAGATGGCGCGCCACGGCGGCATGATCACGCAGGATGATCTGAAATCCGTCGCGCCCACCCGTACGGAACCGCTCTGGGGTACCTACCGCGGCAACAGAATCTCGTCCAACTATCCGCCGGGCGCCGGCATGGTCTTGCTCGAGATGCTGAATATCCTGGAAAATTTCGACCTCCGCGCGCATAGGCATAATTCACCGGATTACATTCGAATCCTCGCCGAAGCCATCAAACACTGCATCATCGATAAGGCCGCACACATGGGCGACCCGGCCTATGTCGACATCCCGATCGACCGGCTGACCGGCAAAACACACGCCAAGGCGCTGGCCGACCGAATCAAGGCGGGCGAGAAAGCGCATGTCGAGCGTATGCCGCTCACCCGCGAGTCGAAGGACACGACCCAGGTGTCAACTCTCGACGAGCACGGCAACGCCGTCACCATGACCCATACCTTGGGCATGCCGTCCGGAGTCATCAGCGAAAATCTCGGCTTCATGTACAACGGCAGCATGGGGATATTCGATCCGCGCCCCGGCCGCCCGGGCTCTATCGCACCGGGCAAAGGCTATACCAGCTCAATGACGCCGACGATCGTATTCAAGGACGATACGCCGCACATCGTGATCGGCGCTCCCGGGGCGACCCATATCACGCTCGGCATCATGCAGGTGCTTCTGAATATTTTAGAGTTCGATATGTCAATTTCAGACGCTATCGCCGCGCCGCGCTTCTCGGTGACAAGCAACGCCATCGACGTCAGCAACCGAATCCCCCGCTATGTCACCGACCAGGTCGCGGCCGAGGGTTATGAAATCCGGCGCAGTTCCGAGAGCTACGGCTTCGCCGGCGTGCATGGGGTTATGAACGACAATGGCATCCTGTCGGGTGCCGCCGATCCCGGTCGCGACGGCATGGCGCTTGTCGTCTAACCCAGCACGACCGTATTCGACCGGTTGCGAATTGCGTTCACAATGCTGAGTGCGGTGCACGCCGACGTCTTTGGGTTGTCCGGCGCGGCGTGGCCGCTCAACTCCACCATTAGACGGCCGTAACGGCCTTCGGCCTCGATACGTCCGACATTATCGGTGATCGCCGGATCAGCGACCAGATCGACCATCGTCTCGTCGAGCCCGATGCCCGCGAGTGCCACTATGGCGGCGATATTGGCATTCTTCGGGTAGCGCAGCGCAGCCTCGCGGGCGGCCCCGTTGAAGATGACAGTTCGTTCCGTCATCCCGTTCAGATCAAAATTATCATCTGCCGGCGTCCCCTTCCAGGCGACCGGCAGCTTGGTCGAAATGTAGCGCACCGTATCCAGGCCACCCAGCTTCAGCGCCGCCAGCCCATCGATCCCAGCAATAGCGCCCGCCGGCAACGTCATTTGTGCCCCTGTCCCCCGCGCGGCCTCAGACAGGCGGCCGCGCAACGCATCATCTGCCAATGCGCCGATCGCAATCATCATCAAATCGCATCCGGCGGACAATATCTCTTCGCCATAATCGACCACTGCACCCTGGCCGGCGCATTCGACGATAAGGTCCGGATCCAGCCGCAGTGCATCCATGGCGGACGTCAGAACGGCGATTTCGTCTGGAAGAGCAGCACGCGTTTCCGCCACGCGCGACGCCCGCACCAGAACACCACGCACCGCCGGTGGACCGTCTGCCTTGCCTAATTCTTCGACCACCATGCGGCCGATCGCACCATATCCGATAACGACGATATTGATGGCAATTCCTCCTTGCCGATGACGTTAAGTGGAATTTTAGCATATGGTAACGATGAAGAATCAGGCGGGAACAGTGCCATGGCAGAAGAATCGGTAGGGCTTTATCTGGTGCGCGAAGTCGAACGCGGGTCTAGCTGGTGTTCACGCGAGTTTATGCGCGTGCTTTTCACGAGGTCCGAGGGCGAATGGTCGCATCGTGTGGCCAATTCGGAGTGGCTGCCACGCGGCCGGTTGCTGCCTTGGCGCGACAAGTCCCTGGAGGAGGCCAAACAGCGCCTCCTGGACTCGCTCGACGGGCACGCCTATTTCGAGGAACCGGGTAATCGACTTCCGGACTAGACAGCGTCCTAACCTGCGGTTTCATTGACTTCGCGACCCTCCAAGGCGCAAGATTACTGCGTTGTGAAAGATTTACGCGTCCTGATGAGGGACGCTGAAGGAGGCAGCCATCGCACAATTCGACAGAGGGATTTCCCACGACGAGCCTGGCAAGGCCGGTGGGCTGACGGGCGCGTTCAAGGCCGTCTGCCGGATGTGTCATGGCGGCTGCGGGACCATCGTCGAGATGGTCGAAGGCACGGTCAAACGGGTGTTCGGCGACAAGGACAATCCGATCAACCGCGGGGCGCTATGTTCCAAGGCCGGGACACCAAGTATCGAGCAGCTCTACCACCCTGACCGGCTCGACTACCCACTGATCCGCGTTGGCGAGCGCGGCGAGGGCAAGTGGCGTCGGGCAAGTTGGGACGAGGCGCTCGACATGGTCGCCGAGAATATGCTGTCGATCCGCGAGGAATACGGCGCGGAAGCGGTCGCCTTCGGCCGCGGCACGGGCGTCAACAACACCCATATCGTCAGCCGGCTGGCGAACCTGTTCGGCACACCGAACGTCACCGCCATCGCCTATTTCTGTTACGGCCCGCGTGTCGCAGTCTCCAAAGTCACCGCCAGCGGCGACTATTCGCAGCGCGGCTGGGACACGACACCGATCCCCGACGTCTACGGCAAGCCGCGCTGTATCGTGCAATGGGGCTCGCAGAAACGCACCAGCAACGACCATGGTCTGATCGGCCATATCCCGGTGACCGACGCGCTGCGCGAAAACCCGATCAACATCGTCGTCGATCCGCGCAAGCCCGCCGCTGCTGGCCCGGCCGACATATGGCTGCCGCTGCGCCCCGGCTCCGACGCCGCCATGGCGCTGGGCTGGATGCGCGTCATCATCGACGAAGAGCTGTACGATAAGGAATTCGTCGAGAAATACTGCCACGGCTTCGAGGAACTACGCGAACGGGTCAAGGATTACCCGCTCGACAAGGTCGCCGAGATAACCTGGTGCAAGGCGGACGAGATCGCCAACGCGGCGCGCATCTACGCCAAGACGGCACCGGCCTGCATAATTTGGGGCAACGGCACCGACCAGCTCGGTAACAACACCTTCCAGGCGACCCGGTCGCTGCTCATTCTCATGGGCATCAGCGGTAATCTCGACGTACAGGGGGGCAACGTCTTCTATCCGGCGCCGAAGCTTGAATATCCCGAATTGTGGGACAAGCTGTCTCCGGAGCAGGAGGCAAAACGTCTCGGGGGCCAACGTTTCAAGGCGCTCAATCTGACGCCCTACGCCTATGCGCACCCACCCAGCCTTTACCAGACGATGATTACGGAAAAGCCCTATCCGGTGAAAGGTTATGTCGTCACGGGCAACAACACGGTGACCTGTTTCCCCAATACGGCGCGCATAATTGAGGGCCTGAAGAATCTTGACCTATTGGTCGTCATGGACATGTTCATGACGCCGACGGCGGCGCTGGCCGACGTGGTGCTGCCGGCGGCCGGCAATCTGGAACGCGATGAGCCGCGCCTGCACCTGCACACCAAGGGACCGAACGCGACCTATATGGACACGGTTTCGCAGAAGCTGGTGGAATTGGGCGAGCGTCGCTCCGACTGGGAATTCGTCATCGAGCTGGGCCGCAAGCTCGGCTACGAGGAATACTTTCCGTCGCTCGAAGAATTCGCCGAACGTGCCTTGAAGCCGATGGGCACGACATGGAAAGAATTGAAGAGCAAGGATCACGGCATCGAGATCCCTGTCGAGTACCGCAAATACGAGAAAGAAGGCTTCGGCACCCCGACCGGCAAGTTCGAGATCTACTCGACCATGATGGACGAGTGGGGCTACGACCCCCTGCCCGGCCATGTCGAGCCGCCAGAGAGCCCGATCAGCACGCCGGAACGGTTCAAGGAATATCCGTTGATTCTCAACACCGGTGCCAAACAACCGATGTTCTGGCATTCGCAGGGCCGCCAGCTAAAATCGCTGCGCAATCTGAATACGGAACCGCTGATCGAGATCAACGGCAAGACGGCCGAGGAACATGGCATCGCGCAGGGCGACTATGTCTGGATCGAAACCGTGCGCGGCAAGCTGCGCATGCGCGCCCATCTGCACGATGCGATCCACGAGAAGGTCGTGTCGATCCCGCATGGCTGGTGGCTGCCGGAGGAAGGCGGGCCGGAATATGGCGTCTTCGAGGTCTGCTCGAACGTGCTGGTCGATGACGATCTCGACAATTGCGACGTCGTCCTCGGCTCTAGTCCACTGAAGGGACTCTTGTGCCGCATCTCCAAGGCCGAAGCGCCGGCGCGTACCATCACGGATCGCTGGGACGCGGCCGCTTCAGCCGTCGCCGCAGAATAAAATATCGAGGAAACTAATGGTCGCTCAAGCCAAGACCAAAGACAGCTATCAGGATCCGGTGCTGATCAACGACTGGCATGTGGTCGCACGGACGCGTGACCTGCCGGAGGGCAAGATCCAGAAGGTCCGCGTGCTCGGCGAGGATCTCATCATCTGGCGCCACAAAGGCGAGGTGATGGCGTGGAAGGATCTTTGCATCCACCGCGGCTCGCGCTTGTCGCTCGGCTGGATCGAGGATGGCCAGATCGTCTGCCCTTATCATGGCTGGCAATACAACAGTAGCGGCGCTTGCACCCGGATGCCGGCGCAACCGAACCAGACACCACCGGCAAAGGCGCGCGCCTTCACGCATCGCGCGGTGGAACGGTATGACTGGATCTGGGTCTCGCTCGGTGACCCGGAACACGACGTACCACCCTTCTTCCAGTGGGACGACCCCAACTTCCGCAAGTTCCAGGCGGGGCCGTACCATTATCGCGCCAATGGCTTCCGCACGATCGAGAACTTCGTCGACGCGTCGCACTTCCCCTTCGTCCATGCCGGAATCAACGGCGTGGCATCCGACGCGGATGCGATCGAGCGCTACAATGTCCACCGCGACGAGCACGGCCTTCGCACCGACGAGATCTGGGTCTACCAGCCCTATGGCGACCATCGCGCAGAACCGGTCGATGCGGGTTACGTCTATCACTGCTTCCGGCCGCTTACCGCCTATTTCAACAAGCATGTCATCCTGAAGGACGGCACCGGGGGCAATGACGACCGGTTCTGCATGATGACCACGGTGCAGCCGATCGAGGAGGATGAGAGCATGGTCTGGCTCGGCGTCGCCATCAATTACGGACCGGACCTGACCGAGAACGACATTACCGAGCGCCAGGATCAGGTCTTCGAACAGGACCGCGAGATCGTCGAAGGGCAGCGGCCGGAAATGATTCCGCTCGATCTGCGCGAGGAACTACATATGCGCTGTGACAAGCTCGCCGTCGAGTATCGCAAATGGCTCAAGGAGTTGGGCCTGACCTTCGGTACTGCCTGAGACTGTTCCTCGACCCAACAATAGCGAAGCGACCGCCATGCCGGAACACGACCTGATCCTCCACAACGGCCAGGTAGTGACCCTGGACGGCGGCTCACGGACCGTCGAGGCGGTAGGCGTGACCGGCGGCCGCATCACTGCAGTCGGCAGCTCTAGCGATGTCCTGCAGGGCGAGGGCCGTAACACGCGAATAATCGATTTGGACGGCCGCACCGCCTGCCCCGGCTTCATCGACACGCACGCGCATATGGACCGCGAAGGGCTCAAGGCACGCGGCGGCTATTCGCTGGCGGGCCGCCATTCGGTTGCCGAGATCGTAGAAGCGGTAAAGAGCGCCGTCGCGCGAACGCCAAAGGGCGAATGGATCGTCTTCATGCCCATGGGCACGCCGAAGCTAAGTTATATCAGCCGGCCCGACCAACTGGCGGAAGGCCGTTTCCCGACCCGGCACGATCTCGACGCGGTCTCACCGGACAATCCCGTTTATATCCGCGTGCCGTGGGGCTGGTGGGTGCATCGCCCCTTCGTCGCCGTCGCCAACTCAGCCGCGCTGGCGAAGGCCGGCATCGACCGCGACACCGAAGCGCCCTACAACGTCGAAATCCTCCAAGACAACGAGGGGCCGAACGGCGTCTTCCTCGACCGCTCCTACGCGCCGGTGATCGAATATACGCTGATGAAATGCGCGCCGCGCCTCACCTTCGAGGACCGGGTCCACGGCTGCCGCCTCGGCGCCGCCGCCTACGCCGCTTCCGGCACGACGAGCATCTACGAAGGACACGGTTTGACCCCGGCGATCCTGGAGGCCTATCGGCGGGTCTACGAAGACGGCGACCTGCCGGTGCGCGTGCATCTGCCGCTCAGCGTGCCCGGCGCCTCGGTCGACGACCGGCGTATGATGGATATCCTGAACGAATGGTCGAGCAGGCTCGCCGGGCGCGGGTCGGGCGACGACATCTACCGGATCGAAGGGATCTGCGTCGACGTCGCCAATGACAAGGCCGCCGCGATCATCGGCGAAGACTATCCCTACGAAGCCCTGGCTGGGCATTTCTATCACTCCCTGCCGCACGACCGCTTCGTCGAAATCGGCGTGCAGGCGGCGCGGCGCGGTATCCGGCTGAACTGCCTGATCTGCTACGATCTGGAGCGGGTACTGCGCGCCTACGAGGCGATAGACGCGCAAGTGTCGATCAAGGATAAGCGCTGGGTCATGATCCATGTGATCGAGGCGACACCGGACCAGATCATGCGCATGAAGCGGCTCGGCGTGATCGCCACGGTAACACCCAATTTCATGTATATGGCGAGCGACCGCTTCAATCTGCACGAGATTGGCGCGCACGCCATGCCGATCCGCGCCCTGCTGGACGCCGGCGTGCCGGTAGCGCTGACGTCCGACAACGTCCCCTACTCTATGCTCTGGACCATGTGGGAAGCGTTGGCCCGCTGGGACGAAGATTCAAAACGCAAGATCGGTCAATCCAACCTGACCCGCGAAGAGGCATTGCGCATGGTCTGCCAGTCCGGCGCTCTGGTCACCTGGGACGAGGACAGCAAGGGTACGCTGGAAGTCGGCAAGATGGGTGACATCGTCGTCCTGGAAGACAACCCACTGACCTGCAACGAGGGTCTATTGAAGGACATCCGCGTCGCGCATACCTTCCTCGGCGGTCGCGAGGTCTTCGGTCCCGGCATGACGGACCCGGGCCCGGTCGACGGACCGGACCCGGGCTAAAGGTTGGGCGCACGACCGCACCCACTTCTAGGCTAGAATTGTGCGGTTTCCGTCGATCCGGCCATCGCGGTGGTCGAGGATTGGCCGCCGGCCGCCGTATCAGCAACGGCATCGAAATAGCCGGTACCGACTTCGCGCTGATGGCGCGTCGCCGTATAGCCTTCCGATTCGGCGGCAAATTCCGCTTCCTGAAGTTCGGAATAACCCGCCATCCCATTCTCTCGATAGGATTTAGCCAGCTTGAAGGTCGCGAGGTTCAGACTGTGGAAGCCAGCCAGGGTGATAAACTGATACCTGTAACCCATCGCCGCGATCTCGCGCTGGAAACTTGCCATCTCGTCTTTGCTGAGGTGACTGGCCCAGTTGAAGGACGGCGAGCAGTTGTAAGCCAGCATCTGATCCGGAAACTCGCTGCGAATCGCTTCGGCGTAGCGGCGCGCCTCATCGAGATCCGGAGTCGACGTCTCGCACCAAATGAGATCGGCGTAGGGCGCGTAGGCAAGGCCGCGCGCGATGGCGCACTCGATGCCGCCGGTCATACGATAGAAACCCTCGGCGGTCCGCTCGCCGGTCAGGAAAGGCCGGTCGCGTTCATCGATGTCGCTGGTGATCAGCCGCGCTGCATCAGCGTCAGTCCGCGCCATGATGATCGTCGGCACGCCCATCGTGTCCGCTGCCAACCGTGCCGCGTTCAAGGTACGGATGAAGCTCTGCGTCGGCACCAGCACCTTGCCGCCGAGATGGCCGCATTTTTTCTCCGAGGCAAGCTGGTCCTCGAAATGGATGCCCGCGGCACCGGCCTCGATCATTGCCTTGGCCAGCTCGAAAGCGTTCAAGGGACCGCCGAATCCGGCCTCGGCGTCGGCGATGATCGGCAGGAAGTAGTCGATTTCGTCAGTCTCTTCGCCATCCATACGTTCGAGATGCTGGATCTGGTCGGCGCGAATCAGCGCCTGATTCATACGCCGGATCACTTTCGGTACGCTGTCGACGGGGTAGAGGCTTTGGTCGGGATACATCGCGCCAGCACTGTTCGCATCTGCCGCGACCTGCCAACCAGACAAATAGATCGCCTTTAGACCGGCTTTGGCGTGCTGTACAGCCTGGTTACCGGTGAAGGCACCGAAGGTCGGCACATAATTCTCTGTCTGCAGAAGCTGCCACAGCTTTCGCGCACCCTGTTCTGCCAGAGTATGACGAATACGCATTGATCCAGTCAGGCGGCGCACTTCCTCCGTACTGTAGTCGCGACGGACCTGGTCCCAACGGCCCGGATCGGCGCAAGGCCAAGCCTTCGCTTTGCCGTCGGCACAGGTGTCACCATCGGTCTTCAGCGAAATACCGCTGTCGGCGCGCGACAGGTTCTCTTCGATTTCCGTTTTAAGGTTGCGAATCTGGTCGTACATGATGATCTCTCTTCCGTCTTGTTTGGCCAAATCGGACACGCGATCCGCCTCGGATGACCCGTTTACGGCTGGAGACAAAAGAAATGCCCTTGCCGCTTGGGCTGAGACCCTTATTAATTACAAACATGACTATTTATCAATAACCATTTGTAATACATAAATTAATAATGTATCTAACCGTAAAGTTACGATTTTCATTTTGTAATGTTTGTAAATACAATCATGCCCGACAAACCAACCACGAAATCCCTGAAGCTAGGCGCCAAAATCCGTCGCTTGCGGCGGGCCGGCGGGATGACCCAGGTGCAGCTGGCGGGAAAACTCGAAATTTCCGCCAGCTATCTGAATCTGATCGAGCACAACAACCGTAACGTCACCGTGGACTTGCTGCTGCGGCTGGCGGAGCAGTTCGGCCTCAATCTCGCAGATTTGGCGGAAGACGAGGAAGGCGGGCTCGTCGCCGATCTAATGGAGGTCTTCGGTGACACGATGTTCGACGAAATGGACCTCACGACCACCGATGTACGCGAGCTCGTTTCGGCCACGCCCGTCGCATCGAAGGCCGTAGTCGCGCTGTACGACGCCTATCGCAAGACGCAGATGGACGTACTGACTCTGACCGAACAGGTATCGGACGAGGCCGGCGCCTTGCTCGACTTCGAAAGCCAGCTACCCGCCGAACGGGTATCCGATTTTATCCAACAACATTCCAACTATTTTCCGGATATTGAAGAAGAGGCTGAGCGGCTGCGGCGCGATGCACGTCTCGATGCGCGCGACCCCTTCAATGCCATGGCCGACTACCTGCAAACCGCCTACGGTATTCGCGTAGCGGTCCTACCGCCTGCCCCCGGCGCGGAAGCGGCGCGGCGCTACGATCCCGCCCTGCGTACTTTGGAAATATCAGAGCGGTTGGCACGGCACAGTCGGGCCTTCCAGCTTGCCCATCAGCTAGGGCTGATCGCGGCGGGTTCCGTCTTCGACATGCTGCTGAAAGAGGGCGGATTGACCACCGGCGAATCACGGGCACTCGGCAAGGTCGCACTGGCCAACTATTTCGCGTCCGCGCTGATCATGCCCTACGAACCGTTTCTGGAAAGCGTCAAGGCGCTGCGCTACGACATTGAACTGCTACAGCATCATTTCGGCACCAGTTTCGAGCAAATCTGTCACCGTCTTACGACCCTGCAACGACCCGGCCGTAAGGGCGTTCCATTCCACATGTTGCGGGTCGATATTGCGGGCAATGTGTCCAAGCGATTTTCGCTGTCCGGCCTGCGCATCCCACGCTATGGCGGCGCCTGCCCGCGCTGGAACGTCTACGCAGCTTTCCTGTCGCCCGGTGTCATTAACGCGCAGATTTCCGTGATGCCGGACAAGGAAAACTACTTCTGCATCGCGCGCACGGTCCATACGCGCACCGGGGGCTACGGCGCACCGCAAAGCTTCCTGTCGATCGGCCTCGGCTGCGAGATCGGGCATGCTCGAGAACTGGTCTATTCAGACGGGATCGATCTGGACAACCCCGATCGGCGCATCCCCGCCGGCGTGCAGTGCCGGACCTGCGAGCGCATGGACTGCCGCCAGCGCGCTTTCCCCCCCGTCTATCATCGGCTCAACATCGACGAGAATGTGCGCGGATTGTCCGCCTACGTGTCGCCCGACCCCGCCCGATAGTCGCGGTCGATTTGACATTCACGCTAGTAAAGCCGAGCATTACGGCCAAATTCCGACGCTGAGCGTGCCCGAGTAGAGGAAACTCCATGTACAAGCCTGTCACCTATCCCGACCATATCGAACCGCTGGTCCAGTTTGTCGAAGAGACACCGACCGACCAGATCGTCGCCAAGACCTACGAAAAGCTGAAATCGGGCACGTCCGTGAAGGAGATGCTGCTAGCCGGCGCTCTGGCGGTAATCCGTTCCAGCGACCTGCCGCCCGGCCATCATGGCGGCCCCCTGCACCCAATCGCGGGCCTGCACGCCGTGCATAACCTCTCCGAACGGCTGCCGGGCGAATACGCGTTGATGCCGGTAGTGCAGAACGTGGCGCTTGCCAACAAACACATCAATCACTTCTCGATGGGCCCGTACATCCTGGCCGAGACGAAACCCTGCACTTGGCACGACGAGGTCGAACCGGCGGTCGAGGAGATGCAGTACTTCATGGACCGCGGCGCCTATCACGCGATGGACAGCTACTATTTGTTCTTCATG
>Ga0315338_1002869_pt1 | contig 16039 bp, 19 predicted proteins | sample ASW8metaG_FD_204518 | JGI IMG/M metagenome (GOLD analysis project Ga0315338, IMG submission 204518) | Ammonia-oxidizing marine archaeal communities from Monterey Bay, California, United States - ASW #8 | ecosystem: Environmental > Aquatic > Marine > Coastal | place: USA: California | collected... | reverse complement strand
TTCGACGTCGATCTGCAGACGGGTTAGGGCTTGCGGGTCTACCGGGCGCGCAAGCCGTCTCGAACCTGGCGGAATGACTTGAAAGCCGCTTCTTTTTGTCCGGAAGGAGCGATGCCAATCAATCGAATGTAGCGGTCTTTCGAAAAACGCATCCATTGAACCACGAGGATCGGAGCGGCCGATTTTGGATAGGTCCCGGACGCGACGATTTCATAACCTGGCGCGCCGTCGATATTTAGACGCACCTCCGAAACAATCTTGCCATTCCTCAGGCCACGAAATCCCTGCAGTGCCTGTCGCGATGCAATGCTGCGGTCGGCCGCTGCGACGGCGCCAAGCGAAGGCGCAATTATCATCAGCGGATGTTTGCCGGCTTTTGAAGTGCCGTTTTTGTCTGCAGTCAACACTATCGCGCCTTTAATTTGATTTTTTGTTTTCGTCAAGCCGCCTAAATCGGTCAATTCGAATGGCAACGGCAGACGGTCGTTGACCTTTTGTCGCTCGGCAATGGTCGATAAAGACGCGCAAGGTATATTGCCGAGAAGGCCAACATTGTCTTCTGGAATCTGCAGGCTGATCAATCCGGTAACTTTCTCACCGTCGACAATAACAATGCATTTTGAAAAGCGTAGGCCGTTGGCAATTTGGAATCCGCTTAATGAGATGCCGGATAGCCCCCCGACTTTAACGGCCTCTCTGTTTAATACGGTAATGCCTTGTTTCGCGAAACCAGCGGCGAGGTCGCTTGATTGCAGTTGCCCAAACGCCTTGCGTGGAAGTTCGTTAAATAAAATACTGCCACCGGTTTCCGGCCATGCGAAACCCATAAAATCTAAAGACTTGACGAAGTTTTTCGGTGGAACAAGGCCGAAATGGGAGCCCGGCGGGAAAACGAGGTCGGTAGATCGAGCGGAATGAGTCGGGTTAAGGAATGCAAAAAAAGAGCAGATTGCAAACGTTAATAAGTTGGCATGCCAATTTTGTTTCGACACCATATCTATAACTCACACAATTTAAATTTTCACTAAATGGAAAAATAATAGCTATAGGCGTATAGGGGCGAGCGCAACTTTTCCGGCAATAGAGCAATACCCAATCGATACCTCATTGTCCGCCCTATAGCGCTTGTTCTTAACAATTCCTCAAACCCACGGCTCCTCGTGCGCTGTTAAATCGCCGCCCGCGTCACCTGTATTGACGGTCCCCGAAGGTTCGATGAGCAATATCTCGCACTCCTCGGCGGCGACAGGTTTGTGCTGCACGCCTTTCGGCACGACGTGCATCTCGCCGGCTTTCACGGTGACGTCGCGATTTTCGTATTTGATCGTCAGGACGCCCTTGTGGACGAAGAACAACTCGTCCGTATCGTCATGCTGATGCCAGACGAATTCGTCCCGCACCTTGACCGCCTTGATGTGGCTGTCGTTCATCTGCGCGATGATATGGGGTGACCAGTGCTTAGAGAATTTCGCGAATTTGTCGTCGAGATTGATTGCACTCGGGGCGTAGGACATGGCGCTGGCTCCGCAAGCAGGAATGATACCGTCCTATATGGGGGAGGCGTTTGGGTTTCCGATCTGATTGAACTCGGTTCACCCGTATTCTTGCCCCGTTTCGCCTGTTTTGCTAAACTAGCGCATCCGATTTTATCATGCGGGGTGTTCGCATCGGCGCGGTGCGCGGCGGCACCCGATACAGGAGAAAGCCCCTATGAGCCAAGTCATCGAGAGTTTTGCAGCGGATTGCCGTGAATATCTGAAGGATGGACCGAGCGATACCGCGCTGGATCAGGTCGTTGCAGGGTTGGAAAAGGTCCTGGAGAACAAAGAAGTCTACAAGACCTACTTCCCGCCTGAGAATACGACCGAGCGTCAAGTGATCTACGAGGACAAGGAGCTTGGCTTCTGCATCCTGGCGCACGTCAATACCGGCGCGAAGAGCAGCCCGCCGCACGATCATGGGCCGGCTTGGGCGATCTACGGCCAGGTCGAAGGTGAGACCGAAATGACCGAGTATGAGCGCGCCGCGGAGCCGACGGCGGACGAGCCCGGTAAGGCAAAACCCTTCAAGACCTATAAGATGACCCCGGGATCTGCCGTTCATTACAATGTCGGCAAGCTGCATGCGCCGGAGCGGACCGCCGCGACCAAGCTGATCCGCATGGAAGGCCGGAACATGGACAACGTCTCGCGGGACGCGTTCGTGAAGGTCCTCGACTAGGACTATTCGGGAGGGCCGGCCTTGAGCCGGCCCGATACCGAGGCCATGGGGCAAGACATACCCGTTATCGATGTTTCGCCGTTTCGGAGCGGTGATGCTGTTTCGCGTCGCCGTGTAGCGGACTCAATCGCAGACGCTTGCGAAAGCTTGGGTTTCATCGTCGTTTCCGGGCATGGCGTTCCGGCGGCGGACGGCGCGGCACTGCGCAAGGCGGGGCTCGACTTTTTCGATCTGCCGCTTGACGAAAAACTTGCGGTACGCCGGCCGCGCAACGATCAGAACCGTGGCTATATCCCCTATGGCGAGGAGACCCTGGCGAAGATGCACGGCCAGGTAACGCCCGCAGATTACAAGGAAGTCTTCGCCATCGGGCCGGACGATGTGCCGGACGAACCGTACTATACCTGCGATTTGGCCTATCCCGATTTCGCGCCGAACTTATGGCCTGCACGGCAGTCCAATCTGCGAAAGGCGATGCTGGCCTATTACGATGGAATGTTGCGGCTGGCAAATTTGCTGGGCGAGGCCTATGCCGTCGCGCTCGATATGCCGGAATATTTTTTCACGGAACGGCTGAAGCGGCATTCTTGCCAACTGCGCCTGCTGCACTACCCAAAGCCGCAGCAGGACTTCCTGCCCGATCAATTGCGTTGCGGCGTGCATACGGATCTCGGCCTGACGACCATTCTTCGCAACGAAGCGGTGCCCGGCGGACTTGAAGTGCAAACGCGCGCGGGCGACTGGATCGCGGCGCCGGCGATACCCGATACCTTCGTCGTCAATATTGGTGATCTGATGATGCGCTGGACCAACGACCGCTGGCGCTCGACGCCGCATCGCGTTGCTATTCCGCCGCGCGAGGCCCGGGAGCGCAGCCGCAGGCTGTCGGTCGGATTCTTCGTCGTGCCGAATTATGACGCGGACGTGGTGTGCATCGGACGCGACGGCGAGGCGGCGAAATACCCCCCGATCACGGTGCGCGAATACCGAACCGACCGATTTGCGGCCGGTGCGGGACTCGAGGCATAAGCCATTGCAGCTGCGGGCGTCAGTCGCCGAAGGCGCCGCGTAACTCTTTTACCCCGATCATGTCATTGATGAACTCGAACCGCCCCGCCTTCATTTCGCGGGCGGCACCCATCATGGCGTTGAGGGCGACTCGCGACAGGCCGCCGCCAATGCTGACGCGGCGGACGCCGATTTCGCTAAGCTGATCCAGCGTGATCGTGGGATCGGCAAAGCCCATGACGATATTGACCGGTTTGCTAACCGCCTCCATCACGACTTTCATTTCCGTGATGGTTTTAAGGCCTGGCGCGTAGAGGACATCTGCTCCGACCTCCTCGAAGGCCAGCAGCCGCTTGACGATCTCGTCCAAATCACCGACGCCGTACAGGAGGCCCTCGGCGCGCGCGGTCAGGGTAAAAGGTTGCGGCAAGGTCTTTGCCATCTCGACGGCCGCATGCACACGTTCGACGGTCAGGTTGAACCCGTAAATCGGATCCTCGCGCCGACCGGTTGCATCTTCGATCGAGGCCCCAACGGCACCCGCTTCATAGGCGCGCGGAAAGAGCGCCGCCGCATCCGCCGGCTCGTCGGCGAAACAGTTCTCTAAATCGGCATTTACGGGTAAGTCGGTCGCGTCGCAAATAGCGCGGCAGTTTTCGAGGATCGGCTCGGCCGATGCGTTTGTCGATCCGTCGACGCAACTTGCGCCGAGGCTCGTCGTGGCCAGCGCGTCGAAACCCAGACTGGTGAGCAGTTTGGCACTGCCGGCATCCCACGGATTTGGGATGAGGAAGGGTTCGTCGCGCGCGTGGAGCGCGTGGAATTTCTCGGCCTTCGTTTGTTGATCCGTCATCGTCTGTCTCCCGCTTTATTTCTACGTACAGCTTGACCGAAAATCATGATATTTGTCTAATGCATAATATTTCTACGTTCCATAGGTTAAACTGATGATATGACATTGGACGAACTCAAAGCATTCGTGACCGTCGCCGACGCTGGAGGCTTTACGCGCGCCTCTGCCATACTGCATCGCTCGCAGCCGGCAATAAGCCGCCGGATCGACATGCTGGAAAAGACACTGGGTACTGCGCTATTCGAACGGCGCGGCCGCAGTGTCGCCGTTACAGCGGCTGGAAGATCACTACTGCCCTATGCCGAAGTCGCGTTGACCGCCGTCGAAGAGGGGGCCCGCGCGGTTCGGCAAAATCTGGAGAGTGCCGAGGGCCATTTGTCCTTTGCCGTTGTCGGCACGATCGCCGACAGCTATCTCGTCGACATTCTGCGAGGATTTCAAAAGTCATACGGAACCACCCGCGTCGATCTTCAGACAGCGAACAGCCGTGAGGTGAGCGACCTCGTTCGAAGAGGTGAGGCCGCGCTGGGCTTACGGTATTTTCCGGATCCGGATTCTCGGCTTGAATCGATCCCTCTCGGTTCGGAACGACTCTATGTGATTGTGTCCGCGGACCATCCCGTCAAATCACGGCGGCGTAAGGATCTCAGAGCCTTTGCAGAAGATCGATGGCTTGGTTTCCCGTCCAATCGCGGTGTACCGGAGTCCTACGGCAGCTTGCTCGATACGCAACTCGCCGGCGGCGGCATTGTGAGCCCGCAAATCACAACGGTCGATAGTTTGACCGCTCAAAAACGTTTGGTGGAAGCGGGGTTCGGCATCGCCTTGATGCCCAAACGGAATGTCACGGATGAGTTGCGCGGCGGGACGTTGCGCCTGGTCTCGGTCGACAGCGTTACGGCCGAATTGCCGGTTGTTCTGGTACAACGGCGCGGTGCGGTGCGAGGCGCGCCGGTTTTGGCGTTGACGGAAATGCTGAGGGACCAAATTCCGGAACTACTCGACAATTGAGAACTCGTCCACGCGCCCGAATAAAAGCCGATTTCCGTCCGGATCCGCAATTTCGAAGCCGGTTATTCCGTTGAGTGTCGTATCGCGAACGGTGATGCCGCGTTCGGCGAATTCCGCCGTCACGGGGTACAGGTCGGACGTTTCCACGAATGCGATACCCGGTTGCGCCGCACCGTCGGTCGTCAAAATTAAACGCGCCGCGCCTCGCGCGAGGATTACGGTGTCCTGAACGTCGTCGCGGCTTTGGATGCTGTATCCGAGTTTCTCACCGTAGAACGCCGTAGCGGATGAAAGGTCCCGCACGACGAGGACGGGCAACGACGGTCCCGGGGTAGAGGTGTCGCTTTCGCTCTGCAGCCGGCCGATCGCTTCGTCGATCTTGTCAGTGAAGACCGTGCCGTCGAGCGTATGCACCGATCGGTTTTCGACGATGAGGTCGAACAAGGGGATTTTTAACGTCGGCCCGCCGACCGCGGGCGGGGGATATTGTTCGAAGGTACACCTGATCGAGAGACGTTCCAGTATTTGGGCCGCTTGGCCCTTCATTTTGTTGATGTCCTGGCGAAGCGCGCGGAAGGCAGGGTCCTTCATCGCCTCTTTCATCTTCAACAAATCGCGGCCGCCCCAAAGCGGATCCTGCGTTGGTGCCTCGCCGGCCACGAGAAACGCGTCGATCTTCACACGAAAGTTTTCGAGGAACGCGATGTCGTCTGCGGTTGCCACGATCGCGTCTAGTCTCCGATGACGCCGTCGGACGCCAGCTTGTCGATTTCGGATTGGCCGTAACCAAGTTCAGCCAGAATCTCGCGAGAGTGTTGGCCATTTCGGGGCACAACGTCGTGCGGGGAGTCCGGATCGAGGCGCGGCAAACCTGGAATATTCGGCATCGCCCAGGGCTCGTCCGACCCCGGCTGTGTCATCCAGGATATCAGTCCCGTCTCTTCGATATGGGGATGCCGGACGAACTCCTCGTAATTCTGCACGATCTCATTTTGCAGGCCGGCTTCCGTCAGGCCGTCGCGCCAATGGGTGGCGGGCTTCGTCTCCAAACGTTCGCGGACGACCCGGTATAAGTCTTCGGAGTTTTCCCGCCGGCTTTCTCGATTGTCGTACCGTGGGTCTTCGGTCAGCGATTCAAGATCGAGCACCTTGCACAGTTTGACGAAGTCATGGTCGCGGATGACGACGATCTGGATCCAGCCTTCCGCGGTATCGAATACGCCGTTGGGCGCCATGCTTGCTTTGAACGGCCCGTCGCGGACTCCGCTCATCATTCGGATGGTTTGCAGGTTGGCAGCCGCCTCCATGAGACTGACATTGATGCGCCGGCCGCGTCCTTCGTCGCGCCTCGCGTATAGTGCCGCCGCGACAGCTTGCTGCGCATACAGCGCGGTGGACATATCGATGATGATAGTCGGTGTGCGGTGCGGGACACCGTCTTGGCCTAAGTTTTCAGCCATGAACCCGGAAAATGCCTGCAAGACAGGGTCCATCGCCGGCTTTTTGAACAGCGGCCCCTCTTGTCCGAAACCGGAGATCGACAGATAGATCAATGTCTCATTCAGTGCCGATAGCCTGTCGTAGGAGTACCCTAACCGGTCGATGACACCGGGCCGGAACCCTTCGAGGAACACGTCCGCATCCGGGAGCAATCGTTCGACGATCTCTTTTCCGGCATCGGTTTTCAAATCGACGGCAAGGCTACGCTTGCCGACATTGGCGCCGACCGAGAAGGCGGTGTTATCGCCATAAACCGGCGACAACATGCGCGACCAGTCGCCATCCAGCGGTTCGACTTTGATGACGTCCGCGCCATATCGCGCCAGAAGCATAGCGCAATAAGGGCCGGCGACCCCCTGGCTCAAATCAACGACGCGAAGGCCTTCATAGGGTTTCTCGAAACTCATGCGCGGACATGCTCCTCTGCTCGAACCGGGACGAATTCTCCCGTTTTGAGCGGGGCTGTCCAGGGGGACGGTTTTCTTCGCTGGAATTTAGCGCGGCCGATAGGCTCAGTAGAGAATTTTCTCGTACCGGGCTTCCATGACCGTCTGGCTCTCGACCGGCTCCGCTGCGTTGGTCTGGTCCTTGATCATCTGCCCCATGGACGGCAGAACCGAGCGTTCGTTTCGTGCTTCCGGCGCCCATAATTTCGATCGCATCAGCGCCTTTGCGCAGTGTAAATAGGCTTCGTGGACCGTTACTTTCAGTACCGTCACCGGTAATTTTCCGCCAACGGAAAACATCTCAAGGAGGTCGGCATCGTCGCGAATTTCCGCGATTCCGTTGATCCGAAGTGTCTCGTTGACGCCGGGAATAAGGAAAACCAGCGATACCTTCGGGTTCTCCAGAATGTTGCTGTAATTGTCGAGCCGGTTATTGCCGGGGCGGTCGGGGATCAGCACAGTATTTGCATCCTGTACGGCGACAAATCCGGGTTGGTCGCCCCGCGGCGCGACGTCTCCCAGGTTTTCGATGCCCTGGGTCCCGATTACCAGGAACGGCGACAGGCTGATGAACTTCTGACAGTGCGGATCGAGATGATCCAGTTGCTTCTCGACGGACCGGCCGAGTGCCGACTTGTAGACGCGCCGCAAATGTTCGACGGATTCGATTTTACTCATCAAGACTACCCCGTGTATCTGGATCGTGCGGTCAGTTTATATCAGCGATGATCTTGCCAATCCGCTCTATATTGCCGAGTGCCTCGGTATGTTCGAGACTTGGCCACTGCACGCGGAATATCATCTGATCGCTGCCGGTAATTTCACCATAGTGCAGAATTTCGTCCTTCACCTGTTCCGCGTCGCCGATCAGGAAACGGCCGGACGCGAATTCGTCGAAGGCATCGTCGAAATCGCCCTGGGTCGTCTCACCCTGACCCCAGGCAGCGTAGGCGCTGTATTTGTACAGTAGCGGTCCGCGGCTGACGGTGCGGGCATGGGCCGTGTCGCGGCCGACGAATACTTCGCGAATGATCGGATTTCTGACATCCTCAGTCTGACCGGTGCGCCGCCGTTCTTCGCGGAATACTTCCAGGTAATTCAGTAGTGATTCCGTCGAGAGTGTGGGCGCGACGCACCAGGCGTCGGCGATGCGAGCCGCACGTTTGACCGCGGGTTCGACATCGCCGCCAAGCCAGATTGGTGGGCGGGGACTCTGCTTCGGCCTGACGCTCGCCTTCGCGTCATCGAGCTGAAAATGCTTGCCGTGATGCGTCACGCTGTCTTCGGACCAGAGCCGCTTGATGATATCGAGCCCTTCGGTCATGCGGCTCACGCGTTGGCGCATCTCAACACCCATCGCCTGAAACTCTTCCGGCCGGTAACCGAGACCGGCGCACAACACGTAATTGCCGTTGCTCATCCAGTCGATCGTCGCGGCTTCTTCGGCAGCCAGGATGGGGTTCATCATCGAGAGAAGCAGGACACCCGGTCCGATCTGCATGCCGGCGGCATCTTCGATCAAATGGCCCATCAACGGCGCCAACTGAAACATTCCCATCGGTCCGGTCAGCACATGCTGGCCCATTATCAAGGCATCGAACCCGTTGTCGCGTGCCGCCCGGACCTGTTCGCGCAGGTTCGACAAAACCGCGGCCGGATCTTCGTCCGGTGACCACTGCATCGCGGTGAAAAGACCTATGCGCATCGTTCTTCTCCTCAAAACTCGGTACAAAGCTACGCGCTGCCGGCTTCGGAGGCTAGTCTCGGTTGACCCCTTGGAAGTGCATCTGGGACAATGGGATAGCAGGACGGGGGAGGGCGCATGGAGCCTGGCTATACGATCCACCGGCACGATCATCATATCGGCTGGGACAACGCCAATGCGCCCGTTCTGAGGGTAGCACCGGGCGAAACCGTGACGATCGAGACCGTCGACAGCTCCGGCGGCCAGCTATCGCCGAACTCCACCGTCGCCGATATCGCCGCCCTCGATTTCGGCAAGGTCAACCCGGTTACCGGTCCGATTTATATCGACGGCGCGAAGCCAGGCGATGCGCTGCAAGTCACGCTTGAGGCGTACCGGCCGTCCGGTTGGGGCTGGACCGCCAATATCCCGGGCTTCGGCTTGCTCGCCGATCAGTTCGAAGACCCGGCCTTGCATATCTGGTCATACGATGCGGACCGGCTGACGCCGGCGCTTTTCGGCGAATATGGCCGCGTGCCGTTGAAACCTTTCGCGGGCACTGTCGGTGTCGCGCCCGTCGAGCCGGGAACGCACAGCATCGTTCCGCCGCGCCGGGTCGGCGGTAACATGGATATTCGCGACCTGGCTGCCGGCAGCGTCCTCACCCTGCCTGTGGAGGTCGAAGGCGCGCTGCTCTCGCTTGGCGACACGCATGCGGCGCAGGGCGACGGTGAAGTCTGCGGTACCGCGATCGAAAGTCCCATGGATGTGACGGTGACGCTTGATCTGATCAAGGGCGCGGCACCCGCGTTCCCGCGTTTCACGACCCCGGGTCCCGTGACGCGGCACCTCGACGAGAAGGGCTACGACGTGACGACGGGGGTCGGGCCGGGCTTGATGACCGGTGCGCGCGACGCGGTTTCTGGCATGATCGATTTGCTGACGGCGCGTCACGGCATGGCACCGGAAGACGCCTATATGCTGTGTAGCGTCTGCGCCGACCTGCGAATTTCCGAAATCGTTGACCAGCCCAACTGGATCGTTTCATTCTATTTTCCCCGCCTCGTCCTCGAGTAGCACACAAAGGAAGCTCCATGCCCGATAGCGAGAACATGATTTTCTTCCTGTCCGACAACCACACGCGCAACTTTGTCGGCGCCTACGGACACCCGGTCGTGCAGACGCCAATTCTCGACCGTATCGCGGAACGCGGCGTGCGTTTCGACAATGCCTATTGCGCGAGCCCTCTCTGCTGCCCGTCACGCGCGGCATTGGCCACGGGACGCTATCCGCATCAGACGGGATATTGGGACAATGCGTTGGCCTATGACGGCAAGGTCGCGAGCTGGCATCACCGGATCCGCGATAGCGGCGCTACGGTGACATCCATCGGCAAACTTCATTACCTGTCGGGCGAAATCGACAACGGCTTTACCGAAGAAATCATCCCGATGCATATCGTCGAGGGGAAGGGCGCTCTGATCGGCTTGCTGCGGGCAACGGACGAGGGGGTGCCGCCGCGCACCGGCCCGCGCGAGATGTACAGCCGCTCCGGCGTCGGCGAGGCCGATTACCAGAATTACGACCGCGACATCACCAAACATGCCGTCGACTGGCTAAACCGGGAAGGCGCGCGGCTCGACCGTCCTTGGGTGTTGTTAGTATCCTTTGCCAGCCCGCACCCGCCTTTCGCTATTCCCAAACGGCTCTACGATCTTTACCCGCCGGACCAGATGCCGTTGCCGGTTCAGTTCAGCGCCGACACGCGGCCGGATCATCCGGCGGTCAACCATGTTCGCAGGGTCGACAATTTCGAGGAACCGTTCGACGAGGAATGGGTGCGGCGCACTGTTGCCGGTTATTGTGGCCTGATCACCCATGTCGACGAGCAGATCGGCCAGGTCATGAACGCGGTGGAAGCGCTTGGCCTGCTGCCGTCGACTCGCGTGATGTACACCAGCGACCACGGCGAGGCTGCGGGAAACCACGGGTTGTTCGGGAAATCGGTTCTTTACGACCATTCGATGGCCGTGCCGTTGATCATGGCGGGCCCGGGCGTACCGGAAGGCCGCGCCGTCAACCAACTCGTTTCCCACGTCGATATTTACCCTACCTTGATCGAAGCGATGGGCGGGCGCTTCTCGATCGACGACACCGATTTGGCCGGCGTGTCGCTGTGGCCCGCGATGGAGGGGCATGAGCAAGCGCGGTCCGGTTTCGGTGAATTTCATTCGCAATCTTCCAAGGTCGGCAGCTTCATGCTGCGTGACGGCGACAATAAGCTGATCTATCACGTTGATATGCCGCCGCAGCTCTTCGATCTGAAAGACGACCCGTTCGAAACGAAGGATCTCGCGGGCGAAGATGCCTCGCGTCTTGCCGCGCTGGAAGCAAAGCTGCGTACGATCGTTGATCCCGAGTCTGTGGATTTACGCGCTAAGTCGGATCAGATGACGCATATCGAGCGGCATGGCGGCGTCGACGCGGTGCGCGAACGCGGGACCTTCAACTACTCGCCGGTACCGGGCGACGATGCGGCGATGGAGACGTTCGGCTAAAGGCGCGGCGGCGCGTAGTTTTCTCGAACGAAGTCCTCCGTGAACCCCATCCGTAGAATATTGCTGTAGGAGTGTTGCGGATCGCCGGGGACGGCTTCACCGGTTTCGGAAACGATGCGGCGGCACCCCATGGCGATCGCTTCACTGACCCGACGGTGTAACAACGCGCTTTGGCTGCCGCGCTGGCGATAGGCCGGTACGGTCGCGCCCCAATCGCAATAGGCGATACCGCCTTGCACGAACAGGCCGCCCGTTCCCGCCGGCTCGTCGCCGTCGAAACTCATATAGATGTGCCAACCTTTCGCGCCGACGAGGCAGGCGACCCACGCCGCCAGTTCCGGGCCGAGATCGAAGGCGTCTGCGACGATCCGGCCGAAGGCGGGCGCATCGGCTGGCGCGGCGCGGCGAATTGTCAGATCGGTTTCCCGGATCCCCGGCAATTCTTCGCAGCCGTGGGTGAATTTCATCCAGCCGCGCGCTTTTTTGAGACCGGTCTCTTCGAGCCAGGTGCGGATGTTGTCCGGTTGCGCCTCGGGATGGACGTGAATGAAGTAACGTTCGACCCCTGCGTTTCGGTAAAGCGCGGCGATGCGTTCGATATTGCCCCGCGTTTCCGGGCCGTCTAGCCCCAGTCCGATCGCTCGGTTTGCAACGATGGCGCTGGCCGGCGCCTTGGCGGCAATGGAGACCAGGGCTTTGCCGACCTCGACGGCCTGAAGACCGAGCCGAGCCTTCAGGGCCTCGGGCGTTGCGTCGTGCCAGGCTGCCAGCCCTTGCCGTTCGACATCTTCGACTTCCTTGGACATCTGCGCGCTCCGTTAGTAGGCCGAAATTCCGCCCTCGGCCGGAATGATTGCGCCGTTGACCATGCGCGATTCATCGGAAGCAAGGAACAGCGCGATATTGGCGATATCTTCCGGTTCGCCAACGCCGAACGGGTATTGTTCGAAGGTCCCGATGGAGCCGACCCTTGAGTTCGGCCGTTCGCGCTCAATATAGCGGTCGAGGACGCGCTGTGTCTTGATCAGGCCGGGGCAAATTGCGTTCGACCGTACGCCCTGCTCGGAGTAGACGCCGGCGAGGCTGCGAGTTAGCGAGATGATGCCGCCCTTGGCCGCCGAGTAGACGTGGGCGGGATGGTTGCCGCGCAGCGCCACCACCGAGGAGACGTTGACGATCGCACCGCCGCCGCTTTCGATCAGTTTCGGCACGCCGTGCCGGCAGCACAGGAAAGGGCCTTTGAGGTCGAGCGGAATGGTGTGGTCCCAGACCGACATATCGACCTCGGTCACCGAATTGTCGTCGATCAGCGACCCGCCGGCGCAGTTGAACAGGATGTCGATGCCACCAAGGCGCTCTTTCGCTTCCTCCATGGTCGCCTTGACGCTGTCTTCGTCGGTCACGTCGGTGCGGACGTAGAACGCGGCATCGCCCGCTTCGGCGGCGCTCGATTGGCCTTTCTCTTCGTCGATTTCCGCGACCGCGACCTGCGCCCCTTCCGCAACGAACATCCGCGTTGCCGCGCGCGCAATGCCGGACCCTGCACCCGTGATAACCGCCCGCTTGCCTGCTAACCGTCCCATAGACCCACTCCCTGTTCGTTGAACACAGTCCAATTTGACACCAGCGGGGCAGGGCGGTTCAATCCCCATCGAATATTGGCAAGGAGAAGCATTATGGCGATCCAACTCGTCGAGAAGGGTGAAGGCATCCGCGAACAGGTCAGCGCCGAGGAATGGCGGGCGCGCGTCGAACTGGCGGCAGGACATCGGATACTGGCTCATTACGGCGTCAACGACATGACCTACAATCATTTTGCGCTGCGCGTGCCGGACGAGCCGGATCATATGTTGGTCAAGCGCACCGACTGGATGTTCGCCGAGGTGACCGCTTCGTCGCTGCTGAAGACCGATTTTGAGGGTAATGTGCTGAGCCCCGGCGGCGTCAAGACGATCCGCGGCGGCGCGCTGATCATCCATGCCGGCCTGCTGCGGGAGCGTCCCGATCTAAACGCCACGTTGCACACCCATACGCCCAACGTGATGGGCGTTTGCGCGCACAAGTTCGGTCTGCTGCCGATCAACCAGCACGCGATGCGGTTTTATGGTGAAATTCAGTACCATGACTTCAACGGCTTCGAATTCGATCACGACATGACGCCGCGCCTTCTCAAGGATCTCGATGGCGGCAAGTACATGCTGCTGCGCAGCCACGGCGCACTAGTCTGTGGCGAGAGCGTGCCGGAATGTGTCGTCAACCACCATTGGCTGGAAATGGCCTGCCAGGGGCAGATCGCAGCCCTGTCGGCGGGCGAGGGCAACTACCTGGTACCCGACAAGGAAGCCTGCGAGTACGCGCACAGCCAGTTCAAGGACGCGGGCGACTTCCTCAAGGGTGGCAAGGATTGGGCCGCTTGCCTGCGTCTCGCTGACCGGCTGGACCCGACTTATAAGGATTAGCGAGAGACCTTATTTGACGACCGTCATTGTCGTGTAGATGACGTCGATTTTGCTGCCGAAATCCGAATTGTCCGGCAGGTAGGGAAGCGGTTCGGTAACCGTAATTTCGCCGACGAAGATCAGGCCGTCATAGGCATCGTCGGAAAGCGGAATCGGTAAGGCCTGCAGGTCGATCGGTGTGAGCGACCGATAGGTCTTGCAGGTTCTTGCCTGTTGTCGGGAATCGGCGGACAAATCGATTCCGTCTAGCGGACCGGTGTACTCTGCAAGTCGCGATGCTTTGCCGACCAGTCCCGTTCCGCAACCGAGGTCAAGTATTTCCGCGTCCAACGGTACCGTTTCGCGGAGATAGGGGGCGGCTTGCACAGGTACCCGGTAGTCCCATTCGGCCAGGTTATCGTCGTAGCAGGCGGACCAGTCGTCGTAGATCTCTCGCACCTCTTGGCTCGACGTGCTGCCTTGCTAGAGCCAATCGTGATCGCCGGAATCTTCTATCGTTAAATCCGCACCATCGAATGTTCCGGTATGATAACAGTTTAGCAGTTTCCTTGATGCAAAGGAGGTATCGATGACCGCTTATTTGATCGTGCGCGCCGAAGTTCCCGAAGTTGATCGCGAAGCCTTCGACCATTGGTATGAAACGGAGCACCTGCCGGACGCGCTGCGCGACTTCAAGGCGCTTTCAGCCCGACGTGGCTGGAGCGTGCAGGACGTCAATTGCCATCTCGCGTTCTACGAGTTCCCGGACCTTGCTGCGGCCAACGCGATCCAGGACTCGGAGGCGATAAAGGGTCTCGTCGCCGAATTCGACCGCTGCTGGCAAGACCGCGTGAAGCGGTCGCGGGAAGTGGTAGAGATCGTTCAGTCACTCTGAGGCGACGCCGCCTGGCGCTTTCGGCGTCGCTGCTGCGAGCTGGATGCCGATGAACACGACGATCAGGCCGCTCAGGAATCCCATGGTGATCGGCTCGTCGAGCAGCACGATGGCGAGCAGCGCCGCGGCGAGCGGATTTGCGGTCATGGTCACGGCCACACGGGTCGGGCTGGTATGTTGCAGCGCGAGGACCCAGAGGATGAAGGCCAGCGCACCTGGACCGGCGCCGAGATAGAGGCCGGCGGTCCATTCGCGGGGACCGAACGCGCCGATCTCGGCGACCGCGCCGGAGAAAAGACCCGCCACAATAAGTACCGCCGCGCCGGCACCCATCCCGACGGTCAGGAAACCCAATGCATCGGCCCGTTCGATGAAGGGCCGGGACCATACATTGTAGAACGACATCAATATCGAAGTGCCGAGCATCAAAAGCTCGCCGCGCTATGCCCCTTCCGGCGCATGTTCGACGTCCGCCGCGAGGGCGAAACCGACCCCGAGCATGGCGATGAAGACGCCGAGCGTCTTGCGCATCGTCATCGCTTCGACGCGCAGGAGTGCGCCGATCACCATCGTAACGAAGGGTAGCGTGGCGAGCGCCAGGGTTGCCCGCGCCGCCGTCGTATAACTGAGCGACAGATTGTAAAAAGCGATCGCAAAACCGTAGAACAGTACGCCGAGGCCCGCGACCCCTGGCCAATCCTTGCGCTTAGGCCAGCGCGCGCGCCGTGCGATGGCGATTGGGAACACGATGAGAAAGCCGAGGCCGAAGCGCAGGATACCGAGCGTGTACGGGTCGGCGTCGGCGGCGAGATAGCGCGTCACCGTCGCCCCGGTGCCGCCGAGCGAACTGGACACCACCCCTAAGATCACGCCGAGCCATTCGCCCATTTCTGTATTCCTGTGATTCTCCCTTTATAATCGAGACGTACGTTGTCAATACAACTACCTCAGGGATAGTTATGATTAGCGGCAACCGCTTCATCGAACAGCTGCGCTGGTGGCGCAAACGGCGTGGCCTGTCGCAGCTTGGCCTGGCCCATCTGGCCGAAATCTCGCAGCGTCATTTGAGTTTCCTGGAGGTTGGCCGCGCGGGGCCAAGCCGAGAGATGGTGCTGCGCCTGTCCGCCGCTCTCGAACTGCCCTTGCGGCAGCAAAACGCGCTGTTGCTCGCGGCAGGCTACGCGCCGGTCTGGGGAGAAAATGAACTCGGCGGGCCGGAATTGTCGCTGGTCAACCGGGCACTCGATCACATGCTGGCCCAGCAGGAACCGTTCCCGGCGCTGGTCGTCGATCGGCGCTGGAACGTGTTGCGCGAGAACGACGGCTCGCAGCGCCTGACGAGTTTCCTCAACGACACGCCGAAGCGTGCGGCGAACCCCGACGACCCCGTCAATCTGGCTGACGTTCTACTGGCGCCGGATATCTT
>Ga0315338_1002866_pt1 | contig 16046 bp, 9 predicted proteins | sample ASW8metaG_FD_204518 | JGI IMG/M metagenome (GOLD analysis project Ga0315338, IMG submission 204518) | Ammonia-oxidizing marine archaeal communities from Monterey Bay, California, United States - ASW #8 | ecosystem: Environmental > Aquatic > Marine > Coastal | place: USA: California | collected... | reverse complement strand
TACGGCATCCCAGAGTTTCGCCTTCCCAATTCGGTCGTCGAGGCGGAGATCAAGAACCTCGAAAAGCTCGGAGTGAAGATCGAGTGCAACACCCTGGTTGGAAGACTGTTCACGATCGAGCAGATGAGAGCGGAGATGGGCTTCGACGCGGTCTTCATCGGTACTGGAGCTGGCTATCCCTCATTCATGGGCATCGAGGGAGAAGGACTGAACGGCGTCCTTTCCGCGAACGAGCTGCTCACCCGCACGAACCTGATGGGTGGAGACAAGTTTCCTCAGAACGACACACCCATAGACCTGGGGCGAAGGGTCGCGGTGATCGGTGCGGGCAACACAGCCATGGATGCGATGCGCGTATCGCTCCGGTTGGGGGCGGAAGAAGTGTTCTGCATCTACCGGCGAACCCGGGACGAGAGCCCCGCGCGCACGGAAGAGGTTCAGCACGCCATCGAAGAGGGCATCGACTTTCAGTGGTTGACCACACCTCGCGAAATCCTTGGTGACGAACATGGGAACGTAAGCGCTCTTCGTTGCATCAAGACTGAATTGGGTGAACCGGACAGCTCCGGCCGCCGACGTCCCGAACCGATCGAAGGAACTGAGTTCGAGATCGAGGTCGACATGGTCGTTTACGCCATCGGAACGAATGCTAACCCGATCATCGGACAGACCTCGGACATCCGACAGAACAAGTGGGGATACATCGACACCGATGAGTCTCTGCAGACCTCGATCGCCGGAGTGTTTGCGGGCGGAGACATCGTGACCGGAGCAGCCACCGTAATCCTGGCCATGGGGGCGGGGCGCAAGGCAGCCGAAAGCATGAAGCGGTACCTGGATCTGGAACCCGAGATCCATGGCTGACTCACCCGGATTGGGCATTCTAAGCACAGAACGACCTCACGCCTGTAGACTCGGCTGGCCCAGAACAACAGATTCAATCAAATACTTGATCTTGTCCAGAATTGGTCCTATTCTGCGCGACATGTCCGGTGATATCGATCAACTCCTTCGCCAGCACGGCCTGCAGGTGACAGCCCAACGGCTCGCTATCATGCGAGCGGTATCGTCACATCCCCATGCCACGGCCGATGACCTGATCGATGACGTCCGAGCGGTCATCGGATCGATCTCGCGCCAGGCGGTGTACGACACACTTGGCGCCCTCGCCGACAAAAACCTCGTCCGCCGGATCCAGCCGGCCGGGTCCGCAGCGCGATATGAGGATCGAGTGGACGACAATCATCACCATCTGATCTGCCGAGGCTGCGGCGCGATGTTCGATATCGACTGTGCAGTCGGCGCGACACCCTGCCTCACCGCAGACGATGACCACGGATTCGAGATTGACGAGGCCGAGGTTATCTACTGGGGACGCTGTCCGTCGTGCCGGAAGGCAGAATGACACACCATTTTGACGATGACCACATGTGGTCTCACTTACACAGTACAAGGAGGATTCATGACTGACCCAAACGAGGGTAGCGCAGGCAAGTGCCCGGTGCTGCACGGACACACGGCCGCTGGAAGCACGTCGAACCAACACTGGTGGCCAAATCAGTTGAACCTGAAGGTTCTCCACCAGAACTCTCCCCTGTCCGACCCCATGGACCGAGAGTTCAACTATGCCGAGGAGTTCAATACACTCGACCTCGATGCCCTTAAGAAGGACCTCGTTGCGCTCATGACGACGTCACAGGATTGGTGGCCGGCTGACTACGGCCACTATGGACCACTCTTCATCCGGATGGCGTGGCACGGCGCGGGTACCTACCGCGTCAGCGACGGCCGCGGCGGTGCATCCTCTGGAACACTCCGCTTTGCGCCCCTCAACAGCTGGCCGGACAATGCAAACCTCGACAAAGCGCGTCGGTTGCTCTGGCCGATCAAACAGAAGTACGGCCGGAAAATCTCCTGGGCCGACCTGATGGTCCTGACCGGAAACTGCGCCCTCGAGTCGATGGGATTCAAGACCTACGGTTTCGCTGGCGGACGCGAGGACGTTTGGGAGCCCGAAGAAGACATTTACTGGGGATCTGAAACTACATGGCTCGGAGACGAGCGCTACACCGGCGACCGGGAACTCGAGAACCCACTCGGCGCTGTTCAGATGGGCCTGATCTACGTGAATCCGGAGGGTCCGAATGGCGAACCGATCGCACTCGCCGCGGCCCGGGACATCCGAGAGACGTTCGCCCGAATGGCGATGAACGACGAGGAGACCGTAGCCCTCATCGCAGGTGGGCACACATTTGGCAAATGCCATGGTGCTGCCGATGCGGCCCACGTCGGTCGCGAACCCGAGGGTGCCACGCTCGAAGAGCAAGGCCTCGGCTGGCAGAACAGCTACGGTGCCGGCAAGGGTGGCGACACGATCACCAGCGGGCTGGAGGGTGCTTGGACACCCACGCCAAAGGCCTGGGACAACAGTTTCTTCGAGACACTCTTCGGCTACGACTGGGATCTGAGCAAGAGCCCTGCCGGCGCGTGGCAGTGGGTTCCGACGGATCCCGCCGCTGGAACGACCGTCCCGGATGCCCACGACCCATCGAAGACTCACGCCCCAATCATGCTGACGACAGACCTCGCGCTTCGGATGGACCCGATCTACGGGCCGATCTCACGGCGCTTCCTCGAGAACCCGGACGCGTTCGCCGAGGCCTTCGCCAAGGCGTGGTACAAGCTGACCCACCGCGACATGGGGCCCCACACACGCTTCCTTGGCCCGTTGGTTCCTGCCGAAGCGCTGCTGTGGCAGGACCCCGTACCCGCCGTTACTCATGATTTGATCGGGGAGCAGGACATCGCGGCTCTCAAGGACAAGATCCACGCATCGGGACTGTCAGTTTCCCAACTGGTGGCGACGGCCTGGGCATCAGCGGCAACGTTCCGCGGCACCGACAAGCGAGGTGGGGCGAATGGTGCGCGCCTTCGTCTCGCACCGCAGAAGGACTGGGAGGTCAACAACCCGACCGAGCTGGGCAGAGTTCTGCCGACGCTCGAGAAGATCCAAATGGACTTCAATAGCTCACAGTCCGGTGGCAAGAAGGTATCGCTGGCTGACGTGATCGTTCTGGGAGGATGCGCAGGCGTCGAGGAAGCAGCCAAGAGTGCTGGCCACGACGTGCTGGTTCCGTTCGCACCGGGGCGTACCGATGCGACGCAGGAGCACACCGACGTGGACTCCGCTGCCGTCCTCGAACCGAAGGCAGACGGGTTCCGCAACTACCTCGCAAACGGAGAGAAGAGGCGGGCCGAGGAGCTGTTGATCGACCGTGCACACATGTTGACACTGACAGCTCCCGAGATGACGGTGCTTGTTGGCGGCATGCGCGCTCTGGGCGCGAACGCCGAAAACTCCAAGCTCGGCGTCTTCACCAAGCGTCCCGGGACGTTGACGAACGACTTCTTTGTAAACCTGCTCGACATGAACACGACATGGAAGGCGTCGGCCTCAGGCATATTCGAGGGGCGCGATCATGGGACAGGCGAGCTCAAGTGGACGGGCACAGCCGTCGATCTCGTCTTCGGATCGAACTCTCAGCTCCGAGCCATTGCGGAGGTCTACGCTTGTGACGACTCGAAGCAGACCTTCGTGCGTGACTTCGTAGCTGCGTGGGACACAGTGATGAACCTCGATCGCTTCGACCTCGCCTGATCTTGGCGGACCGAACTAACCGGGTGGGTCGGCAAAGTCGACCTCCCGGTCTTCGTTCAGCGGGATTGTGTTCCGGACGCGGACTCGCCGAAACTCGGCGCCCCTGATGTTTCGGTTGGCCTGCCGCGGTCCAGTATCTATTATCCGCCGATGGCGCTCGAAGATCGCGCGCAGACCTTTGTCCCGCAGCTTGCGGCGAATTCTTGGAGTGAACATGAAAAAGTTGGCGATAATTCTCGGAATTGTCGGTTTGGTAGCCACAGGCGCAAACCCCTCTCAGGCAGTCGATGTGGGTGGAGTTGTGGCCTGGCATGATGACTTTGATCTTGGTATTGGCGCTCGGGGTGTTTTCCCCGTGGATGCCATCTCGGAAAGAGTCTCCGGCTCAGGCGAGTTTCTCTTTTTCTTTCCCGACGACGGTGGCGGTTCCGTCGATCTGACCTACTGGGAAATCAACGGCAATCTGATGTACGATTTTCCGATGCCGTCCAGCTCTCTCAACCCCTATGCCGGTGCTGGACTCAACGTCGCTCGTGTTTCGATCTCGCTCGATTTACCAGACAACCCGTTCATCTCGGATGACAGCGTGGGCGAGACCGAGATTGGTCTCAACGTGTTTGGTGGAGCCTCTCTCGAGAACAATTCATCCTTCACTCCTTTTGCTGAAGGCAGGATCGAGCTCGGAGGCGGAGAGGGCTTTGTCCTCAGCCTCGGCGCGACCATGTCGTTCGGTGACGACGGTTCCGACCAGTAGTCAGGACTTGATTCGAAGGCGATACGAAGGAAGCCACGACTCGTTGGTTGGTTAGATACTCCACCGACGAGTGTGGCTTCCCGAGGCGCCTGCACGACCTGATCTGCTTTTCCTGCTCGTACCCTGCCACCTTTACCTGGCAAGAACGAGTTTCGTCCGACGGCTCTGGTCACCGTGCCTGAGTATCGAGAAATACACTCCGCTTCCCAATCGGAGGCCATTCTCGTCCGCCCCGTCCCAGACCAACCCGTAGTTGCCGGCAGGTTGCTCTCCGTCCTGGAGTTTCGCAACGCGGCGTCCTCGCGCATCGAGCACCTCGAGGAGAACGTGTCCGGCCTGCGGCAATGAATACCGTACCGTCGTAAGATTCAAGACCGGATTTGGCGTGGCACCTTCCAGGCTCAAACTCAAACTAGCGCCGCCCGCGGATGGAGCGTCGGAGGTACCGTCGAAGGGAACGACTTCCCGAGCCGCACCCCAATCGCCAAACTCGTCATAGCTGGAGAGTGGCACTTCGTTCGCGTAGGACTGTCGAAGCTCGGCCCCGTCGACGGGAATGGTAGCTAGACCGTTCACGTCCGTGTAGTAGGCTCCGCCCAGTGATCTGCCCGGGCCATGTGCTGGTATCGATACGAGCACACCTGCGACGGGCCGCCCGTCGTCCGGATCATTTGCATAGACGAACATCTCGCCTGGCCCCGGCGGGACTTCCGGCGGACCCCACGTCAGAATCGGAGGCTTGGGCGCAGTGCGCCACACCTTGAGCTCGGGATCGCCGTTCAGGAAGTACATCCAGACGTTCTCTTCCCCGACGACCTGATGGTGCACGATGGTCTGGAGTTCGGAAGCCATGATCGCCTCGCTGATAATCGTGTGATTGTTTTCGTAGATTGCTTGAAACATCTCGTAGTCGTGCGTGTGATTGGCCGTGGTCCAGGAATTGGCCGAAGCTCCGTAGTGAGCGACGGCTCCGTTCGTTTGGGCCATCCAGTTCTCACCAATACTGTCTCCCGAGATTCTGTTGTTCTGACAAGAGAACGAGAAAACGACCGGTGTCCGCACTCCGTTATCGAGATGCTGAACATCGAAGTTATCGAAGAACTGACCAAGATAGTTCCAGTCCCACCAGGTGTCGATCGACCCATGACCTCGGTAACAAACCACTCCTAGTCCGTCCTCGATCAAAAGCTCGACGAGAGAATTCGTGCTGCCGTTTTCGCCTCCATAGGCGGTCTCGAAGTCAGGCTGAACCTCATAGTCGGCGAGCCGGACGTCTTCCTGAGCCTGCGTGTACTTGTCGGGATACTCTTCGTCATGCGCAACCAGGAGGACCTTGTCGAGCCAATCTCCGCTCATGGGATAACCGTTTTCATAAGTGAGCGTCTTGTCGATCATGTTCTCGAGCTCGGCTTCATTGCCGGCGGGAAAGCGACCGAGCCTGGCCTCGGGAAGAGGATCTGTCTGACCGTCGAGAAACGTTCCCTCGATACAAACGTAAACCTGGTCGGACGCGTGCCCGAATTTGTCGGTACATTGCGGGATGAATCCGGTGTCTCCCACCAGCACGATGTAACGATCCGATTCTTCATTGCCGCCGTTATACCAGGCGATGATAGCGTCACGGATCTCGTCGCACGTCGTTCCGGTTTCCACCGTCGTCAGGACATCGACGTCATAGCCTCGTTCGATTTTCTGATCGACGAGAGGCTGGATCTCTTCGGTGAACTCCGGAGGCGTAATGAAAAGAAAGTCACCGGAATACCAGGTCGCCAGATCGGTCATCCAAGGATCGAGAGCCGGATAGTTCGTGAAGAAGGTCTCGAACTGAAGAGCCTGGCGCTTGGTCAGGGATCGCGGCTGGGGCGACGTCTGCCCAGGATGATCGACGGTGAGTCGAAACTGCGTCATGACGCGGAACAATCCCGTTGCTGGATTCCACTGGATCGGGGAGATGTCGACTGTCCCGGCACCGACGCCAGCGAAGCTGCCATATGAACCGTAGTCGGAAACTTGAATTCTGGGAAAGTCGTAGGTCGTCTGCAGATAAAACGACTCGTCCCACTCGAACGACGGCGGCGCGTCACCGTTGTCGGCTGCCAGGGGCTGAACCGGAAACACCGGAATGGCGCTGTAGGCATCGACGTCAACAAACGTCGTAGGTCCGAGGACCGTGTTCCCCTCAACGGCGCCGCTCAGATTTGCCAGCATCAGATTGATCGACGGTAGCTCGGGCGCGCCGATCGTTTCGTGCGAGGAAACATCGGGACCTCGGCCGAACTCGATCTTCTGGAACAAGATGCCGACCTCTTCGACGGGTACTTCTTCACGCCAGAAGCCGTGGACCTGTACGTCGACGATCGTCTGTTGCGGAGTGGAACCCGGCGCCAGCACTACGGTGGGCGGCGTACCGGGGGGCGTCGACGAGTCGAGTTGGACCCACTCTCTCGCGCTCTGTCCGTGCGCACTATCGATGGCGATTGCCATGAACATTCCGGACGCAATCGCGAATACCGTTCTTACCTGCTGTTTCATGGTTGCCTCTCCATTCACATTTTGAGATTCGTGCCGCGATCTCGGTCTGAGGCGGCGGCAATCTTCTCCTGTACTTGCATGGTCTGTGCCATGGACGAGAGATTTCGTAACCAGCTGTAAATCAGAGACTTACCACTGCGCAAGAATTCGAGTTCGTGGGGGCAGATATTGGTTCTTCTTCGTCGGAATCGACGAGTAAGGCGTGAAGTCGCTGGCAGACGATGACTTGGGTTCGCTCGTCGATTCGGACGAGAGGGGACACTCTGTCACGCTTCAACAGCGCTCCTCCCACCCGGATCGGCGATCGAATTCACGTGGGGAATGTTCGTGGGCGTGCCGATTCCTTGAACAGGTGGCAGTCAACGACACGTCTCATCAAATCTTAGGATCGTCCCATGCGCACGCACTGGAGCAACGCGAACGACATCTGGGAGATCTTCATCGACGATCCCCAGGATCCGGCCCTGCGCGAGTTCGACTTTCCCGACTCCGCACACGGGTGGCTCCGTCACCCAAGGAGTTTCGTGGATGACTTCTCGGCTCTGGAACGTATCTCTCCGACTTTCTACGCCGTTCTCCGTGGGCTCCTCGAGCGCGGGCGCCTTCAGGCAGCCTGCTTCGTACCAGAAGGGGATCATCCAGACGAGATCATCCGCCCGAGTGAGCACCACTTCATCCTGATCGGGGATGACGGAAACACTCTGGGCCACAAGGGACTCGACCCAATCGGTGTATCCCTCGTGCCTCGCTCTGCGCCTCCATCATGGGATCCGTTTCCCGACGTCTCACTCGACTTTCGGCTCGCGTGTGAACAACTCGCTGGAGTCTTCCCCAACGGTTTGATGGCGTGGTTTGTACCCTACATCCGACCCGCCGCACAGTGGACCGAATGGCGGCGTGGTTTCGCGAGCCCCTCAGTCGGAGGTGGAGGCATTCCTCGTCTCCTGGAAGAGTCAGAGCGGGAAACCTGGATTCTGCAGAAGAACTACTACGGTGTTTGCACGCTCCTGCAGGCACCGGGACGAATCGTTCTCGGCGACCAATCAGGTCGAGTGCGCATTCTCGAAAACACGTCTCCCGAAGAATGGCTTGCCCGCGAGTTGGAAGGCGGCACGCGTCAGCAGCCATCCACTGCTTGATCGTGGTACGTGCCGTTAGTACTCGGTTGGTCGACGCGTTCTAGTTCACCCTCTCGAGTTCCATACTCTGGCAGGCCTGCAGCTCTTTACCCTTAGTCCCCATTTCCATAATCATCTCGTAGGCATCCTCGCCACTGAAGCGGAGAGTCATTCGAACGGCAAACGTCGCCATGCCATCTGTGCTCACCGGCTCGAAATTCAGGCCGACCTCCGGATGCGCTGCCTCCTGAATGGTGAATGAGTTGACGAATCCCTCGCTCAGAAACTGGCGGAATCGCAAGGTCTCATCCCCTTCACTCCAACTCACGTAACCAACGTCTTCGTGAATCTCGCCATCGCCATCCTCCGCTGCATCCGTGACAGATTTCGTACTCAGCTGGAGGAAGTTTCCATCGAGAACGAACCGCCAGGTATGAGTCACCGTTGAGGTTTGGCCAAATCCCGCACCGTTGCCCTCCCAAACACCTTCGAGCACTCTCACGGACGCCCATTGGTCTTTGCCGTCACCCTGATCCTGGGCCATCGCTGCAGTTGAGAGCAGTACGAATACGGGAACAAGTATCGCAGCCAGCTTCTGTGCCATCAGCAATCTCCTCGAGCGCCAAAGTTTGAACTGGAGTGAGCCGAATACTCTTTGAAAACCCTACCAGACCTGACCGAAGCCCCCGTTCGGGGCCTAGCGGTACCGGGTCTTGACTTCTCCCCATGTGCTTTCGATTACTGGAGTTCCCACGCAGGGAGTCTCATCGCAGGGCTCGGCGTGCCATTCCCGGCCAAGGTCTTCACACTCGGCCTGGGTCCGCATAGAACAACCACCCGTACCAGGGTCACAGCAAGCCCCGAGTGGCGGTTCGGGACACGGATTGGGTTCGCAGGATTGACCAAGCAACCAGTCACCGACACATTCGAACTCCGCAGTCACCGTGCAATCGCCCCTGTCAATATCACAGCAGGCCCCAAGCAAGTCTGGCTCTGTGCACGGGAGATCACCCTCGGTGTCGAATCCAAAGGCGCCGAGCCCGGCGATTGGATCGATCTCTGGTGGAATACTGTCGTCCGCAAAGCTGGCACCCTGGCTCGGATGTGGGATCAGACCCAGCTGGTTAGGGTTGCCGTAGTAATTGTAGGCGGCAATCCAGTACACGTCGTTGATCTGGCCCGTTTGTGCAGCATTCCACGTCACGGCCGTGCCCGTGCCGGATACGGGCCAGTCACCGTCTGGAAGCTCGAAGTCACCGCAACTAAAGAGCGCGGCGATGAAAACCTCCGCTGAGTTATAGGCGATACCGAAGGTGACACCCGAAAGGCGAGGACTAGTACTTTCATGAAATGCAGCCAGCACGTTTAGCACGACAGGATTCAGGGACGCACCGTCAACCCGAGTAACGCCGTCGCGGCAATCTTGGATCGAACCTGAGCCGCAGTAGGGCTCGTCGTCAGCGCAGTAGATCAAACCGTCGGTGACGATGATCAGAGTTCCGCCCGCATTCGGACCAGCCACAGCGAGAGTGCTGAAGCACGCGAGTACGGCGACTGCTGTTAGAATTCTCTCCATACTTCGAGCCTCCTGATGTTTTCCTGCCTGCGACCCTCCACGAGATCATGTCCCAGTGTATCAGACTCACCGAAGCTGCTGCCAAATCAGCCTGCGGGTACAGGCCGCCCAAAGCCCCACTTTGCAAAGATCATTCCTCTGCAACGACGAGATGTCGTGTTCTCGTGCCCGATGGCGCCTCTCTCTCTGAGGGCCGCCGCGCCAGGCAACCAGGCGCCGACTCAGGCCCGTCCCGATTTCGAACGATCCAAACCGCCTGGAGGCGAAAAATGAAGTCCGCGAGTCAAAAAACCAACCTCACCACTCTCCTTTCGGTTTGCGTTGCAGCGTCTTACGCGTTGATCGCGGTCGCACCAAGCGCGACCGCATCCGCGCCCGAGGTTATCCTCTCCCCGCTCGGCGCGGCCGCCGGAAACGAATTCGGCAGTGCAGCCGCTTGCGCGGGAGACGTCAACGGTGATGGTTTTGCCGATTTTGTCGTCGGCGCCTATCTGAACGACGACCCTGTCGCTAACGCCGGAAGCGCGTATGTCTACTTTGGTGGACCCGGCTCTGACGAGATCGCCGATCTGACCCTTCACGGACTCGAGTCCGGCGAATTCTTCGGAGCATCCTTGGGAGGCGACATCGATATCAACGGAGACGGGTTCAGCGACATCGTGGTAGGGGCCTGGGGCGGCGATGGAGGAGGCACCGATTCCGGCGGCGCCTATGTCTTCTATGGAGGACCGGGCGCGGACAGCGTCCCGGATATCGCGATCGTCGGTGCCGAGCAAGAGGACTATCTCGGCGCGTCCGTGAGTGGTATTGGAGACTTCGATGGAGATGGATACGACGACTTCATCGTCGGCTCGACGAAGAGCGATCACTTTTCCATGAACTTTGGGGCCGCATTCATCTATCTCGGCGGACCGGCGGCCGACAACGTCGCCGATCTCATTCTCGGGGGGCCCTCCGGCTTCTTCGGTATTGCCGTATCTGGTGCCGGTGACGTAAACGGAGACGGATACGACGACGTCATCGTTGGCGCGCGGTACAACGGCGGCGGAAACGCCGGGGCGGCATTTGTCTACTACGGCGGCCCCGGTGCTGACAACGTTGCCGACCTCACCCTCAACGGGCAATCGGGAGAATGGTTCGGAGATTCTGTTTCCGGTGGCGGCGACATCAACGGGGATGGGTACGACGATCTCCTGGTCGGCGCACCAAACAGCAACCTCGACGGCACAAACGCCGGACGCGCTTACGCCTATTTCGGGGGACCTGGAGCGGACGGAATCGCAGACCTCATCTTATTGGGGGACTTCGAGAAGAGGCTCGGCTCTTCGGTCTCGATTGCGGGTGACCTCGACGGCGACGGCTTCGACGATCTCATCGCGGGAGCTCCTCTCGGGATTGGCACTACCTACGTCTACCGTGGGGGCGTTTCACCGGACAATATCCCCGATGCGGCCCTCTACGGAACAGCCCTCGATGACGACTTCGGAATGTCCGTATCGGGAGTGGGAGATCTGAACGGCAACGGCCTGCACGAGTTCATCGTCGGCGCTCCGAGCAATTCCGATGGAGGGAGTGGCGCAGGTCGCGCCTATGTTTTCGCTACAAGCAACTTCGAAGTCCTCTCCCCCAACGGCGCAGAGCAATGGGTCGTGGGGCAGGCGGGAACGGTACGCTGGAATGGTTTTTCGACAGTGGATCTGTCTCTATCTCTGGACGGTGGGATGAGCTGGAGCACTTGGGCAAGCGTGTCGAGCAATGGCGAGTCAAACTCCGCGACTCTCATCGCACCAGCCGTAACCGAAGTCGCACTCGTTCGCGTCAGCGCACCCGGTCAGCCTTCGACTCAATCGAACTCCGACGTCAGCGACGCAGTCTTTCGAATTGTCGCACCGTTCGATCCACCCGCGGCAACAACAGTCCAGACTTCCCTGGTCGGAGGGCCCGGGAACGAAGCCTTTGGGATAGACATCTCCTCCTGCGGTGACTTCAACGACGATGGTCATCCCGACGTAATCGTCGGAGCGTCCATCGCGGATGTCGTTGGTAGCCGCGAAGGAAAGGCGTACGTGTTCTTCGGTGGGCCCGATTGGGATGGGACGGCGGACCTGGAGTTCGCCGGAAGCAACGACAACGATCGACTGGGGCGAGACGTCTCCCACGCTGACGTCAACGGCGACGGGATCGACGATGCCCTCGTCGGGGTCCCTTGGGATGACACAGCCGCCAACAACGCTGGTGTGGTCAAAGTGTTCTTCGGCGGAGCATCACCCGACGCGATTGCCGATCTGACTTTTCTGGGACAGGCCTCGGGAGACGAGTTTGGTAACCAGGTCGCGGGCGCAGGGGATATCAATGGCGACGGCATCGAAGACTTCATCGTAGGAGCGCAATACTCCGACGTCGGGGGCACGAACAGCGGTCAAGCCTACGTTTACTATGGAAGTTTCTGGTCGAACACATCGGCGGACCTGACCTTTTCAGGCGCGAGCAACAACGCCCGACTAGGACACGACGTCGCGGGGGCAGGCGATGTCAATGCGGATGGCTATGACGACCTCATCGTGGGCACGAGCAACGGAACAGCCTACGTCTACTTCGGTGGCCCGAACGCAGACGACACGGCGGATCTGATCTTAGCTGAAGGGGAAAGCAACGACTGGTTCGGCCGATCAGTCGACGGTGGAGACGACGTCAACGGGGATGGCTTCGATGATTTTGTCGTGGGTGCGTACGGGGATGACACCGGAGCGACCGGTGCAGGCCGGATCTACCTGTACTTCGGGGGTCCGAGTGTAGACAACGTTCCCGATGTCTATCTTGATGGCAACCACGTCGGCCACGATGTTGGTCATCACGTCGCCCTGATCGGCGACGTCAATGATGACGGCTTCGCCGACATCGCCAGCGGATCACCAGGCGATTACGTGCTCGGTGACGAGACGGGGCAGGTCCAGGTCTTCTTCGGAAGCCCGGCTCCAGATTCGACTCCCGACGTCATATTCTCAACGACGGCTGAAAGCGAATTCCTCGGTACCAGCGTCGCAGCGGCAGGAGACATCAACGCAGACGGATTTCCCGACCTCCTCATAGGAACCGAACTCGAATTCGCCCATGTCCACAACTTCAGTCGTTATCACCTGACGCGACCGACCGAAGGACAGAACTGGAGCGTGGGTGCCACGGAGAGGATCACCTGGACCGGAGCGGAGCCCGCCGACGTTTGGCTCTCGATTGACGGTGGGAACGGCTATGAGCTGCTCGACTCCGGAGTCGGTGGACACAGCACGAACGAAATCGCGATCCTTGTCCCCCACCGTCCCGGCCGATTCTCCCGAATCAAACTGACTCCGAACCAAACTGGTATCTCAGGGAGCGCGGTATCTGATTCACTCTTTACGATCGAGGCCTCGATTGCGTTACTACGGATGAGAGCGGGACCCGCAGACGATGGCGGTGTGCTTCTGACCTGGGAGACCGATCCAGGCCCCGCCGACCTGGCCGGCTACAAGCTGGACCGATCATCGATCGGTTCGGACGACTGGTCCCCACTCACCTCGCTGATCCGTACGAACGAATACCACGATGTAACGGGAGCTCCCGGAATGCGCTACCGCTTGATTGGCGTCAACGGTCTCGGTGAGGAATTGGTCCTGGGCGAGACGGCACACGCCTCGCGGGCCGCGCTCTCTGCCTGGCCGCTTCCACATCAGGGTGGCAACCTCAACGTGTCCTTTGCCATTCACGGTCGCCTCGGCGACGCCTCAGGTCGAGCCACCGTAACCGTTTTCGATCCGCAGGGTCGACGCGTTCGGACGATCGCGGACGACACCTATGATGCTGGCTATCAGGCGACCACCTGGGACGGTCGGGATGAGGCAGGGTATCTTGTGCCCAGCGGTGTGTACTTTCTCCGTGTCGCAAGCGGCGGAGAAAGCAGTCAGATGCGGCTTATCGTGGTGCGGTAGGAGGCGTCATGATCATCCAGTTACAGCACCGAAGAATCCTCCTGCTGCTCGCCCTTGTGTTGGGTATGAACCTGGGTTCGCCGGCAACGGCGTCCACCCTCTTTGCTCTGGTCAACACGGGGGAGCTCTTCGCCTCGACCAACGGCGGTGACACATGGATGGCACAATCCACCCTGCCGGTGTCGGACGGAGCAGGACTCATCGCTGCTTCTGCAGCTTCGGAGCTTTACTTGGCTTCACAGACAGGCACGATGTACCGATCGTCGGACGCAGGGGTCAGCTGGAATGCGGTCGGCGCGATTGCCGCTTCCGATGTCGTCGACCTGGTCGGTCGTGTGGACGGCGCTCTGATCGCGCTAACTCGTTCCGGAGTGATCTGGATCTCTACCGATGAGGGATCCTCCTTCGCCGCTCATGCCTCGATCGCGGCATCGGACCTGGTGTCGATCACTCGAGGCAACGGCGACGATCTGCTTGCTCTTACCGCGACGGGAGTTACGGTTCGGAGCACCGATGGAGGTGAGCAGTGGGACGCCGTAGGTGCCCTACCCATCTCCGACGCGGTGGCAATCCGGACTTCGGCCACTGGCTACTACGTGCTCACCGACACCGGTCTGACCTTTCAAAGCTCCGATCAGGGGGAAACGTGGTCGGCAGTGGGAACTCTGTCTCAGGCAGGCATGCGCGGCCTGGCAGAAGACAACGGGGATCTCATTGCTCTGCATCGAACTGGTTTGGCCGCTCGAAGCACCAACGGCGTGGACTGGAACTGGGTCGGGACCGTCAACCAGGTCGAAGTTGTGGCGGTGGCCAACGACGTCCCCCAAACGACCAGCGTGCAGACCCATCCCGACCCGAGACCCGAGTTGTTGTTAGCTCCTCCGCGACCGAACCCACTTCCCACTGAAACGGCCGTCGTGGTGGAATTCAATCTTCCAAGAAACGACCATGCGGTTCTGCGTCTTCTCGATGTCCGTGGCCGGAGCGTAGCAGCACGACCTCTCCAGCAGTTTCCGGTCGGGACCTCAACAGTAAATTGGAAACTCCCGCGATTGACACCTGGCGTTTACTTCCTGGAGGTTGCAGCGACCGGACAACTCTCGGCTGCTGCGCGGCTCGTCCTCCTCGACTAGTCGCGGAGGACGAGCCGCGTTCCTCGAAGGCCCTTCGGTTTGGTTTTCGCACATCCTGGGCTGACCGGCACCCGCGAATCTGCGTAAAATCACCGCATGGAGTTTAGACCCTACGATTTCGAAAAAGATATCGAGTCAGTCCTGAGGATCTACCGGGAGATCGGCTGGCTGAAGAACGACGAGGTTGCCAAGGAAGCCACCCGGGCCGAGCAGGCCTGCGGCTCTGGCCTCGTCGCGCTGATCCGCGGCGAGGCCGAGTGCATGGCGATGACCCACGAGGGGGTCATGCGGCACGGCGAATCGGATCTGCCCCTCTGTCTCGTCAGCGCCGTGACCACGAGCCACGTTGCCCGACAAGTAGGCTACGCTGGACGGCTCACCGCCGAAGCGCTCGCCCGCGACCAGGTCGAGAACGGTTCCCTCGTTGCCATCCTCGGGATCTTCGATCAGGGCTTCTACGACAAACTCGGTTTCGGTACCGGCTCTTACGACCACGTCGTGGCGTTCGACCCGGCCGACCTACTCGTGGCCGACGTCCGACCCCGCAGTCCCATCCGGCTCGGACCGGGCGACGTCGAACGCATCCACCGCGCCCGCCTGGCCTATGTACGCGGTCACGGATCCTGTTTCATCCGGGCCGCTGGCATTACACATGGCCAGATGATGAATCAGTCCGGCGGTTTTGGCCTGGGCTACGAGGATCCGGACACGGGTGAGTTGACCCATCACTTCTGGGCCTTCGCTGACGATATTCAGGGCGGGCCGTATCGAATCGCTTGGCAGTGTTTCCGCACGCGCGACGAGTTCCGGGAACTCCTGGGGTTGCTCCGGGGGCTGGCGGATCAGGTCAAACTGATTCGCATGGTCGAGGGTCCCGGGGTCCAACTGCAGGATCTGCTCCGGCGACCCTTCCGGGGTCGTCAGATCTCGGCGAAGGGATCGTTCGAGCACCGTAACACCGGTATCGCCTGGTGGCAGGCGCGGATCATGGATCTGCCCGGCTGTCTCGAGCGGACCCAGCTACCGACCGAGGAGAGCATCACGCTGAACCTCACTCTCACCGACCCGATCGAAGGGTACCTCTGCGAAACGACGCGAGAGCGCTGGTCAGGCGTTGGCGGCGATTGGGTCGTGACCCTGGGTCCGAACTGTAAGGCGGAACGGAGCGAGCCGAGACCCGACCTCCCGACGATGCGGACATCGGTGGGGACGTTCACCCGCCTGTGGCTGGGAGTGAACCCACCAACGGGCCTCGCGCTGACGAGCGCCGATCTCGAGGCTTCTCCCGACCTTCTCGAGCAACTCGATCG
>Ga0315338_1002865_pt1 | contig 16057 bp, 17 predicted proteins | sample ASW8metaG_FD_204518 | JGI IMG/M metagenome (GOLD analysis project Ga0315338, IMG submission 204518) | Ammonia-oxidizing marine archaeal communities from Monterey Bay, California, United States - ASW #8 | ecosystem: Environmental > Aquatic > Marine > Coastal | place: USA: California | collected... | reverse complement strand
TCGTGAGCATCGAGCATCTCGAGGCACTCCGAGCCGCTCGTGACAGTGGATTGAAGAACCTTGATCACATTGCCGAAAAATTTGCACCAGTGGACGACGACGGCGAGTCACTCGAGATCGCTCGAAAGTATCTAAACGAGAGCGTGTCCTATACGCTCGACGATCAAGCCAGGGCGGGGCTGAAGAAGTTCTTTAGCGACGCGGCCGATGTGCAGGTCACGCAGTCCACTGGCGCCATCCGTTATTTCGAATGACCTCGGCATCTGTGGACAATATCGCTCAGCGGGTCCGCGACGGCGACCGCTTGACGGTGCCTGAGGCTAGGCATCTCTATCTTCACGCGTCGACGCACGAGCTTGGGCGTTTGGCTGATGGCGTCCGAGCGCGACGACACTCGGATGGCGTTGTCACGTACATCATCGACCGAAATGTTAACTACACGAATGTGTGCGTCGCACGCTGTAATTTCTGTGCGTTCTATCGACCGGTTGGTTCGTCGAACGGTTATGTACTAGGGTTCGACGAGATCTGTCAGAAGATCGAAGAGACCCTAGCCGTTGGCGGTGTGCAGCTGCTGTTGCAAGGGGGACACAACCCCGACCTTCCGATCGAGTGGTACGAAGACCTGTTTCGTGAAGTCAAGAGACGTTACCCGGCGTTCAAACTGCACGCGCTCTCGCCGCCTGAGGTTATTCACATTTCCCGGCTGTCTCACTTGCCGGTGGAGACGGTGATCTCACGACTGGTCAGAGCTGGCCTCGACAGTATTCCTGGGGGGGGAGCAGAAGTTCTTGTTGACCGTGTGCGGCATTTACTCAATTGCTACGGGAAGGCAACTGCTGACGAGTGGCTCGACGTGATGCGCCTGGCACATCGTGCTGGTCTTCGGACCACCGCGACGATGATGTACGGCAGCGTTGAAACCCTCGACGAACGCCTGGAGCATCTATTCAAGCTCAGGGATCTTCAGGATGAGACCGGCGGCTTCACGGCGTTTATCACCTGGAGCTACCAACCACCCAACACCGAGTTGGGTGGAGAAGAGGCCACCGGGATTGACTACTTAAGGACGTTGGCCACTGCTCGTCTTGTCCTTGACAATTTCGATAACCTGCAGGCGTCTTGGGTCACCCAAGGTGGGAAAGTTGGTCAGTTGAGTCTCGCGTTCGGTGCCAACGACATGGGTAGCGTGATGATCGAGGAGAACGTCGTGCGTGCCGCCGGCGCAGCCTACTGCATGGATGAGGTCGAGATCGCTTCTAACATCAAGAACGCTGGTTTCGTGCCGAAACGCCGAAATATGCACTACGAGGTCCTAGGTGATCCATTGTACCGTCAGCAGGACATTCCACGGATGCGTGAGTTAGCCGTGGCGCGCGATGGTGGCGCGGGCGGTGCGGGGGCGGAAGCGGCGCGTTATCCCGCACGCAGCCGTCGAGAGAAGCTGCACCGTGCGAAGGCAGGAGCGACGACCGAGTCTTTCGGTTCGTCGTGACATCCTGACACCTTCCACTACACGCGAGATGATCCGGTACCAAGCGTCGTGGGTTGTTCCGATTAGTGCGCCCCCGATCCGGAACGGGTGGGTTGAGGTCGAAGCCCGTACGGTAACGGGTCTGGGAGGGCCGCATGATGGCGAGGCCGGGGTCGCTACGCGGCACGTAGATCTGACCGGGACGATCATCCTGCCGTCGTTGGTCAATGCCCATACCCATCTAGAGCTATCGAGCCTACGAACCTGTGTCCCTCCAGCGGAAAGCCTGCCGATGTGGGTCGGTCAGGTTTTTGAGCGGACGGCGGAGGTGGGTCTAGATGAGGGCGAAGTTGTCAGGGCCGTCGAGGAACTTCATGCTGCCGGTATCGGACTTGTTGGAGAAATCACGAATACGTTGATGTCGGTTGGACCGTTGGTTCGAAGTCCGCTGGCTGCCGTCGTGTTCAAGGAATTGCTGGGGTTTAATGAGGAAGCTCCTCAGGCGCTTGTCGATCGTGAGCGGACCGCGATGACCGAGTGTCAGTATTACAAGGGAGGAACGATCGACAAGAGAAACGTCCAACTCCAACTTGGCGCACACGCGCCGTATTCGGTTTCACCGGCGCTATTTCAGGCGATTTGCAACACCGTTGACACTGGGCCTCTCTCTGTACATCTAGCTGAGTCGTGCGAGGAACTCACGTTCCTGCGTTCGGGGAGTGGACCGTGGCGCGAGCTACTTGAAGCGCGCGGACGATGGGATTCAACATGGGTACCGTTCGCGGCGGGACCGGTTGCGTATCTAGAGAGACTGGGATGGATCACGGCTCGTTCGGTCCTTGTCCACGGCGTGCACCTGACCGACATCGAGCTCAGGCACCTCGCAGCGGTCGGCGCGACGCTCGTGACCTGCCCCCGCAGCAACCGCTGGACCGGAGCTGGTACCCCACCGATTTCTCGGTTCTACGCATCGGGTGTTCGAGTGGCGATCGGAACGGACAGTCTTGCCAGTGCTCCCGATCTCAGTGTGTTTGCAGAGCTGGCCGAGATTCGGCGTTTAGATCCCTCTCAACCGCCAGCCGCGCTGCTGCGGAGCGCCACTCGTTCCGGTGCCGAGGCCTTGGGGTGGTCCAGTCGAGGAGTGATCGCAGAAGGGATGGACGCGAGTTTGATCGCGGTCCGCTGCCCTGCAACCGTCGACGATGTGGAAGAATATCTGGTGAACGGCATCGCGTCGGCCGACGTGCGCTGGCTTAGTGAGTCGTGAGTTTACGTCCAACCATTATGCTGTCTCGAATTCTCACCTACGGATCGTTTATTCGTTTCAGCCACACCGTGTTCGCGTTACCGTTCGCACTGAGCGGCTCGCTACTGGCGGCCGGCTCGTCTCCTCTGACGTGGGGTCGGATTGGCGGGGTCGTTCTGGCTATGGCCACGGCGCGCACTGCGGCGATGGGTTTCAACCGAATCGTCGACGTTCGATATGACGCGAAGAATCCTCGCACTGCCAATCGTGAGCTCCCACGGGGTGCGATGACCATGCGCGAGGCCGTGACACTGGTCGCGGTCGCCTCAGTGGCGTTTGTTGCTGTCACCTGGACGCTTGGTCCGCTCTGCTTCGCCTTGTCTCCGATAGCCCTCGGAATTGTCTTTTGGTACTCGCTCGCGAAGCGATTCACTACGTATACGCAGCTGTTTCTTGGCTTGGCATTGGCGGTCGCGCCAGTGGGAGGATGGTTGGCCGCTGGGGGCGCCTGGGGGTGGCCGCCTTGGTTTTTGGCGCTCGGCACGGCACTGTGGGTTGCTGGTTTCGACATTCTGTATGCTTGCGTGGATATCGAGGTGGATCGAGCTCAGGGTTTAAAGTCGATCCCTTCCAGGTTTGGTGTGGAGACATCGCTGATGATTTCGCGTGTCTTCCATCTCAGTGCCGTGGCGAGCCTTGCCGCAATTGCGATCGTGATGCCGTTAGGACCCTTGTACCTGGCCGGCGTGGTCGGTGTGGGGGCGCTCCTCGCCTACGAACAATCGATGGTTCGAAGCGACGATCTGTCGAGAGTCAAACAGGCCTTCGATCTCAACGGATGGGTGGGGATCTTGTATCTGATGACGACTGCGGGCTCAATCTATGTCAGCTGACGGGTCACCGACGATTGCTGTTGGAATTACCGGTGCATCGGGCGCGGTCTACGCGGTGCGAACGGTCGCGGCGCTGCTGGAGCGTGGTTGTCGAGTCGAGGTGGTTGTCTCGGAGTTTGGTCGACGCCTACTCCGAGAGGAGCTAGGCCAGGAGGCCGCAGTCGATGTCTTTGAAAAGTATTTGCAAGGTCGCTATGGAGCGGGTATTGACAAGGGGTCGTTGTTGCTTCACCCAAACAAGAATGTTGGAGCGACGATTGCTAGCGGGAGTTACCAGTGTTCGGCAATGGTGATCATTCCCTGCTCGATGAAGACCCTGGCAGGCGTGGCAAACGGGTTGTCACGGAACCTTATCGAACGCGCGGCAGACGTGGCCTTAAAGGAGCGGCGGCGGCTCATCGTGGTTCCACGCGAAACGCCCATGAGTCTTCCCCAGTTGAAGAACCTTGTCCTGTGCGCCGAAGCTGGTGCCGTTGTTTTGCCCGCGATGCCAGCGTTTTACCAGCATCCTCGGAGCCTTGATGACCTGGCCGACTTCATGGCGGGGAAGGTGTTGTCGGCGTTGGGGCTTGAGCACGAGCTCTATTCGGCGTGGGCCGGTTAGTGAAGTGTCTAGACGAGCCTCATCATGAGCCTAGAGCCAAGGATGGACGAAAGCTCACCTTTACCTCTGCCCCTCGACAAGACGCCGGACCGTATAGCGGGGATGTTCGACGCCATCGCTGGTCACTACGACCTGCTCAACCGTCTGCTTAGCGCCGGACTTGACCAGAGGTGGCGTGCGCGCGCCGTCGACGCACTCGGCCTGAACGGTGGCGAGGTTGTGCTTGATCTGTGCACTGGAACAGCTGACCTGGCGTTGGCGTTGTCCACCTCAGGTGATGTCAGCATTGTCGGGGTCGACTTCGCCGGCGAAATGCTCAGGCGCGGTCATCAGAAGGTTCATCAAGCTGGGCTCAGCCGCCAAGTTCATCTTGTTCGAGGAGATGCCATGTGCGTGCCGATGCCGGGTGCAGCCGTGGACGCGGCGACGGTCGGCTTCGGTATCCGCAACGTGCAAACAGCGGCCGATGCGCTGAGAGAGATAAACCGAGTGCTCAGGCCGGGGGGTCGGCTTGCAATCCTTGAATTCGGTTTTCCCCGTTCTTCGTTTCTCCGCGCCGCGTACGGGTGGTATTTCAACAGGGTCCTTCCGTTGATCGGAAGGCTGGTCTCTAGACATCAGAGCGCATACAGTTACCTTCCGGCCTCTGTGAGGACGTTCTGGGAGCCACACGACTTCTGTCAGGTCTTAGTCGCAGCCGGCTTTACCGATGTCAGGGCAGTTCCTCTAACGCTCGGCGTTGTCTACCTCTATGAAGCGACCAAGCCAACCCGACCATGAGAGTTGTAATCACCCACATTTTCTAGATGCAAACAGCACAGCTGTTGCGTTGGTATAATCGAATAAGTCCCTGATGTTGTTTGACTTCGATGACCGCAACTTCGATACGCCGACCATGGAATCGGCGATTTCGTGGCGAGAACAGCTGCTTGGCTCACTGTTTGTCCACCTTGCAGTCGTTGTCCTCATTGTACTCGTGCCACGCCTGCCGTTCGTGCAGGAGGCGACGGAACGCAGAGCCGAGCGCCTGACGGAGCTCGCGGAGATCGCAGAGGTTGAGCGGCAGGCTTTACTCCAGCAATCGCAGGAGGATCCCACTTTTGTGTTCGTCGCTCCACGTTTTGACACTGAGGCTGACGAGCCTCTCGCTCCGGATGCCAGACCATCCGACCGAGACCGTGTAGCTCAGTCGCCCGTCCGAACTCTCGACCTTGAGAGCAATCTGCCGGTTGCCGATGGCAATTCACCGGAGTTTGTCGAAGCCGAAGATCCGAGCGTTACACTCCGTCCTGACGATTATCTCGCTGGCCCCGACTCAGAAGCTATTCTTGGTGAAGATGAGGCGGAGATGGTCCAAGATGACCTTCGCCTAGCTGAGTTGAATTCGGGCGACGGAGACACTGACGCATCTATGGTAGACCCCGTTGACCAACCAGGCACGCTGTCTGAAGACCTCCTGGGAGTTTCCCGTCTCGCCGATTCATCTCTCACGGTTCCGGGATCGGGTCCCGGTGATCCGGACGATTCTCGGGATGCACCTGAGATTGAGACAGATAGATTGCTCGGACAGGTGAGAGAGTCTATTCGGCGTAGCATCATCGATCAGCAGAGCTTCGGGAGTATCAGTGGCGACACTGGTCGTTACGGACCTGAGATCCAGTTCGATACGAAGGGAGTCGAGTTCGGTCCGTGGATTCGAAGATTTGTGGCACAAATTCGTCGGAATTGGTTTATTCCGTACTCGGTTCTGGCCAATCACGGACACGTAGTGCTCACGTTCCACGTGCATCGGGATGGTAGCCTGACTGACCTGGCCCTGTTGCAGCCGTCGTCGATCGATTCTTTCAACCAGTCTGCCTCTAATGCGCTGCGCTCCTCGAATCCGACTCAGTCGCTGCCCGTTGAGTACCCTGATGACAAAGTGTTTTTCACCGTGACGTTTTTCTTCAACGAATACCCGCCGGGCCGGTTCTAGGCCCGTTTGGGTGCACTCTTTCCCCATGCGACTTTCGATGCGGACGCGGCGGGTCTGTTGGATCGTGCCGCTGACCGCTCTCGTGGTCCTTCCCATAGCGCCCTGGGTGAAGCCGGTGTGAACGTGGGAGTACCGGCTCCTGTCGTCGTTGCCATTCTCGGACCCACAGCGACAGGGAAGAGTACGCTTGGCGTTGCGCTAGCCGAACGCCTTGGGGGAGAGGTCGTTAGTTGTGATTCGACGGCTGTGTACCGAGGGTTTGACATCGGCACCGACAAGATGTCGATGGACGACCGGCGCGGAATTCCTCATCATTTGATCGATGTTGTTGATCCGACCGAGCAGTACACAGCTGCCCGGTACGCACGTGAGGCCGCGGCCGCTATTCAAGAAATCACCAACGCTAAGAAAACCCCGATCCTTGTCGGAGGGACCGGGCTCTACTATCGAGCTCTGACCCGGGGCTTGTTTCCCGGACCCGGACGGGACGACGCCTTTCGGGCTCGACTGAGCCGCAGTGCAAGGCGGCATGGCGTGGCCTGGTTGCATCGGATGGTGGCCAGAGTGGATCCCGCGTCGAGTAGACGGATACAGTCGACCGACGAGAGACGCCTGATCCGAGCGCTTGAAGTCTTCTTTCTCACGAAACGCCCATTAACGGATCACTTTGCGGAGACGCTGTCACCGCTTCGTGAGTACCGCGTCGTCAGTTTCGCCCTACGTCTGCCTTCGTCCGATATAACCCGGCGGGTGACGCGCCGTGTAGATAAACAGTTCGCCGGGGGGTTGCTCGACGAGATTCGACGCCTCCGTGAGGGTGGCGTCCCGTTCGACGCGGTTCCGTTCAGTGGTCTAGTTTATCGGCAAGCGGTCGAGCATCTGCAGGGCATCCGTGACGTTGCTTCGACCCGTGAGCTCATCGCTCGCGAGAACAGACGGTACGCGCGCCGCCAGTTGATCTGGTTTCGTAAAGAGCCTAACCTACACTGGATTGACTTGCCGGGCGAACATCCAGACGCGCTGACCGCCGTATTGCAAAGACTTGCCGACCGACTCTAGATATCGATGGTAAATCAAAGTGGAGTCCAGCAGCCTCGGGGGCAGGGTATCCAGGATCTATTTCTTAACGGGGCACGTCGCAACCAGCTGGAGGTTACAATCCAGTTAATGGACGGCACTTCTGTAGATGCGATGATCAAGAACTTCGACCGCTTTTCGATCGTGGTCGATCAGGGTGGTTGTGACCAGCTCATTTTTAAGCACGCGATCGCCACGATTCGACCCTCGAACGCGATGCGTGTTGCCGCTCAAACCACGTGAGTATCCCGTCCCGCTCGATCCGGCTCGAGCTTGAGACGCGTGAGCGGAAGACGCTAGCGGCCGCGGCCGCACTCAGCGCGGCGAGCCGTGGGCGTCTTCGGGTCGAGGCGGAAGATCCGGTTCGTCCCGCTTTTCAGCGTGACCGGGACCGCGTCGTACATTCCAAGGCTTTCCGGCGCCTGAAGCACAAGACCCAGGTATTCCTCGCGCCGACCGGTGATCACTATCGCACGCGGTTGACCCACACCCTGGAGGTCTCACAGATCGCTAGGACCATTGCCAAGGTGTTGTGCCTGAATGAAGATCTCACGGAAGCCGTTGCTCTTGGCCACGACCTTGGCCACACACCGTTCGGACACGCTGGTGAGCGCGTGTTGCGGAAGCTCGCGCCTGGCGGGTTCAACCATTACGAGCAGAGTCTGCGTGTTGTCGATGTTCTTGAACAGGATGGCGCCGGTCTGAATCTGACCTGGGAAGTTCGGGATGGCATCGCGAAGCACTCCAAGGGACGAGACGGGTCACCAGTCGGTGCGGAGCCGGCAGCGCGTGCAGCCACTCTCGAAGGCCAGATTGCCCGCGTTGCCGACATCATCGCCTACGTAAACCACGACATCGACGATGCCGTTCGTGCTGGTATTCTTGACCCACAGACACTTCCGTCTCAACCGGTCGAGGTGCTGGGCAACACCTCATCAGCGCGAATCGGCCGGATGGTAGCCGATGTTGTCGACCAGACAGTCGTGGAGGGAGATCAACCCGAGATCAAAATGAGTGACGACGTCCTACACGCCACTCTCGACCTGCGTGCGTTCTTGTTCGCTGCCGTGTACGAAAACGATACCGCGACGGCCGAATTTTCGAAGGCTTGGGGCATCCTGGAGGGACTGTGGAAGAAGGTACAGGAGACGCCGGAGCGATTTCTCGAACGACAGACCCTGGAGCGCGACGGGGTTGACGTGGCGGCTAGAGATTTTCTGGCTGGGATGACCGACAGATACGCCATCAGCCTTTTCGAGGAGCTATTTGTTCCACGCCCATGGGGCCGCGGCGCGACCGATACCCCGTAAGTGCGTGTTACAATTGACAGTTCGGTCTTCGAACAAAAACCATACGAGGTGGGAGTTCAGTGGAGACGGTGCTGGACCTGCGCGAAATGCGCGGGTCAGAGGAGTGTGTCGACCGGGTCTTCTCGGCGAGCACGTTTGCCTCGGAGTCGGGTGAGGACTACGCGGTTGCGGACGCGGTATCGCTGCAGTTGCGTCTACTCAAGAACGGCGCGAACTATCGACTAGTGGGCCCTATAGAGACTCGCCTCCAACTCGAATGTTCGCGGTGTCTGGAACCGTTCGATGTGGCGGTGCATGTGCCGGTCGACTTGACGTACTTGCCTCATCGCGTTAACACCGGCGATGGGGATACGGAGCTTTCGGATGAGGATATGGCAACAGCGTTCTATCGGGATGAACAAATTGACTTGGCGGTGATGATTCGCGAGCAGTTTCAGTTGTCACTCCCGATGAAACCGCTGTGTCGTGATAGCTGTTGTGGCCTTTGTCCTATGTGCGGGATTAATCTCAACAGTGAGCGTTGTTCATGTGACACCAGTTGGCAGGATCCGCGACTGGCGGCGCTTTCGGCGCTGCGCTCAGATAGTGGAAAGGGTTAAAAACGAGATGGCGAATCCGAAGCGACGTCATTCGAAGTCGAGGACCGCTAAGCGCCGCGCTCACGACGCGCTGACACCGGCGGCCTTGAGTGAGTGTCCGCAGTGTCACGAGCCTAAGTTGCCGCACCGGGTGTGCTCGAACTGCGGCCATTACCGGGGACGGCAGGTCGGGCCTGTCAAAGACGTTTCGTGACTCCAGCAGGTCATCGACGCCCGGTCGGTCACGATGCAGATTGCCGTTGACGCGGTGGGCGGAGGTTTCGCCCCTCGCAACATCGTTGACGGCGCCCTGGTCGCTGCGCGGCACCTTGGCTTTGGACTTACACTGGTTGGTCCCGAAGACGCACTCGACGCCGACTACAGCAGTGCGGCCGTCACCCTTAATTTAGGTCACGTCGAATGATCGCGTTTGTGTTCCCTGGGCAGGGATCCCAGTACGTCGGGATGGGCCGTCGTTTGGTCGAGCAGTTTGACATTTGCCGCGAGACGTTCGAGCAAGCGGATGCGGCCCTAAGTGACACCCTCACGACGCTCTGCTTTGAGGGTCCGGATGACATGCTGAGGTTGACCGAGAACACTCAGCCGGCCATTCTAGCTGTGAGCATCGCAGTTCATCGACTCCTAGTGTCGCGTGGTGTGAAACCAGAGTTAGTGGCCGGTCATAGCCTGGGCGAGTACTCTGCGCATGTCGCGGCCGGTACGATATCCTTCGCCGACGCGCTACGTACGGTTCGTCGCCGTGGACAGTTTATGCAGAAAGCCGTACCGGTCGGTACCGGCGCGATGGCGGCGATATTCGGTCTCGACGCCGAGTCGGTACTGCGAGCCTGTCAGGAAGTTGCTGACGATGAAGTGGTAAGTCCGGCCAACCTGAACGCTCCCGGGCAGATCGTCATCGCCGGTGCGCGTGATGCAGTGGCGCGGGCTGAAGTGCGAGCCAAGGAGCTTGGCGCGCGGCGGAGTGTGGCGCTTCCAGTGAGTGCGCCGTTTCATTGTGCACTTATGAAGCCGGCCGAGCAGCGTCTTGAGCCAGAGTTGCGGAAGCTGGTTGTGTCCGATCCGACGGTTCCAGTCGTGGCCAATGTCGACGGAGAGTTGAAAGAGAATGCGATTTCGTCCATTGACGCCCTGGTTCGACAGGTGAGCGCGCCGGTGCAGTGGGAGGCGGTCGTCCAGCGTTTGATAACGGCTGGTGTTGATACTTGTATTGAAGTAGGTCCGGGGAAGGTTCTCAGCGGCTTGATCAAGAAAATTGACAAGGGGATGCGTATAGCGAACGTGGAGGACTGGGATGGTTTGACACGAGTTGAGCAACTTCTGGATGAGGTCGGCTCGTGAACCACTTATCCGAACGGGTCGTGTTTGTGACCGGTGCGTCACGGGGGATCGGAAAGGCGATCGCGCAGCGCTGTGCGTCGGCCGGCGGAACGGTCGTGGCATGCGCGAGAGAGGATCACGCGCAATCCGTCGTCGATGAGATCGTTGCGTCCGGCGGAAGGGCAATAGCCCAAAGCCTCGAGGTAACCGATGCAGACAGCGTCACGGAGGCAGTGCGTGCCGTCATCGATCGGTATGGCCAGATTGACATTGTCATCAACAACGCGGGCATAGTGCGCGACCAGCTGATGATGCGAATGAAACGAGAGGACTGGGACGACGTGCTCGAGACGAACCTGACTGCAACGTTTCGAGTTACGCAAGCGGTACTTCGACCGATGCTGAAGCGACGGTACGGAAGGATCATCAGTATCGCCTCCATCGTTGGTCAGTCAGGAAATTCGGGTCAAGCCAACTATGCGGCATCGAAGGCCGGCCTGATCGGGTTCAGTAAGGCGCTTGCCAGGGAGGTAGCGTCACGTGGAATCACAGCGAACGTTGTGTCGCCTGGGATGATCGAGACGGACATGACGAGGGAGTTGGATGCGCCCGTGCGAGAGAGGTTAGCCACACAGATTCCGATCGGGCGGTTCGGCACACCGGCAGACGTCGCTGCGGCCGTGTGCTTTCTAGCATCAGACGAAGCAGCGTATATTACAGGGCAGGTAATGAGCGTTAACGGTGGGATGTATATGTAGGAGGGGTGTGAATGGCTGTAGGGGACAAAGTCAGAAGTATCATCGTTGAACAGCTCGGGGTGGATGAAGAAGAAGTCACTTCTGACGCCTCGTTCGTCGATGATCTCGGCGCCGACTCGCTCGACACTGTCGAGCTGGTGATGGCGCTGGAAGAGGAGTTTGGCCTTGAGATCCCAGACGAAGACGCGGAAAAGATCACCCGCGTCAAGGAAGCGATTGAGTACATCGATACTCACAAGGAGGGCAAGAAGTAACGGATTGTGAGCACGGAGTACAGGGTCATGTCGCAAAGGCGTGTCGTCTTGACGGGCGTCGGTCTGGTGTCGGCCGTGGGGCTTGGGACCCAGGCGACTTGGGAAGGACTGTGTGCGGGAGCCAGCGGGATCGGTCCGATTACCCGCTTCGACGCCAGCGAGTTTTCTTCACGGATTGCCGGTGAAATTAAAGGGTTTGAGCCTCTTGATTTCATCGCCAAGAAGGACGTCAAGAAGATGGATATCTTCATCCATTACGCAATGGCGGCGTCTGAGCTCGCCCTCTGTGATTCTGGTCTGAAGAGCGACGTTCCCCTCGGACATGACGTGGGCGTCTTCATTGCCTCTGGGATTGGTGGCTTCAGCACCATCGAGCGCGAGCATCGAGCGCTACTGAAGGGTGGACCCAGGAAGATTTCACCGTTCTTTATTCCATCCTCGATCATCAATCTGGCTGCCGGTCAGGTCTCGATCCGGTATGGTGCAAAGGGCCCGAATTTGGCCACATGCACAGCCTGTTCAGCTTCAGCCCACGCGATCGGCGATGCCTTCGAGATAGTGAAGCGGGGTGCAGCCGACGTCATGATCGCGGGTGGATCAGAAGCTGCCATCACACCCATGGGGGTGGGTGGGTTCGCGGCCATGCGCGCCCTGTCAACGCGCAACAGCGAGCCCGAACGGGCGAGTCGACCGTTCGACCGTGACCGCGATGGATTCATCATCGGAGAAGGTGCCGGTGTGGTGATTCTTGAAGAACTGGAGCGCGCCAGGCAACGCGGTGCAACCATTTATGCCGAGATCGTGGGTTACGGTATGTCAGCCGACGCACATCACATGACAGCGCCAGCGGAAGATGGTGACGGTGCGGTGCGTGTTATGCAGACGGCTCTGAGTCAGGCAGAAGTCGAGCCGTCCGCCGTCGACTACATCAACGCCCACGGCACGTCGACGCCCTACAATGACAGGCTCGAGACACTGGCAATCAAGCGGTGTTTTGGTGAGCATGCTCGGGTGGTAGCCATCTCGTCCACGAAGTCTATGACTGGACACTTGCTGGGCGCCGCCGGTGGCTTGGAAGCAGGTATCACCGCGCTGGTCATTCGTGACCAGATTATTCCTCCGACGATCAACCTCGAGCATCCTGATCCCGAGTGCGATCTTGACTACGTGGCCAACGAGTCACGAGTTGCCCCGGTAACCTACGCGTTGTCGAATTCGTTTGGGTTTGGGGGCACGAACGCAAGCCTGTTGTTCAGGAAATACGATCCACCCGTCTGAGCCACGTCCGGTCGGGTGGCTTGGTGTCATTGCTCCGAATCATGAAGATAGCCGTTTGTATCAAACAGGTTGTGACGCGGGATTGGCCTCTACGCGTCGACGAGACTGGACAATGGGTTCGAGATCGGGATGCAAGCTTCGAGATGAACGAGCCTGACGCGTACGCGCTTGAGGAGGCGCTGCGTCTGAAGGAGCAACATGGCGGCGAAGTTGTTGTCTGCTCGGCCGGACCATCTCGGGTGTCGCAAGTTCTTCGCGAAGCGCTGGCGCGGGGAGCGGACCGGGCAATTCATGTCGAGAGTGATGCCTTGGCGACGGCCGACACGCTGACGGTGGGGAAGGTGCTCGCCGACGCGCTGCGTGGCGAGGCGCCTGATTTAGTGCTGACCGGTTTGCAGTCGGACGATCAGGGATTTGGTCAGACCGGGGTGGTTGTGGCCGAGCTACTTAGAATCGCGCATTCGACGATTATCATGGAGGTCCAGATCAGTGGCGAGGGCCACATTCGGGTCAAACGAGAGCTCGAGAGTGGATGGTTCCAGTGGGTCGTCATACCGAGGCCAGCACTCCTTACGATTCAGAGCGGTATCAATCAGCTACGCTACGCGACGCTGAGGGGCATTATGGCGGCCAAAAAGAAAGAGGTTCGCAAGGTGGAACCTGAGGTGACGACCGGCGAATTCAGTCAGGTGGTCGTTGATCTGTATGTTCCGGAGAAGGGTAAAAAGACGCGGTTTATCGAAGGCTCATCGACCGAGGCGGCACGGGAGCTGGTACGGGCGCTTCGGGAAGATGCAAGTGTCTTTTGAGCGGGCGGGGACTGAGAGCGAATGATACTGGTCGTTTCTGAACAGCGTGAAGGCGTGATGAACCGGGTCAGCTGGGAAGCCGTGGTAGCCGCTCAGGAGATGGCAGCGCAAGGCTTCGGTCCAATTAAGGTGGTCGTGATCGGGTCCGCTGTCGCCGGCGTTGCTGATGAAGTGGCGACAGCCGAAGTCACGGAGGTGCTCTTAGTTGACCACCCAGCTCTGGAGCCATACACCTCCGATGGATTCGTCCGTGCACTATCCCAAGTCGTTGATGCCGAAAGTCCGGATGTTATCGTGTTTCCCCACACATACCAGACACGAGACTGCGCAGCCACGCTGGCCACGCGACACCAACGCACGTTGGTGACCGATTGCATTGGCATTAAGTCCGGACCGGATGGCGTGCTATTTGTTCGACCGATGTTCCAAGGGAAGTTTGTTGCCGACATAGCGGTTAGGGGTCCGGTGCCTCACTTCGTAAGTTTTCAGATCGCGGCATACAGGGCTGACGCGGTCACTCGTGGAGTGGCCACCGCCCCCACGCGCCGCGTTGAGATCGCGCTCGACGTAGCGGACATTCGCCAGCGCCCAGAGGCACCGTTTAAAGAGGCGAAACAGGCGGTTGATTTGACTCAGGCCGAGCGTATTGTTGCCATTGGTCGTGGGATCAAGGGACAGGAGCATCTTCCTGTCGTACAGGAGCTGGCGCAAGCACTTGGCGCCGAGCTGGCGGCTTCCAGACCGATCTGCGACACGGGGTGGTTGCCGATGGACCGTCAGGTCGGCAGTTCAGGGCAGACGGTGACCCCGAAGCTGTATTTGGCTATTGGGATCTCTGGTGCGATCCAACACCTTGTTGGAATGAAAGGCGCTCGCACGATAGTTGCTGTCAACAAGGACCCAGATGCCCCGATCTTCGAAGTGGCAGACTACGGGATTGTCGGAGACCTCTTTGAAGTGGTTCCGGCGCTGACGGCTGCCCTGGGGGAATGAGCTGGACCGCGAGTCGCTCGACGTAGACGTCCTGATCGTGGGTGGTGGCCCCGCCGGTCTCTCTGCTGCGCTACGGCTGGCTGCACTTCAACAGCAGTTTGACCGTGCGCCGCTGTCGATCGCGGTTCTGGAGAAGGCCAGAGAGAACGGTGCCCATTTACTATCCGGTGCCGTGTTGGATCCCTCTGCCCTTGACGAGCTGATCCCAGACTGGAAGGAGCGAGGTGCTCCGCTTGATGTGCCGGTCAACGACGATCAGATTTACTTCCTTACCCAGAAACGTAAGCTTCGCTTTCCGATCACTCCACCACCCTTGCGGAACCATGGCAACTACGTTATTTCGCTGAATCGCTTTATCAAGTGGCTGGCGGTGCAAGCGGAATCGGCTGGTGTCGACGTATTTACTGGATTTTCTGGGTCCGAGGTCCTCTTTGAGGGTGACCGAGTGGTTGGAGTTCGCACCGGCGACCGCGGCGTTGACCGCGAAGGGAATCCGAAGCAAAACTTCGAACCCGGTGTCGACATCAAGGCTTTGGTCACGATCTTCGCCGACGGCGTCCGGGGCAATCTAACCAAGACGCTCATCTCACGGTACTCCCTTGATGCTAATAGCCTTCCACAATCGTATGCAGTTGGGATCAAGGAACTGTGGGAAGTGCCGATTGACCGAGTTAATCCAGGCACGGTCATTCATACGATGGGTTACCCATTGTGTTCGGACGAGTTCGGTGGAGGGTTCATCTACGCCTTGTCGGAAGGATGTCTGTCAGTTGGATTCGTGGCCGGACTCGACTACCGGGATCCGATGTTCGATCTGCACGAGGCGTTTCAGCGGTTCAAGCGGCACTCCTTCGTTTCCGGGCTTTTGTCCGGAGGGCAGATGGTGCGATATGGCGCCAAGGCGCTCCCAGAGGGAGGTTGGCACGCACTGCCGCGATGCCACGTGAGTGGTGGGTTGATTATCGGCGACGCCGCAGGGTTTCTGAACTCGATGCGGCTTAAAGGGATCCACCTTGCCATGCGAAGCGGGATGTACGCTGCCGAGGCTGCATTCGAAGCGATCGGGTCGGGAGATGTCAGCCAGGCGAGCCTGGCTCGATTCCAGACACTCGTCGATTCAGGTCAGATTCGTTCGGAGTTGTATCCCGTCCGGAACGTTCATCAAAGTTTTAGCCACGGCCTGTGGGCTGGTCTCTTCTACTCTGGGTTCTCGCTGCTGACTGGTGGATGGTGGTTCCGAGACCCGATGCCCGCCCATGCGGGTCACGAGCGGATCGAGCGAGTCGACACGGTTGGCGGGCGTCGATTTGGATCGGTAGCAGAGACGGTTGCCATTGACCGCGTGCTGACATTTGACAAGCTGACTAACGTGCACTACTCAGGCACGCGGCACGAGGAGAACCAGCCGACCCACCTGCTGGTACAGGATACCGACATCTGTCGAACGCGGTGCCGGGAGGAGTATCGAAA
>Ga0315338_1002864_pt1 | contig 16059 bp, 14 predicted proteins | sample ASW8metaG_FD_204518 | JGI IMG/M metagenome (GOLD analysis project Ga0315338, IMG submission 204518) | Ammonia-oxidizing marine archaeal communities from Monterey Bay, California, United States - ASW #8 | ecosystem: Environmental > Aquatic > Marine > Coastal | place: USA: California | collected... | reverse complement strand
GAATTTGCGTAAGAGAAATAAGCCGGAGTGGTGAAATTGGTATACACGAGGGATTCAAAATCCCTTGCACGAAAGTGCGTGCCGGTTCGAGTCCGGCCTCCGGTACCAATTTAGCAATCAATTTATAGCCATACCCAATTGAGCAAATAGTCAGGTACCTTGTCTGCCGGGATTTGGTTACAACTGTGATTGTTATTGCTAAGTTTCAAATTACTGAATACACATCTATCTAAAACACAACCCGTGGATGGCACTTATGAAGGGATACATAACAGTTGGCACCAATAATCTGACACGCTCGGCAACATTTTATGAAGCTTTGTTTGAGGAACTCGGATTTACCCGACAACGTGAATACCCCGGAAGAGCCGTCTATTTTGGCACCGAGGATGATGTTCAGCTGGTAGTGATTACGCCGGCTGACGGCGCACCTGCCACACCGGGTAATGGCACGATGATTGCATTGAATGTCGACAGTCAAGAACAAGTTCAGCGACTGCATGCTCGTGCTATTGATCTGGGCGCAAGTGATGACGGCGCGCCAGGTCCAAGAGGCAGCGACACATTTTATGGCGCATATTTTCGAGACCCGGATGGCAACAAGATTGCCTTCTATCTGCGTTGAAATAATCCCCGGGACAAAACTAGACTGGGCAAAACCATACCATGAACCCCATACAAGCTGGATCTAACGCGAGAAATCGGTTTGCGGGCGTGTTCCCGGCCAACCCGACACCTGTCAAGGATAACGGCAACATTCATGAGAAGGGCTTGAGGGCTATTTTAGAAGACAACATGGCCTACGGTGTTCATGGTTTCTGGGTCGCTGGAACATCGGGTGAAGGCCCTTTATTGTCCGATGCGCAAAGGGACACTGTGGCCAGAATTGCCGGAGAGACTACCCAGGGCCGTGCCTTATCGATAATGCACGTCGGTGCGATCACTACCCATAGCGCTAAAAAAGGAGCGCAAAGTGCCGCGCGGGGCGGTTGTGACGCCATAGCTTGTCTTCCGCCCTTTCTGATTCGAGCAAGTAATTCCTCCATCGTCGATCACTATAAGGCCGTGGCGGACAGTGCTGAGGGGCTACCACTTTTCGCCTACAATCTCCCACAATTGACTCAGGTGGAGTTCGATCGAAACCTGATGGAATCTCTATGCCGTGAAGTACCCAGTCTGATTGGTCTAAAACATTCAGCCTACGATCTGTCGATGATTCGACACTGGCACGATATGGAACTGGCGTGCTTTTCCGGGTTCGGCCATTTGCCACTGCCTGCACTGACTATGGGTGCTGTCGGGACTGTTGACGCGCCTCTATCACTCTCACCCTGGTTGTACGTCGAACTGTACAACGCGTGGAAAGCAGGCGATCTGGACACGGCCAGAACTAAACAACAGGAAATCCAAGCGGTTGCAAACCTGACGTCGCGGTACGACGCTGTCTCAGATGTCGGCAAAACAATTCTTGGGCAACGCCTGGGAATAGACTGTGGTCGAGCTATCCTCCCCAATAACCGCCTGACCAGTGATCAACGCCGTGATGTGATCGATACTGCGAAGTCGATGGAACTTTTTGCCTCTTAGTGGTATCAATTAGGGCAAATCTAGTGTTCTATTTCTAACGGCCTCCTCTCCCACACAATAAAACCAGCAACGTATGAAATTCTTGTTCGATATCTTCCCCTTGGTGCTTTTTTTCGGTGCCTATAAGCTGTACGGCATTTACGTCGCGACAGCGACCGCCATCATAGCCAGCATTGGGCAGGTTTCTTTTTTTTGGCTACGGAACCGGCGATTTGAAACGATGCACTTGATCACTCTGGGCGTGATTGTTTTGTTTGGCGGCCTCACTCTTTTGTTTAGAGATGATACTTTCATTAAGTGGAAGCCAAGCATCGTCAACTGGCTATTTTCAGTGCTTATATTAGGCAGTCAACTAGTTGGCCGACGGACAGCGTTACAGGCTCTTCTGGGGGCAAAGTTAACTCTGCCCGATAGAATTTGGCGCAGTGTCAATCTAAGCTGGGGTATTTTCTTCCTGATTGTTGGGCTGCTGAATGTATACGTTGCTTTTTATTATCGCCCGGAACTCAGCGAACAGATTCGGACTGATTTCTGGGTGAACTTTAAGGTCTTTGGCCTCATGGGGTTGACCCTGGTATTTGCCATAGGCCAGATGCTGTGTATTGCAAAATACCTAAAACCAGAACACGATGAGACTTTGTAATTAGGCATGACACACTCGACCGATGACCGCCAGCCAACCGCCGATACAGACCTAACGGAAACCGTCTCAAAAAAAAGAGCTGAGATGGTTCGCGAAAGGCTGTACCAGCAACTAGAGGCAGAATTTGTTGAGGTAGACGATCAGAGTCATCTCCATGAAGGTCACTCTGGCGCTGCAGCTGGAGGGAGCCACTTTGAGGTGGTCGTGGTTTCAAAAGCGTTCGAAGGACTGGCAACCCTGGCAAGACACCGACTCGTTTATGAAGCAATGGGGGATGCCATGAAGCAGGCCATTCATGCCCTGAGCATAAAAGCCTACGCCCCCGGGGAGGTTTAGCCAGATATAATGGATTGCCCTAATCATACTTTTTTAAGATGATGACTGACATCTTAGTTAGATAAAGCAGGTACAGTGGCAAATACGACGCCCCTTTATGCCTTACATCGTGAACTCGATGCCAAGATCGTCGAGTTCGCGAACTACCAGATGCCCCTCAATTATCCATCCGGTATCATCACAGAACACCGGCAGGTTCGAGAATCTGCCGGCCTTTTCGATGTCTCTCACATGGGACAGATCAAAGTCACCGGCGATAGTGCTGCCGAATCACTTGAATCGCTACTGCCCACTGATCTCAGCACACTCGACGTCGGGCGTCAGCGTTACAGCTTTTTAACGCTGGACACAGGTGGGATTCTTGATGACCTGATGATTTCAAGATTTGAAAACCACTATCTTCTGGTCGTTAACGCATCAAACAAACACCAGGACATCAACCATATCGCTGGTAGTCTTCTAGCAGACTGTACAGCTGAGCTCCTGGATAATCGTTCTCTGTTGGCGCTACAGGGCCCTCTCGCCAGAGAGGTCATGTCACGATTGTGCTCAGATATTACGACCATGCGATTTATGGATTGTCTAGACGTCGAGGTCGAAGGAATAAAATGCCAGGCATTCTGTAGTGGCTATACAGGCGAAGATGGTTTTGAGCTTGCAACCAATAGTGACGATGCATTAAATCTTGCTCAGTTACTGCTGGAGCAAACCGAAGTGCAGCCCGTCGGACTGGGCGCTCGGGATTCCTTGCGCCTGGAAGCGGGCTTATGTCTACATGGCAATGACATTCACCCAAACATCACGCCAGTAGCCGCAGGTCTGTCCTGGGCAATCTCCGCAAGCCGCCACAAAGGCGGGCCCAAATCTGGTGGGTTCCCTGGTTCAGAACCCATCCTGCTGGAACTCGAAATTGGCCCGACACTCACTCGGGTGGGGATTCAACCTGAAGGTCGGGCACCTGTCCGTGCCCACTGTGAAATCGTGATCCCAACAGGTGATTCGATCGGTGAGGTTTGCAGCGGCGGCTATGGACCAACCGTTGGTAGACCCATCGCGATGGCGTATGTCAAATCAGCTTACAGCCACCTTGGTGCCGAGCTTCAAGCCATTGTCCGAGGTAAACCTCTTAACGTTAAGATTTGCCACCTACCTTTTGTACAACACAATTACAAACGACACTAAATTACATCAGGAGCTGATTCAGTATGAGCGATATACGATATACGAACGACCACGAATGGGCCCGCCTGGAAGGTCTTTTTATTACTGTCGGGATTACAGATTATGCACAGGATCAGCTGGGGGAACTCGTTTACGTGGAACTTCCTGCGGTCGGCACAGAAGTTAATCAAGGTGACGAGGCCGCCGTCATCGAATCTGTAAAAGCCGCCGGAGATGTCAAGTCACCAGTCACGGGAACGATCGTTGAAGTCAACGAGTCACTCAACGATTCACCCGAATCAGTTAATGACGACCCCACAGGTCAAGGCTGGTTCTACAAAATAGAAATATCAGATACTTCTGAGTTAGAAAACTTGCTGTCAGAGACTGACTACAATGCGTTGATTGCTGAATTATCCTAAGGGGAGATTATGAAAAAGCTGCGTAAAAGTCTGGACGATCTTGAAATCCCAAGAGATTTTATACGTCGCCACATAGGTCCCAGTCAGTCGGATATTGACCAAATGCTGGCAGTTACCGGACATGAATCACTGGAACAACTGATCGATCACGCAGTACCTGCCTCTATCGTGAGTGAGCGACCTTTAAATCTCCCGCCTACCCGAAGTGAACGTGCTACCAGCACCTACCTGCGACACATGCGACACAGAAACCGCGTGTTCGTTTCGATGATCGGTTGCGGCTACCATGGCACGATCATGCCACCCGTCATCAAGCGAAATGTACTTGAGAACCCAGACTGGTATACCGCCTACACCCCGTACCAAGCAGAGGTCAGCCAAGGCCGTTTGGAAGTGCTGCTTAGTTTTCAGCAGATGGTAATGGACCTTACCGGTATGGAGATTGCCAACGCTTCTTTGCTCGATGAAGCAACAGCAGCTGCAGAAGCAATGACCATGGCGCGACGAATCTCAAAGAGCCGATCTAATGTCTTTTTTGTGGACAACAATTCTCACCCACAGTCGATAGCTGTCATTCGCACAAGGGCCAATTTTCTCGGTTATGAAGTCGTTGTTGGTAACCCGTACACAGAGCTTGAGATTAGGGATTTTTTTGGCGTACTGATTCAATATCCAGCATCAACGGGGTGCCTTAACAACCCCAGTGAAGCTATCTCCCAAGCACACGCAAAGGGTGCATTAGCTATTGTCGCAAGTGATTTGCTTGCACTGACTCTAATCAAACCGCCAGGTGAAATGGGCGCAGACATTGTTGTAGGAAATTCACAACGGTTTGGGGTCCCTATGGGATACGGCGGCCCACATGCCGCATTTTTTGCCACACGTGAAGAATACAAACGATCCACACCGGGACGCATCATTGGGGTCTCAATAGATGCTCAAGGGCATCCAGCGCTACGTATGGCACTACAGACACGAGAACAACACATCAGGCGTGAAAAGGCGACGAGTAACATCTGCACGGCTCAAGTGCTGCTTGCCAATATTGCGACCTTATACGCGATGTATCACGGTCCAGAAGGGCTCAAGGATATCGCTAGGAGGGTCCATCGAATGACACGGATTCTAGCGGCTGGTTTGAGCGAACTGGGTTACCCTCTCGTAGATGATGCGTACTTTGACACCGTCAAGGTACTCGTTCCAGGTCTTGCTGGCCGAATAGCGGCCAAAGCTCGCGAATCACAAATTAATCTGCGCTACATCGATGCAGATCATCTCGGAATCACACTGGATGAAACAACCAAACGGAAAAATATATTGAGCCTTTGGCGGGTATTCCATACCGGAGCTGACAAATCACTGAGTATTGAACGCTTTGATGATGTGGTCACTGAGGCCGTACCCCAGGAACTCATGCGTAGAAGTAGTTTCATGGAGCATGAGATATTTCATCGTTACCACTCTGAAACGGAGATGATGCGCTATATGCGCCGGACTGCGAGCAAGGACATCAGTCTTGGAAGGTCTATGATTCCGTTAGGGTCATGTACCATGAAACTAAACGCCACATCCCAAATGCTGCCACTGTCCTACCGTGACTTTTCAAATCTGCATCCGTTTGCACCTCTAGACCAAACTCAGGGCTATCAGCAGTTGTTTGAGGAACTCGAGGAAATGCTGTGCGAGATCACCGGCTTCCACGCCATTTCTCTGCAACCCAACGCGGGGTCACAGGGTGAATACGCCGGACTCCTTTGCATACGGGCCTACCTCCAGAGTCAAGGACAGGGACATCGAAATATATGCCTGATTCCCTCGTCTGCTCACGGAACCAATCCTGCCAGCGCTATCTTGGCCGGCATGAAGGTCGTCATCATACGTTGTGACGATAATGGGAATGTAGATCTGAAAGATCTCTCTGATAAAGCTGCTTTTCATAGAGATAGTCTCGCCGCCCTGATGATCACCTATCCGTCTACTCACGGCGTCTTTGAAGAATCAATTCAGGAGATTTGCCAAATTGTTCACCGCTCGGGTGGTCAGGTTTATATGGACGGGGCTAATTTAAATGCCCTAGTCGGCATCTGCAGACCTGGTGAAATTGGAGCAGATGTTGCACACATAAACCTACACAAGACTTTTGCTATACCACACGGCGGTGGCGGACCCGGAATGGGTCCAATTGGCGTGCTCAGTCACCTGGCCCCGTTTCTACCAGATCACCCCATCGTTGAGGGTGTTAACCCTGCCGCAGGCGGAAAAACAACCATTGGTACGGTGTCAGCGGCTCCCTGGGGCTCAGCTTCTATTCTTCCGATCTCCTGGGCATACATTGCTATGTTGGGTGCTTCAGGGGTTCGTAGATCTACCGAACTGGCCATATTGAATGCCAACTACATTGCCAAGCGGCTGAACGAGCACTACCCCGTTGTGTATACAGGTCCTGGGGGGCTAGTCGCTCATGAGTGCATCGTAGACTTGTCTGAAATTAAGACCCAATCTGGCATCACTGTTGAAGACGTAGCCAAGCGATTGGTTGACTACGGATTTCACGCGCCCACCATGTCCTGGCCGGTTGCGGACTCCTTTATGATTGAACCCACCGAAAGCGAATCTTTGGCCGAACTCGATAGATTCTGTGAAGCTTTGATCTCGATTCGGCAAGAAATATCAAACATCGAATGCGGCAAAGCTGACCCCGAAAATAATCTTCTAAAAAATGCCCCGCATGCTCAGCATTTGTTGACAGACGAAGATTGGAATCGACCCTATTCCTGGAAACAGGCATTCTTTCCATCACCGCATAGCCGCCAAGATAAATACTGGCCTCCTGTAGGCCGGGTAGATAATGTCCATGGTGACAAAAATCTTGTCTGCAGCTGTCCCCCAATCGAACACTACGATCAGGAAGCAGCGTGACCATAACCCAGGGCCAAAAACAACTCGGCGCAGAAAAAATGTCTCGAGTGGCTGTCAAATTTCCAGCTAGCAAACGGGCCGAACTTCTACCTAAACCGCCTTGGATCAGAGCGAAATTCCCCGGCACTCCTGAAGTTGCACGTCTTAAAAAAATACTGCGCGACAACAACCTCTACACCGTATGCGAAGAAGCCAGTTGCCCAAATCTTGGGGAATGCTTTAGCAATGGCACTGCCACATTTATGATCATGGGAGACATTTGCACCCGGCGTTGCCCTTTTTGTGATGTCGCTCACGGGCGACCTGATTCTCTTAACGCAGATGAACCCTACAACCTTGCTCGAACTGTTAAGAAGATGGAACTTGACCACGTGGTCATAACATCGGTTGATCGGGATGACCTGCGCGATGGCGGTGCCAGTCATTTCAAAGAATGCATCGACGCAATTCGGACCGTGAGTCCAGAAACAACCGTTGAAATACTGACGCCAGATTTTCGCGGTCGCGCAATTAAAGCTATTGAGCAGCTTATTGCTTCACCGCCCGATATTTTTAATCATAACTTAGAAACGGTACCCCGACTATACAAACGGGTTAGACCAGGTGCCGACTATGTTCACTCATTGGAATTATTGCAAAAGTTCGGGGAGTGCTGCCCTGATTTACCAACAAAGTCAGGGCTTATGCTCGGTGTTGGAGAGTCGATGCCTGAAGTAGAGGTTGTAATGCAAGATATGAGAGATCACGGTGTGCAGCTACTGACACTCGGTCAGTACCTACAGCCCAGCCTAGATCATCTACCGGTAGAACGCTATGTCACTCCGGAAGAGTTTCTAGATCTTGCCACACTTGGAAGCCGCATGGGATTCGGCCACGTTGCCTCGGGACCCATGGTACGATCTTCTTACCATGCTGACCAGCAAGCTCGAGAGTTTATTAGCCTAGAGTCAAAAAAACCCAATTGGCCGATTTAACCCAGAATTTGAGCGAGATCGTCACATAAATCCCCAGGATCTTCCAGCCCAACGGACATTCTGAAGACACCGTCACCGGCAAACACCCGGTAAGCTTCCAGCGCTCTTCCTTCAAGCCCATAACTTGATTGCATCAGATCGTCTGTGCCTAGCCAGTAGATCAGACTGCGATGATGACCTAATGACACTGCGTAGTGAAATATCTTCAGATCTGACATCATGCGTTGAACCAGGCCAGAGCCGTTATCAATTTGGACTGACACAATTCCAGAAAAATTATCCATCTGACGTACGGCCAAATCATATTGTGGATGGCTAGGAAGTCCAGGATACACTACCTTTTTTACCTTCTTATGTCCTTCCAGAAATTCCGCAACACAGATGGCATTCGTCTGATGTACCTGCATTCTCATGGGTAGCGTGGCCAGCCCTCTATTAATCAGCCAGGCATTAAATGGACTGATTACACCACCCATATAAATTTGACCATCTGATTCTATATTCTTCAACTTGTCTCGTCGTCCAAGAACTGCGCCTCCCATCGCATCACCATGCCCGCAACAGTATTTCGTGAGAGAGTGAACAACATAATCTGCCCCTAGCATCAACGGACGAGTCGCTACCGGAGACGCAAAAGTCGAGTCTATCGCTAACTCTGCACCCACTGAATGAGCAAGCTCAGCAACAGCTTGAATATCCGTAAGACGCAATGTTGGATTCGCTGGCGTTTCTGCCCAGACCAGTTTGACACCCGCCGTTATCGAACGATCTGCTGCTTCCAAATCAGACAGGTCGGCGACGATTACGTCTACACCAAGACGGGTTAATATCTTGCGGGCAAACTCTGCCGTTCCTGGGTAATTACTGTCGCTCATTACCAATCGGTCACCTTGGCTGAGGGTACTCAATAGCAACGCTGAAGTCGCTGCCATACCTGATGCAAAACATCGGCAGACCTCAGCTTCTTCCAGTGCCGCAAGTTTGTCCTGAAGGACCGTGACCGTAGGGTTATCCCAACGACTATAAACATAAGGTGCATCATCAGGTTTGTCTTGGGCCGAGAAGCTGATCGGCTCATCAATAACAAACGTACTCGACATAACGATATTCGGTGCAGACGCACCGGTAACAGGATCTGGAGACTCGCCCGAATGTACGGCGCGGGTCATAAATCCCCTGTTCAACCTATTATCGTTAGCCATAGTTACATCGAGCCAAATGCGATTCTCAGGCTACCTGCCCGATTCGTTCGTGAAGAGGACTATTCCGTGGGAAATGTGAAACGAGAAATTCCATCTGGTCTGCCAAGATCTGCCTACCAGACAGATAGATATATTCGGCATGGGTTGGAATAAATGGCACTGCCAGCAGTTCCTGTCCGGATTCTTCAGGCGTCTGATTGCCTTTTCTATGATTGCATCGTCTACAGGCTGTCACAACATTCTGCCAGACATCCGAACCTCCCCGACTGAGAGGTTGCACGTGATCTCTTGATAGCTGTGTGGGGAGAAACTGCACTCCGCAATAAAGACAAAGATTAGCATCACGCCGGAACAATGCCTTGTTGTTTAACGGAGGTGTGTATGACGGATGATTCTTTAGATGGGCTCGCGATTGCCCAAGGGTACAAATGATTGAATAAACTTCAAGCGTACTCCGGCGCCCCGTTCTCGCGTTTATCCCACCACGTACAATATACAAAGAAGAACCCATCGGATAGAGTATTTGTTCCAGACAATGTAGCTTTACGGCTTCTTCAAATCCGACCCATTCGATCGGCATGCCTGAAATGTCTGTGCGAAGTATCCGTAGACTCGATTCAATCATGCTTTACTCCCGCGGTTACGCATACAACTGTGCGTCAATTCGGCCCGACAATCAACCATTCCGATATCGATGTTTAGGTAGTTAGTGTTTCTTTTCTAAACCCGCGGCCGCGAAGCGCTGTTCAGTATTGTTATCCAATTACCCTGGCGCAGTGGCTGTCCTTGTCACAGGTTTTTCGTTGATCGGTACATGGAGAACCGCGGCAACAATTCCCAGAACAATACCGGCTTGCCAAACAGCATCATAAGTGCCGGTTAGATCATGAATATAACCACCTAGCCACACTCCAATGAAACTTCCTATTTGATGACTGAAAAATACCACCGAAAACAACGTCGCCATATACCGCACTCCAAATATACGGGTAACGACACCAGTGGTCAGTGGCACTGTGGACAGCCAAAGTAATCCCATCACACAAGCAAATAGATAGAGCACAAATTCTGTTTTAGGCAATAACAGTAAGGCTGCGATAACAATTGCTCGTCCAGCATAAATAAAACTCAACCCATTTGAGTTACTGTGCCGTTGTCCGTAGAGGCCTACTGCAATAGAACCAATGATATTGAACACACCGATCAAAGCCAAACACCAAGCCGCAACACTCCCTGATAAACCCAAATCGACAACATAAGCCGGCAAGTGAACCATAATAAAAGTCACATGGAATCCACAGACAAAAAATCCGATAGTCAACAGAACATAGCCGCGGTGGCGAAAGGCCTCTCTCAGTGCTGCTGTGAGCGTTAGATCAATGGTATCGGGCTCATCGAGATTTACATGGTTAGGCAGTAAAAAAGCCAGCGGAATGATACACAAAGTACATGCACCCATTATCAATAACGCATTGCTCCAACCGAACTGACCGATCATGCTCTGCGCAAACGGTGAGAGCGCTATCTGACCCACTGAGCCTGCAGCAGTACCCAAACCCATAACTAGCGAACGTCTTTCCGGACCCACCGCCCGGACCATGGCCGCAATCGCTAAAGTAAACGACGTAAATGCGATTCCAGCACCCGTGAGTACCCCGCCTGTCAGATACAGCATACCGCTGGTATCTGATAGGGTCATTCCCCACAACCCAAGCGCATAAATTACAGCTCCGATTGCGATCACCCACACTGGGCCATGGCGATCAACAATAGCACCAGCAATTGGCAAACCGATTCCCCACATAATATTCTGCAAAGCCATTGCTAATGCATAGGTTTCACGAGTCCAACCCAGATCGACTGTCATTGGATCAAGGTACAAGCCCATTCCAGAGCGAGCCCCAAACCCAACTGCAGACACTAAACACCCAGCAACTAATATGATTATCGGTGTTTTCCAGGTCTGACTATTTGCAACATTCATCACGAATTGACTGATCTCCTTGGAATCGACAGCCGGCATGGTACACCGCTACATGCCATCAGGACGAATAAGTAATCAATTGGCTTGACCACATCCACTAAAGAACGCATTAGACCTACCCGAGTAAATGTAGGTTATTCGGCAATGGCTAGATAAACTTTACCAGCGGAACCAACTTGAACATCACTACTACAAGATGTTGCCCCATCAGTGGATCGAGCGATAATAAACATCAACTCACAGAGTCGGGTGTCGGCGCTAAACCCTGTGCCCGACGATCCATCAACTGATCGAGCCAGTCTGGATCCATTTCAGGCACAGAAGAGAGCAACAATTCCGTGTAAGGTTCATGCGGTGGTGTCAGTATCTGTTGTTTGATCCCCTGCTCGATTATGCGCCCCTGATACATGACCACGATATCATCAGCGATCGCTTTCACAGTCGCCAGATCATGAGTGATAAATAGATAAGACAACTGAAGACGATTCTGGAGACTCTGAAGAAGCTCCAGGATCCCCTCTGCAACAAGCTGGTCGAGTGCAGAAGTAACCTCATCACAAATGATGAGGTCTGGTTCAGCAGCCAGCGCACGAGCAATGCAGATCCTTTGTTTTTCTCCTCCCGACAACTGACTTGGAAACCGATCTATAAAGCTTTTTGGCAATTCAATCTGCTCCAGCAACTCAACGGTTCGGTCCGTTTTCTCTTGTCCACTCATTCCGAGATAAAATTCTAACGGTCGGCCAATAATTTCTCGAACCCGCTGACGCGGATTGAGTGAAATATCGGGCATCTGGTAGATCATCTGAATCGCCCGCAGATCGTTTTTACTTCTATCAGCAAGACCAGCTGGCATTGATTTACCCTTAAAAGTGACCAAACCAGACTGTGGTGGAAGTAGTCCAGTAATGACACGCGCCAGCGTACTCTTTCCACTTCCCGACTCACCGACAACAGCAACAGTCTTACCCTGCTCGACCCCGATACTGATATCCTCTAGGACATACTCAGTTGTGCTGGGATAGCGTGCGGTCACATTGGCGACCACAAGAATTCGACTTTTCATTTGTTGTAGTGTTTTATCCTCTCTTAAACCGCGGACAGACAACAGCCGTTTTGTATAGTCCTCTACGGGGTGGGCAAGGAGGTACCGTGCTTCCCCTTCCTCTACCAGATCTCCATAACGAAGCACCATTATTCTGTCCGCCAGTTGTGCCACGACAGCCAGGTCATGCGTGATATAAATTGCTGCAACCCCTTTTGCGTGAACTGCTTCCTTAATGGCCGCCAGCACCTCAATCTGGGTTGTTACATCCAACGCTGTCGTTGGTTCATCAAACACAACAATCTCAGGTTCACAACCCATCGCCATGGCTGTCATCGCACGTTGCAGTTGACCACCCGATACTTGATGAGGGAATCGTTCACCAATTGACTCGGGATCTGGAAGATCCAATTGCCGAAAAAGACTGCGTCCCTTGACTCCGGCCTCCGCTCGACTCATCTTGCCATGTTCCACGGGAGATTCGGAGAACTGCTCGAGCAGGCGATGCGCTGGGTTAAAAGCCGCCGCTGCGCTTTGCGCAACGTAACTGACGCGATTGCCACGCAACTTTCGCAGTTGCTTCTCGGGCAGTGTTGTCAGTTCCAACCCATCCAATCTGATTGACCCGGATACGATCCGGCACCCCGGTTTTGTATATCCCAGTGCTGCCAGGCCCAAGGTTGATTTTCCAGCGCCAGATTCACCGATCAACCCAACTATCTCACCCTTTTCCAAGGCCAAGCTCAGTCCATTAACGATAGGTCGCCATTCACCATCGATTTCAGCTTCAATTACAACATCTTGCATTTCCAGCAATTTGCTAGACATTCACGACTCCATTGTGATCTGCGACCAGCGGGATTTAGTATCTATTAATAGACACTGTTGAAACACCTTACCCAGCCCATAGGAAAAAGCAACCCCGCATCGAGTCCAGATTTCAGGACACTTTCTATACAATCGTTCCTTTGCACGTTCTCCAACCACATAGAATGCAAAACACTCGAGCTGGTATTAAGTATTGAACTGGAAAAGCCTATCTCCTGAAGAACTAGACCGCGAATACTCGCCGAGTAGTATGGTGGGTGACATTACGCCATTCATCTCGTCATACACCACGGAATCCCAACGGGTGCGAGATAGCTATGGTCCACACCTGATTACCGACCTGTCCTACGGTGCTAATGTGGAAGAAACACTAGACCTTTTCCTACCAGCCATGCCAGGCCCTCTTGGAAACATACCTTTGCTGATCTTTGCTCACGGCGGCTACTGGCAGCAACTCTCAAAAAATGAGCACAGTTTTTTGGCAACCGCCTGGACAACAGCTGGCTACGCTTTTGCAAGCATCAACTATGGCCTTGCACCTACTTCAAACATCCCTCAGATGATTTCACGTTGCCGACGAGCCATCAACTGGCTTGGTGAAAGCTATCTTCATTACGGACTCGACAAAAGTAGCATTCATGTCATGGGACATTCTGCAGGCGCGCATCTCCTGGCCTGCGCGATCAGTCCGGACATCCTGTATCACGACAGATCCACACTTCTTACACGACCTCAGCGTGCCATACTAATTGGTGGCATCTACGACCTAGAACCGATTTCTCAGACCTATGTCAACGAACCACTGGGATTATCGATTGAAAGTGCTAGAGCACTGAGTCCACAGTTTTATGATACCGATCCGTTGGTCGCTCTGGACATCGTCTATGCAGAATATGAAACTAAAGAGTTCATACGCCAATCAAAGGCATATACTGAAAAATGCTCAACAAGTACTCCCCGTATAGAACTTACGGAAGTGCAGGGGCGGCATCACTTTGACATCATGTACGATATTGCTAATACCGATACAGCGCTCTTTCAACAACTGTCAGTATATGCAGATAAATAAGGTAGTCAGATGCACACTATGTCTCTTGAAACATTGTCCAATAGCCAAAGCCCCGGTCTGTTACACGCCCGCAGGCAAGATAAACTTGACCCGCTCTCCAGTATTGGAGGTCTTTTCGATTTGCCACCTGATCTGGTCTATCTCGATGGCAACTCTCTTGGCGCTATGCCCGCAGCGGTGCCAGAAAAGATTCAAGAAGCCGTTACTCAGGGTTGGCGTACCGAATTGATACGAAGTTGGAATGATCGAGGTTGGCACATACTACCCTTGACTCTCGGCAATCGACTGGCGCCCCTGATGGGCGCTAATCCTGGTGAAGTATTGGTGGTTGATTCAACGTCAATAAACCTGTTTAAGACTTTGTCAGCTGCTTTAAAAATGCGTCCTGGTCGAACCGAAATTGTATCGGAACGCTATAACTTCCCATCCGACCTTCATATCATCCAAGGCGCTATTACACATTTTTATCCACAACATAAGCTCGTTGAAGGAGAGGAAAGTGATGATTCGATACTCGAATTGATGGGCCCCTCCACTGCCGTCGTCACTCTTACCCAGGTCAGTTACCGCACCGGATTAATTCGCGACATGGAAAGAATAACTAAAAAAGCCCATGAGGCAGGTGCGCTGGTTATCTGGGATCTCGCTCACACACTTGGTGCGGTGCCGGTTGATCTAAATGCGGCTAATGTCGATTTTGCGGTTGGTTGCACCTACAAGTACCTCAATGCCGGGCCTGGAGGACCGGCATACCTTTTCGTCGCAGACCGGCATATCACTGATGCCGTCAATCCATTAACAGGCTGGCAGGCTCATACTGACCCCTTCTCTTTTGATACGCACTTTAAGCCAGCAAACAACATAGACAAATTCCGCTGCGGAACACCTGGGATTCTTTCCTACATCGCTCTAGAGTCGAGCCTAGATATATTCGAAATGGTGGATATGCACGCCGTCCGGACAAAATCAAAACGATTAACAACTTTGTTTGTAGACCTTGTCGAATCGCTGTGTGAAGGTTATTCCTTACAACTGGCGAGCCCACGTGACAGTAGCCAAAGAGGTAGTCAGGTCTCATTTAGCCACTCCCATGGTTGGCCAATTATGCAAGCACTCATTGCCCATGGAGTAATTGGTGATTTTAGGGCACCCAATCTACTGCGATTCGGGTTTGCACCGTTGTACACGCGATACGAAGATGTTTGGCTCGCAGCGTCGATGCTCGCCCATATCCTTGAAACGGAATGCTGGAAAGATCCGATCTACGCAACTCCTAAACTTGTGACCTGAACGTTCGGCAACCAACCATTTAGTTGGAACACCTCATGGTTCGAATAAATCCGTATCCACAGTGTCTAAATTGAACAATCAGATGCTTGATCTCTATAACATAGACGTTGCCAACGGTTTCTTACCAGCCCAAGAACCACTTGAGTCACTCCCAGATGAATTCGAAATCTGGGATTCGATGGCGCGGGAATTCTCCGGACTACTGAACGCGGGCGTTTTTCGAACCCATGCCGAAGCCATGCCGATAATTAACGATGTCTCCTCCCTACAGACGCTAATGGAACTAGAACGCGCCATGTTAGTGTTATCCATATTTGGCCATGGATTCGTTTGGCAGGGCTACGAATCCTCAGGGTATGTTCCGGCAAGTATTGCAATACCTTGGACGCTGGTTGCTGAACGATTAGGTCGACCGCCAACTCTTGCCCATGCCTCTCTGGTCTTGAACAATTGGAAGAAGTTAGAACCCGACAACTCGATCCAACTAGGCAATCTCAGGACACTTATCCAGTTTCATGGCGGCCTTGATGAATCCTGGTTCTACCTGGTCACAACCGAGATCGAGGCTATAGGTGCCGGGGTACTTAAACAATTCGACC
>Ga0315338_1002863_pt1 | contig 16071 bp, 13 predicted proteins | sample ASW8metaG_FD_204518 | JGI IMG/M metagenome (GOLD analysis project Ga0315338, IMG submission 204518) | Ammonia-oxidizing marine archaeal communities from Monterey Bay, California, United States - ASW #8 | ecosystem: Environmental > Aquatic > Marine > Coastal | place: USA: California | collected... | reverse complement strand
GATGCCCTCTCGCTCCCAGAGATCGATCCTTTTGGGCCAGACCGTTTCCACCCGTCGGTCATGGGCTCGACTTTGGCGGCGCTGACGATTGTCCGCACGCTCTATCCCGACGCCCTGGAAGAACTGCCGATTCGAATGGTCCCCTCGGATAACAGTAATCCGACCGTTGACCTGGGACAGTCCGCCCAGACGGTCCTTGAACTCGTGGACGCAACCGTCGCCAAACACGGATTCTAGTTCGTTCCCGGAGCCTGGCCGACCATTCGTAGTCGCCCGTACTCTAGTGGTACAGTCCTCCCATGATTCTCTCGCCAGAAACTACCGCGCCTCGCTCAGACGGCGGCTCCCTCCTTCCCATCCTGGCAGTCAACTTCGTTGGTACGCTCGGTTACAGCATCGTGATTCCCTTTTTGGTGTTCCTCGTCACCAAGTGGGGTGGGAATGCTCTGGTCTACGGTCTGATCGGTGCGACCTATTCGGCGTTTCAGTTAATTGGGGCTCCCATTCTCGGCCAGTGGTCTGATCGCTACGGTCGCAGAAAGATTCTTCTTCTCAGCCAGCTGGGTACTCTCGTTTCCTGGTTGATCTTCCTGTCGGCCTTTCTCCTTTCCCCGCGACCGATTGGCGCAGTGGACTCCCCTCTGTTTGGACAATTCACGATCACGATACCGTTGATCGTCCTCTTTTTCGCTCGGGCTATGGACGGTTTGACCGGGGGGAACGTATCGGTTGCGAATGCCTACCTGGCCGATATCACAGACGAGGTTCATCGAAGCGTGAACTTCGGGCGGATGGCGATCTCAGGAAACCTCGGCTTTGTTCTCGGCCCGGCTCTTGCCGGTCTTCTGGGCGCCACAGTTTTTGGTGACGTGTTGCCAGTACTGGTCGCGCTTCTCATCTCCCTGGTCGCGACAGTGATGATCGCCTTCGGACTGAAGGAAGTCCGAACCTGTATTCTGGATCGCGATCCGGATCCGACCAACCTCCGCAAGACTTTTGGTCAGGAACAGAGGGAGTGCTATAGCCTTGCTGGAGGGGGCAAGACCTCCCCGCGTCAACTGCTTCGGCTGCCAAACGTATCCAGACTGCTCGCGGTCTACTTTCTCGTCATGCTCGGATTCAGCTTCTTCTACATCGCCTTTCCCATTCATGCCGTCCGGGGGTTGAGTTGGTCGGTGGCAGAAACGGGCACTTTCTTCGCTTTTCTCAGTCTTCTGATGGTGTTCGTGCAGGGGCCAGTTCTGGCGCAGGCGTCGAAAAGGACATCCGATACGGTTCTGGTCATTGGAGGAAGCCTCATCCTCGGGGGAGGATTCGGGCTGTTTGTCATCGGAACGAAGGTGGCCATCTATCTGGCCGCGACATGCGTCGCGCTTGGGAACGGGTTGATGTGGCCATCCGTGATGGCTCTGCTCTCGAAGGTTGCCGGCGACAGGTACCAGGGTGCCGTTCAGGGGCTGGCCAGCAGCAGTGGGGCGGTGGCAAGCATCCTCGGGCTGATCCTCGGCGGGCTCTCTTACGAGTGGATGGGTGCTCAGGTGTTTTTGGTTTCGGCCACCATCTTTGTGCTTACAGCCATCGTTTCGATATCGTTCCGCGGCCTGATGGAACCAGACGCCACTCACCGGTAGAGCCCTTCAGGTGAAGGGTTATCAGTCGGCTTCGAAGCTGTACACGGTTTTTCGGATGAGCTCAGGACTCATGTGGTTTTCCATTCCTGCGAAGAACTCGACGGCGTAGGTCACGTCTTCGTACGGGACGACCGCGGTCCATTCGATCGAGCACAAATCGCCCTTGTAGTACTGGACGATCTCCCAGGCCCAAGCGCGCTGGCCGTCGATCTCGATCTCCTCGACGGAGCCATAGTCGGACCCGTTCACCGATCGGCTCTTGCGGCCCCATCTTTGAGCGTGAGTATCGCGCGCCGCCCGGATCGTGTCCTCGTCGATCTGTCCCTGGTAGGTCGTGATCATGATGGAACTGTGATCGTCGTTCGCGTTGTGAGCAAACCAACCAGACTGGTCGAGGGGCTCGACTTCGAGCACCTTTCTTGCCGCAGACGCGTTGGCGTCAAAGAAGAAGCCCTCCGGGACGTCCTCGACGTTCGGGCCGGGGCGATCGATGCCACTACATCCACCGTTGGAGAGGCCGAGTAGAGCTGCGGCAGTGACCAAGGTACCGATCAGATGGGGGGCGATCCGCTTTCCTGGCAGTAGGTTATACAATTGGTAGCTCCTATTCTTAGGGTCCAGAAACGCCGCTGGATGTCCGATCAATAGTATCGGCCATGTATAAGACCATCTTCAGGGAGGAGACCGTCATGGATCGTTTGCTTCGCTGGCGACTTGCGCTGATGGGCTCAGGCCTGGTGCTCGCAATTCTCATGTGCGTCGGGGGACTGTTCGAGTCGAAAAAAGCAATCATCATCGATTACGGAATTCTGGGAGATGACGCCATCGGCGCTGAGGTCTTCATCGACGATGAGTTCGTCGGGCGGCTCGTGGCAATGAGATCGGCGAATCGTACCGGATTTGAAGTGTCGGAAGGTGTCCACACGGTTCGGATCGTCCATCCGGATCTCGGGTGCGAACCGATCCGGGTGGAGACACAGGGATCGCAGATGAACTTGCTGCTCATCCTCGACGTGGCCGACTTCTATGATAGAGGGACCGGTCGTTCGGAGCCGCGGATCGTTTTCGACGGCTAGCTTTCGATCCCAACCCGGAATTCATCATGTTACACTGATTCGCCGCTGACCTTGACGTCGATGTCTTGTCTGAGGAGAACCTATGCGTAACGGACTCACTCGATCTTGCCTCTTCCTCTGCGGCCTCAGCTTCGCTGCGTTCGTCGCCTCGTGCGCGGAAAGGGACCGCGCCGTCGAACCAGAACCGGGAGGCAGCTCAGGCGGTCCTCACGATGCCCCCGGCGCAGTCACCGATACGGTGCTGGCTGCAACGGGAGCAGTCCTCGAGACACCTGGTGGAATCCGGGTGACGATTGAACCTGGGGACCTCCCAGAGGACACGGCCGTATCGGTGGTGCCGGTCAGCTACGACGATGGACTTGGTCAGACCGTCGCGGCGGTACGTTTTGAGCCGGAAGGCCTCATCCTGGATCACCCCATCGTGGTGAGCCTGCCTCTCCCCTCGAGGTGGCCGGAGGACGAGCAACCGATCGTGTGGGATTTTCTTGGAGACGACCCATCCGATGCCTATCGCGTGTACAACTACGCTCGATTGACCGGCGCACCTGGAGATTATCGGGCCGAGGTTCTTGTCTCTCACTTCAGCGGTTTGGTCTGTGCGTCCAATTGCCATGCTGGAACGATTCGTTTTCTGCTCGCTCAGTTCGAGAAGGTGGGATGCTCGGAGGCAGATGCCCTCGCAAAAGTCCGGGAGAAATACCCGGACGTCGCTATCCCCGACAACGTCTGCGGTGGACGTGGCGTGGAGACGGTGCAGGCTTTTCTCGACACTTTTTTCGATGATGTCGGGGCCTTCGACACCGGAGTCCCCGTCCCGCCCGAGGTCCTTCTCAATCTGATCGAGATCGCAGAGTCTGGCCGGCAGGTGGTACTTGCTTATCGTCCGGGAGCCTGGGGGGCGCGGTCGGGGCCGAACAACTTCCTTGCCACCGGAGCGATGGAATATGCCCACACGACTGCTTTCGAAAAGCGAAACGGCCAGTGGCAACTTCGCAACACTCTGGCCACGTCGAGCAGCAAGCTCGTCACCGCTCTCGGAGGTAACACGGTTTGGTATCCTGTGACCCAACTCGCCGAGTTTCGAAACCTACCCCAAGGAGTCGCTGCAGAGCTCCAGTACTGCGGGAGCCCAGACTGCCTTGCCTTCCCGGATCGAAATCCCGGCCGACTGGATGTTTACGCTCCCGTCGCGGGAGTGAGTTTTGGAGACGCCCCGTGGAGCAACGCCTGGGACTTCTTACTCACCTTCGGCCAATGGCGAGGTATCCCGCCGCGCGGAATACCGTGGACAGCAACTCGAATCTACGTTCAGAAGGCTGGCACGACTCTCAATCCCTGTGACGAAGAGGAAACTCTCGCCGCCGCTGTCCAAATCCCGGGCTATTCCGGTCCCTTCGTTGTCGGCGACCTGAAGACGGATTACGCGACCTGGAACGGGGACCCCGGCCATCCTGCCATCGTCGCAGTTACCGATCCTCAGGCTCCTCCCTTGGAAACCGACCGGTTCTCGATTTCGTTTCGCCGGACCATTTCCGGGCCTGGGGTCTACAATGTCACCCCAACTATCTCGACCACGGATGCGCTGGCGAGTTTCCTGACCATGCAGATTCTCCATGAGGATTTTCCCACACCCGTCACCTTTGTCCAGCAGTCGGGAACGGTAACACTCGAAGAATTTGGTACCGCCAAGGGATCGAGGTTAAAGGGCAGCTTCAGCGTCGCGCTCCTCGGAGAGAAGATCACCGTGCAAGGCTCGAAGACGGTTCTCGTACCGATCGAGGGCACAGTCAGTGGGAGCTTTGATCTGGTTCTCGAAGACGATTTCCCCTAATCGAGTAGTCGGCTCCTGCGACAGCCCTCTTCCGAGGTAAAGCGTCACTGGCTTTTGAGCAGAGCATCCACCTCGTCGTAGTTCAGAAGCCCCGGTGGAACGGGATCTGGTTGGTTCTCCAATTCCCAGGCAAGTGTCTGATCGAGAGCATCGGACAGATCGTGAAGAGCCTCATACCCCAGCTCGTCTCGAATCTTCTGACTCGAGCAGACGAGGTTCTGGCTCGTGGCGACGCCAGACCGGAGTGCTTCGGGAAGATCTGCTTCCGGCCTTTGGACGATCTCTCCGTTCCAACCGGTGCGCTTGCGCATCTCCTCAGCCTGTTCGAGCGTGGAGAGGTCCCAATCCGCGACATTGTAGATGCCTCTGGCCTTTGGGCTGACGCATGCGAGGGCCATGCACTCTGCCACATTGTCAACGTACCCATAGGTAGATCGCCAATTGGCGTATTCCGAGCTGAAGACTATTGCTCTTCGCTTGTCCGTCATCGGCTTGAAGAGAGAAAAGAGCCGATGTTGATAGTCGTTGGGTCCCCAGACCATCGGCAGGCGCAGAACCACACCTTCGATCTCTGAATCCGAAAGGACGATGTTCTCCGCCGGGATCTTGTCGTAGTTGTAGAGGATATGGTTTTCGTCGGGAGCCTGATCCCGGTAGGGATAGGAGACCTCTCGGAGGGGGGATTCTTCTGTGATGGGAGTCTTGTCGGGAGGGCCGGGCTCCTTGCCGGTGAGGCGACCGTAGGCCCGATAGACATCGCAACTACTGGTCATGACGATGCGCCCCGCGATACCCCGGAGGACGTCGACGGCTTGGCGGGCATGATCCTCGGTGACCACAACATTGTGGAGCACGACGTCGGGAGCGTAGGCGGCGATATCCCGTCGGCTGCTCGCGAGATCATCGCGATCGCCGGTTACGCAAAGAACGCCGGCAGGGGGTTGATGAGGGCTCTGTCCTCGATTGAGTACGGCCACATCGTGCCCCTGCGCCATGAATCGGCGGACGGCCGCGGCTCCGATGAATCGAGTGCCGCCGAGGATCAGAATTTTCATAGGTCGTGCTTCTCCTGGGTCGAGGGTAAAGAACCTGTTCCGACTACGATGCTCGCGCGAGGATGGTTTCAGCGAGAAGGGGCATGAAATCCCCCGATTTCGGCTTCGGCGTAGTTCCTCTTTGAGTGCGGGTCAGGGATGGCTACCATGTCGCAATGACTTCGAAAGCCCGGCGTTCCCGCCGGTGGAAAGTTCCGATGCCACAGTACGGTCGGCTCCTCTTGCTCAGTGTAGCCATTGGGATCATCGGTGGGCTCTGCGCGCAGATTTTCATCTGGGTGCTCGATTTGGCCAAGGAGCTGCTTCTCGGCGGAATCGCTCAGTACTGGGCGCCGGGTATCCCCTCTGAAGGCGGACATCCGGAGGAGCGGGTCGGACGGTTTGGTCGCTGGCTCATCCCGGTCGTGACGACTCTGGGCGGGTTTCTTTCCGGCTGGATCGTCTATCGATTCGCGCCCGAGGCCGAGGGGCATGGTACGGACGGTGCCATCCGAGCCTTTCATCACAATGATGGCGCTATCCGGGGTCGCGTTCCCTTGGTCAAGGCGATCAGCTCCGCGATAACGATCGGAAGTGGAGGATCGGCGGGACGAGAGGGTCCCGGAGCCCAGATCTCGGCCGGGCTCGGTGCGATCTTTGCGCGCGCCGTCGGTTGCTCAAACGACGAACGTCGACTCCTTCTGCTCGCGGGCATGTCAGCCGGGCTCTCGGCAATGTTCCGGTCTCCCTTGGGAGCGGCCGTCCTCGCCGTAGAGGTTCTCTACGGTTCGATGCAATTTGAAGGGGCGGCCCTTCTCTATACGATGATCGCGGCGGTCGTGGCCTACGCAGTCAATGGGGCGTTTGTCGGGTACGAGCCGATCTTTGATCTGCAGCAGGGTTTGAACGTTCAGGGCGCTGGTGACCTTCTCTGGTTCGCCGTCCTCGGCCTCGTGGCTGGTTTGGCGGCCGCCGGTCTGCCCTACGCCTTCTACCGATCTGCCGAGCTCTTTCGACGTTTACCTGGTCCACGTTTCCTCCAGCCCACGCTGGGCGGACTACTCGTAGGTCTTCTCGGTTTGGCCCTCCCGCAGGTTCTCGGTGGCGGATACGGCTGGATGCAACATGCTATCGATGGACACATCGGTCTTGGTCTGCTCCTGCTGTTGGCTCTGGCCAAGGTCGTGGCGATGTCGCTGACGGTCAGTTCGGGAGGTTCCGGCGGGGTTTTTGCGCCGAGCCTTTTCGTCGGAACCTGTCTGGGTGCGGCTCTGGCGATGGCGGTGAACCAAATGATGCCGTCGGCCCAGCTCAACGTTTCAGCGTTTGCAGTCGTGGGAATGGCTGCACTCTTTTCCGGAGCGGCTCGCACTCCAATGGCGACGATGTTCATGGTCGTCGAGATGACCGGCGGCTACGGGCTGATGGTTCCGGCCATGCTCGCGGTGACGCTTTCTTTCCTGGTGCAGGTGCGGGTTACACGGAGCGTTCGCTACCCTCAGCTCTACGAGGCTCAGGTTCAGTCACTGGGCGACTCACCGGTCCATCACGACGAGTATGTTCACAAAGTCGTCGAGCTGATCCATGCCGGCCGCGCGCGGATGCCGAAAGAGGCAACACCAGTGCGACTCGAAGAGCTTTTGACCATGGGTACTTCGATTCCGGTCGAGGGCACGGGTCGGTCGATTTGTTTTGCCGCCGTGCGGGGCGGAGCCCCGGCGGCTGGAGTGCTCCTGCGGGAGCGTCCGCTGGGTACGGATATCTCTATCCTGAGCATTCTCCGTGATGAGGAAGTAGTGATTCCAGGGCCGAACGTGGCTGTGGCGGAAGGGGATCGGTTGATCCTCCTCCTGACTCCCGAGGCCTACGATCTGGCAAGCGATAGCCTGGAGCTCCTCGGGCCGACCGCGTAGCGTCGTTGTCGGGACACTTTCTGATGCTTGGGATAGTCGATGTATGGTCTTGTCATGTCGAGGCCACTGGCCGACGAGCATCTGTTGATTGCGGCCAAGTTCGCGATCTGGACCCGAACTACGTCACCCCACCAGACGTGGATGAAGGAGATATCTCAATGCTCAAGTCGAAAGATAGAAAAGAGTACATGACCGATCGTCCAATCACGCTTACGCGTGACGCGAACATCTTCACCGCAATCCATGTGCTTCTCGTCAACAAAGTCTCTGGTGTCACGATCGTTGATGAGGAACAAAACCTCCTGGGAGTTCTCTCCGAGGTCGATTGCCTTCGGGCCATCCTCGATGGAAGCTACTATGGTGTTGCGAATGGCACGGTCGGTGACTACATGACGACAAACGTCGAGACGATTTCACCGGAAGTGTCGATTGCGGATGTCGCTTCAGCCCTCGTTTCGGGGGATCGGCGGAGATTGCCGGTGGTCGAGAACGGAAAGTTCGTTGGTCAATTCAGCGTCCGTAGCATCTTGAAGGCGGTCAAGGATTTCAATGTCCCGACGGACGAAACCGAAAAGACCGCCTGAAGGTTCCCGGACACAACGACCGGCGTGACACGGAACCAGAGGTGCCAGGAAGAGAGGCCCTCTTACTCCTGCGGTGCTTCGCTACTAAGCAGGTCCGGCTCGTCCTTGGCTCGTTCCTGCAGCACATCTTTGTCCATGTAAGAGTCCGGTGCCGTGTTTCGAGCCGGTGTCGCTGGTGAGGGTACCATCTGCCGTCGAACCGGCTTAGCCGCTCGCTCCCAGCGGATGCGCTGAATCGGTTCAGGCATCTCCAGACCTTCGCGATCGAAGGCCTCTTTCGTAAGCCGGATCGCCTCGCTCTTTACTTTCCCGAATGACGACTCCCGCTGGTCTACCCAACCCAGGATCGAAAGAGTAACGCTTGAATCTCCGAGCTCCTTTATCGTGACGGAGGGGCCCGGTTCTTCGAGGACACCGTCAATCGATCCGAGAGTCGTCAGGGCCAGATCTCCGGCCGCGACGAGGTCCACCTCTGTCGACACACCGACCCCAAAATTGAAACGCCGTTCTGGCTTCCGTGTGAAGTTGACAATCGTTCCTTTGAACACGGTCGCGTTTGGGATTCGAACGTGATTTCCATCGAAGGTCAGGAGAATGGTGGCGCGGGAGGTCAGCCGAGTCACTTTTCCCTCGATGCCATCGATCTTCACGTGATCGTTCGGCGCGAAAGGTTGGCGCAGGCTGAGGAGGATACTTGCAATGTAGTTCTCTACAAGATCGCGGAACGCAAACCCGATGGCCAGGCCGACAACTCCAGCGGCTCCGAGGACCGCGCCGACGAGCGCGGTCGCGTCGAGGATCTCGAGGGCGAGGAGAATTCCCAGGGCAACGATCCCACCGCGTACGATTTGACGGGCGAGATCGCGAAGGAAGATGTTCTTCGAGACGAATCGAAAAGGTCGTTCCGACGCGGTGACCCATCGTGCGATGAGGACGAACGCCGCAACGACGAGGATGGCAACCAGGAGCAAGGGGATGAGGGACAGCCAGAGCCACATCTTGTCGGCGAGTTCCGTTCGGATCGTTTCCAGACGCGAACGAATTGCCTGAGGATCGAGTGCCTCACGCCCGTTTCGTTCATTCGGAGTTTCGACTGCTTCGCCGTTACCGGGCTCGACCGATCCGACCGGGGATGATGCCGGTTTTGTTGGGTTCGTTTGGTCTGTCTGCGTTGCTTGATCGGTCTGGGCCAGAGTCACGGTGACTCCCATGCTCCCGAGCAGGACGATGAGGACGAACATCGTGTGAAGAGCCCTCCGAAGGGCGCAGTTCCGTCCAGGGGCGGCCTGGGCAGGCCGCTTTTGAGAAGATTGGAATTTCATGCCAGAAGAGTAGCTTGAGTTGAGGTCGGAGTGAGCGGCGGATTCAGGTTTCTGCCGGGAAATTATTTGGACACATGCTTTGAGTCCAAAATTTGAATCCGCTTCGTCACTCCGACCTCAGCCAAGTGGGGGCCACGAGGCGGTGGGGGGAGAGGGCGCCGCGCTACCGCATGAGGGTCAAAGAGCCAGACTCCTGCCGATTTCCCTGTCTGACCCGGTAAAGGTAAATGCCGCCGGGTAGGGTCGTTCCTTCATCAGAAGTACCATCCCACAAGATTTGCTGGCGGCCCTGAGGAAGGGAATAGCCGGAAATGAGGGTTCTTACGCGGCGTCCATGGACATCGTGAACGGCGACTTCGACCGGGGAGTCACTGGCGACGGAGAATCCAATCCTCGTCTCGCCGACGAAAGGGTTGGGAAGGGTTGAGACTTCCAGGTCCGGCAGCGGCTCCAGGTCCGGCGCGTCCGCGGTCCCGCCCTCAATCATGACGATGAACTGATTCGTGCCGACTCCGGTCAACTCACTCGTGCCTCCGCCTGGCCACTCGACCACGAGTGAATCAACCGAGGTCGCATCGCCGAACCCGAAATGGACCCGCAAGCTGTTATGGCCCTGAAAAGAGTTTTGTCCGGAGACTTCTCTCATTTGCCACACCGGGTTGCCGTCGATGACAGCGTGAGCATGCACCTTTGCGCCGATGGCGGATCGGTTCGTTGGTGACCCGGCCAGGGTTACGGTGAGGAAGTTGCTGGCCGGCGAGTCGTTTCGGTAGAGAGCACGCAGGGCGAGAGGGCCGTTGGCAAAGAGGTCGAGATCGCCGTCGTTGTCATAGTCGCCGAGACAGCCGCCGCGCCGCGCTCCAACCGGAACGGAGATGGGTGTGTCTACTCGTGCGTTGAAGGTTCCGTCGCCGTTGTTCTCATAGAGCCTGGATGGTCCAGCCCCATCGTTGCCGACGTAGCAGTCGAGGTCGCCATCATTATCGAAGTCCCCCCAAAGCGAAGCTAGAGAAACGTCGGTGTCCGTGGTCAACGGTTGGTCGGTTATCGAGGTGAAGCTACCGTCGCTTTCCTGCCGGTAGAGTCTATTGTTGAGTCCGCCGACGCCCCCGTTCCAATTCGTGACAAACGCGTCCAGGTCCCGATCGTTGTCGTAGTCGATCCAATTCCAAAGTTGACCGTCCTGGCTTTCCGAACCAATGGGAGCGTCGAGAATCCGCTCAAAGGTGGCGGTGCCGGACTCGACCAGGAGGTTTCGATACAGGTTGTCAGGTTGAACTGCGCCGGCGGGACCACTGCCGATGAAGAAATCGATGTCTCCGTCGCAGTCGTAGTCGGACCAGGATCCCACAGTGTAGCTGTCGAGCCCGGTTACGATGGGACCGCTGAAAACCTGTGTGAACGTGTAGTTCGGGGGACCGTCATTCTTGAAGAGCATGTTGGGTAGGGCGGGACCACCTGGAATGAAACCGGCGGGATGAATGATGACGAGGTCGAGGTTTCCATCGTCGTCATAGTCGCCCCACGCGCAGGTCCACCCACGGTTGGCGGTGCCTCCGCCGATCGCGCCAGTTGTGATGCGAGTGAACGTATCGGAGCCATCGTTGCGGTAGAGGTAGGAGGCCTCCCCAGCGATAAACGCATCCAGGTCGCCGTCGTTGTCGTAATCGCCCCAGCTATTGCCCGACATGGAAAACCCTGGTGACGTGACCTGGCCATCGCCGAGTCCGGAACCAAGGACGCGGGTGAAGCTGCCTCCTCCATCATTTCGGTAGAGTGCGTCGACATCGACGAAGAGATCGAGATCATCGTCGCCGTCGTAGTCGATCCAGCTCGCACCGTAGTAGCGTGAGCCGGTATGGCCGCCATCGGTCACGATCGGATTGGCAGGGTCTGTCACCGTCGAGAACGTGAATGCCTCCACCGGAGTTGCGCCGATGTGCGGAAGATGAGAGATCATGGCGACTCCCAAGAGGACAACGAGTGAGCCGCGTGTCGCGAGTTGGGAGAGAGCGGAGCCAGCCAAACGAATGTCCGGATCCTGAGTTCGACCGGTCAGAAATGTTTGGAGAGAGTGGGTGAGCATAAGAAGGCCTCCTCGATGAATGCGTCCGGGCCCAACCTCCCCAGAGAACGCGGCACGATTGACAGGTTTAACGGTAGGAGACTCGAGGAGTATTCCGCTATACCCAGAGCTGGGTATATTGGCGGGAAAAGGGCCGCCAGAGAGTTGGAAAACGTTTGTTCACGAAAGTCGTTAGTGGTTGTCGTGCTGTCGTTTTCACGACTTTTTCCGACCGGCTCGGTTTTGGCAACTTTGCAGGATCCGCATCCTACCGTTTACGAAACGTTCCGTGATCAGACGAGGCGATCCCGAATCGCTTTAGCCATCGCCTCGGTTTTCGAATGCACTTCGAGTTTTCGGTAGATGTTCTTCAGGTGGGTATGGACGGTGCCCTGGCTGATGAAAAGTTCGCCGGCAATCGCCTTGTAGCTCTTTCCCTCGCACAGGAGCCGAAGAATCTGCACTTCGCGCGCGGTCAGGGTTGACGGCTGCGCGCGACGGAACGAGTCGATGACCATTCTCGCGACGGCCGAACTCATCGGCGCTCCACCGCCGGCCGCCTCCTCGATGGCGGAGAGAATCTTGTTTGGTCGCGTGGTTTTGATGAGGTATCCGCAGGCCCCCGCGCAGAGGGAGTCGAAGATGGCTCGATCATCTTCGCGGATCGTCAGCATGATGACATCCAAATCTGGATAGAGTGACCGGAGAGTACGGGCTCCTTCGATACCGTTCATGCCCGGCAATTCGATGTCCATGAGCATGACGTCGGGTTGATCCTCGACCAGGGCTGCCAGGGCCGACTCGCAGTCGGGGTACGCTCCCAGGCACTCGTAGCCTTCGGTTCCGGCAATGAGTAACTCGAGTCCGGAACGGATATCGAAATCGTCTTCGACCAGGGCAACTCGGATCATGGCGACACTTCCGTTTCATGTCGGGAAGCCAGAGATGGCAGTTGTCCCCTGAATTCGACGTGGGTTCCGGAGTCCGAGATCAGAATAACGTCACCTCCGAGTTTGGCGGCCCGACGATTGATGTTGGCGAATCCCTGGCCCGTACCTTCTCGAGTCGGGGTGGCCGACCGCGGGACCGGTTCGGAGAGACCCCGCCCGTCATCATGAACGGAGATCGCCAGGTTTGATCCCTCCTGGTCTACGGACACCGCAACAGCAAGGGTCACATTGGCGCAGTCCGCGTGTTTGAGGCTGTTGTGCAGGACTTCCTGGAACATCAGGGTAAGATGGCGTTTCCATTCGACGGAGAGCGAAACTTCCCGCATCTCCGGCGAGAGTCCCTCCACGTGGAATGAAGTATCGGTATCTTCGAAAAGCCCTAGTCCAAATTCCTGGAGATGAAGGACGAGTTCGTAGAGCGAGTCACGGTGCGGGTTGAGTGTCCAGATAAAGTCCCGGGTTGCTCGCGCCAGGGTTGCGACGGACTCGGTTACCTTGTCGATGTACGGTTCGACCGCTTCGCTCTGGCCGTTGAGGTTTCGTTTGATCAACTCCGAGAAGATCGAGATCTTCGTCAGCTTGTGCCCGAGTTCGTCGTGATAGTCTGCAGAAATCTGTTCCCGGATCCGATCCCTTTCGGCAAAGCGGACCCGCTCGAGAGTGACAGACTGTCGAATCTTGTAGCGAACGCGGAGAACGTGGGCGAGCCAGAGACTCGAGATGAGAAGTCCACCGAGGAGAAAGTAAAACCAGGTCGCGCGGTAGAAGGGAGGCCGCACGAATACGGTAAGCCCCAGGGACGGCTCGCTCCAGACTCCTTCTCCGGTGGCGGCGCGAACGTAGAAGGTATAGGAACCGGGTCCCAAATTGGTGTATGCGGCATAACGCCGGGATCCGGAATCAATCCAAACTTCGTCGAAGCCTTCCAGGTAGTAGGAGTACTGCGTCTTCTCGGGATTGTCGTAGCTCAGACCAACGAACTCGAACGAGATAAAACGATCGTCGTGGGCGAGTTCGATATCTGCTCTGTCCGACCGAACGACCGCGAGGGGGACGGTCTTGTCGAACTTGCGAAATCCGGTCAAAGCGACGCGTGGTGGGCGATCGTCCTCGACGAGATTAGAAGGATGAAAGCGGTTGAAGCCGTTGATGCCGCCGAAACAGAGATAACCATCTGGGCTGGCCAGAGCGGCTCCCATCGTAAACTCGTTGCTCTGCAGCCCATCTTGGGAGTCGAAATTTTTGAACGTGTCCGTTTCCGGTTCAAAGCGGGAAATGCCGTGGTTCGTACTGATCCAGAGCCGACCGAGATCATCCTCCAGGATCGCGTTGACCTTGCTCCCAGAGAGCCCGTCTCGTTCGGTGTAGGCCGAGAACGTTTCGTGCTCCACATCAAACAGGTTGAGTCCACCGCTGTAGGTTCCTACCCATAGACGGTCCCGTCTATCCGCGTAGAGACAGGTGACGGACTTGCTGTTGATTTCGCCCGGCTCGTTGTTCTGATACGGATAGTGGCGGATCTGGCCCGTGGCGAGGTTCAGTCGACTGAGGCCGCCGCGAAACGTTCCTATCCAGAGATTTCCACGGGCGTCTTCTTCCAGGGCGACAACCTGCTTGCGGGTGAGGTAGGGTGCGACCGCATCGTCAGTGAAGGCCCGAAGTTCGCGTTCGCCGGGGCCGCGCTTGTACAAACCCAAGTTGGTTCCCGCCCAGAGGGCCCCCGTTCCATCTTCGTAGACCACCGAAATGTGCGCTCCGCTCTCGATGTCGATCGGGACGAGGTCAGCGGCAAACGGCTCCGTGCCGGTGAACTGGGCCACTTTCACGGGCGAGGCCACCCAGAGTCCGTTTCGCCCGGAGGAGAGGTTGGTGATCTCACGGGGGCCCGGTCGGAGGTCGTGTCGGGAAACAAAGCCTGTTTCGACGTCGTACCGCACCGCCCCGACCGGTGTTCCGATCCAGAGATCGCCGTCTGGTCCCGAAGCAATCGCGGTTACGACCTGCGCGGACGGCGTGGGGAGAGACTCATCGAGAAGGCGGTGGTGGCCGAAGCGCGCGGCTCGTTCATCAAGCCGGCAGATCCCGCCACCGTTTGTGCCGACCCAGAGACCGCCACGGTCATCCGTGAAAAGGGTCTGGATCTGGTTGTAGCTGATACTGCGGGGGTCCGTTGCCCGGTGTCGATGCCGGATGAAGTCGTCACGGTCAGCCACGTAGACGGCGAGGCCCCCCGCCGTGCCGATGACGACTCCGCCTCGCTCGTCTGCAGCGATGGAAATCGCGGCCGGATTCTGTCCTGCCCCCGGCGTGTCCGGATAAGCCCGCCACGCATTTGTCTCTGGATCGTAGCGATGAACCTCAGCACGATCGCTGAGGCACCAGATTCGACCTTCCGCGTCGGCCAGAATCTTGAGAATGGTAGAATTTGGAGACCCGGGGATTGGGGTCAGAGTTCCATCGTCAGACAGACCGTGGAGACCCATGCCTCGGTAGCCCACCCAGGGGTTACTCCGAGAGTCTACATAGAGTGCGGAGACGCGAGGGAAAGCGTCGGCTAGGATTCGACCAGAGGATCGGTCAGACGGCGCTGCTTGATTCGGCGCAATCGTGTCGAAACTGAGGCCGTCATCCCGTTCTCGAAAGACGCCTCCCCGAACCGTGCCGACCCAGAGATAACCGGCTGGCCCCACCGTGAGAGCACGCGCTCCGGCCAGCTTCGAAAAGGACTCGAATCGTACCGTCAACTCACCCGTCGGGAGGATTGATGGGATCCCCCGCGTGACCCCTCGAGGGGTTAGTATCCACATCCCGCCGGTTCGGGCCGGTACGATCGTGAAAACTTCGTTGGAGGGCAAACCGGATGGATCTGTCGGGTCGCCATGGAAGTGATAGAACCGCCCGGTCTCGCGGCTCCAAAGGTCGATTCCACCGATGCCGAAGCGGATCCAGATGTTGCCAAGGGGACCTTCCTGGACTTCGGAAATCCAATTGCCAGCGATCGAATGGGGATCTTCGGGATCGTGACGAAACGTTGCCATCTCGTAGCCGTTGAAGCGATTGAGTCCGTCGGTCGTGGAGAACCACATCAGACCTTTCGAGTCCTGATGGATGGAGTTGACCCGACTATTCGAGAGACCTTGTTCGACAGAAATGCGTTCGAAGGCGAGGGTCGGTTGATGAGGGTCCAAGCGAAAAGCGCTGTTGCACAGCCACACGCAAAGGAGCCCGGATAGGGCAACGATGCCGGCGGGGCGGCTGAAAACTGGACGGAAAGCAAAAAAGAGCATGACTCGTGCGAAAATCTCCATCACCGGTCCCGGAGAACTGGTTTAGTAAGTCGAGTCTGCCCGGCAGTGAAACAAGTATAGCCTAGTCAGAGGTGGCCAGGCGACGGTTTGATCGACACGATCGATGGAGTGAAGTGGTCTCATTTGGCATAGCGATGGGAGTGAGGGGATGAGGGGAGATGTCGGGAAGGTTGGGGAGACGGGTGCAATGCGCGGGATGGGCGGTTGTGCGATGGCCAGACGAGTCGTCTGGGTCGCACTCCTGTCGTCGCTCAGTCTGAGTCTTGCGAACCTCGTTGGGTGCAGTACGCCGACGATGAGACAGGGCAATTCGGCAGAGTGGGATAAGATCGGTTTTGATCTATCCCTTCTCGACGC
>Ga0315338_1002862_pt1 | contig 16085 bp, 17 predicted proteins | sample ASW8metaG_FD_204518 | JGI IMG/M metagenome (GOLD analysis project Ga0315338, IMG submission 204518) | Ammonia-oxidizing marine archaeal communities from Monterey Bay, California, United States - ASW #8 | ecosystem: Environmental > Aquatic > Marine > Coastal | place: USA: California | collected... | reverse complement strand
AACATGCCGGACGATTTAAAGCGCCGTCTCGATGACGCCTTCGTCATGCAGGGCCATGAATATGGTGGTTACGGGCGGCTGAAGCTCGATGTCAATCTGGAAGATATCCACCACTTTCGCCAGCCGCTGATCCTCACCGTTCCCGGTTCAGGCAGGAAGTCCCTTTATTTGTCGCGCCTCAATACCATGTGGATCGAGGGCATGGATAAGGACGAAAGCGAGGCGATCCTCGGTCCGCTATTCGACGTTACCGAGGACCCGGCAAATATGTATGAGCACGTCTGGCGTAAGGGAGATCTGATGATGTGGGACAATCTGGCCTGTCTGCATGCGCGCACCGATTGGCCGGATGGCGAGAACCGCCTGTTGCGCCGATGTACCACCGAAGGCGACCGCCTTTGGTAGGATAATGGTAGAGAACAGGGCCATCACAATGCAATTCGTCAGCCTCGCCTTCGATGCACTGGCGTCCGGTTTACATTTGTTTGGCGTTGGCGGGCTCGCGATAGTAATTGCCGCCAGACAAAATTGTCTTCCGGGTCAAGTTCGGGATAACAACGGAGTGTGGGGGGACAGCGCGACATGATTGAAATCCACGGCAAGTGGGACGCGGTGGCTTTCCAGTTCAGGGTCCTCAATCGCATCCAGAAAATCGTTCTAAAGGGAGGGCAAGAATGGCCGCTGTTAAAGAACATCGGCGGCGCCTGAAAGCCCTGTTAGCGGCGTCAGAGATTGTCGTTGCACCAGGATGTGGGGACGTCGTCACGGCTCGTTTGGTTGCGCTGGCGGGATTGCAGGCAATCCACGCTTCGGGCAGCGTCGCTCATCGGACATCGGGTTATGCCGATGCCGGAATCCTCACCTTGACCGAAATGACGGACCGTATCGCCGCGCTGGCTGATCGTGTGAATCTTCCCATAATTGCCGACGCCGATACCGGTTTTGGCGGGGCGGTGAATGTTGTTCGGACCGTCAAGGAATATGAACGCGCCGGCGCTTCGGCCATACATATTGAAGACCAGCTCACACCTAAGCGGCCAACCCACATGGGCTTCAGCGGCAGCTTCATTACACGGGCCGAAATGGTGGATAAAATCCGTGCCGCCCTGGATACCAGGGACGATGATAATTTGTTGATCATTGCACGATGTGACGTTGACAATTGGGGGGAAAAGCTAGAGAGAGTTGTCGCCTGCTTGGAGGCTGGCGCCGATGGCGCCTGGCTTTCCGCCCGTGGGCTAGAGCAGATTCAAGAGTTGAGCCGGGCCGCCGGCAAGCCCATGTTTGGCGTCCTGCCACAAGGGATGACGATGCGCCAGTACCAGGATGCGGGGGCCAGCTGTGCCGTCGTCCCCGGTGCTCTCCAAATCGCGGCCCTTTGTGCCCAGCTCTCGCTGCTGGAGGAGCTGAAGCAGAGCGGCACAACTGAGGATTACCTGGGCAGACAGCCGTTGGTTAAGGAAATCCGGCAATTCTACAGTCAGCAGGGAAACGATGAATTGAAACACATCGAACAAGAGTATGGCGGCGTCGCGAAGGAATAGGCATCGCAGGGGCGTTGCCAGCGTAAATAGGCCCGGCCGACCTTCTCGTGCCCGTGACTACAGCATCAGTCCGGTCTGTACGCTAGCCATGCCCTTCATCTGAACCTGTAGGAATTAATCCCGGCTGTGCTGCGCCTATGATCCATAAACAAACGCTTACGCCGGTGCACGGCGGGGATCTCACAGAAGCCAGTGCTCGCTTGGGCCGGTCGGAGGATGGCTGGCTCGATCTGTCAACCGGGATCAACCCTTGCGCCTATCCCGATATTGCTGTTTCGTCAAAGTCATTGGCGCGTCTGCCGTCGTCGGGCGCCATCAAAGGTTTGCTGGCGGCTGCACGCAAAGCCTATGGAATTCCGCCCGATGCAGGGCTGTGTGCGGGGCCCGGCACGCAGGCAATCCTGCAGGCGCTGCCGGAAATCGTCGGGCGGGCCAATGTCGCCGTCGTGTCGCCAACCTATGGTGAACATGCCCATCTCTGGCGGCAGGCGGGCTATTCGGTTTCGGAAATAGACACCCTCGATCAAATCGGCGATGCCGGGATAATTGTGCTCGTCAATCCCAACAACCCCGATGGGCGGCTTACCCAACCAGGGGAACTAGAGGCCATGCGGGCAAACCTTGCGGCGAAAGACGGCCTTCTCATAGTTGACGAGGCCTTTGCCGATGTGGTGCCCGACATCAGCGTCGCCTCCGCTGCGTCACAAGAAGCGCTGGTGGTACTCAAGTCCTTTGGCAAATATTTTGGACTGGCCGGCCTACGCCTCGGCTTCGCGGCGGGCCATCGGGACCTCATCGGGACCTTGACCGCGCGTCTCGGACCGTGGGCAGTTTCGGGTTCCGCCATCGAAATTGGAACACGCGCCCTGGCCGATTCGGAATGGATCGAGGCGACGCGGGCTCGGCTTGCGGTATCGCGTGAGCGGCTGGATCGCATCCTGTTGTCTCACGGCTTCCAGCTCGTCGGCGGCACGGATCTTTACCGCTTAGTCCGATGCGATGAGTCCCATGCGCACTTCCAAAGGCTCGCTGAGGCCGGCGTGCTGGTGCGGGATTTTCCGGATCGACTGGGCTGGTTGCGTTTTGGTCTACCCGGCGGCGATTCTGAGTTTGACCGGCTCGACCGCGCCCTTGGATTGAATAGCGCAGATTAGAGCGTATTCTGTTTGAGTATACGTGGCAGAGCCACTCACCATTTCCACGACACAAGCATGTCGCGGGCCCCTTTCCTCTCCTGCGAGCTGGAGAAGGTACGCAGGCTTACCGAGGCTTTAGCCGAGGCAAGCCGAAGTGGGTGAGGGGACTTTTATTGAGTAAAACTTACCGGGTGATGCGCTAACCCACCCGGTCGATCAGATGAATATAGGCGCCCATGATATTGCCAATCCGGCACCCGGCCAGCGGGACCGCTTTATCGACGGCGTCCGTCGCCTTAAACAGAGCGGTAGCGGTTTCAGGTCCAATCTGGCTGGAATAATGAAATTCATGGCCCCGGTATTCGGCCCCCTTTTTGCCGAGAAAGCTATCGTCGTGAAGCGCCAGCTTACGGTAACCGAGCTGCAGACGGGGTTCCGCGAAACTGGTCCGGATCGGCAGTAATCCGGCCATGTCATAGTGCTGGCCGTCCCGGTTGATGAGGCTTTCACCGAGCACCATGAAGCCACCGCATTCGCCATATAGGGTTGCTCCCTCGGCCGCGGCCCTCCGAAGGCCATCGAGAAAAAATTCGTTCCGGCTGAGTTGTGCTGCGTGAAGTTCCGGATAGCCCCCCGGCAGATAAATTGCGTCGGACGCCGCTTCCGGCGCGTCGTTGGCGAGGGGCGAAAAATTGGCGATCGTGGCCCCTGCCCGGCGCCATCCCTCCAGCACATTGGGATAGATAAACGAAAAAGCATCGTCGCGGGCGACGGCAATGCGTTGCCCTGGTGGCGGTACCGGCACCGCAGGGCTGTGGTTGGTGGCTAAAGCGATGGGGGCGGCAAGGGCCAAAAGCGCGTCCATATGTATTTCGGCCTCCATCAGAGCGGCGGCCTGGTCGATCTGTTGATTGAGGTCGGGCTGCTCCTCCGCCTGTATCAGGCCGAGATGACGGTCGGGCAAGACAAGGGCGGAATCGCGGGGGATCATGCCCAGTATGGGAATGCCGGTTGGCGCCATGGCTGTCGTGAGGATATCGCGATGCCGGCTGCTGCCCACCCGGTTGAAGATAACGGCGGCGATCTGCGTGTCCTGTCGGTGCCGGGCAAACCCTTCGATCAGCGCCGCAACGGAGGCCCCCTGCCCGCGCACATCGACGATCAAGACGATCGGCCAGCCAAGCTGGTTCGCGGCATCCGCCGTGCTGCCGGTCCCGTCCGCCGCCCCATCGAACAGGCCGGTCACCCCCTCGGCGATGATGATGTCACAATTGGCCGCAACCCTTGCGGCCTGATCATCGAGGGTTTTGCGGCGCATGGCCCAGGGATCGTAGTTACGGCACTCACTGCCCGAGGCCGCGCGGTGAAATCCTGGATCGATATAGTCCGGTCCGATTTTCACCGATCCGGGACGCTTGCCGGCGCGGCGCAGGGCCCGCAATAGCGCTAATGTGATCACCGTCTTGCCACAGCCCGACGCTGGCGCGGCAAGCACGATACCCCTGGTCATTGGTCCTTTCCGCTGAATTTTTTATGGTAGGCAACGGTAGGGCCGACAATTATCAGCATGGGTGGCTTTAGGTCAAATTCCTTCATATGCGCCACGCAATCTCCGAGATTGGTCGTTACTGTTTTTTGATGCGGTGTCGTTGCTTTGCTGATCAGGGCTACCGGTTCGCTCGATGGCCGGCCCGCTTCCATCAGCCGTTTGCTGATTCGCGCCAGATGCCGGCTGCCCATGTATATCACCAGAACTGGGGATCCTTTCGACAGGCAGTCCCAGTCGAGCGCGGCCGGAACGTCGCCGCTTGCCGTATGTCCCGTGATGAAAGTGACGGCTGCGTTGGTGTCACGGCTGGTTACCGGAATACCGGCATAGGCCAAGCCACCGATACCGGCGGTGATTCCCGGTACGATGCAAAAATTGACGCCGGCCGCAACCAGGGCCTCGCATTCCTGGGCACCGCGGCCGAAAACAAAGGGGTCGCCGCCCTTGAGCCGCAGCACCCGTTTGCCGTCCTGCGCCAGGGCGACCAGCCGTTCTGAAATATCCGATTGTTTGACGGATGGCTGCCCGCCGCGCTTGCCGGCATACTCAAGCGTGGCCGTATTGTTGGCCATCGCAAGGATCCGCTCATCCACCAACGCGTCATAGACCACGATATCGGCACGCTCCAGGCCGTGGTGAGCCAGCAAGGTCAGCAGTGCGGGATCGCCCGGCCCCGCGCCGGCCAGCCACACCGTGCCCGGAAAAAAGTCAGGAAATATGTCAGGATTAATCATGTCGTGGTCTTTTGTTACCCATGCGATAGTCTGTCAAACAAGCAGGCACCTTTAAGTATTACAAATAGGCCGTGTCCAAAACGTCAGAAATTCCGCCGGAGGCTGACCGCCGGCTTAAATACGGCTGGACCACCGGCGCCTGCGCGACGGCGGCGGCGCGAGCCGCCTATTGTGCGCTGGTGACCGGGCGGTTTCCAGACCCGGTTGAGATTGTACTTCCCAAGGGGGAGCGCCCGCAGTTTGCCCTAGCGGCGTCGGCGCTTGAAGACGGTCAGGCGCGGGCGGCGATCGTCAAGGATGCCGGCGATGATCCCGATGTTACGCATGGTGCGCTGATCGAGGTTTCTGTGCGATTCTCGGCGCCTGGCAGCGGTGTCATTTTCCGGGCGGGCGACGGCGTCGGCAGGGTGACGCTCCCCGGTCTTCCGCTTGATGTGGGTGAACCAGCCATCAATCCGGCGCCACGCCGGATGATAACGGACAATATTGCCGAAGCCCGTCGGGCGCACAGCGGCGGGGAAGATGTCGAGGTGACGATTTCGGTGGAAAATGGTGTTGCCCTCGCCAAAAAGACCTGGAATGAACGGCTCGGTATCATTGGTGGGCTTTCCATTCTTGGCACCACCGGCATTGTCGTTCCCTATTCCTGTTCGGCCTGGATCCATTCGATCCATCGCGGGATCGATGTCGCCCGCGCCGCGCATCTGTCGCATGTTGCCGCTTCGACCGGCTCGACCTCGGAAAAAGCCGTGGCGGCGCTGTATGGGCTGCCGCTCATTGCATTGCTCGATATGGGTGATTTCGTCGGTGGTACGCTCAAATATTTGCGCAATCATCCCATCCCGCGCCTTACCATCGCCGGTGGGTTCGGCAAGTTGTCAAAGCTCGCCGCCGGTCATATGGACCTTCATTCAAAGCGGTCTCAAGTCGATACAGGATTTCTTGCCCGTTTGGCTGAACAGACAGGCGCCAGCCCTGCAACTGTCAAGGCGATTGCCGCGGAACCCAGCGCCGGTGTGGCGCTCCTGCGTGCCCGGAAAGATAAAATTGCCATCGGTGATGCGGTCGCGGTGGAGGCCCGCACTGAATGTCTCAAGCTCGCCGAGGGTGCCTTCGACGTGGAAATTTTGGTTTATGACCGGTTGGGTGCGAGAGTGGGCCGCGCCGCGTTTGGCGCGCCATGACCAAGATGCTGGTGCTTGGCGGCACGGCGGAGGCCGTGGAATTCGCCGGAGGTCTGGCGGGTGCGCGCGGATTTGATGTGGTCTATTCATTGGCGGGTCGGACGCGTATGCCGACACTGCCAGATTGTGCCCTGCGCCGCGGAGGATTTGGCGGGGTAGAAGGGCTGGTGTCCTATATGCGCGACAACGACATTGACGCGTTGGTCGATGCCACCCACCCCTTTGCGGCACAAATGGCGGCGCACGCGTGCGATGCTGCCGCACTGGCCGGAATCCCCCTGTTCAAGTTTCTGCGGCCGGCCTGGGATGAGCCCGCGGATGCAAGCTGGTTTCACGCGGCGACGTCGTCGGACGCGGCAGGGATCATCAACGGGCGCTTCGGTCGGGTTTTTCTGAGCAGTGGTCTCGGCGATATTGCTGCTTTTGCCCATTTGCCTAATGTCTGGTTTCTGGTGCGCAGTATCGATCCGTCCAACGGACCTTCAGTTCTGGCGCAACACCACCACATCACCAGCCGTGGACCGTTTGATCTGGCCGCGGAGACGGCGCTGCTGCGCGACTGGCAGATAGAGGTACTGGTGAGCAAGAATAGTGGTGGTGATGCAACCAGGGCTAAGCTCGATGCGGCGCTGGCGCTGGGCATTCCGGTCGTTATGATCGATCGCCCACCCGTGCTGCCGGGAACGGTGTACACAAGTGTTTCGTCGATTATGGATGCCGTGAAAATAATTCTTCGCTAAATAATTCTGTCGGTACGATCAGCGATTCTGCTGCTAACTTTGTAGAAGATGTGAACCAATTGTTCAGGCTGATTTCATCGATTTGCGTCGCGGCGCTTGTTCTAACGGCGTCCACATACGCGCAGCAGCAGACTTATCCGTCCATAACCGGCGTGATTTCAATCGAGATCAAAAACAATTGGACCTACAAACCAGATGACCGGTGGACCACAACAATGATCTTTATACGACAATTGAGCCCGAGGTAACGGTTGAGTTTTCGCCCCACTGGTCGATTTTCGCCCACGCGGTACTGGAACCTGTTACGTCGGCAAAAATATAGAAATCCGGGTGTTCGAGGATCATGGGCTTTACCTCAAGGTGATGGTCAAGCAATTCGATAACGGGACATGCGGCGCCCGCACCAGCAAGCTCAATGTCGGATGCAAAACCGCCTGGGACAAAACCCTGAGTGTTTACGGAACCGATTTTGCCGATGACGGTTACCATGTGGCCTATATGCACCAGGCCAAAGCACCGGCGTTGTGGACGACGAGGATAGGTTTGCTGCTGCATTGTTCACGACAATCAATTTGGGCAAGGGCGTCGGGTTGTCATTCCTGGTGGAGTATGTTCACCAGGACATTGCCGGTGGCACCAGTGATGAACGGGATTTCCTGACACTGGCCGGCCAGGAGGAATGGAATGGCTTCAAACTTGCCGTCGCCTGGACAGGCTGCGACACCAGTAACGCGGCCGAAGACGATGATTTTCAGGTCCGGCTGTCGGCGGGCTAAAAGTTCGATATTGGATTTTCCGTCGACATCGGCTGGAAGATTGCCGAGGAAGCCGGTATAAACACTGAGACGCTTGGCGCGAGCGCTGCTTATAGCATAGAATTCTGATTGGAATTCATGCCAACAGGGGGATACTATAATGGACCAGACACGTCAGACCTTTGTGTGGACCGAGACGCAGGCTGCCGTAATTCCAGCACTGTCGGCTATTCTGCTCGGCGCGTTTCTTCTGCTCGGGATCGGGTTTGCCCATTCCGATACCATCCACAATGCCGCCCACGACAGCCGCCACGCCTTCGCTTTTCCCTGTCACTGAGCCTATGGCGCCATGTTTCGACGCATCCTGATCACGGCGCTCCTGGCTGGATTTCTGGGTGGTCTGGGTATTTCTGTCGTCCACCAATTTACCACCGCGCCGATCATCCTCCACGCCGAGGCGTTTGAATCAGAGGGCGCGCCCGACGGTCACAAACACGGTGTTCTCAAAAAAGCACCAAATTCCCTTCTGAATCTGGTTCAGGCAAAGGAATCCCCGTCCACCGAAATCCATGTCTGGGCGCCCGCCGGCAGACTGGAACGGACGTTGTTTTCGACACTAGCCAATATTCTCACGGGGATTGGTTTTGCGTTGATCCTGGTTGCTTGCATCGCGTTGTCCGGGCGTCACGTCGACGGCCGTATCGGCGTGCTCTGGGGCATTGCCGGTTTCGCCGTGATCAATTTGGCGCCGGCACTCGGCCTACCACCCGAGGTTCCCGGCTCGATGGTGGCGGAGCTTGGCGCACGTCAGGGATGGTGGATGCTGTGCGTCGCGGCAACGGCTGTGGGCCTGTGGATGCTGATCTTCCGGCATGGGGCGTTCTGGGTGGTTGGTGGCATCATTATAATGGCCTTGCCGCACCTAATGGGCGGGCCGCAGCCGGCGCGTATCGGCGGGCCGGTTCCGCCGGAACTTGCCGGCCATTTTGTCGCGGCCTCCCTGGTCACGGCGGCGATCTTTTGGTGCGCCCTCGGCTGGCTGTCGGGAACATTCTGGCAGCGTCTCGGCGCGAAATAAAACTATCCGCTGGTGCGAATTAGGTCGAAAATCGCGTTTTAATGAACAACCTATCGCGGCCTCAGGATGTGCCGGTGGTCCGCTGCGTATAGTCTGCTGTCGTTAAAATAGTTGTCGGCGAACACACGTCCGACGAATATCAGCGCGGTGCGGGTGATTTTCGCCTTGCGGACTTTGTCACGGATATCGGCCAGTGTGCCGCGGATCACCAATTCATCCGGCCAGGTGGCGCGAAACACCACCACGACGGGACAATCGGCGCCGTAATGCGGTGTCAGTTCGCGGCTGACTTTGGCGAGATTGCGCACTGACAGATGGATCGCGAGCGTCGCGCCACTCTGGCCCAGGGTCGCCAGATCTTCGCCAGGCGGCATCGACGATGCCTTGCCGTCTGTTCGGGTCACGATGAGGGTCTGTGAGATGCCGGGAAGCGTCAGCTCGCGGCCGAGGCGCGCGGCGGCGCCGGCGAAGGCAGGGACGCCCGGTGTAACATCAAAGGCGATACCCAGCGCATCCAGCCGGCGCATCTGCTCGGCGATGGCGCCGTAGAGGGACGGATCGCCCGAATGTACTCGCGCGACGTCCTTGCCCTCAGCCTGTGCGGTCTCCATTTCGGCGATAATTTCATCGAGATGCAGTGGCGCGGTGTCGATCACCTTCGCCCCTTTTGGTGCGGAAGCGACGATATCGGCCGGGACCAGCGATCCCGCGTAAAGGCAGACCTTGCATGTTTCTATTAGCCGCAGCCCACGCACCGTGATCAAATCCGCTGCCCCCGGACCGGCGCCAATGAAGTGAACAATCATGGTCCGGATTCCTTGCCATGGTAGCCGCGCGGTGTGTAGATCCGCCCCTTACCGCCGCTGTCGATCCGCCGGGTCGTGGTGCTGCCGATGATGACAGTCGTGAGCATATCGACCTGATCCGACTCCAGCGCCTGCAGTGTGATTATGTCGATCCGTTCGCCCTCGCGGCCAAGATTGCGTCCCAGCAATACCGGCGTGTCCGGCGGGCGCGATCGCAGCAAAATGTCCCGTGCGACCATGAGCTGCTCGGTACGGCGTTTTGATACCGGATTGTACAGCGCGATGACGAAGTCGCCTTCGGCCGCCGCCTGCAACCGTTTCTCAATGACCGGCCAGGGGGTCAGCAGGTCGGATAGCGAGATAGTGCAAAAATCATGCCCCAACGGCGCTCCACCGCGCGCGGCAAGCGCCTGTAGTGCGGAAATGCCAGGCACCATGTCGATGGAAAGTCGGCGCCAGGCTGGATTGTCGCCGGTATCGATCAATTCGAAGACCAGGCTCGCCATGGCATAGATACCCGCGTCGCCGCTGGAGACTAGGGCGACCCGCTTGCCGCTCGCAGCCAAGTTCAGGGCCTCAGCGCACCGATCCCTTTCCTGGCCCAGCTCGTAGCCATGCAGGATCTTTCCCCGCGCCAGATCGCCCAGCAGATCGATATAGAGGTGATAAGCCACCACATCGGTGGCGCGGGCGATGGTATCGGTTGCGTCCGGCGCGCGCCAGCCGCTTTTCCCCGGTCCGATACCGACGATTGACAACAGGCCCGGTGCGCGGCCAGCGGCGCCGGGATCAACAATTGCATTGGCGCGTGCGATGGCGACTGTCGCGCGCCGCGACTTCATCTTGGCAAGGGCGAGCATCGCCTTACCGCCGGCGGCGGCCAGGGCGGCGGCCTCGGCCACGCCATGGCATCCAACCGCTTCATAGACGGTCTCTGAAGGGGTTGCGAGGCCTGACGTTTCCTGCTCCAGCCTGTCGGCTGAAAACAATCTGAGCGGAAGGTTCATCCGGTGGGCGAGGGTGAGGATCGCCGCCTCGTCCTCCTTGAGGTCGATTGTGGCGATGCAGGCGACGGAGTCAGTGGCCAGACCGGATTTCGCCAGACCGGCCTTCACCAGGTCTGACAGTTCTTCCGTTTCGACCCCCCGTTCGCAGCCGATGCCGAGCACCAGCGTTTTTGGGTGCAGGCACATACTATATTTGGTCTCTGGCTGCGTTTGTTCCGTCAGATGGATTGAGAACGACGCGCCGCCGTTACAAAACTCTATCCCGCTGCCGGTAAGCCAATCGGTCGGGATAGAAATCGGCAGATCATTGACCAGGGTCACCTCGTCGCCGGCTAGCATGGAAGCCATTACGCCCTTGGCCGCCGCCTGTCCGGAAGTATTCCAGCCCGGTGGCGGTTTGTCGAGCGCGACACCGAACCGGGCATCGCCTGCCGTGGTGATCGCAGGCGGGGTATCGAGCATGGCCCCAAGCTGGCGCGCCAACTCGTTGGCTCCGTGATGCCCACCTAGAAGTGGCACGATTGCGCTGCCATCTTCGGCAATACACAGCACAGGCGGCGCATCGGTTTTGGCCTGAATGTTCCCGTCGATGGCCCGGATCATGATTGCCGTCGAAAACATTCCGATGAGGGGGCGTCCTTCGCAGTACAGCAGACGCACATGGTCCAGCGTGCTGACGAAAAGCCGATCGGCGCTCGCCACGCGTCCTGCTAGCCCGTGAACCTGTGCCCCTGGAAGGGTGGCCAACAGAGGGCGTGCTAGCGCAACCCCCTCTTCGGTCAGGGCAATAAAGACCGCGTCGGTGAAATCGGTCACAGGGTGGTTCTCCGGCGATGGACCAGTACCATTGAAAAATATGGCGCGGTGGCTTCCCGCATTTGAGCGAGCGGCATTTTTCGTTCCGCCGTCATAGTCGCGCGCTCTATATATTGCGCATGCTGCAGCAGATCGGCGGTCTCGAGCGCCTTGCGAACCTTAGTGAGATGCCGGCCGACCTTGATAAAAACGATGGTGTCCGCGGTGGCTAGACGGGCGGCGATGGCGGCTTCGTCGAGCGTTGCCGGAATAACGCTGATGACGTCGTTGCGCGCGGCGAGCGGGATTTGCAGGGACGCGGCGCTCGCCATCATCGAGCTCACGCCAGGGACGATTTCCATATTCCACTGGGTCGACAAAATTTCGAACAGATACATGAAGGATCCGAAAAAAAACGGATCACCCTCACACAGAATGGCAACCGATTTTCTGGTGGCGGCGCGTGCGCCGATATCCTCGGCGGCTTTGGCATAGACGTCTTTCGGGGGAAACGTGGCTGGATCCATGGAAACACGAATGACGATCTCCTCCTGGCCGCCGGGCAGGTACTCCGCGACAATAGCACGCGCGAGACTGTCCCCGTCATTCGGTGCCGGATAGGCGATCACATCGGCCGTTGTAATGATGCGGTGCGCCTTGAGTGTCAGCAATTCCGGATCGCCTGGCCCGACACCGACGCCCCATATGGTCCCCGGCGCGATCATGATTTGCTTACCCGCAGCTGTGTTATCGGCATCATGGGCCGCCAGCTCGTGAAATCCCCTACCGGTCCGGCCCGGGAAATGGCGATGCGTATAAGCTCACCGCCCAGCGATTGGTATGCGCTGGCAAGCCGCTGTTCCCCCTCGATTGTCACCGCGTTCGCGACTAGCCGCCCGCCTGGTTTCAGAACGGCCCAGCAGCGATCCACCATACCCTCTGACGATAGCCCGCCGCCGATGAAGATGGCGTCAGGAACTGGCCGGCCCGAAAGGATGTCAGGCGCTTGGCCTTCGACAATGTCGAGATCGAGCACGCCAAGCGCCAGGGCGTTGGCGCGTATAAAATCCAGACGGCTGGGATCCGCTTCAATCGCGCAGGCCCGCGCACCCTTCGCGGCGCGGCACCATTCGATGCCGATGGAGCCGCATCCGGCGCCGACGTCCCACAACAGCTGATCACGCAGCGGGGCCAGCGCCGCAAGCGTCGCCGCCCGGACCTCCCGCTTGGTTAGCTGGCCATCATGTTGATAAGCATCATCCGGAAGGCCAGGCATGGTGGACAAACCGCTTGCGCCGGGCGCAGCGATACAGGCGATTGCCACGGTTGTCAGGCTGGGTAGCGATGCGTCGGTCCAACTCCTGGCGGGCGCTGAGCACTTGGCTTCCCGGCTACCGCCCAGATGTGACAGGGCTGTCATGTTGCTATCGCCGAATCCGCGCTCCCGCAGCAGCGCGGCGAGTTTTTGGGGGGTCTCGCCGTCGTGGCAGTAAATCAGAAGTTTCGCACCGGGCACGATGAAGGGCAGAACGGTTTCCATCGGTCTTCCATGCACGGTCAGACAATCGATCTGGTCGAGCGGCCAGCCGAGCCGCGCGGCGGCGAGCGAAAAGGCGCTTGGGGCGGGTATGATCCGCATTTCTGACGGTGGGATGGTCCGGGTCAGCGTCGATCCGGCGCCAAACCACATGGGATCGCCACTGGCCAGCACGGCGACGGCGCGCCCCTTATATTGTGTCAAAATTTCGATGGAGTCCGCGAAGGGAATTCGCCATTCGATATGCTTGCGTTGCTCACCCTCAAGCATTGCCAGGTGCCGCTGGCCACCGAATACGATCTCCGCTGCCTCCAAAACTGACAGCGCAACCGGGCTCAACCCAGGGAGCCCATCGTCGCCAATACCTATGATGCTAAGCCAGGGTGCAGCCTTCATCAGCCGGCGCCCCGCGTGACCGCGTTGATCGCGGCGGCGGCAAACGCGCTGCCGCCTTCGCGCCCACTAAGCGTCATGTAAGGAACGTCCATATTGGCGTCGATCAGCGCCTGTTTCGCTTCCGCGGCGCCAATAAAACCGACCGGGAAGGCGAAAATCGCCGCCGGGCGCGGCGTCTGCGGTTGTTCCAGCAGTTCCAGCAGGCGGTAGAGAGCGGTCGGCGCATTGCCGATGGCGATCACCGCGCCGGCGAGGGACGGCAGCCACAGATCCACCGCCGCCGATGACCGCGTAGTGGCAAGACGTTTCGCCCCCGCATAGGCGCGATCGTCCGCGATCGTGCAGATGATCTCATTTTCCATAGGCAGGCCCGCGCGCATGATGCCGGCGGTGACCATGGTGGCATCCACCAGCACCGGCGCCCCACGCTTTAACACTTCACGCGCCGCGTTCAGGGGATCCCCTGACCAGCGCAGCGCCTTTATGATCTCCGGCCGGCCGCAGGCATGGACCAGCCTGATCACAAGCGGTTGTAGCGGTTCCGGCATGTCCCCCAGATCCACGACATCGCGAATGGTGGCAAAGGATGCGCGGTAGATTGCATCCGGGTCTTTCAGGTAATCCACGCCTGTCATTTCCTGCTGTCAGGCGCTGGCGGGATTGCGTTTGCCCGGCCCGTGCGGGTGATCCGCGTGGGGATGGGCCGGGTGCGTATGCGGGTGGTCGTGATCCTGTGTTTGATCAGGTTGCGCCGCGGTACCAGTGCCGATTCCCTCGACATGGTGATGATGGCTGTGCTGTGCCTGCCCGACCCTGGCTTCGAAGCCGACGATCTTCTCGCGATATAGGCAGGTCAGGCAGTTCATGGCGTTATCGCCGGTCGTTATGCCGGCGATCCGGTCGATAAAGGTGTCCATGACCAGCTCATGGGCGCCCAGATAAGGCGCCTTGATGAACTCGATCTCCGGGTTTGCGACGGCAATCTGGTCGGCAATGGCATAAATTCGCTCAACCAGGATGCCGGTGAACAGGAAATAGGGAAACACGATGATCCGGCGGTACCCAAGCCTCACCGCGTGCTCCAGTCCCGGTGCCACCAGCGGGAAGGTTACACCGGAATAGCAGGTCTCCGACCAGCCGAAACCCATGCCTTCGCCCAGCATACGGGTGATCTTTGCGATATTGCCGTTTGCGTCCGGATCGGATGTGCCGCGTCCGACGACCATGAGCAAGGTTTCCTCGCGGGCGATACCAGTTGGAGCCGCAGCTTCGGCCTGTTCAATACGCGCCCGCGCGGCGGCCAGCATTTTGGGATCGATCCCGAGATCGCGGGCGAACTCGATTTTGAGTGCCGTGCCATCTCTATTCCTCATGGCGGCATAGTCATTGAGGACCGAGGCGATGTCGTTCTTGACATGACCGGCCGCGAACAACATGCCGGGAACCGCCAGAATGTGAGACGCCCCCCTGTCAATCAGCGCATCAAGACCGGTGCGGATAATCGGCTGGGCGAATTCGAGGAACCCGAATTCAACCGGATCGTCTGGATAACGTGCGGCAATCTGGCTTGCCAGCCCGCGAAACTCCTCGATCGCCGCCACATTGCGGCTGCCGTGCCCGCAGATCATGATTCCGGTATTTCCCATGGTCTCCCGTCCGTTACACTGTCTCTATAGATTCATGCAATTAAGTCCAACAAGCCTTGCGTCGCTTCGCGCCGCAACCCCCACCTCACCCCAACCCTCTCCGCCCTCGAGGGCGGAGAGGGAGTCTGCCCGGATCATGCCATATTGTCCCCCTCTGCCCTTCAGGGACTTGAGCCGCAAAGCGAATCAAGAAAACAGGGAAGGTGGGTCTTTGCCGCATGATTCCATTTAAAATTGGCATGCTCCAGCCTAAATTTGGTCTGAAATGATCCCCCCGCTGCCCTTATCAACACTGGCCCTTGCCCTTTTTTGCGATGCCATGACCGGCGATCCGGACTGGCTCTATCGTCGCGTTCCGCATCCAGTCGTGATGATGGGGCGAATGATCGGCGCCCTCGACCGGGTCTGGAACCGGCCCGATCGGTCCGACTTCGCGCGTCTGGTTCTCGGTGGGTTCGCGGTCGTGACGGTCATGGGCGCCAGTGGCTCGATCGGTATGGTTGCCGAGAGACTGCTGCACCAATTTGCTTATGGCTGGATAGCTGAGGCGGTTCTTATATCCGTATTGATCGCGCAGCGCAGCCTGTATTTGCATGTCCGCCATGTGGTGGCGGCGCTCGAGACCGGCGGGCTGGCGGCGGGCCGTGACGCGGTTGGCCGGATCGTCGGACGAAAGACAGAGCGCCTTGATGAAAGCGGCATCTCGCGGGGCGCTATCGAATCGTTGGCGGAGAATTTTTCCGATGGGGTCGTCGCGCCGGTTTTCTGGACGGCGCTTTTCGGCCTGCCCGGGATCCTCGCCTATAAGGCGTTGAATACCGCCGACAGCATGATTGGCCATAGGAGCAAAAAATATCTTCATTTCGGCCGCGTCGCGGCGCGCATGGACGATATGGCCAATTTCATTCCGGCGCGGATTGCCGGGCCGCTGATTGCGCTGGCGGCACTCTTTATGATGCGGACATCTGCCGCCAATGGGCTGCGCACCATGCTGGCGGATGCGAAATACCATCGATCGGTCAATGCGGGATATCCCGAAGCTTCCATGGCCGGCGCGCTTGGCATTCGTCTGTCGGGGTCGCGCCAATATTCGGACTCCATCGTCGAGGAGCCCTGGATCGGCGGTGGCCGTGACGCACTGCAAACCGATATTATTGTGGCTCTGGGCGTGTTTGTCC
>Ga0315338_1002861_pt1 | contig 16088 bp, 5 predicted proteins | sample ASW8metaG_FD_204518 | JGI IMG/M metagenome (GOLD analysis project Ga0315338, IMG submission 204518) | Ammonia-oxidizing marine archaeal communities from Monterey Bay, California, United States - ASW #8 | ecosystem: Environmental > Aquatic > Marine > Coastal | place: USA: California | collected... | reverse complement strand
CGGCAATCGTGATGGCCTGTATGGAATTTGGATCTCCCATAACTGACAAGACAATCACACAAGGCAATGGGTCCATTTGGCCAGGTATTCAGAACCTGTTGCTCGCAGCGCGAGCGCTCGGTCTTGGTGCGACACCCACCACGTTGGCGCTAGGTGATCGTCAGGCAGTGGCTGAGGCGCTCAACTTGCCAGATACTATGGCAGCCTATTGTTTGATTCCAGTGGGGTATCCTTTGGGAAAATTTGGGCCAGTGACCAGGAAGCCCGTGGAAGAAGTCATGCGCTGGGATCAGTGGCGTTGAATCAAAAAGATACTGATCCAAGGAGGATTAGAACTTTAGGCGTAGGTTGGTCGTAACACTCGCTTTCAAAAGAGTACAGAAACAAGAGTTAGGTATTGATCAGCGTATTGTCAGGGTCATAAAGCGCTTTACAGCCCACGGCTTCTACCTTGATGGGGAAAGGCTCGTCAAAATATTCCATAAGCAGTTCCTGACCCACTGTCGCGTAGTCTTTTGGTAAATAGCCCAACGAGATATTCTTACCCACGGACGGGCCAAAGGCGATGCTGGTGATATAGGATCGTCTGCCCACGTCGTCAATCAGCACTTCATTGCTGTTTGGATCCAGAATAGGCCATTGGCCCACCGGATAGCGGGCGACACCCTTGGAATCGACGTTATCTGTCATGGTCATGGTGCACAGGTAAGCTGATTGGTGCTCGCATTCGCGTTGCGCCAGGTACGCCGCTTTACCATGAAAATCTGCCGCCTTGACCTTGGGCCGTGCGAGATCAGCCTCAACCAGGTTGTATTCAGTCAATAGATCAGCATTTTGCAAGCGTAAGCTTTTTTCAAGACGTCGGGTGTTGGCATAGGTCTCAACGCCGACTGGGGTGGCTCCTTGGTCGTAAACCAGATCCCAGAGCGACAGGCCATAGCTGAACGGCACATGGAGTTCCCAGCCCGACTCACCGACATAGGAGATACGAAACGCCAGGACAGGAATGCCTCCCAGGGTGATGTTCTTGGTCGTCGCGAATGGGAAATTCGCTAATTCGAGCACTTCAGGTTTATCGGCAATGGCCTGAAGCATCTTTCGTGCATTTGGTCCCCACAGGCCTAAGCAGGCCATATGGTCGCTGCGATCCTCGATATAGGTATCCCAACCTTTGTCCTCTGCAATGCGCTTCAGCCAGATGTAATCGCGGTTTCCGGCGTCGGCACCGTCGATAACTCTGAACTTGTCCGCTGCCAGGCGTATGACCGTTAGGTCTGCTCGGATACCACCTGTGTGATCAAGAAAATGCGTGTAGACACCTTTGCCGACTATGGTATCGCCGCCCACTTTGGCAACACAGGCATATTCCATCAAGGTTTCTGCATCTCTACCGGTAACATCGTAGACCGCGAAATGGGAAAGGTTGATCATGCCGGCATCATCCGACATGGCGAGGTGCTCGGCATTGGAGACCCGCCAGAAATGGCGGTTGTCCCATTCGTTTTCACGAACCGGGACTTTGTCGACGTATTTTTCGAGCAAATGTTCGTTTGAAGCATAGCCGTGCGCCCGTTCCCAACCGGCCAATTCCATGAAGTAGCCGCCGAGTTCCTGCTCTCTCGGCCAGAATGGACTTCTGCGCAAGCTACGCCCCTTGGTGTACGGTTCGCGGTTGTGCACGGCCGGGTTATAAATTTTGAATGCCGTTTCGTAGCAGCGATCGCGGATATAGGAAGGCGTCTTTTGAATCGGGTAGTAGCGGGCCACGTCGATACCGTGTACGTCCACCTCAGTAACACCATCGGTCATCATGTCTACGAGGACCTTGGCAATTCCCGGTGCGTCTTTCACCCAGACCGATTCGGCGTACCACAGGCCCCGGGTTTCCGGCGATTCACCGATGGAAGGACCCCCGTCGACGGTAACCTGCAACAACCCATTAAAAGAGTGTTTATCATTCCAACCGAGCTCACCGAGGATAGGTGTCAGTTCCATAGCCCGCTCGAGTGGCGCCATGATCTGCTCCATCTGAAGATCTCGCTGGGAGGGGGACCAGTGCGATTCACCTTTCTCCAGCAGGTCTCCAGGGTGCACCAGGCGAGGGTCTTTTTCCTCGTAATACCCCCATTCGATCTGACCGCCTTCAGCGGTAGTCGGGTCGCCGGTATCCCTTAGATAGGCTGAATTACCCTGGTCTCGCAGCAGAGGGTAGCCGATTTCTTTTCCGGTGCCCTCGAATTCGGTATAGGGTCCGAAAAAGCACAACGGGTGGTCGACCGGCATGATCGGCAGGTCCTCTCCGGCCATTTCGGCGATGAGCCGTCCCCATAGTCCGGCACAAACGACGACAGTTCGTGTCGCAATATAGCCACGACTGGTTTCTACTCCCTTCATCTGGCCATTTTCGATATCAAGCCCGGTCGCCGCGGTATTCTGAAATGCCTGGAGTTTGCCGCCCGCTACGGCTTGATCGACCAGCTTGCCCGCCACCGTTTGTGAGCGGGGGATCACCAGCCCGGCGTCAGGATCCCACATTGCACCTTGAAGCATGTTTTCTTCAAGCAGCGGCATCATCTCTTTTGCTTCTTTCGCACTGATCATCTTCACGTTGGTGCCGAACGCCTTACCCGAGCCGACTTTGCGCTTGAGTTCCTCCATTCGTTCGTCGTCATCATGACGTGCCACCTCCAGACCGCCTACGCGGCTGTAATGCCCCATTTCGTCGTAAAACGCCACGCTATATCTCGTGGTGTAACACGTCATGTTGTCATGTGCCGTCATGTAGCAGAAGTCTGATGCGTGGGAGGTTGAGCCGATATCAGTTGGGATCGATGACTTGTCGATACCGACGATATCCTTCCATCCTTTTTCAATCAGGTGGTGGGCGACTGAAGTACCGACGATGCCGCCGAGGCCAATGATGACGACTTCGGCACTTTTGGGGAAACTGGCCATGTTTGTACTCCGTAATTCAGTCAGATCAAGGTAGCAAGCCACACTAGGCAGGGATAAGGTTGTAGTCGACTCCCGAACCTCGTTCAAAAGTTGGTGGGCCCGGAAGGACTCGAACCTTCGACCAATGGATTATGAGTCCACTGCTCTCTTTCTGTCTGGCCCTCAAAAGTCCAATAAATTTAACACATTCAAGCACCTCAACCCTGCGCTTGATTGCCTTAAGTGGACTGAAAGGGACAGAAAAGGACTCCAGTTAGGTACATTTTAGGTACAGCAAAGAATTCAGCAGGTGTTACCTAAATCAAAAAGGAACCCTTAGTCCGACTTAGGTCAATCGGAGGTTTAAGTGGAACGATCCACTGACCCCGGTTCTGTAATCAGGACCCACGCACTCACACAAAGAGCCGTTACCAAGAATCAATTACTTACGTTCACTGATCATGGAGAAATGCTGGAAGCGACTCAAATCGACTGAAGTGGACTCCCCTCGGGCCCAATTTGGGCACGGTATCAGCAGGTAGATAGCCAAAGTTTTTCGAGCCATAATTCCGATAGCCGAACGGTTCACAACTCCACCAACGTAATTTCTCCACTGTCCACAGAAATTTGTTCGATTGTAATCACCCGCTCTTCGCATTGGGAAACCAACTAGAATCAATATACAGATGGCGGTTATTTTTTAATAGTTCCTACCCTATGTGAAGATTACAGCCATATCAAAAACCGTATTGACACTTTGATTATGCTAGATAGATCAGCAAAGTTTCCGTTATTCAAATTTCCCTCTATACGGACTAATTGCACTCTACTCGGAGTGGCGCTATTTGTTTTGCCTCATCTCTGTTTTGCGAGTCAGATCGGCTCAACTCCTAGGCTTGAAGAACAGCTGGGTAAGTTATTTGCCGCTGCGGAGTATGTAATCAGCCAGATTGATCCGACATTACACGATCTTAAGGCACTACAGCAATCGATTAGCACGTCAGCGGAAGAGCTCACTCAGTGGGTGCAATCTAATACCGCCTGGGTTCCTTATCAAGGAGCACTCAAGGGAGCCCAAGGGACGCTTCTGGCCCGGCAGGGAAATTTGGTAGACCGTACATTACTCCTTGGATCTTTGTTGCAGGCAGCTGGATACGAAGTGCAAATAGGCAGAGTCGAGGCAAGTGACGCTCTTCGTAAAATTATGAGACAGGCTGTCAAGGGACAGAAGACACAACCGGGGCCGGATATACCCGAACAAATTTCCTCTGATCACGTGCGGGAAATTGCCCAGGTAACAGGATTGAGCGAGGCAGAAATCTGGGCTGGTATCGAGCAACAGGCGAAAACCGCTGTTCGATTTGAACAGGAAATTACCGTCACGTTAGAGGAGCATTTCAAAGCGATCCGCAATGCTCTGGGGACATCTCTTGCGCCAAAGTCCTTCGAGCCCTGGGACGATGTATTAACGGAATATTATTGGGTTCAGTATCGCGATAACGCCCAGCAGAAATGGCGACATGCTCACTTGGTGGACAACGTTTCATCTGTTGCGGAGGGTCCATTTTCCTTGGATGATCTGGGTGCAACTTACACGATAGGAAAGACTAACCGTGGATTTATCGCGGTTTACCAGAAAGATAGGCTGACGAAGGAAATAATTGTTGATAAATCCAGGGTCGATTTAGACCCCTATGTTGGTAAGGAAGTGACAATTAAAGGATTCTTAAAAAATAAAAAACATGAAATACAATGTATTGCCTCTCCCTGTGATCCGATAACAGTGACTGTTTTGAACATTACCGGTGTCAGTGCTAGAACGAGGTCCGCAAGCACCTTCGTGCTAAATGCACTTCCTGATGAACTTGTCCATCGACTGGTAGTGCGGGTCGTCGCAGTACGTGATGATGGTAAGAGCCTCCATGAAGAAGTTGCAGTCGAGCAGTCCGTTATCTGTCCCTATGTTGGCATCGCTCCCATCCGGATCAGTATCGCTCCGAGCGAATTTTCCGCTGCCGAATTGATTAAAGGTGTGCAACACGACCGATCTTTTATGCCCGTGATCAAACGCCTGAATTCGGTGAAGAAATGGACGCCCTTAATTCGGGTCGGTAGGAAAAAATTCGAGATAGGTAGGACAATTAGTGCAGATGGAAGCATAGGCAACATTGACTCTACGCGGAACGAACTAGAAACTGAAAATCTCCACCCAATGGAGGAAGACGTCGACACTATTGGCAACCGCAGCACAGGCGGTTTGGGGACAGCTGCTGATCAGCTTAAGATATTGATAGAGGGGAAAAAAAGTTCTGCCTCGGTCTTATCGTCCGTCAGAGTCGAGTTTGAGCTCAAACAACCTGGTGAAGCGACCGGTCGAATAATTGCAAGACCGATTTATCATCGGACTGAAACAGTAGATTCAAAACTTAGCAAAGGGTCGCTGATCAACCGCTATACAGATCTATTTGTAAACCTAGATGTTCTGCTGCTTACTTCCCAGATTTCGCCAATTGTTGCAATCAACAAGCAGATGAATTCGTTGCTTGACCAGCGCCTGGCCATACAGTATCTGGAAGCACAATTCGAAAAATCGGACCCTGTCAGGGTTGATACATTGAAAAAAGTCGTTGGTAGATTTTCCATGTTGCCAAGTTTTCTCTATTCTTTTGCGGCCCAACGTGCCAGTCAGGAAACTTATTACAGCTCCGCAAATCTGATCGGATTCTGGGAACGTCTACATAGTATTACAGGCAGTGGACCACATTTTTCGAAATCATTAGATTTAATTGCAAATTCTCAGGAACCTCTAGTCACTAATGCCGATGAAGCGTTTGATAGTCGACTGCGTGCTGGAATCTGGGATTCCATACTGGAATCTAAAACCACCGATCAAATTCTAGGGGGCAAAGGAGCATTGAGTGTAAGCAGCCTTTTTACTGAGGACGAGCGTTCTGGATGGAGATTGTGGAAAGAGGGGAAAACAATCACAGATGTGGTATCGCAGATTGCTAGATCTGCGATGGAGAAAGATCTGGGAAACGGATATGTTCTTTTGGCTCGGACCAAGAATCACTCCGGCAGCAATGCCTGGTGGCGTATCAATCCCACAACTGGCGAATGTCTGGGTATGTTGGCTAACCGGAACAGTATTGGTGGGGCCGCGATGAGTACGCGGGTAATACTCACGGCCGCGATCCTGCCGGCCGCCCTTATAGCCGTTGAGTACGGAGCCTGTTTGGTGTCCGCTGGTCTCGCTGAACTACCAGGTGGTCCGCCTTCAGCGTCAGCTTCAGATTGCCTAAGGTGCGCATCCTGGGGCACCTCCCTAACCTATATCACTGAAGTTGCAGCTGTGCCAATAGGAATGAGTGCGGTGGGCGGGCCCATAGGCGCAGGTGCAGGTGCGTTGTTTGCTGGATATGTAGGAGTTCAGGCAGCTCTTTCTTGTATTGGTTCCTTCACCCCCAGCAGTGACCTTTGACCATTGCAATAGGAAGGACCGGCCTCGTAGGATAGTCTCGAAATGCTGCCTGTCTGGTCAATCGAGCCATAATTCCGATAGCCGAACGGCTCATAACTCCACCAACGTTATTTCTCCAATATCCACAGAAACTTGCTCGATCGTAGTCACCGAGTTTGGGCCATGGACTAACACAGTGTAAATCCCTGGCACAAGTCCGGTAATCGTGTCACCAACTCGCCCTTGTGCTACTGGGTGTCCGGTAGTGTCAAGAACATCAAAAATTGGATTTTGTACCGGAACACTTGCACTTTCTGAATCCTGTCCTTGCTTAGAAGTCGTTGCGATCTCATTGACTGTTTTCGCAACTCGATTAATGCTATCACTTAGATCACGATAGTCTGTGGCGTCGTAGTAACTGCCGTTACCAGCGTGCGCTATGCCAACGAGCTGACGTCGGGCCACGTTATCCAGATCGAAACCTACGACGTGAACCTGTACGTCGATACCTTGAGACCTCAGTTGTTCGATCTCGGCAATTGGATCCCCATCACAGGATTCCTGTCCATCACTGATTAGCAATATCGTAGGAAATTTTTCCTTGAACGGCTCGAGATCGGCACCTGCCAATTTCAAGCTTTCCGCGATCGGGGTAAATCCATAGGGCCGAAGAGAGGTAACGGCGTCAATGATTCTTGATGCGTTGCCTTTTTCAAATTCAACCAATAACTCCGAATTCTTGCAAGTCGTTTCCTTACCGTACTCGATGCTCGTATCGAACCCGTAGGCCCGAAAAGCCAGGGCAATATTTTCTGTGTCGAGTGAATTCAAGGTGTCCTTAAGGGCTCGTTTGGCAGCATTGATTTTCCTCTCTCTACTTCTTTGTTCTTCATTTGGTGCAAGTGTAAGACCCATAGAGCCCGAACTGTCAAAGATGATCTCCATATGAATGGTCTTTTCACTGCGTCGGTCCTCAACAGGAGAGTCTTCCTTGCTGTCCTCCTTCTTCGACTCGTCAGTGGTTGTCGGGGTATCTTCGTCCGAGGGGCTGTGGCTGGCGACCACTGTTAAGCCACCTGTCTCTTCGCTTTGACGAAGAATTAACCGGTAGTGCGTTGGGCTCTGCAATTCCTTACCGATGCGTTCATAAATGGCCGGTAACTGTTCGCTCGAGTGCACGCCAAATTGGCGACCGCCACTTGCACGGGAAAGGTCTGCCAGCAGCCTTTTACCGTTGCTGGCGCGATCTAGAAAAAAGACATCCTGGTCAGGCCCAAGACCAATAGTGTAAAAGCGAACACGGGCAGTACGAATAGCTTCCCACAAGCCCGGCGAGCGTTTTGTGCCGCCGACCCCATCAGTCATCAGAATCACCGCTTTGTTACCTGATCTACCCTCCAGCAACTCAATTCCTTTCTCGATTGCTTTGTACAGGGGAGTACCGCCCTTGGCGGTAAATTCATCCTTGACCGCACCCCATGCTTCGAGAGGATCGTTAGTAAATTGATCCAACAATACATCAACTTTGATACCGGCAAAGCGCACCAGATTGATGTGTTCATCATCGCCCAGCCGGTTCAGATAAGTCCTGACGGCTTCGCGTACATTATCGGTCTGTCCAGCCATGCTACCGCTACCGTCCCACAACAGCACAACTGACACCGGGGATCTGGTTACCTCCAGATAATAGTCTCCGACGTCAAGATTCCAGGCGTAGGATGCGTTTTGAGTAGAGTGTGCCTCGGGTTCTTCGCGCCTCAGTTCTTCGCCTTCATCATTTTTTAGCTGTATCAGGGTGCTAAGGTAGGGCACGCTTGTAAGATCGACTGCCAGTGCCATTCGCTGATTTCCCGGCACAGCAAAGGAATACACGTCGTGATCACTGGAGTACTCGATAATGCCCCCAAAAGACTCTCCAAGCGGCACTGTCGTCGCTTCCGATAGCACCTCGTTTGGCTCACGTTCGGGCCACGCCGGCTGGGGCAGGGAAGACGCGACCAGTTTCTCTGTTTTCCGTGGACCATTAAAGAGGACAGACCGGTAATTCGGGGCTTCTCCTTCGACAATGCGGACCTCTCCGAGGCTGGTATAAGGGCCACCATGATTTTCGAGTATCTTCAACTTGACATACCGGGCACCGCCTTGAATTGGAGTTATCCATTCAGCCGCAGTCCGCGGCAGCACGAACTCACCAATAGGACGAAAATCGGAGACTGGACTGCTTGAAGAAGTTTCGATGCTGATCCGTTTGGGCCACGTGCTCGATTCATGTTGCAAACTTTTCCGGATTGCTACGAGATTAATCCAAGCCTCGCGATTCTCTCTAAAGGAGAAGGTGATCTCCTGGGGCAACTGGTCACGGCGGGTGCGCCAACCGGGTGTTTCGTCACTGCCATCAATGAGTTGAGAGATGCTGCCCTCTTCCTTTAGCCAATGGGACGAAAAAAGACTGATTCCGCCTCCCGATCCCGCCAGTGCAATATTTTTTTCCATTTCATCGACGATCGACGGCTGTTGTTGGGGCGATTCAATGATCGCAACCTCTCCGATCGCTAAGTCTCTGTTGGTGCCATAGTCATGAGCGCTCACGAGACGCAGCTTCACAAGTCTGGCACGGGTTGGTGGAAAGTTGATCATGTGTTGCGCGGCGATTCGCGATAACCGAGCACTGGCTACTTTGACAAATTCCGCTGGCGCGTTTTCTCCCGCTAGCCACACCTCTACGTGCTTGGGCATGGAACCCGAAATTAATGATTCGCTGCCTCTGTTAATTGTTCTGGTATCAATGATCACTGTCGAAATCAGGGACGTTTCCTCACCATGGAAAGAAAAGATCAATTCAACCGGAAGGTATTTCGTCGGCCATTTCCAGCCACAACGCGTGCAGCGCTGGAACTTCTTTGTGTCAGTCGAAAAATACGGGGCGCCATCGATAAGGTTCGACGGCTGCCAATTCTCATCAGCCGTTGGAAGATTGTCATCACCATCGAGCACGGCTTGCTCGACTCGACCGCCTAGAACAGCCAGTGCAATGTTGTACCCCGCTGGTGGACCCGTGCTCGGCTGCAACTGTGCAGCCGCAACGTCAGTGGTTACCTGGAATCGGACTGATTGCAGTACCTGGTCGTTAATAGCGATATCGGCGCGGTAGTCTCCCAGACGTTGCCAACCATCTCTGCTCTTTAACCGGAACCAGCGTTCAGCGTTCTGGTGGCCTATTGGGGAAAGCGATTGCCTGTGTTTGCTCAGTTGTTTCTCGGGTTCAATTCCTTCGACATTTTCAGCGATCCACCTGACCTCCGCCTTTACGCGGTGATCCAGCTCTGAATAGAGCGACAAAAAGATAAAGTCCGCAGCTTCAGGGATGGTAGTGCCGTAGATTTTTTGATCCGCTTGATGAGCTTGGTAGCTAATTCGGACACTGATTTTTCCTTCGCCCACCGAAATCGATGCTACGGGTTCGGCAGTGGACGGATCAGAGTCACTGGCTGAATCCACAGTAGAGGTGTCAGGTGCAGAAGGACCATCATCTGATTCGCCGTCATCTTCTGTTACTGTAGTCGTTAGTACACTATCTAGAGAAGAAATCTCTAAGGTGCCTATATCACTGTCGTGAAACACCAAACTCAATGAGGTGGCTTTCTGGGCGGGCACTTCAAATACTAGGTACCCGTGTTTCTTCGCTCCGCTGAAGGTCAGTCGAACAGGATCTTGTAGATGGCCGGACTGGGCAGTGAAAGCTGTTGAGCCAGCATCAATTGCACGGTGGTCCCAGAGCAACTGAAACTTGTTGAGTTGCAGGACCATTGACTCCGGCACATCCTCGTCAAAAACGAGTTCCGGTGTAACCAGGTTGACGAGGAGAACATCCAGGACCAGAAGACGGTTACCAGGGTCGACTGCCTGGGTCGAACCAAATTCTTCGGTGAAATTGCCGTCGACAACCTGTATTCCGAGACGGTCATTAGCAGCACTGACTGCGTTGGACCAGGCTGGGGTGACTAAGACGAAGAGAAGCAGGGTAAGAACGACAGTTTGTCGAAACCTGTCCAAACGATAGTCAATGTTGCACGGGAGAGAGTTTTTCTTCAGCTTAAATTCTCCGGAATAATCCGCACATGGAAACAACACTGAGATATTGGAAGCTCAACTCAAGAATCTCAGGATAGCTTGAACAGGAAAACCGATATTGGAAATTCCACAAGGGCTGATCAGTGCTATTAGTTATAGTTCATTTGTCACTTTATCTAGTTCCGACTCCGGTATTTCAAAGTTTCTAAGCGATTTTCCACCAAACGCGACAATAAGTGCCAACACCGTCAGGGAAATAACGATAAATGCCACTGTACTCCATTTTAAAGCCTGGCCACCCACCCCGTTGTCAGAAGCTAACATTCCTAAACTCTCGCCGGTCTGCCGCTGGATTCGCCACCAGGCGGTCATGCCATCGTTCGGTTCAGGGCGCAGAACAACGAGGAAGTTCCCGTCCAGATCATCTTGGATGGCCTTGTGCGCGATAGCGGGTAACTTTAGGGCATCGACAACGTTTGCATTGGCCTGGTCGATAACCAGCCACCCCTGCCGGTTTTCTGCGGCAAAAAGCGCACTGGTGCTGACCGCGGAGCTACGATCCGTTCCCGGGACCGTTTCTGTCTCGATGACAGAATCGCGCAGTCCGGCAGCGAGGCGATCCTGAAACGCTTCTGACGCTGCCGTATTGATCGACTCAACTGCATTTTGGATAAAGTCGATGCCAGAGGATGTTTCCAGGCCTTGTTCTCCACTTGGAGTAATTCGGCTCCAGAAGGAAAGAATGTTGGGCTGGGCCAGAAATGAATCTGCAGATCTACGCAGTTGTGCTGTTTGAAAAAGTTTGGTTGGAAACCGGTCGAGTTTCTTGGCAATTTTGACCATGGTCGGCGCATCAAATTCTGAGAGACTTCTGCTGTCTTTCGTTTTTGCCGCGATGTAGTCAGAAACCAAGCGTATGCCGAGTTTGGCCTGAGAGCGTTGTGTCACCGCAAAATCGGGAGAGACGTGTGCACCCAGCAGCAACAATTCAATTCTGCTGCAAAGCGCCAGCGATCGGGCGAGCAGTTGCTCTCGGGTCAGGTTTGCCCCGGCATCTGCTGGGCGCTGATAGATCGGCCGTGAAATGAAACGAAATTTCTCAGGGTCAGGGCCATAAATTTCAAAATCGAGCCGGACTTGCTCCAGCCTTTTGGCAGTGTCGTTATTTTTTCCATCACCCAAATTCTTTTCGAGGATTTCAAGTGCTGTGCCTAGTGTTCCCGTGCCGCCCGATATTCCGATACTGGAATACGGCGCGAGGTTGCCGATTTGATCGATGGTCTGTGCGTGTGCAATCGATTCCTCCCCCAGGCGGATAACGGGCAGCCACCCGCGGCTGGCTTCGAGTCGCTTGAGGAAAGGTCCAAGACCCTCAGATTCCTGTATCTCACGGATCATGGCTTCAGGGTCATTTAAATTAGTTGGAGAGAACTGGATGCGAAGCGGACTAGCCCCCGTCGTGGCAGTGACAATAGATTCGTGAGCGGCCAGTTTCTCGACTAGATCGTCTCCTTGCCTCTGAGTCACGACCACCTTGATGTCAACACGATGTAGCAGGCTTTTGGGTATCTCATCGGGCGCAAACACGCCCAGGCTGCCCTTGGTGTCGATACCGGCGGGCAGAAGGTGTGCGTCTTTCCAGGGAGCGCTAGTCGTTTCCCGGTACTGAACAAAATAGTGCCGATCGAGCGCATTTGTCCAAAGATTCCTAGTTATTGGCGTCACTTTATCTGCGATGAGTTCGTTCAGTGCCTGCTGGTGTTGAGTAAGCGTGTCGGTCAATGCCAGCTCGAGTCTTGTTTCCTCGCTAACCCTGCGCAGAAGGGCAGCGGATGCGTCGTCCTTCTCAAGCCCGGATTGTTTTTGAAATTCAGTGAGGCTCTTCTCGGCTGCAAGTGCACCGGGTTGAAATGCTTCCAAGCCGCCAATTTGCTGATCGCCGGCCGCTTTCCTTAACAACTTCCGCTGCTCCGGGGTGACATCGAAGTGGCCGATTCTTGTTTCCTTGCCAGAAGCCTCAAGCAGTGCAGCCAGCAGGAGCGACCGATCCAGTAGATTGCCCTGCCTTGCCATCAAGGTACCGTGCGGACCTTTAAGGGCGCCGATATAGGGTAGCCAGCGGGTTTGAGTGCGCACCCAATGCGCGAGCAGGTCCGGTTCGGTACCGATCTGCTGCTGCAGGGCTTGGATATCGAATTGTGCTTCATTGACCCGACTTAAGTCGAACTCAGCCATAGCAAAGACCTGGCTTCTTCGATTCTCCGGCGACTGAGTTGTTGAAACCTGCGCCAGCAACTGCGGTGGTGTGACGAGCAGCAGTGAGCACAAGATGCCGAAAACACGCCTTATACAAACATGCCGAAATGCACAAAGACCCGAGTGAATTTTCATAGCGCATTTGTCCTATCTACAAGAAGTTTTGTTAGGTTGATGAGCTCGCCTTGTATCCGTGGGGGTTGATGTATTGGCAATTTATACGCCGTTGATGGCAAGAGTGAGACTTCAGGTCGGTGCCTACCATTGGCACTCTTTAGCCATTAAATTGCTCAACTCAGAAGTACTGCCGGTACCCACGTTGATTTCTATCGAGAACTCATACCGACCTGTGTCTTGCAGCTCCTTGAGCATGACTCGGGTTTGGTACTGCATCATCTCGACGGTTCGGAGGGACGCTTTGCATTGCATGATTATGTTGTTCGGCATATGCATATAGATTAGACAGTTCCCGTCTTTGTAACCCTGGATGACGTTTTGCCCGGTAAATTCTGGGACAATCGGGTGGGAATAACTGTAGGTGGATGGATTGCAGGTTCCTAAGTTTTTGATGTAGGTGAAGCTGTCTTCTACAAATTTGTCCAGATTCTGCGGCGATTGTTCTTCCATGGTCATTTGACATGCCTGACTCATAGCTTCGCTCACTTTGGCCTTGAGGCCTTGATCAGGCGAAATGTGGAACGGATAACCACCATCTGTGTGTTCTTCCAGTTGCCGGACTGTGTCGGCCTCTAGTGTAAGTAGTGCATCGATCGCCATCGAAGGAGCCTTACAAAGCACACCGATCGCACCGATTGTCATCACCTTGAAGTGGCATAGATTTCCTTCAAATCCTTGTATAGCGTAGCGGTATTTTTGGGCTGGGACAGTAGGTACAGAAAAAGTGAACTCAGAAGGTTCGCAGGTCCGAAGGTTCTCGGTCAGAGTCCGAGATTGCACCAGGTAATTGGTTGCGGTCTCCAGGTTCTCAAAAATAATTTGGTCATTACGATCCTCATCGTCGGCCTGGATTTGTTCGGGTACCAGCTCCTCGAACGCAGCGATAAACCATTGGGTGTCCTTTTTTTCGATCCGGTATTGGGCCCGCTCCCGCGGGTCAACGGTCCAGGATCCATCCTGGGCGCCGGGATCTTTCATGCTGAAAGCGACCACTAAAGTGGGTGGCATGCCGTCGTTATCGGTCCCGGAACCGGGTCCAGCGTGCCCAACGCTAAATCCTTTGCCATGGTTTCTGCTCAGGAAGTCCGTATCCGAGCCAGAACTGCCATCGAGCCAGAATTGCTGCAGGCCGTTTTTGTCGGCCAATGCAACAAATTCCAGGCCGACGGAATTGCCATGGGCGGATCTTGCATAGTGGATATAGTCGGTCATCCAGTCCAGGGGTTCGTCGGTCCGAAGGCGCATCGGCTCAAAGTCGTCGATGAGCCAGGTGCCAACCGGCATGCTCAGGAGGTAGCGCCCTGCCAGCGGTGCCCCGGTGGGCGTGGATTCAATATTGGTGTTCAAACCCTTTTGGAAGTGAACGATAATCTCGGCGATCTTTCCTTTTTGTATGTCTTCGGCAATACGATAGGGGAGACCGGCATTGTCCTGCAGGAATAACAGATCCAAATCCGCATCTTTTGTCTTGCGCCAGAATGCTCCCTGCTGCCTTTGCAGGCGCTTGGTATGGCGGGGATCTGATTCTAGGTCAGGTGTTGCGGCGGGAATGGCCGCGTCCAGGTACAGACGCAACGCTCGCGCGGCAAAAAAGGCAGACCGGTGCAGCATTTTGCGCGCGTAATGGTCGCCCTGGATGGCTGCTTGGTAACAAATTGTTCGATTTTGAAGGTCTGTGAGTTGCTTGTCGTAGCGAACGACCTTTTTGCAAGTATTTGCAGCGGCCTTTGCATCTTTCTCGAGTGGTACAGTAGTCGATTGAGCGGCTACAGGGAAAGCCAAAGCGATCACCAGGATGACAGTCAATAACCTAGCGATCTGGTTACTCTCCAAGAAAGAGCTCATACAGTGCCCCAAAATTTTATTGCCTAGTATGTTATTCGTTGAGCATGTCATTACAAGTCTGTTGCCCTTCTATTTCCTTATCCTGACCGAGAATCATTTGTAACAGTGCTTTTTTGCCTCCTTAACTGACTTCCCGGCTTTAACATATCTGTTGAAGCAGTCGGATTGGCGCTTACGGTCTGCTTCTTGCTTCTTGCGTTCCTTTTCTTTAGCCTTTTTTCGGCGTTCCTGTTCTCTACGCTGCTTATCAGCTTCACGCTGTTTCTTGTCAGCATCGCGCTTTCGCTCGGTCTCTTGGCGCTTACGGTCTGCTTCTTGCTTCTTGCGTTCCTTTTCTTTAGCCTTTTTTCGGCGTTCCTGTTCTCTACGCTGCTTATCAGCTTCACGCTGTTTCTTGTCAGCATCGTCAGTGGTAATTACTGGAGGAGGTGGTGTCGCGTCATCTTCGCCAGTTTTAGGTTGAATTTGTTCCTTACAAGACTGTTTACAGGCCTGCGTCTCCTTAGCACACCCTTCGTGTTTATCCGACCGTTCAGGATCACCACTTTTAATCGCATCAATACATGCTAACCCCACTGTGACACAGTCCAGTTTGCATTCACGCTCGGTTGGCTGTGGTCCCGATATCGGATCCTTCTTGGTACCGGTATCTTCACCGACTGTCCCAGTCGGCACTTCGGAAGTATCAGGCTCATCGTCAGTGGTAATTACTGGAGGAGGTGGTGTCGCGTCATCTTCGCCAGTTTTAGGTTGAATTTGTTCCTTACAAGACTGTTTGCAGGCCTGTGTAGTTTCAACACATGCATTCCACTGCACCCATCTAGGATCGTCACCTTCAATCGCATCAATACATGCTAACCCCGCTGTGACACAGTCCAGCTTGCATTGATCGTCTGTATCTTCACTGTCAGTCCCAGTCGGTACCTTGGAAGTATCAGGATCATCGTCAGTGGTAATTACTGGAGGAGGTGGGGTCGAGTCTTGTGGAACTGATGTTTCATCACAGGCCTCTCGACACTCTTGGTAATGCCTATTGCATTTTTCGATCTTAGCCTGTTGGTTGGGATCACTGCTTCGGGTCTCGTCAATGCACTGGTCTAATGCTAGGAGACATCTTTGCTTACATTGATCGTCTATGTCTTCACCGACTGTCCCAGTCGGCACTTCGGAAGTATCAGGCTCATCGTCAGTGGTAATTACTGGAGGAGGTGGTGTCGCGTCATCTTCGCCAGTTTTAGGTTGAATTTGTTCCTTACAAGACTGTTTGCAGGCCTGTGTAGTTTCAACACATGCATTCCACTGCACCCATCTAGGATCGTCACCTTCAATCGCATCAATACATGCT
>Ga0315338_1002860_pt1 | contig 16092 bp, 8 predicted proteins | sample ASW8metaG_FD_204518 | JGI IMG/M metagenome (GOLD analysis project Ga0315338, IMG submission 204518) | Ammonia-oxidizing marine archaeal communities from Monterey Bay, California, United States - ASW #8 | ecosystem: Environmental > Aquatic > Marine > Coastal | place: USA: California | collected... | reverse complement strand
TCCGGTTAGCGCACCTGCTTTGGGAGCAGGGGGTCGGAGGTTCGAATCCTCTCACCCCGACACATAAAAAGCTCTGTTTTTCTGACGAGAAACGGGGCTTTTTGTTTTCCCTAACACTTTCCCCATGTTTATTGAGAAAGTAGCAAAAAGTAGCACATTTTGACCATTATCTGCTACCATTGTGCTACCCTATAATACTTAAAATACTATACGCTGCTTAAGTTCCTTTCAATTTCACTTTTTCAACCAAAAAACTTTAACTAAAACGCCAAAAGGGGGGGGCACCTCTAAAATAAAAGACCGACACACATTGTTAAATAATTTTTGTAACTTTAAGTGAAAGCAAATTGGAGGAACAAATGAAGAAAATAACATTACTATTAATTCCTATAATAGGAATCCTTTTATTCTCAGGATGTGCTGGTCCAAAGGCGGGAGGCAGTACCGAAAGTAGTGATATGTCTGATATGCCAGATTGGTGTGAAGCTTCTGGAATGAAGAGAGATGGTTATTATTATGCATGTGCATTTGCAAAAAAGAAGAATCCTTCTTTATCAAGAAGTATTGCATCAACTCGTTCACGTGCTGAATTGGCTACTGCTGTAGAAACTGATGTACGTCAACTGATACAAGACTTCTTGGAAGAATCTGGCGTAGATGATGAATCTGAAGTTTCTGAGTACGCAGTAGCGGTTGCTCAAACAGTCACATCTAGTATCACAAGTATGAGTACAATAGATAACCAAAAATTTGGTGAAGATGGTGTTTATTATGTTCTCATTAAACTGGATATGAATCAAGTTTCCAAAGAAACTGCAAATGCTGTAAAAAAGAATAAAGCTCTATATGATAAGCTTCAAGCGATGGGTAAGATTAATGAGATGAATCAAATAATTATGGACCAGAATAAATAGTTTTACTACTTATTCTGTAATTGGTCTATGAAATGCAGATTCTTCTTATTTGTATTTTTATTTTTTAATGTAATAAATGCACAAAGAGCCCCTTCTTGGGTGAGAGAGCCCCCGAGATCGGATCAATATGTAATTGGCATTGGGTTTAGCGATAAAGATAGACCCAATTATAGAGCATTAGCTAAAGCCGATGCCCTGAATGATCTAGCAACAGAGATCAGTGTAAATATAAGCAGTGATCTAATCGACATAATGATTGAGGCTTCTGGTGTGTCGGAAGAATATGCTCGATCAGAGATTAGATTATCCACAAGAGATGAGCTTGAAGGCTATGAATCTGTTGATGAATATGATGACAATGACAAAAACCTTTATTGGGTTTATTACAGGCTTTCCAAAGATTATTTTAAGCGATATGCCAACAGTGCTATAGACCTTTATGATAATTATTTAATGTATATAGATGAGGGTAATATATCCATTGAATTGACGACATTGATAAATTGTTTAGAATATATATACCGTGCTGCAGGTCAAGATATAACTCATGAAAGTTCAGGAAAAAATCTTAGGGTAGAGGTTCCTTTATTAATAAAAACATTACTTTCTAATATTGACATAAAAACTTCAAAAAGTAGTTATGAAGGTTTATATGGTCGAGGGCTCGATGATGCAATTAATGTTCAAGCTATTAATAGAAAAAATGGAAAACCTATTTTTGGTATTGATATGGAGGTGCGTTTCGAAAGAGGTAGTGGAGAATTTCTAAGTAATCAATTTCAAACTGACAGAGATGGGCGATTCAAAATAGATATTACCCAAATCGATTCGAAGGAAGAACAACAAGTTATAAGGGCATCACTTAACCTAGTCAAGTTTAAGGCAGATATTGATAAAGGCGGTTATTTAGATAATGTTTTAAAAGGGATTGCAAGAGCGCATGGTTTAAGAATAGTGATTCAGGTAAGTGAATATAGAAAAGATAAAGTTGCAGTGCTGGTTGTTGGTGATGGATTAAGTACCATGCTACTGTCTTCATTGATATCAACCTTCAATAATGAATATAAGGATCAAACCGATTTTGATATTATGTCCTACAGGGAAGTGGAACCTATTTTAAAGAGGGAAGGATTTGCTATTAAACCTTGCACTACCAAGGAATGTCAGGTTGAAATTGGTACTAAACTTCGTGTCGATAATCTAATATTTATTAAAATTAATTACTTAGCAAACGCTAGGCTATTGAATGTATCTACAGAATTTAGTGAGGTTTATTCAGGGCGAGTTCCAAAGTCTGATAATTTAAATATACCAGTTAAAAGAGGAGCGAGCGCAGATGAAGTAATCATGCAGAATGTCTCCAATATAGTTAGCAGTTTTTGGAGCAAGTTTAATCCAGGGACACTCAACATTAGTTCTTCTATCCCTAGTATTAATGTTGAGATTACGAATAAAGATGATAATCAAAAACCCCCTGAGAATCGCACCACGCCATTTGAAATTGAATTGCCTCCAGGTACGTACATTCTAAATTTTAATAAAATTGGATATGTTTCTCGAACTGAACAGATGATAATAAATAAATCGGATAGAACAACTATTACAGTAGATTTATATAATAAAACTTCCTTTAAGGCTTTTACTCGATCTTTACTTATTCCTGGTGCAGGCCAACATTATTCCTCAGATAGTCAACATTTATCGCGAGCCAAAATGGGAAAAATCATTCGTTGGAGTTTGTTTGCAGGGGTGGCGGCATCTGGTTATGCATGGTATAGCCTCGATCAGTCTACGGAAAATTATGAGGTGGCTAAAGAAACATACTTAGCTGAAACTACAGTTGAGGGCATCAATTCTAGTCGAACGGTAGCACAAGACAAAAACCAGGTAATGATTAATAATCAAAAAATATTTCAAGGTAGTCTTGCATTAATTGGAATTATCTGGGTAGGTAATGCAGTTGATGCACTAGTTAATTTTCCTGATTATGGTTTTACCATATCATTTGATTCAAAAGCAATTGATAGTGGTTCTCCTAATAGGATAGTTCAGCCGACTATATCTTTAACATATAAATTTTGATATTTCTTAGAAATATATTATTTATTTCGACGGTTATATGGTTTGGTTGCGATGCTGTTGAAGAATTTTTGCCTACAAATCCTTATGATCCTTTAAATGATGATTATGTTAAGCCAGAAGTCAATTTTACATCTGTACCAAATGAAGGCGCAACGATCAGTACGTCAAACATTACATTTGGATGGGAAGGCAATGAAGAAGGCATGTTTTACCGATATGCTTTTGATGAAGTATGGACGATCTGGGAAGAAAATAAAGCTGCAACTATAAGTCACATTGATGAAGGATCTCACTCTATTGCCATTCAATCAAAATATCCAACAGGTGATACTTCTCAAGTAAAAACCGTCGCATTTATTGTAGATGCGGTCCAAGGACCGTCAATTATATTTTTCCCTAGAAAACATAAAGCATTTACTGGCGAAAACATATCTTTTCAAATTATTGCTGAGGAAGTTAATGGTTTAGCTGCCGCCAGTTTCAAATTGAATTATAATACATCCTTAGTGCAAATCGATTCTATTGTCGTGGGTGATTATATTGGAGACAATGTTGAATCGATATTTTATAAAGAAATAGATAATGCGTCAGGCAAAGCCAGTGTTATCACAGCACTGCTTGGCTCAAATTCACCTGTATTTTCAGGAACGGCTTCAATCGCTAAACTATATGCGAAAGTAAAATCAACTGGTATAAGTCAAATTCAGTTTGATGGGACCGAAACATACAGAAATCTAAACAATGAATTAATTACAATTAATTCCGCAATTGGAGGAATTATTGATCAACAATGATCAGTAATAAATCTATAATGCGTAATACTCTAATCTTTTTAGCTCTGTTTTCTGGTCTTTACTTTAGCCAGTCGACAACTTTTAGTTCATCTGGTATTCACATATCAGGAACTAATGCTGATAAGCCAACTGGTGTTTTTGCCGCAGATCTTGATGGAGATGGGGATCAAGATATTGTATCTGCCTCTAGCGGAGACAATAAAATATCATGGTATGAAAATGACGGTACTGCAGACCCTAGTTTTACATTTCATAATATTACAGCATCAGCATACGAAGCAATAGCAGTGTTCGCAATAGATGTAGATAGCGATGGCGATATGGATATTCTTTCAGCCGCACGAAATACAGGCATAAATTGGTTTGAAAATGATGGATCGGCTGACCCTGGGTTCACTCCAAGAAGTATAGAATCAAGCAATAAATCACATTCTTCCGTGTTTGCGATAGATTTTGATAGAGATGGCGATATTGATGTTTTATCAGCTTCGAACGGTGATGATAATGTAGCATGGTATGAGAATAACGGATCTCAAACTTTCACAAAGCATTCAATCTCAACAAACACTGATGGCGCACGGGATGTATTTGCAATAGATGTAGACAGTGATGGTGATATAGATGTTCTCGCAGCTGCTCGCAATGCTAATCAAATTTATTGGTTTGAAAACAATGGATCTCAGAGTTTCACCAGATTAACAATTACCACTACTCCTCCTCAAACCCCCAACGCAGTGTATGCTATTGATCTTGACCAGGATGGTGATATTGATATTTTATCCGCCTCTGAAGATGATGATAAAATTATGTGGTATGAAAACATTGGAAACCAAAGTTTTGAAACTTATACCATCACTACTTCTGCAATTGATGCATACGATGTTTATGCTGCTGACATGGACAATGATGGTGACCTGGATATCCTTTCAGCAAATTATTCTGGAAGAAATGCTGTATGGTATGAAAATAATGGATCACAGAGCTTTACTTATCGAAATATAGCAAACTCACAAGAAGTTGCTAATGATGCATGGTCGATCTATGCTAAAGATTTAGATAATGATGGTGACCTTGATGTTATAACAGCCTTTGCCAACAATAACAAAGTTGTCTGGTATGAGAATAATCTTGCTGCACCTGGCACGCCGACGTTTAAAATATCAGGGGCTAATATTGAATCAACCTTAAATAATGCAAGCGTAGTTTATGCAGCAGACATTGATGCTGATGGTGATATTGATGTTTTATCTGGTCAAGATCATACTGCAGGCGCCAATGACAAAATAAAATGGATAGAAAACAACGGTGCAGCTGATCCTGTTTGGACTAATTTTCACACTATCACTTCAAATGCTAATGGAATAAGGTCTATATACACTATAGATTTAGATAGAGATGGAGATCTAGATGTTCTTTCAGCTTCTTTAGATGATAATACTGTTGCTTGGTTTGAAAGTGATGGTGCAAGTAGCCCCAGTTTTACAAAACGCACTATTAGTTCAAGTGTAGATAATGCAGAATCTGCTTATGCTATTGACATAGATCATGATGGTGATATAGATGTGGTAACAGCTGGAAGATCATCTGGGGTTGATTTATATAAGAATAATGGTTCACAAAGTTTTACTGCACAAAGTATAGATACTGATTACAAAAATTCTGTGTATGCGCTGGATCTTGACGGTGACGGCGACAATGATATTATAGCTTCAAGCCGAAGTGATGATAAAGTCGTTTGGTACGAAAATAATTACCCCACCAACTCTTTTACTGGCAGAGTCATTACTTCCAGCGCTTCTGGTGTCCAAGACATATTTCCAATAGATTTAGATCGTGATGGAGATATTGATATTGTCTCAGCTTATAATTTTTTAGAATGGTATGAAAATGACGGTGCTTCAGACCCATCATTTACTACTAGGACTCTTGCTACTGCTGCCTCTGGTGATGCTACTGGTACAGTATCAGTGTTTGCTATTGATATGGATAATGATGGCGATGTGGATTTGCTGACGGCTTCTCCAGTTATAGACAGTATAATATGGTACCAGAATAATGGCTCCCAAAGTTTTACTCGTCATGTAATTTATTCTAGTTCTGATGGCGCACAATCAGCCTATGCTATAGATGTAGATAGTGATGGGGATATAGATGTTTTAACTGCATCAGCAAACGATAATAATATTGAATGGTATGAATCTTCTTTCTCTAATGATAACACTGCTCCAACCATTTCTTCCGTATCTATAAATCTAATTAATACTTATGTAGATGTAACATTTAGTGAAGCGGTATATAATACAAATGGAGGTAGTGGAGCCTTAGAAGCACCTGACTTTGCTTTAAGTATCAGTGGTGGTGATGCTACAGTAGCTGAATATCCAAATAGTATATCTGCTAATGGTAATGTTTATACTTTAGGACTCAATTTGTCTGGCACGCCCAATGGCAGCGAGACTCTAACAGTCAGTCCTCAAACAAATGCTATTTATGATGCAGCAGGGAATGCAGCAAGTACTTCACAAAGCAATAATACTGTATCATTATATGATTCGCGAGCTCCAAGGATATCATCCGTAACGCTAGCTGCAGATAATAGCACATTAACTGTGACCATGACGGATGCTGTGTATACAGATCTAGCTTATATAACTAGCACTTTTGCTGGTTCAGCTGGCTCAGCAGGGTCGAGCAATGGTACAGGGACTAATGCTAAATTTCATTTGCCTTATGATGTTGCGTATGGGAATGACGGTATCTATGTAGTGGATGGGAATAACCATATGATTAGAAGGATCTATTTCTCACCTGAAGGTTTGGTAACCTTAATAGCAGGGAATGGTTCAACAGGGGAACAAAACGGTACTGGTAATCAAGCCAGGTTCAATAATCCCCAGAGTTTGGTTTATTCAAATAATAATATATATGTTTCTGATCTTATGAATAATAGAATCAGAAAGGTCACTCCGCAGGGCGTTGTCACTACATTTGCTGGAGGCACGAAGGGCGATGGCGACGGAACTGGAACTAATGCTCGATTTTCTGGACCTATTGGTATAGCGAATGATAGCAATGGAAATTTATATGTTGCGGATACTGGTAATCATACAATCAGAAAAATTACCACTGGGGGTGTGGTGACTACATTCGCTGGAATAACTGGTTCGCACGGTTTTACTAATGGAGCAGCCGATCAAGCACAATTTTATCACCCTATTGGCATTGCTGTGGATTCTAATGATAATGTTTATGTTGTGGATACCAATAATGCTGCGATAAGAAAAATTACGCCCGAAGGTGTTGTGACAACCTTAGCAAGTAATGGCGTTAATGGAGTTCAGTTTGGTTCTCCAAGGTATATTGATGTTGATAGCCAAGGTAATTTATATATTAGTGATACGTCTTGGCATACCATTCGAAAAATAACACCTGATGGCGTTTTAACTACAATCGCTGGAACTTCAGAATCATTCGGTACAACTGATGGAGTAGGTACTTCAGCAAAATTTCAAAACCCACATGGAATAGCTATTGATAGAAATGATAACATTTATATTGCGGATACCAATAATAATACAATAAGAAAGATGATTTATGGGGGGAATGGTGAACTAGTAGCCAGTGATTTTGCTTTTTCAATTAGTGGTGGTACTGCAACATTATCAAGTGCTACTCCCAGTAGTATCTCTGCCAGTGGTAATGTATACACCTTAGGTATCAGTTTATCGGGCACACCGAATGGCAGTGAGACTATAACCGTTAATCCTGTGGATAACGGAATCTATGATGCATCAGGTGATGAAGCTTCTACGACACAGAATAATAATTCCGTTAAATTAAACGAAAAAATTGTACCCACGATTTCGTCTGTATCTTTAGCTGCAGATAATAGCTCATTGGCGGTGACATTTAGTGAATCAGTCTATAATACTAATGGTGGAAGTGGGGCCTTAGAAGTATCGGATTTTGTACTTTCTGTTACTGGAGGAGTAGCCACATTTTCTGGAGGCGCAACATCAAACTACACACCGACAACGATTTCCAATAGTGGCAACATCTATACATTGGGTATATCCCTTTCAGGAATACCAAACGGGAACGAGACAGTCAATGTAAACCCTGCCGCTGCCGACGCAATTTTTGATGCTAATGGTAATGCAGCATCAACAACTCAAAGTAATAATTCCATCAAATTAAATGACAAAGACTTACCCATTATTTCATCTGTATTCTTAGCACCAGATAACAGCACGTTGGCGGTGACATTTAGTGAGGCAGTATATAACGCCAGTGGGGGTAGCGGAGCCCTTGAAACAAGTGACTTTGCCTTCTCAATTAGCGGAGGAGCTGCCAGTTTAAGTAGTACAACTCCCAGCAGTATATCTGTGAGCGGTAATGTTTATACTTTAGGTATCAGCATATCTGGTACGCCTAATGGTAATGAAACCTTAACTGTTAATCCTGTGGATGATTCTATCTATGATGCAACTGGGAATGAGGCCAGCACTTCACAGAGCAATAACACAGTCACATTAAAAGTAATAGGTCAATATACAGCGACAGATCTATCAGTAATTGGTGATGCAATTAGTGTTGGAAAATTAGATATTACTGATACGGGGACAATTCAAGATCTTAATGTGGAAATGACCATTGATATGCAAGATCAATCGGCCTTTCAATATATAAATATAAGTCTATTATCTCCAGCAGGGACGCCTGTAAAGCTAATTAAATACAACACACTAAGTAATGACACCTATGAGACTATATTGGATGATGAAGCTTCAACACATATTAAAGATGGTTCAGCACCATATGCAGATAAGTTTATACCTGAGAATCCTCTTTCATATTTCGATGGAGAGTCTATAAAAGGTAAATGGGAATTGGTTGTTTCAAACAAGCAGGGAATTACAGGAACAATTAGTTGGGTGTTAAATTTTTCATCTGACTTGTCAACGCCATTACCTGTTCCGAATTATGGAACAGAATATGCTGGTGACCAACTAAGTGTTGTTGGTGATGCAATTAGTGTAAGCAAAATGACTATATCAGATGATATTACAATAACCGATCTTAATCTAAAATTCTCATTTGATATGAATAATGGTTCTGCATATGAATACATAAAGGTCACATTAAAATCAGATCAAATAACATATTATCCTTTTACTGAGAATCAATTTATAGGTGATATGTATCGTACCATATTAGATGATGAAGCCATTAAAACAAAAGCAACTAGTAATGACTGGACTGCCCCTTTTATTGGAGCCCACCAATCTCCAAATAATCCACTAAATAGTTTTGATGGATTAAAAGCAAATACAGAATGGCAACTACTTGTTACTAATAATCAAGGAAATACTGGGACTGTAAATTGGAGTCTATTAGTTAATTCCAACCTTACAAGTCCTACGGTTGCACTAACTTCAACTGAATCAACTAATACAGGTAATAGCCCCATACCGATCACCGCTACATTTAGTGAATATGTAAGCGGTTTTGATTCTTCAGATGTAGAGATAACAAATGGCAGCGTTTCAAGTTTTAGTGGATCAGGAAAAACATATACTTTTTCAGTAAAGCCAGTTGCTAGTGGGACAGTAACTATTATGGTGCCTGAGAATGTAGCAGTTAATAAGGCACTATATGGAAATATGCGTGTTGCTAATGATAGTTTAACTTTTCAGTACACCAAACCAATTGAGACCTTTTATGTAACAAAAACTGGCAACGATTCAAATGATGGTAGTTTAAGCAAGCCATTATTAACAATAAGCAAGGCTGTAACTCTAGCAGCCAGCAAAGATTCTATTATTGTGTATCCAGGATTGTATGAAGAGGCAGTGGATTATAATAAAAAGAATATTTTAATTGCGTCTCGCTATCTTTCTACCAATGATACTACCTATAGGGATAGCACGGTGATCCAAGGTAAGGTGACTATGGAAAGCTTAGATAGCACTGCAGCATTGATTGGATTTATGATTTATAAGGACCAGGTCCATGTGAAAGGTGGTAATCCCATATTAAAACGTTTGCACATTAGAGAAAACTCTACTGGCAGTGGTTTATTAATAGATAATAATGCGAAGCTCGTAATTAATGATTTAGTGATAAAGAGAAATATCAAAGAAAATGAAGGAGGAGGAGGCATTTATATCACAAAGAGTAATGTGATATTAAATAATGCTATTATAGATAGTAATAGTAGTACTTCCACTAATGATGGATATGGAGGAGGTTTTTATAGCTCTCGATCACATATCACTATAAATAATTCGCAGTTTAATGATAATTATGCTGGCCGAGCTGGTGGGGGTATTGCTACCATTGATGATTCTAGTTTTACCATGAACAATGTAACTGTTAAAAGAGATAGTACTGGGGATTCTGGTGGCGGCTTAATTCTTGCCAGGACATTAACTCGCGTAGTCTTAAATAATGTGTTGGTAGATAGCAATATTAGTATGGGTGGCGTTCAAGGTAGTGGTGGTATAGGAGGAGGTGGTATTGGCACGGAGAATGTAAGTCTTTACATTACCAATTCAATTATCAGTAATAACCTGTCACTGAGTCCTTATGGTGGGGGATATGGTGGAGGATTACATTACGAAACTTCGTTAGGTGAACAACACCAAGACTCATTGATTGTTGAAAATACTTCATTTATTAACAATCGGTCTTACAAGAATGGTGGAGGTGCGAATGTGTTAATTGAAAATTATGGTTATGCTACCTTTTCCAATGTGTTGTTTGCAAAAAATAAAGCTGGATACTCAACATTTGATCAAACTTCAGGACTTCATTTCAATGGTTCAAATATGACTTCGATCCGCGTAATTAATAATACGTTTGTTGGTAATGAGGGAAATAGACCTCTCTGGACAAATACTGAGGGTATTATTATTAATACAATTGTTTGGCATAATAGCCCTTCAGTTAGTTCTATTATAGGCGGTGAAGTTGCCTTCAGTAATATAGAAGGTTATCAATTGAATTCGGATCCTGGATTTGTTGATTTAGCCAATGGTGATTATCGTTTGAGTGATTCTAGTCCCAGTTTAGGTACAGGAACTTCAGAATATGAATTTCAAATATACTCCCACCAACCAAAAATATATTTGGAAGTACCAACCACTGATATTAATGGAAGTCCAAGACCAAATCCAGCAGGTTCAAATCCCGATATGGGAGCCTATGAAAGTTCAAAAAGCACTAGGGTTACAGATACATATTATGTCATGAAATCAGGTAACGATCAAAACAATGGTTCACTCACATCACCATTTTTGACCATCCAAAGAGGTATTGATGCTGGATATCATGGGGATACGGTGATTGTTTATCCAGGTAAATATGTAGAAGATATTGATTATAAGGAAAAGAACATTGCACTTGCCTCACGCTATTTAACCACTAATGATAGTACATATCGTGATAATACTGTGATCCAAGGTAAGGTGACCATGGAGAGTTTGGATAGTAGGGCTGCATTGATCGGATTTATGATCTATAAAAATCGTATAAAAATTTACTATGGTTCACCAGTGCTAAAACGAATCCATATAAGAGAGTATAATGGTCGAGGTGCTTTATATTTTAATACTACTGATCTTGTAACTGTAGATCACATTGAGGTAAAAAATAACCACTTACAGGTAAGTGAATCTCAAGGTGGTGCTGTAACTATACTGTCTAGTAAGGTAATATTGAATAATGCCGTTATAGATAGTAACATCAATACTTATAACATTGGGAGTCAAAACGGTGGTGGCATTTATAGTGATGATTCATTTGTAACAATAAATAATTCTCAGATTAATGATAATGCCGCACAAAATGGTGCGGGTATATATTCTTATGAAGATTCGAGTTTTGTAATGAATAACGTGACTATTGATGGTAATAGTTCGAATTTTATGGGTGGTGGGGTCTTTGTCAATTATTCAAATGTGAAATTAAATAATACTATTATTGTTAGCAATGAGAGTACAGCATATGCGGGAGGTTTTTATAGTAGTCATTCACATATAATAATTGATAATTCTCAAATATCTAATAATAAATCAGAAAGAGGCGGTGGAATATATTCAGATTATGATTCAAGCTATGTTTTAAATAATGTTAGTATAATAAGTAATGAAGCTAACCTTTGGGGTGGCGGTCTTGCATTAAGCCAATTCAGCGGTCCTAGCGAGTCTAATGCTGAATTTACTAATATCACCTTTGCTAAAAACAAAGCACCTCAAAAAACTGCTCTTTATTCATATGAATCAAATTTTATCGCTACCAATTTAACAATTGCCTCAAATGAAGGTATTGAAACGATTTTTCTAGCTAAAGATTCTGGTACATCTAAATCATATGATATGTTTTTTATTAATACTATTCTTTGGTTTAATGACAATAGTGGTATCCAATTCGATATTCAGGATGTAAACTCTGAAATAATTTATAGCAATATTCAAGGTGGATATAACGGAACAGGAAACATTAATTCTGATCCTAAATTTGTTGATTTAACTGGTGGAGACTATTTTCTTCAACCTACATCACCATCCATTGATACAGGTCATCCAGATCTTGATGGTGATGGTGAAACCTGGGAAACAGATACCGATGATCAAGATCCTGATGGAACCCGAATGGATATGGGCTCAGCCTGGTTCAGCCAAATAGAAAGTGAACCTCCAACAATCCAAATCACTAATATTAATGATGACACCAAATTTGGCAGTGGTAATTCCCAAACAATTGAGTGGACTGCTACAGATAACTTTAGGATTAATTGGACAAAACTATTTTTAAAAGCACCCGACTCAACAAGCTTTACACTCCTTGATAGTTTATATGGTAATCCTGGCACTTATGATTATCAGGTCCCATTAATAGTCTCAAAAGATTATTATATGAAAATATCTGTAAGCGACCCTTCAGGGAATACGGCTGCAGATACACAAAGGTTTGAGGTGATTGATGCGACCTTGCCTGTAATCACATTGTTTAAACCCAATCCAGGCTTGCAGATCTTGGAATATGAGACTTTGGATATTGAATGGGCCATAACGGAGAATCATCTGCTCGATTCCACATGGATATACTATAGCGTTGACAATCTTGTAAATCTAATAGCAGTTGATTCATTGAAGTCCGATTCATTGAAATACAAATATAAAATCCCAGCAGGTGTAACGAAACAGGCAAAAATTAAAATCGTATCTACCGATTCAACGGGTAATAAAGGAAATATCGAGTCGGGTGCTTTTGAAGTAGTGGATAATACCAAACCAACCATAGCCTGGAACGAGCTTAGTAATAAGATACTAAAAATTGCTAATAGTGTGAATCTAGAATGGACCAGCACAGATAATGTAGGTGTAGAGGGGGTTGACATTGCTTATTCAAAGGACCAATCAACCTGGGTAGAAGTTGCCAAGCAAATCACCAATCAAAATAATTATAATTGGCAAATAGTAAACGACCCTTCAACTACAGTTCAATTTAGAGTAATTGGTTTTGATGCTGTTGGGCTTTCAGACACTTCCACCATGAGTGGTTATACAATAAAAGAATCATATCCTCAGATTACATCTACCGATGCTTCTAATGTAATTGATTGGAAGACAAAAGAAATTAAAATGGTTTTTGATCAGTCTTTAGATGCAAACAGTATTAGCACGAGCAATTTTTCTATTACTTCCAAACAAAATGATACCCAATTGCCATCATTCACTTATGATGACAATACAAAGTCAATTACATTAAAATTTGATAATGGTTTTATTTCAAAAGACAGTCTTGGTATAACTGTATCAGGTGGTATAAAAAGCATATATGGTTATTTGTTTGATGGAGATGGCGATGAAACTCCAGGTGGCAACTATGCGTTCTCTTTTGAATCCTCTTTATTAGGTGACTATAACTATGATACAAAAATTGATGGCATTGATCTCGCTGTTTTACTGAATGCTTTAGAATCAAATGATACAGAAGACGAATTAGGTCCTGTGGAAGGTAGCCCGCCGTATTTCCGTACGTTAACTGATGGCAAGTTAGATATTGAAGATGTTATGGCATTTGTTATGGTGTGGAACTGGCGTAAACAAAATCCAAATGGCAGTCCAAATGAATGGATTACATCTGGGCAGGAAGCAGATGTCAGTTTTTCTCATGATAATATTAGTTTTAAAACAATGGATCAAGCTTTCCTATATGAACTTGAGATCAAATTCATTAGTGGGCAGTTTGAAGTCGTATCAAATCAACTTCCTAATGCGTTACTGAAATACTATGATAAAGTATCAAACACGGTGTATCTAACATCAGAAGTCGAACAAGACGAAATTAAAATACCTTTCAATTTTTCCGATCGTTACGGCACAGTTCAATTTAGCTATAGGTTATTAGATGAGACGGGAAACTCCATTTCTCAAGGGAGTGTATTGGAAACCATTGAAAATATACCCAATGCTTTTGCTTTACATGAGAATTACCCTAATCCATTTAATCCAACGACTACAATTCGCTTTGATATTCCCGAAGTCACTAATGTGATTCTTACTGTATTCAATTTATTAGGGCAAAAAGTGAAGACCTTTGATTACCAGGATATTTCTCCTGGCTACCATTCCCTTATTTGGGATGCGACCAATGATTTGGGTGAACCAGTAGGTGCGGGTGTTTACTTATATCAATTACAGGCTAAAGACTTTGTTAAGACTCGCAAGATGGTTTTGCTTAAATAAAACGTTTCTGGCTTAAATAAAGGAAAATAAATGAAGAAAATATTATACAATAAGACCTTATTTATTATTGCAACCGTAATAGTATTAGCTTCTTTAATTCTTAGCACTTTAGAATATATTGACTTGGGTCTTTTAATAATTCCAATGGTATTACCTTATCTTATTTGGTTATTCATACTTATGAGATTAGGAAAAAAACAAAATAAATGAAACGCCTCTGGCTCATATAAAGGAGAATAAAATGAAATATATTGATTATGGTATCCTTATTATGGGGATTGCATCTTTAATTATCGCATGGATTGATAATACAAGTGCCCAACATCTTTTTGGTGGATTTGGAGTAATGATGATTACTTACAGTGGACTGAATATTCAGGAAAGATATAAAGACTAAATGAAACGCCTCTGGCTCAAATAACGGAGAATAATGGCAGTCAAGAATTGTTTGAAATGTAATCGTAGGATAAAAATAGATCCTCCCGTACTTAAAGCACATGGACATTCCTTTAAATGTCCCCATTGTAAAACTCAACAATGGATTATTGTAGATTGGACTTCTAAAAAACTCTCATTGGAAAACCCTATTAAGAGTGAGTCGAGTGGAAGCAGCGAAGTATATGGCAAGAAGATGGATAAAAAAGTTATTCAAGAAAAGAGCCCAAAAGAAATTATGGTAGTTGCTTTAACTGAAAAGGGAAAAGGGACGATTGAACAATGGTTAAATCTTATTGATCCAAAAAATTTGCATAAAGAAAGGTTTTTGATTCTGATAATTGCTTCGATAGATACTTATACCCAAAAGGCTGCAGGACCAATGATGTTGGAGATTAGTGAAAGAGATATGTTTAACAATATTTTTGACTCAATATATCCTAAATATGGATATAGTAAAAATATGGCTTTAAAATATCTCAAATTAATACTTGATGGTGAATTAAAAAATCCAGACCATAAGTATTGTGATCTAGACTATATTTTTAAGACGGATTTTTTACAATATCTAGATGGCAATCCTGCTGAAGGATTAGTAGGTGCCAGACATTACTATAACAATGGATTAGCTGATGGACCTGGAATAACTTTAGAAGATTATCGGAAGGTCACGAAGGACTTAGCTGGCTTATCTATCAATATTTGAATAGGGCTTGATATGTTTTAATAAATCCTCCTCACGTGGGCTTTTTTATTTATAAATAACGGAACCAATTAATATTTAACAGGTTTACTAATTGAACCACGGAGGGAGTGTTAAGGCACTCCCTTTTTTTTTGCCATTAACTTTTGTTTGAAGGGCACGCCATGCTACAACACAGAACAATAGCTTCTTTATTAACTCTAATAATAATTGGTTGCAACGCTGACCGTAGTATTAATTACGATGAACTGATATCTATCAAATATGTCAAGGGAGAGGAATTACCATACACTGGCTCATCTATTGAAAAATATGAGAATGGAAAAACTCAATTTGAAGCCCATTACGAAAATGGCCTATTAAATGGACCCTACATTAATTATTATGAAAACGGGGATACTCAGTCAGAA
>Ga0315338_1002859_pt1 | contig 16098 bp, 16 predicted proteins | sample ASW8metaG_FD_204518 | JGI IMG/M metagenome (GOLD analysis project Ga0315338, IMG submission 204518) | Ammonia-oxidizing marine archaeal communities from Monterey Bay, California, United States - ASW #8 | ecosystem: Environmental > Aquatic > Marine > Coastal | place: USA: California | collected... | reverse complement strand
GTGGCCGGTGACCACCACCACGGGCCGTGCGGCCGAGGTGAGCACTGTATCGACAACGCGCGTAAGCATCGGCGCCCCGTCGATCGCCGCGAGCAGTTTGTTGCGACCCCCCATTCGCCTCGATTGACCGGCGGCAAGCACAACTGCGCCAATTCGACGCTGGGGGCGACGGGCGCCAGCCCGATGGTCGCGCGGGTGCGGCCGACCTGGAATCTCCTTCAGGAGTCCGCCCGCGCCCAAACGCATGATGTCCTCGCGCCGTATCGCGACATCGGCCAACAACCGCTGGATTAAGATGTCGCAGCCGTGAATGCGTGCGGATCGCGCCGAGCCGGGCAGCCCCAAGATCGGCACGTCGCCGATATGCGCCAGCATCGTGAGATTGCCAGGGTCGACCGGCATGCCGAAGTGGTCGATGTGGCCGCCGGCCGTCGCGATAGCTTGCGGTACGACATCGCGGCGGTCGACGATGGCCGAGGCGCCAAAGATCAGAACAGGTCGGGCCCCGCGTTTGACCAGCTCCCGCACGGCGGCCAAGATGTCGCTCTCATTGTGCCCGCAACGAATCTCGTGCGCGAGTCGGCTGCCGAGCGATTCGACACGTGCTCGCATCGTTTCGACGGTCTTGTCGAGAATGCGCTCCTTGGTGCCGGGCAGCCGAGTCGATATCAGTCCCACCGGTTTGTTCAGCAGCGGTGCGACCCTCACAAGGGGCTCGTCCTGTGTGACTAGATTCTCGCACGTCTTGACCACGTGGGCGGGCGCCGAGAGAGGATTGACCTTGACCGTCGCCACCATCTGGTTGGCCTCGACGATCGAGAAGGGGGCGACGGTCGCCAATGTAAGGCTCTCGTCCACGAGGTTTACGCCGTCGATCCGCGAGCGATCGACAATCGCGAGCCCGCGGGCCTTGGCATAGATGCTGCGGCGCCCGGTGAAGGCTTGGCCCAAATATGTGTGCGGGCCGCCCGCAGCGGCGGCGACTCTGCTCGCGGCTTCGTCCTCTGGCACGTCTTCGGGTTCGAGGCGGGCCGCCACCACCGATGAGATTCCCGCTGCCACCAACGTCGCGATGTCCTCGGCCATCAGGCGATGGCCCTTCTTTAGGGTCCCTGGTTCGAGGCGCAGGCTGTGGGCGAGGATGGCTCCCTCGGCCTCCTCGACGCGGAGTTGGGCAAAAATCATTCCAGCACCGGCTCCGCACGCAGCCGTTCGGTGGCCTCGGCCATGATCGCGATGGCGACCTCGGCCGGCGACTTGGCGCCGATCGCAAGCCCCACGGGCCCGTGGATCCGGCCCAGGTCTAGCTCGGCGACGTCTTGGAGCCGCAACCGCTCTATACGTGCGGCGTGGGTCCTCTTGCTGCCGAGCGCGCCGATATAGAACGCCGAGGATCGCAGCACCACTTCAAGGGCCGGGTCGTCCAACTTGGGATCGTGGGTGAGCGTGACAACGGCAGTTCGATGGTCGGGCTTGAGGCGCTCAAGCGCTTCGTCTGGCCAGTCATGAGCCATTTCCAGGCCGGGGAACCGTTCGTCGGTCGCGAACGAGCGCCGAGGATCGACGATCGTGACGTCATAGTCCGCCAGAGTAGCCATCCTGGCCAGCGGCTGCGCGATGTGAACCGCGCCCACGATTATCATGCGCAGCGGCGGGTTATAGGCGTGGAGGAACAAGGTCGTTCCGTCGATCACGACGGTGGCCGACCGATCGGAGCGCAGAGCGGCGGCCGCCTTCGTCGCTAGATTGGAAGCGACGCTGGAGACCGCCGGCTCGGTGGGATAGAGAAGCTGCTCCTCGCCCGATGCGAGGTTGGTCGCCAAGACGACGGGCCGTTTGGCCGCGCGGTCAGCTTGAATTTGTTGGAGCGTCGCTCGCTTCATCGTTTGGCGCGCTCAGGTGACGTGCTCGACGAACACCTGCACTTTGCCGCCACACGCCAATCCAACTTCCCACGCCTGCAGGTTGGAGATGCCGAAGTCGAGCAAGCGCGGAGTGCGCTGGGCGATCACCTCGATGGCTTCCTTGACCACCGCGCCCTCGATGCATCCGCCCGATACCGAACCGACGAACTCGCCGGCCTCGTTGATGACCAGCTGACTGCCCACGGGGCGCGGCGATGACCCCCAGGTGCTGACGACCGTCGCGATGGCCACGCCTTGGCCGGCGTCCCGCCACCCGTTCGCCGTCGCGAGGACATCTTCCGAATGCTTGTTCATGCTACACATTTCCCTGGCATCTTCCATGCCTTCTCGCGCTTTTGGCTGGCGCCGCCGAGAGCTTGTGCGAGGTCGCGGAGACTATTGATATTGTGCACCGGTCGGAATTCGTCAACATGCCGCAAGATCGTCGCGACGCCTAACGATTTAGGCTCGAATTGTTCATAGCTGAGCAAGGGATTGAGCCAGATCAAACGCCGGCAGGATCGGTGCAAGCGATCGATTTCGACCTCCAAACCCTCGGCGGCATCGCGGTCAAGGCCGTCCGAGATCAGCAGCACCATTGCCCCTTGCCCGAGCACGCGGCGCGACCAGTGGGTGTTGAAATGCTTGAGGCAGGCGCCGATGCGGGTCCCGCCCGACCAGTCCACGACCCCTTCGCCCACCTTCTTCAGCGCGACGTCGACATCGCGGTAGCGCAGGAATCGCGTGATGTTGGTGAGTCTGGTGCCAAACAGGAAAGTATGAACGCGGTCGCGGTCGCTGGTGATCGCATGCACGAAGTGAAGCAGCATGCGCGAGTATTGGCTCATTGAGCCGGAAATATCGCAGATGATGACCAAGGGTGGTGGCCGACGGTTCTGCGCCCGCCGCCGCAACGGGATCGTGCCGCCGCCGGTGCGCAGCACCGAGCGCAGCGTCGAGCGCATGTCGATGCGGGGGCCGCGAGGGTCGGGGGCGAAACGGCGCGTGAGAACTCGCTCGATCGGCAACCGTATTCGCGCGATCAGGGCCTTGGCCTCCGCGATCTCCGCAGCCGACATCGACTCAAAGTCCTTGGCTCCGAGTGACTCGTTCGCCGAATAGGTCAGTGTCGCGTCGACCTCGACCTCCTGGCGGCTGGCCTGGGCGTCATCGCTCATTCCCGGGAACAGTGCGTCGGCGACGCGCCGGCTGACATCATTGGTCTCATCCTCGCCGCCGAATCTTGTTCGCGGCAACAGCGTCGCGAGCATGCGCTCCAGCAAGCGCGGATTGCGCCAGAAAATATGAAAGGTCTGGTCGAAGAGCTCGCGCTGGTCGCGGCGGTTGACGAAGACGGCGTGCAGCGCCCAATAAAAATCATCCCGCCGCCGAACGCCGGTGGCTTCAACGGCGCGCAGGGCTTCAATGACCCGGCCCGGTCCAACCGGCATTCCGGCGGCGCGAAGCGTGCGGCCGAAATGCAGAATGTTCTCGGCGAGCTTGCCGGCCCCGTCTTCCTCGGTCGCCGGGACCGCTGTCATGCCCCGACGGCGGCCAGTTCGCTGTTCACCTTGTCAAGAATGGTCGCAGCTTCGGAGCCGCCTATTTTGGCGATGTCATCCTGATATTTGAGGAGCATGCCGAGGGTATCGTTCACTGTTTGGGGGTCGAGCGAAAGTTTGTCCAGCTGCATGAGTGCGCTCGACCAGTCGATGGTCTCGGCGATGCCCGGATGTTTGAAGAGGTCCATCTTGCGGAGTTCTTGGACGAAGGCGACGACCTGCCGGCTCAACTGCTCGTCGATACCGGGAAGCCGGGCGGTGAGTATTGCGTGTTCTCGCTCCGCGTTCGGATAGTCCACCCAGTAGTAGAAACAACGCCGTTTCAACGCGTCATGAATCTCGCGCGTGCGATTCGAGGTGACGATGGTGATCGGTGGCTCCTCGGCGCCGAAGGTGCCGATCTCGGGGACCGTGATCTGATAGTCCGACAGGACCTCCAGCAAGAAGGCCTCGAACGGCTCGTCGGTCCGATCGAGCTCGTCGATCAGCAGAACCGGCGAGCCCACGTCGTCGCATTCGAGCGCCTTTAATAGCGGTCGTTTGAGGAGAAATCTCTCTGAGAACACGTCCTTCGAGATGACGTCGCGGTCGGTGACGCCGTGCGCTTCCGCCATCCTGATCTCGATCATCTGCGCCGCGTAGTTCCATTCATAGACTGCGCTCGCGACATCGAGCCCTTCGTAGCATTGCAGGCGCACCAACCGCCGCCCCAGCATCTTCGCGAGCACGATCGCGATCTCGGTTTTGCCAACACCCGCTTCACCCTCGAGAAAGAGAGGACGGCCCAAACTCAGGCACAGGTACAGCGTGGTTGCGAGGCTGCGATCAGCGACGTAGTGGCCCGCCGTCAGGAGTTCGAGTGTCTCGTCTATGGAGGCGGGGAGGGGGTGCAACATTGAGGTCAGGATGGTGACGGGTCGACACGAAAACAAGGGGAGAAATCTCTCCCCTTGATCGCGGCGAATGCGTGCGAACTAGTTGCCTGTTCCCACGTGGAAACGTCGTTTGATGTTCATCCGGCCGCGGCTACCGCCCGTTTGGCCATCACCGTGACAAGGTGGGCGCGATATTCTGCGCTCGCGTGGATGTCTGAATTGAGGCCATCGGATGCTACCGTGATGTCGGCCACAGCTTCGGGCGCAAAATTGGCCGTCAGGGCGGCCTCCATGTCGACAACGCGGAATACCGACGGCGCGGCCCCGGTCACGGCGATTCGAATGCCGTCGGCGGTGTCAGCGACCATCACGCCGACGATAGCATAGCGCGACGCCGGGTTGGGGAACTTGGCGTACCCTGCCTTCTTAGGCACCGGAAAGCTGATCGATGTCACGATCTCGCCATCGTCGAGCGCCGTCGCGAACTGGCCGGTGAAGAAGTCATTGGCCGCGATCGAGCGCGAGTTGGTGTGGACCGTGGCGTTCAGCGCGACGACCGCCGCCGGATAATCGGCGGCCGGATCGTTATTGGCAATCGAGCCGCCGGCCGTGCCGCGGTGCCGCACGTGCGGATCGCCGATGCCGCTGGCGAGCGCGGCCAGACCGGGGATCGCCTTCTGTACGTCCTTCGATCCCGCGACCTCGGCATGGCTGGTCATGGCCCCGATGGTAACGGTCCCGCCGGCAACCTTGATGCCGCTCAGATCGCCGAGGGCCCCGAGGTCCACGACATCCGTGGGACGGGCCAGACGCTGCTTCAGGGTCGGGATCAAGGTCATCCCGCCCGCCAGCAGCGTGGCTTCGGCGTTGCCCGCGAGTAGCTTGACCGCCTCGTCGAGGCTAGCCGGCCGGTGATAGGCAAAATCATACATGTTCAGTCCTCCCCGAGCGGCCAGCTAGGCCTTGGCGTCTTGCATTGCCCGCCACACCCTTTGTGGCGTCGCGGGCATCTCGACATGGGTCACCCCGAGCGGCGACAATGCGTCCACCACGGCGTTGATGACAGCCGGGGGCGCAGCTATGGCACCGGCCTCGCCGCAGCCCTTGACCCCGAGCGGATTGTGCGGGCAGGGCGTCACCGTCCCTCCGACCTCGAAACTCGGCACGTCGCTCGCGCGCGGCATGCAATAGTCCATGAACGATCCGGCCAGCAACTGACCCGATTCGTCATAGACCGCCTGCTCAAGCAATGCCTGACCGACGCCGTGGGCGACACCACCGTGGATCTGGCCATGCACGATCATCGGGTTGACGATGTTGCCGAAATCGTCGACGGCCACCCAGCGATCGATGGTCACCTCGCCGGTCTCCTCATCGACCTCCAGCTCACACAGGTGGGTTCCGAACGGGTAGGTGAAATTCGCCGGATCGTAGAACGCATTTTCGTCCAAGCCGGGCTCGACCTCCTCGAGCGGGTAGTTGTGCGGCACATACGCGGCGAAGGCGATTTCGGCGATGCTCTTCGCGCGGTCCGTTCCCTTGACTGTGAAGTTGCCGTCGGCGAATTCGATGTCAGATTCCGCGGCCTCGAGCAAATGCGCAGCGATCTTGCGACCCTTGGCGATGATCTTGTCCGCCGCCATGACGATCGCCGTGCCGCCGACCGAGAGCGAGCGCGAGCCGTAGGTGCCATAGCCGAACGGGATGCGCCCCGAATCGCCGTGGACCACCTCGACGTTCTCGGTCGGCACGCCGAGCCGCTCGGAGATGATTTGGGCGAACGTCGTCTCGTGGCCTTGGCCGTGGCTGTGGGAACCGGTGAACACCGTCACGTTGCCGGTCGCATTGAAGCGGATCTCCGCCGCCTCGAACAATCCGATGCCAGCGCCGAGTGAACCCACGACCTGCGATGGCGCGATACCGCACGCCTCGATGTAGCTTGAGATGCCCAAGCCGCGGTACTTGCCCTGCTTGCGCGAGGCCGCCCGCCGCTTATCGATGCCCGCGTAGTCGATGGTCTTGAGTGCATTTTCGAACGCCGGCGCGTAGTCGCCACTGTCATATTGCAGCGCGACCTGGGTTTGATAGGGGAATGCGTCGGCCGGGATGAAGTTTCGTCGTCGGATCTCCACCGGGTCGATCCCGAGAACCCGCGCCGACTCATCGACGATGCGCTCGACCAGGTAGGTCGCCTCCGGCCGTCCGGCGCCGCGCACCGCGTCCACCGGCGTGGTGTTGGTGAACACGGCCGTGACCTCGCAGTAGATCGCCGCCGTCGTATATTGACCCTGCATCAGGGTGCCATAGAGATAGGTGGGAACGGCCGAGGCGAAGGTCGAGAGATACGCTCCCATGTTGGCCGTGGTATCGACGCGTAGGCCCAGGAACATGCCGTCGTCGTCCAGGGCCATCTCGACGTGGGTCAGGTGATCGCGGCCGTGAGCGTCGGTCAGGAAGGCCTCCGAGCGGTCGGCCATCCACTTGATCGGACGGCCGATTTTCTTTGAGGCCCATGTGACGGCGCTCTCCTCCGCGTAGATGTGGATCTTCGAGCCAAAGCCGCCGCCGACGTCGGGCGAAACGACCCGCAGCTTGTGCTCGGGCGCCAGGCCGACGAATGCGGAGAGCACGAGACGCGCCAGGTGCGGGTTTTGGCTGGTGACGTAGAGCGTGAAGCAGTCGCTCCCAGGATCGTACACGCCGATCGCCGCGCGCGGCTCAATGGCGTTGGCGACCACGCGATTGTTGACGAGGTCGAGCTTGGCCACGTGCTTAGCCTTGACGAAGGCTGCCTTGGTGGCGTCCTCGTCGCCCAGGCCCCACACGAAACAGGTGTTGTTGGGCACGCTTTCGTGGACCTGCGGCGTGTCCAGTTTGGCCGCCTGGGTCAAGTTAACGTTGGCCGGCAGCACTTCGTAGTCAACCGCGACCAGCTCCGCCGCGTCGCGGGCCTGATCCAGCGTTTCGGCCACCACCAGCGCCACCTGATCGCCGACATAGCGCGCCTTTTCGGTCGCGATCACCTCGTGTGTCGGTGCGTTCCAAAGCTCGCCGTTGGTCTGCGTGATGGTCCAGCCGCACGGCAAGCCGCCGACGCCGTCGGCCGCCAGGTCGGCGCCGATGAAGACGCCAAGGACCCCCGGCGCCTTGAGCGCCACCGTGGTGTCGATCGACTTGATCTTGGCGTGCGCGTGCGGCGAGCGTACGAAGCGCGCGTGAACTTGCCCGGGCTGGCTGATGTCGTCCGTGAAGTGGCCGTTGCCGGTCAGGAACCGATAGTCTTCCTTGCGCCTTACCGAAGCGCCAATGCCGTCGTCCGCCATGCCTAACTCCTCCCGTCTCGACTGTGGCGCGGGTTAGCCCCGCATTGCCGTGGCGCCCGCCAGGATCGCATGCACGATGTTGTGATAGCCCGTGCAACGGCAGAAGTTGCCCTCCAACTCGTGGCGCACCGTCTTCTCGTCGAGCTTGGGGATGCGGTTCGCCATGTCGATAGCCGCCATCACCATGCCTGGCGTGCAGAAGCCGCATTGCAGTCCATGGTGCTCCTTGAACGCGGCCTGCATCGGGTGCAGTTCCCCGTTGCTGGCGATGCCCTCGATGGTCGTCACATTGGCGCCTTCGGCTTGAAGCGCCAACATAGTGCATGACTTAACCGCCTTGCCGTCGACGTGCACGACGCAAGCGCCGCACTGGCTGGTATCGCAGCCCACATGGGTACCGGTCAGGCGTTGGCCTTCGCGAATCACCTGCACCAACAGCGTGCGTCCCTCGACTTCCGCCGTGACAGGCTTACCGTTGATCGAAAGCGATACCGTGGGCATGGATATTATCCCCGTTTTCTAGACAGAAGCTGCACCAAACGCGGGCGCGATTTACCGTTATCGCTTGCTTCGAGCGGTCGCGCAGTCTCCCGCGCGTCGCGCGGGAGGTCAAGTTTTGAATTGAGTGCGGCGCGCAGCGGCTCACTCGCCGGCCGCGAAAATGAGCAGCAGAATCACAACGATCCCGACGATCCCGACGACCCAGGTTCGGGTGCTGACACCCTTGCCGGGCGGCGGCGTGATTGCTGCCGGGGCGGGCTCTGACGCGCCTGTAACCTGCTCGTGCGCGGACTCGGCGGCCGGCCGGCCCACGGCCTCGGCGAATGACGTGAAGAACTGAGTGGTCATGGACTTGGCCGTCGAGTCGACCAGCCGTTGGCCAATCTGGGCCAACTTTCCACCCACCTGCGCCGAGGCCGTATAGCTGAGCACGGTCTCGTCGCCCTCCTCGGCGAGGCAGACCGTGGCGCTCCCCTTGCCGAATCCGACCGGCCCGCCCTGTCCCTCGCCGGTGATGGTGTATCCGTGCGGCGGATCCAGGTCGGACAGCGTTACCTTGCCTTTGAAGGTCGCCTTAACTGGCCCCACCTTGGCCACAACAGTGGCTGTCATTTGGTTTTCCGACACCTTCTCGACGGTTTGGCAGCCGGGAATGCTCGCCCTGAGTGTTTCGGGATCGTTGAGGGCATCCCACACACTCTGCTTGGAGGCGCGGATGCGATATTCTCCGCTCATGTCCATGTCGGGGCCTCCCTTCCGTGCCTGCTTCGAGGACACTATCGGCGCTCACCGAGCGTGACAAGCGATCCCCCCTCGTGGCCAGTTCATCCGTACAGTTTTTATAGGTGCCTAAAAATGGCGCATGGCGCCGGCCTTACGATCCTACCGGAGGTCGCATTATGGTACGTCCCCCGTATGGCCGCGAGCCGCTAGAGCTTCGATCAGGCGCGGCTCCAATGTCTGCGCTATCTATCCCAGGCGGCGTCGGCGGCGCGGCATGGGGGTCGCAAACTGATGCCCGCGATGTTTCTTGCGACGCACGATGGTTCCGCCCAGCCCAACACCCCTCATTTGTTGGAAGCCGGCTCTCCCAGGGTTCGAGCGCGTCCCTCAGCTGTGGACGCCGAGATGTTCCTGGAAGCAATGTGGAAGCAGTTTGGCGGAGAAGCGGCCGAACGTCTTGCCCAACTGACCGGCAAGCACCCCGCCTACCGGCGCGCCCTTGAAGATGGCCACGACAGCGAGATCGCGTTCGATGCCCAGGGCTAGGACACCGCGGCCTGTCCAGCGCCGGGCACGAGGAGCGCCGCAGCTGGAACTCCCATGACCCACTCGGGCAAACGCGCAACCAAATGGATCCCAGGTCAAACGCGCCGGCCCGCCTAAACGAAAAAGTAGATCAAGTAGACCACCAGTAAGATGCTTACCCACAGCACCGTCGAGCCGGTCGGCCAGGTGCGGGCGAGGATCCCGCGCGGGCCGTGGTGGCGGGTGACGAATCCAAGCAGCGCTGTGAGACGTTGGCGGCCGGCTGCCTGCGCTGTGCGCTCGCCCCAATCGATCAACTTTCCAGCGGCCCGCATGAGGCGAGGCCCGCCGCAGCGGTAGAGCCAATCGAAATCGAGGTTCACCGATCGCAACTCGGGCGGATAGATGCCGCTCCGCATCAACCAAACAAACGCGAGCGCCGAGAAGAATAGAAGCTGCAGTTGGCCGATCACGTGGCTCCAGGTATAGGGCTCGTAGGCAACCGGATATGGCAACAGGTTATAGAGGAGCCACGGATAGGAGCCGTTGAACAGGCACAGCGCTGCCGCCACGGCCATCGCCAGCAACATGTTCCAGGGCGGCTCTTTGGCACTCAGCCGGGCATCGTGCGCGAAGAAGGCGAAGTACGGGATCTTGATCCCCGCGTGGTGGAAGACGCCGGCCGAGGCGAACAGCAAGACCATCCAGACGACGACGTAGCCTTCGTCGAGCGCGGCGGTCATGACCATCGACTTGCTGATGAAGCCGCTGAACAAGGGGAAGGCTGAGATCGACGCGGCGCCGACTATGCAAAGGCTTGCCGTAATCGGCATCTTGCGGTGCAGCCCGCCGAGGTCGGTTCCGTTAATGCGGCCGGTGACGTGGAGAACCGCTCCCATCGACATGAACAGCAAGGCCTTGAATATGACGTCGTTGAAGGCGTGGCTGACCGCCCCATTTATGGCCATCGCGGTGCCCAGGCCGATCCCGACAACCATGAATCCGAGCTGATTGATCATGCTGTAGGCCAGGACACGCCGGAGATCATTCTCGATCACGGCGTAGAAGATCGGAAAGGCGGTCATCACCGTCCCGACATAGATCAGGAACTCGGCCCCGGCGAAGCTCCGTGCGAGCGCATAGACCGCGACCTTGGTGGTGAATGCGCTTAGGAACACCGTCCCGGTTGGGCTAGCCTCCGGATAGGCGTCGGGGATCCAACTGTGCAGGAGCGGGAACCCGCACTTGATCCCGAATGCGATCAGGATGAGCCATCCGGCCGGCGTCTCCAGATTCAGCGGCCCGAACGCGGTGGAGCCGGTCTCGTGGATATGCATGGCAGCGCCGGCCAAAAGTAGGAGCCCCGAGCCGACGTGAATCAGGATATAGCGCAATGCCGTCGCCGCCGCCCGCTCACTGCCGCGGGTCCAGATCAGAACCGCCGAACTCAGCGCCAGCAGCTCCCAATACACGAACAGGCTTATTAGATCTCCGGCGAACACCGCGCCGAGCGCGCTCCCTGCGTAGACAAGGGCGCTGGCGTGCTGGACGGGTTTTTTGAGCTGCAGCGCGAACAGGGCCGCCAACAGCGCCGCAATGTGGAACAGGAGGCCGAACAGGAAGCTCAGTTCGTCGACGCGCAACAACGAGAATGTATAGGAAAATAATGTTATATCATAGTGTGTTGATGTGGTTAAATAAAGTAGATTGAGAAGTCCGATTAGGGGCGTCGCGACCAATATTGCCGGCGTCGGCACGATTTTGGGGAATAGCAACAGCGCCGCCCCCGCGAAAAAAATCACGGCGGGCGGGAATCCCCACGGCAGGCCTATCGGGTAGCCCAGCACATCCGCCAGGAAGGGGGCCAGCAGGACCTCACCCGTCATAGTAGTGCTCTGCGCGCATCACCAGTCGCCTGAGTTGCTTGGCCAGCACCACGAGTAGCCAGCAAGCGATGAAGCCATAGAAAGCGTGAAACCCGAACACATCCTCGATTGGATGTGCGATATGGCGGTGGAACAGGAGATCGGCGATCAGGAGCGCCCCGCACGTAGCGTGGAACACCGCCATCATCCAGCGGATATTGCGGGGTCGGTAAAAGAACCCGGGCGGCTCGTGGTCGCGGGCCGTCATGGCGACACCGCGATCCGCGCGATCATGGTGTACAGCGCGTCGGGGAACACGAACAACGCCAGGCACGCGAGCGCCGTCAGGACGAGCGCGACGAGGCAGGCGACGGGCCCCTCGCGAATCCCCGTGTCCTGTGCGGCGTTCGCACCAGTTGTCGGCAAATAGGCCTGGACCGCCACGGGCAGCAGATACCCGGCACTCAGCAGCGACCCGACCAGCAGGAATGCCAGTAGGCCGAACTCGCCAGCCTCAATGCTCCCGGTCACGAGGTACAATTTGCTCCAAACTCCCGCCATCGGCGGCAGGCCAATTACGCTTAGGCTCCCCACCATGAAGGCAGCCATCGTCACCGGCATGCGCCGCGCGAGGCCTCTCATTTCGCTCACATTGGTCAGGCGCGCGGCGGTGTAGATGCTGCCGGCGCAGAAGAAGAGCGTGATCTTCCCGACCGCATGGGTCGCCATGTGCATGCCGCCGCCGATGATGCCCGCGCGGTTGGCAAGCAGCGCGCCTACCACGATGTAGGAGAGTTGGCTGACCGTGGAATAGGCGAGGCGGCGCTTGAGATCGTCTTGTCGAAGGGCGATTAGCGAGGCGATGACGATGGTCGCGGCCGCGACCCACAGCAACCAGCGGTCCGACCACAGCTCGCTCACCAGTTCCGTGCCGAACACGTAGACGGACACCTTGAGCACGGTGAAGACGCCGGCCGTGACCACTGCGACCGCGTGGAGGAGGGCGCTCACCGGGGCGGGCGCCACCATCGCCGCTGGTAGCCAGCGGTGAAACGGCATTAGCGCGGCCTTGCCGATCCCGAACAAGAACAGCACCAGCAGCACGCCGGCCATGGCGGGCGGCGAATCGCCAAAGATGCCACCGACCGCGAACCACAGCGTGCCGGCCTCGAACCAGGTGATGATGATGGCCAGCAGCAACAGGCCAATCGACGTGCCCAGCAGTAGGCCGAGATAGGTGCGCCCGCCCAGTTGGGCGGCGCGGTTGCCGGCATGGGTCACCAACGGGTAGGTGGCGAGGGTCAGCACCTCGTAGAAGATGAACAAGGTCAACAGATCGGCGGCGAACGCGATTCCGATTGTTGCGCCGAGCGACAACGAGACGCAGGCGTAGTATCGAGTCTGGTGATCCTCGCGGTTCGCCCGCATGTAACCGATCGAGTAGATCGACGTCACCACCCACAAGGCGCTGGCCAGGACCGCGAAAGTCATCCCCAGCGGCTCGACCGCAAGACCGACGGCCACCCCCGGAAAGATTTCGAACAGCTCGACCACGGGCCAATCATCCGGACGAAAATCTGTCATCAAGATCACGACCAGGACGAACAAGAGGGCGGCCGTCGCCACTGTCGCGGTCTCGCGTAAGTTGGGAAATCGATGCAAGAGAGCGATGAGGATCGCGCCGGCAAACGGCACTGCCACCGCCAGCACCATGATCGAGGCGGCGCTCACGGCGCGAGCCCGAGCAGAACCGTGGCTGCGCGGCTCGCGACGCCGATTGTCAGCGAGGTGTCGAGGCCAAAGTAGACGCAGGCGCCGGCCAGAATCCATGTCGGCACCACCATCGAGAGTGGCGCTTCGACCGGCGCCGATCGCTCGGGCGGCGGTCTGAAGTAGGCGACCTCGATCACCCGCCCGATGTAGACCACCGCCAGCAGCGAACTCACGACGATCAGCGCCGCCACCGGCCACCAACCGCGTTCCAAGGCGGCGACCACCAGATACCATTTGCTGACGAAGCCCACCGTGGCTGGCACACCGATAAGGCTCAGGCCCGCTAGTGTGAACGCGGCAACGGTCAACGGCATCGTTCTGCCCAGGCCGGCGAGTGCATCGAGATTGACCGATCCCAGTCTGAGGAAAACGTTCCCCATGGCGAGGAATAGAGCTCCTTTCATCGCGGCATGGTTGAAGAGGTGGATCAGGCTGGCGGTGAGGCCGGTGTGGGTGGCAAATCCTATTCCCAGCACGATGTAGCCGACCTGGGCCACGCTCGAATAGGCGAGCATGCGCCGAACGTCGTCCTGAAAAATGGCGACCAGGGAGCCGGTGAACACCGCGATCAGCGCGAGCGGCATCAAGATCGCCGTGAGTGGCAGCTCGTCCAGCGCATAGGCAGCTATGAAGATGCCGAACACGAACCGCAGCAAGAGGTACACGGCGACCTTGGTGGCGGTCGCGGCGAGGAATGCTGAAACCGCCGACGGCGCCCGGGCGTAGGCGTTGGGCAGCCACAGGTGCAACGGGAAAAGCGCCAGCTTCAGAGTGATCCCGACGGTCAGGAAGGCGAACGCGACGATCACCGTGCGATTCTCACCGCGCCCCGCTAGGCGGTAGGTGAGATCGGCCATGTTCAGCGTGCCGGTCACCATGTAGAGAAGCCCGACCCCGATCAGAATGAACGTGGCGCCGATGGTCCCGAGGATTAGGTAGCGAAACGCTGCCGTCAGCGCCGCGCGGCTGGGCCCCAGGCTGATCAGCACGTACGACGACAACGAGGAAATCTCGAGAAAGACGAAGGCGTTGAACGCATCGCCGGTGATCGCGATGCCAAGCAGGCCGGCCAGACACAGCATTAGCGCGGCGTAGAACAAGTGATGGCGTTCCGGCGCGATCTCGTGGGAGGTGCTCACCAGTGCGTAGGGCACGACGACCGCTCCCACGGCGGTGACGATCAGGAGCACCAGAGCGTTGGCCGCATCGACCCGGTATTCGATGCCCCACGGCGCGGCCCACCCGCCAAGCGCATACGAAATAGGCGCGTTGGCATCGAGGACCTGTGTCAACAGCCAAATGGCTATACCAAGGCTTAGCCACGCGGCGATCAACGCGACCGTCCACGCCGCCAACGGCCGCCGCGAAAGGACACACAGTGGCGCGGCGATGAGCGGTACCACCACCTGCAAGGCCGGAAGGTGAGCGCCGATCACGTAGGCTCGTCCAGGGCCTGGATTTCGTCTTCCTCGATGGTCCCGTAGGCCTCTCGGATGCGTACAACGAGCGCCAGGCCAAGTGCCGTGGTTGCCACGCCGACGACAATAGCGGTCAGGATGAGCACATGAGGAAGCGGGTTGGAGTAGACGTTAGCCCCATCGGCAATGATCGGTGCTGTACCACCCTCGATCTTGCCCATCGAGATATACAAAAGGAACACCGAGGCCTGAAAGATGTTCAGGCCGATGATCTTCTTGACCATGTTGCCGCGCGCGATAACGGTGTAGAAGCCGATCATCGCCAGCGTGATGGCGATCCAATAGTTGTAGTGGCCCAAGAATTCCATCTAGCAGCGGAACTAGCGGTCGCGGTCGGCGAACGCGAAGAATATGGTCACCATGACGGCGAAGACGGTGATCCCGACGCCCAGCTCGATGAGCAGAATGCCGAGGTGCTGGCCGGCCACCGGATCGCTGGCGAGGACCGAATAATCGAGATAGTTGCCGCCGCCGAGGAGGCCGACTACCCCGACGCCGGCGTACAGCAGCAGACCCGCGGCGACCAAACCGCTCACGATCCCATCCGGAATGACGCGCCGGGTCTTGGCAACGCCGAAAACCAAGCCGTGAATAATGAATCCAGCGGCGAAGATGACGCCCGCCTGAAAGCCGCCGCCGGGCCCGTAGTCGCCGTGGAACTGTACGTACAGCGCGAACAGCAGCACGAATGGTATGACCAACTTGGCGACGACGCGAAGGATCAGGTCATCTGGCATCGTCTTGGCTCCTCGGCGGCCTCTTGCGCGACCGCGACCCCAGCAGCAGGAGAACGCCGACGCCTGCCGTGAAAACCACCGCGACCTCCCCCAGGGTGTCGTAGCCGCGGTAGCTGGCGAGCACCGCCGTCACGATGTTGGGCACGCCGGTCTTAGCTCGCGCCTCGGCGATATAGAGCGGCGCCACATGCTGATGAACCGGCGCCTGAGGATCGCCGTAGACGGGCATGTCGACGGTCCCGTAGATCAGTGCCGCGCCGGTCGCGATAACCACCACCAGCGGGAGGAGCGGCGTATGCAACGGTATTTTCTCGCGCTGCCCGACCCGTGCCAGCGTCGCGAGCAGCAATACCGTTGTTATCCCGGCGCCGACGGCGGCTTCGGTGAACGCGACATCCACGGCATCGAGGGTCACGAACAAGCCCGCCATCAGGAGACTGAAGACTCCTGCCAGCATGACGGCAGCGGCAAGGCCGCGCTGACGCACGATGGCAAGCGCGCTGATCGCCAGGAACGTCAGCAGCGTGATGTCGACTACGTCTTGGATCTTACGTCTTTCTCGTCCCCGATGTGGGGCTTGAGGCCATTAAGCAAGGCCGCGCGAGCGAGCGCGTGGGTCGCGGTCGGGCTGGTCAGAAACAAGAAGGCGAAGATCAACAGCAACTTGACAGCGACTAGCGTCCAACCCGCCTGCACCATCAGCCCGATCAGGATCAGGCCCGCGCCGAGTGTGTCGGTAAGACCGGCCGCGTGGATGCGACAGTAGAAGTCGGGCAGCCGCAGAATGCCGATTCCTCCGACGAGCAGAAACACCCCGCCCGACATCAGCAAC
>Ga0315338_1002858_pt1 | contig 16121 bp, 11 predicted proteins | sample ASW8metaG_FD_204518 | JGI IMG/M metagenome (GOLD analysis project Ga0315338, IMG submission 204518) | Ammonia-oxidizing marine archaeal communities from Monterey Bay, California, United States - ASW #8 | ecosystem: Environmental > Aquatic > Marine > Coastal | place: USA: California | collected... | reverse complement strand
GCACGAGAAACCACAAAAGAGACTGAGGAACTGATTACCGTCGAGGTACCGCCCCGTTTTTTAGTGCGATATGGCCTGGTCATGAAGATGGGCCCCATCGTTGCAATCCGGCCAGACTCTCCGGCAGAAACTGCGGGAATTGAGTCCGGGGACCAGATCGTGCGTGTAAACGGAAAGCCCATCGGCGACCCGTTGGATTTTCCGGAAAAGATGCGGGAAAGGGTGGGACAGACTGTTGCACTCGAAGTCCTCCGCACGACAGAAAAGGGCGAGCAATTACTCTCCTTGGAGTTACAACCTGTTGCGGTTTCCTGGAGCAGCGATGTCCTGGGCACTATGGAGATCCCATCACTCGGGATTGCCTATGAGGTTCTCGATACCGTTGCCGCAGTCGTCGACGGCAGTCCTGCGGCGAAGGCAGGAGTCCTGCCCGGTGATCAGATTTCCGATATTACCCTCAAGCCAGCCAATGAAGCGCAAGCAGCCAAAGAACAACAGTTGTTTCCCAAGGGCCAGATTGTCACTCAACAAATCGGCTCACCCAAAGGTGTGAGTTGGGTCCTTTGGTTACGGTCCGTGGCACAAATGCTCCAGGAAGATACATCTCTTAACATGACCGTCCAGCGTGACGGAGCGGCGCAATCATTGCTGATCCCCCCCCCAACACTTTCAACGACTGCGCTTCCCAGTCGAGGATTTGTGTTTGTCCAGGAGACGGACATCATGCGGGCGGACAATCTCAGCGAGGCGATGTCGCTAGGCTGGCGAGAAACGAAGCACTCCATGCTCGCGGTGTATCGTTTTTTGCAAAGGCTCGTGTCCGGGCAGGTCTCTCCACAGTTACTAGGAGGCCCAGGAACGATTGCTGCAGTTGCCGGAATGTCTGCAAAACAGGGGCCGGCTACCCTTCTGCTCTTTTTGACGTTACTCAGTGCCAATCTGGCGGTAATCAACTTTTTACCGATTCCCGTACTGGACGGCGGGCACATGGTCTTTTTGATCCTCGAGGGAATTTTCCGCCGTCCCGTCAGTGAAAAGGTGGTGATTCCACTTACCTGGGCCGGACTTTTTCTGATCCTGGCGTTGATGCTTTATGTGATCGGGCTCGACGTAGACCGATTTATTCTCTGAGTCATTTTTTCCCTTTTTCACCCTTTGTCAGTCTGGCCCCAAAACGACCGGTGACTGCTATCATTGCTTGCTAGAGGTGTTCTTCGTCGCTCTTGCCCCAAAGGCTAACAGAAGATTAGATTGCTGGTTGCACGGATCGCATTTTCTCGCGGGAAAGGATTCTTTGGGTCATGGGTACGCCTCTATCGGAACTCGCCCGCTTGGTCGGTGGCCAATTACTGGGCGATGGAACGATTGACATTTCTGATGCCGCTACGATCACTACAGCGCAAGAAGGCGAAATTTCATTTCTTGACCATCCCGAGAAGAATACACTCTTAGAGCATTCTCGATCTACGGCGTTGGTCGTGCCGACCGGCTTTGTGCCCGATAAAGTCGCGGCGATTCAAGTAACCGATGTTCCGGAAGCATTCGCACAAATAGTCGCTCATTTTCGTCCGCCACGCTATGCCAAAAGAGTCGGCATCAGCCCCGCTGCGATCGTGAGTCCCTCCGCTCAGATTGGCGAACTAGTAGATGTCCACCTCGGGGCAACCATTGGAGACGACGTGACGATCGGTGCACGAGCCACCATCCACGCAGGTGTTACCGTCATGGCTGGCTGCTGTATCGGTGAAGATGTAACCATATTTCCCAATGCCGTTCTTTACGAAAATACGATTCTTGGGCCGCGATCGATTCTCCACGCAGGTGCGGTTTTGGGTGCCTATGGCTTTGGGTACACCACGGTAAGTGGCCGTCACATTCTTTCCGCCCAATTGGGGTACGTCCACATCGGTCCCGATGTGGAAATCGGAGCTGCAACAACCATTGACCGCGGAACGTATGGGCCTACAGAAATTGGGGAAGGTACAAAGATCGACAATCTCGTAATGATCGCACACAACTGTCGGATTGGTCGTCACAACATCATCTGCTCACAGGTAGGAATTGCTGGCAGTACGACCACTGGCGACTATGTCGTCATGGCTGGACAGGTCGGAGTACGGGACCACGTTCATATTGGCTCGCGAGTCAGACTCGGTGCGATGGCAGGGGTTCATAGTGATGTGCCCGATGGGGAATGCTATGTCGGTATTCCCGCCACACCACTGCGGGAACAAAGCGTCAAACAGGCGGCACTGGCAAGACTTCCGGAAATGCGAAAACAATTGAAAAAAATGCAACGCGCCATCGACAAGATAACCGAGGATCATTCGACGGAAGATGCCAAAAAACCGTCGACGGCCGCTTAGTGGTCATTCCCGATAAACCGCGATACAGAAGACTGAGTGAAGATGTCCGGGTATCGCTGAGAGAGACAAACAGTACGACAGAAGAAATCATGCAAAGCAATAACAACACTGAGAGTCCCAAGCGGATCGGGTTACTCGCTGCTTGGGGTGATTATCCTATACAGATCGCGAAAATACTGCAGCTCTCAGGTCACGAAGTTTATTGTTTGGGTGTAGAAGGGCATGCAAATGAGGAAGCCCTCAGAGACTACTGCCATCATTACAAGACGATCGGCATCGCCAAACTGGGTGCTGCCGTTCGCTATTTTCGGCGACATGACGTCCAACAGGCAACCATGGCGGGCAAGTTTCACAAAACAACCCTTTATATGCCATGGGTTTGGTTTCGGCATTTTCCTGACTGGACGGCGGTTCGCCATTTTTATCCTTATTTTGCCAGCCCAGGTTGGTTTGGCGGCAAAAAGGATTGTAAAGACGATTCCTTGCTAGGAGCACTCGTCACAGCATTTGCACAATATGGAATATGTTTTGAGCCAGCAACTGATTATGCGCCAGAGCTACTCGTAAAACCGGGACAACTGACACGACGCGGCCCGACAGCGGGCCAGCGGGCCGATATCGCCTTCGGCTGGGAGTTGGCAAAAGAAATGGGACAACTTGATGTGGGACAATCGGTCGCCGTGAAGGGTCAAGCAGTGCTAGCAATTGAGGCCATCGAAGGCACGGACCAATGCATTCACCGGGCGGGAACACTCTGCCCAAGTGGTGATTTTACGGTGGTCAAAGTTGCCAAGCCCAATCAGGATATGCGTTTCGACGTACCCACAATCGGATTGGGGACAGTTCGATCGCTTGCTGAGGCGGGGGGGCGCGTGTTGGCTATTGAAGCTGGGAAAACAATCATTGTAAATTCAGCCGAATTAATCGCGTTTGCGAATCAGCATAAATTGGTTATCGTGTCGATGAATCAGCCTGCAGCAATCGCTGCTGCAGCCTGAATCTACAGGTATTAAAGTTATCCGTTTCCCGGAGACCGTGCGTGTCGGCAAGGGGGAGGTTGAAGAAGAACGTAACGGCGACGTCTTTCCCGCAACATCGAGTTGCCGTTATGCCCCACACTCTTGCACTATAGAAAGGTCGCTTGATGTCTCTCAATCAAAGCGGCTGTTTTCAACACACCTCGGTCTCCGGGTTTTTTCTCGGGTGCTATAACGTCCCTGTTTCATCTGCGTCCTGCTGGTTCTCCATCGGATCAAACAATTGGTCTATTCCAAGCCACAGGCTTCTCGCATAGCGAAAAAAACAGAGTGGAAAAACGAGGCAAAACGCAAAAGCTATCCAGACGATCACATCTTCTGAATAACCGTATCCGAATACTAATATCGGATAACCGATCGCCACCAAGAGTGCCGTCAGCGCGTAATTAATATAAATGGATCCGAGAAAATAGCCGGGCGCCTGATCGTATTTTCGCCCACAACATTCGCAATGCTGAAACATTCGAAAATGCACGCGAAAAAGCTTCCCTTGCCCACACGAGGGACAGCGTAATAGCAAGGCCCAAGACAACATTTGCCAAAGTTTCATAGGATTACCTTATTTATTTAGCCCCGCGCAACGCCGCAAAACATCGAATCCACAGTAGCCCGATGACTCCCGTCCGCACGCTACCAACAGGACCTTCTGCAACTGTCGGCACCAATGTATGGGCCCTGTCCCGCGATCCGCGAACGGTATTAGAATAGTTGGCAGCATTTTGTCCGGGCCAAGTTTACCTCCGTTAAAGCAATCACTGAAACAATATGACTATGAATAAAGTGTACAGCGTGCTGGTACTCGTTTCCACTGCGTGGATCCACGCAGATGCCACCGCCCCTCTTTGTGCTGACGAACCGCCCAGCGCTGTGGCGAATGCTGTCGCAAAGAAAGAACAAACCGAGCAACCGCCACCGCGAACCCATTATCTCGGTCGCAAGATCGCGATCACGATGCATTATACGGGGGCTCCCTGGCTGGTCCGGGAATCACGTGAACGAGAAGAGGATTGCAGCGCTCTGCTAAAAGCACTCAAGTTAAAACCTGGACAGACAGTTTGCGATCTTGGCTGCGGAAACGGTTTCTATGCACTGAGAATTGCGCCCCTGGTGGCGCCTGGGGGAAAAGTTCTCGGCGTCGATATCCAGCCTGAAATGCTTCGGCTGCTACGGGAGCGGGCCAAGGTCGCAAAAATCGATAATATTGTGCCCGTTCTGGGAACGCTCTCCGATCCCAAACTCCCTGCGGGCAAGGTCGACCTCGTACTCTGCATCGATGCCTACCATGAATTTTCGCATCCGGTCTGCATACTGCGGGCGATCCGAAAATCGCTAGCACCAGGCGGTCGTCTGGTGTTGGCAGAATTTCGCGAGGAGGACCCCAATGTTCCGATCAAGCCTTTGCACAAGATGAGCAAAAAGCAGGTTCTCAAAGAACTCGTCCCTAATGGTTTCCGGTTGGTTGAGCAGTACGATGGTCTTCCTTGGCAACATTTGATGTTCTTTGCACGCGATGAACATTGGCAAGAACCAGCCACCGATTAAAAACCGGGTACATCGCAACAGATTTTGATTGCCCTGAGGTTGCCAACGGTCGCGGTTCAGTTCTATCATGGGTCGCACATGGTCCATTCCCGTGATCGGGATTGTGAACCTCGAAACACTACCTGCTCCAACAACAACCGAGTGCTGCCGCATGTTTTGGTATTTCCTTCTGCTCGTAGGTGGCTGCGTCCTTCTTTATTGGGGTGCTATCTGGCTGGTCCAGGGAGCCTCGGAAATTGCCCTCAATCTGCACATCTCTAAGGCAATTATTGGCCTTTCCCTCGTCGCCTTTGGAACAAGTGCTCCGGAACTCATTGTTAATTTGATTGCAGCCTATCAAGGCCAAACCGGATTTGCCCTGACCAATGTTTCGGGAAGCAATTTGACCAACCTCCTTGTCGGATTTGGTCTGTGCGGAGTTATTACGGGACTTTTAATCCACTGGCGGTCGTTTTTGTATGACCTTTCCGCCTTGGTGATCTCGGCCCTGATTCCCGTAGGGATCATGCTCCTGATGCTTCTACAAGGGAAAGAACCCCACCTGCCGTTCTGGTCGGTGCTGCCACTCGTCGCAGGGCTCGCCGCTTATCTTTTCACGCTTGCCCGAAGAGGAATGCGCACCGAGCCGAAAGAGACAGATGGCAAGCCAAGCCGTCCCATCGCAATCAGCGTCATTCTTTTTCTCCTGGGCGCGATCACACTCTATGGCGGGGGGCAATTTGTCCTTGATGCTGCAGTGCAGATTGCTAAGCATTTTCAGATCGATGCCTCATTGGTCGGACTCACGCTGGTTGCCGCAGGCACGTCGATACCCGATGCCATTGCCAGCATTGTTGCCGCACGTCGCGGCGAACACGACATTGCTGTCGGCAATTTACTCGGCAGCAACATTGCCAATATATTGGCGGTGATCACCGGAACCCTGCTGGCCAGCAGGGTGAGCCAGTCAGAAATACAACTCGCCGCAGGGACACTGAAGGCAAGCCACAGCATCCTGATTGACTATGTCATGATTGTGGCCGCCTCTCTCGTTTTTTTTGGCATTGCCGTCCGGTGGGGCCGTATTACACGCGTGTCGGGGCTGGTCATGATTGCCGTCTATCTCTGCTATATGGGGCTGCGGGTTTATTTTGAATTAAGCTGAGTCGCAACTGCAACTTTGCGGTCTGGCACATTCGATGGTTTTTTATTATTCATTGAATCCATGAACCGGCACGTTATCCAACTCCGCGACCCCTGGACCCGGACTCCGAGCAAAGCCGGCATCCTGCACAAACGGTGCTTCCACGCGCCTAGCGGAATCGAAGGTGGTGAGAGAGTGTGGATCACCATTGACAATCAAACGGGCGAGAATCAAACCGGAGAAGTCCAAGTCCGGTGCAATGGACATCTGTGTGGGAATTTTTCGGGTACTGGAGAATTTGACATCACTGCGCTACTTGCCCCTTATAATGAACTGGAGATATGCATCGCCGATGTCGATGGGCCGGACCGTGATCAAACGCGCGGCACGGTTTGCCTGGAGATTCGTTCGCCCTGAGTAAAAATCAAAACTTTCCGTCTTTCTTTCCATAAGCATTCATCAATGATTCGTTCGGTCGGTCCTTAAGAATATTGCAGGTGTTGCATGCGATCCTGTCTCTCATTCCTCTTCGCATCCTTAATGTTTTTTCTCATTCTCGCATCTCCCGGCCACCCGGCGATCGCCACAGAGAGCGCGAAATCGAAAAATCAACTTACGGCAGAGGAACTTCAGGCGGGCTGGATATTGTTGTTCGATGGAAAAACCCTGTTCGGATGGAAACAGACCAGCGACGCCGATTGGCACATTCGCGATGGAGCGATCCGAGCTACAAAAGGACAGCAGGGCCTACTGCATACAACCAGCCAATTCTCCGACTACGAATTGCGGTGCGATTTTCGCGCGGCGGAAGATACCAATAGCGGCATCTTCTTGCGAACCAGCCCCAAACCAGAAAGTCCGACCCGTGGTTGTTATGAACTCAACATTGCCTCACCCCAAGAAAGCCAATTTCCCACCGGAAGCTTTGTAGGCCGCAAGCAGGGGGAGCAGGTTGGATGGGATACCACCTGGCATACCTACCACATCACAGCGTCTGAGGGAACTTTTCGAGTTCAATTTGACGGCAAACCGGTAATCGCATGGAACGATGATAAGCCTTTAGGACGCGGCTACATTGGCCTGCAAAAAAACCAAGGTGCGATCGAGTTTCGCAACATTAAATTGCGACCGCTCAACATGCGAACGCTCATGAACGGCGAAAATCTTGCCGGGTGGACTGTCTATCCGGATAAAGCGAGCAAGTTCAGCGTTACCAGCCGGGGGGAACTCCGTATCCAAGATGGGCCGGGGCAAATCGAGACCAAAGGCCAATATGGCGACTTTGTCTTCCAGGGCGAAGTTTTTGTAAATGGAACGGATCTCAACTCCGGGATTTTCTTCCGGAGTATTCCGGGAGATTTCTCCAATGGCTATGAGAGTCAAATTCACAATGGGTTTGAAGACGGGGACAGGACCCGTCCGAGCAACGGTGGTACCGGAGGGATTTTTCGTCGGCAGCCAGCCAGGCGTGTGGTGGCGAATGATCGGGAATGGTTTTACAAAACCATTGTTTGCGAGGGTTCCCATATGGCGGTTTGGGTCAACGGATATCAGGTAAGTGATTGGACCGACCGTCGTAAGCAGGACCCCAATCCGCGACGCGGACTGCGACGGGAAAAAGGGACCATTATTTTGCAAGGCCACGATCCCACTACCGATTTTCTATTCCGCAATCTCCGCGCGGTCGAGATGGCACCTCGACGATAAAGAGCCTGTCCGATGGGAACAACCGGGCAGATGGACACAAGATCACCGACGTGGTTCGATATTTTTGGCGCATATGGTAAAATGCCTTCTTTCCATTTTAGCCATTTTTTACGTGCCAATATTTTTTGGGACGGTTACAATAAACATGCTGCCCGGATAAGCGTTAGAGATACCATACCAAGTTATTATTTGTTACTTGCAAAAATCTTTTTTGGCAAAGCGCCTTCCCACCTCCCTAGCGCTCATAGCCTCATATACGGAGAATCAAGTAGTGAATTTTTTTGTAAAAGTCCTTATCTGTCTTGTTCTCACTCTGGGCCTGTTCTCGAGTGGTCGAGCGGATGGAGAAAACCCACTACCGTCCAAAGAAGTCCTACCATTCACCCCACCTCCTATTGATATCCCGGATGGTTTTACTCTTGAGGTCGTCGCCGGACCGCCGCTGGTGAAGCATCCGATGCTTGCCGCTTTTGACGATCGGGGCCGGCTGTTTGTTGCTGAAACCGATGGCGTCAATCTACGTAAGGAGGAGTTGCTCGAATCGCGTGGCCGTTTCATCCGCATGCTGGAAGATACCGACTCGGATGGCAAGTTCGACAAAAGCACGATCTTTGCAGACAAGATGGTGATGCCCGAGGGTGCCCTCTGGCATGATGGAGCCCTTTATGTGATCTCCGCTCCTTACCTTTGGCGGCTCGAGGATACCGATGATGATGGAGTAGCGGACAAACGAGAAAAGCTGGTCGGCAAATTTGATTTCAATGGCAATCCCAATTTGACAGGCCCCTACCTGGGGCCGTGTGGGCGGATCTTTTTTACTGGGGGAGCCTTTGGTTACGATCTCGAGGACGCCGGCGGGAGGCGATTGGGAGAAAGTTCTGCCGCGGGCGTTTTTTCGTGCCGGGCAGATGGTACGGATCTGCAGATTTTTGGCCAAGGATCGATCAACCCGGTCGAGGTGATGTTCACGCCCGCCGGTGAACTGTTTACGACCGTGGCAATCTTCGACAATGTGGGAGGCAGACACGATGCCCTCATGCACTGGGTGGATGGCTGTCTCTCCAAACAGGTATGGGGAAAACCGCTCCTCCCGCAAACTGGATATCCATTGCCGCCTGTCTGCCGCTGGGGACAAGTGGCACCTGCCGGATTGATGCGCTATCGCAACAACACCCTCTCGGACGATTTTCACAACAATATCTTTGCCTGCCAGTTCGATACCCATCAGGTGATGCGGGTCGAATTGGAACGTCACGGTGCATCGTTTCTTCCAAAACGAGATGAACCGTTTATCAGCAGCAAAGCGATTGACTTTCATCCAACCGACATTTTCGAAGATGCCGATGGCAGCCTGCTGATGATCGATACCGGGGGTTGGCTCTACTATGGCTGTCCCACATCGAAAATTGCCAAACCAAATATCTATGGCGCGATCTATCGGCTGAGACAGAAAGGGATGAAAAAGATCGCCGATCCACGCGGCAACAAACTCGACTGGAAAAACGCAGACGCTGGAAAAATGACGGGGTGGCTCGACGACTCGCGTCCCGCAGTCCGCGATCGGGCAATCGATACTTTGGCCCGCCGTGGCGATGCGGCTCTCGATGCGTTGGCGGTGGTGGTGGGTGGTGATCGACAGGCGCAAACATTCAGCGTCCAGGCCCGAAGAAATGCCATCTGGGCTCTTTCCCGAATTGGTACTGATAAAGCTCGAACAATACTGCGAACCGCTCTGGCCGACCCGGATCCCACCGTCCGGCAGGCAGCCGTTCACAGCTTAGGCACCCTCAAAGACAATGCGGCACGGCAAGCACTTTGCCAAAGGTTGCTCCAGGACGAGCCTCCGGTCCGACGCGCTGCAGCGACCGCACTCTCCAAATTGACTGAGAATACCTCAGAGGAGACTGCGAAGAGCGTCCAGGCTCTCTTGGAAGGCATTGCTCGGGAGGATAATGACGACTATTTAATGCACGCCCAAATGTATGCCTTGATTCGCTTGGGCAATTTTGATGCGACCCTGGCAGGCCTTCAAGCGGACAACCCCCAGGTCCGTAGGGCGGCACTGATTGCACTCGATCAAATGGCCGATCGTCGCTTAAGTCACGAAATGGTCATCCCTCTGCTCAATACGTCCGACCAATTATTGCGTACCGCAGCGATTGACGTCATCACAAAACACAAAGACTGGGCCGACAGGATCAAACTCGTCGCCGCTGGCTGGCTCAATGGCAAACAGCTTTCCGAGGAAGACGCTACGCTGGCGTTGGCGGTATTAAAAACTTTTGCCGGAGACCGTGGTATCCAGCCACTGATGGTTGCTGCGATGAGCAGTGCAAAAGTACCCCGCGAAACAAAACTGCTGATCCTCGATGCGTTGGTTGAAAGTAATCTGGAAGCGATGCCGGACGAATTTGTCGATTCGCTAAAAAGTCTCTACAAAACCGGTGATGGACAACTGCTCGAACGCCTTGTGGCGGTCTTGTCGATCAAAGACACCGATAAGCTGGACCAAGAACTCATGGAAATTGCCCGGCAGGATGACCAGGATGGACCGCTGCGATTGGCGGCCCTGGCAATCGTAGCCAACCATGGGGGCAAACTGGATGCAGCCGATTTTCAACTTCTGGTTGATCAGTTTGATGATGAGGTCTTTCCGGTAGATCGCATCCTCGCTGCCGGATCGCTTGCTGCTGCAGATCTTACCAAGGACCAAACACTTGCGGTTGCAGATCTGCTCGGCACCGTTGGTCCACTGGAACTCCCTGTTCTTATGCAACGTTTCGAGCGCGATACTGCGCCCGTGGTGGTGAATGTAGATGTGCAGCCGGCAAAGGCGAAAAACCATCGCGGAGTCGCCGCCTTTCTCGATGAACCGCAGGGACATCTTGCTACCTGGAATAGCTGGGATCCGCTCAGCGGTGAAGGCTTTCTCTATCTCCGCTCGAGTGATGGTTCTTACAGCGGGCTTTCTGCCAGCAAGATCGAGGGCGCTAAACTCTCCCCTTACAATATCAATCGCTTCGATCGTCTCATGGGAGATTTTGTTTACAACGGCCAGGAAAGCGGCGGTGGAGAGCATCAGTCGTTTGAAAACAACTTCACACTAAGTGGATTCAAACCGGATCTTCTTTACGACCTCTATTACTATGGTTCGGCCTATCCCAAACCAAACGCCCGAGGTGCCGAAGTTACGGCGACGGGAAAGGAAGGTCCCGTCACGAAGGAGATCCGTGGACTACGTCCGGAAAACAAACACTATGAAGACGGGATCACCCACGCACTATTTTCTGGTCTTGCGCCTCGCGAAGATGGCACGATCGACCTGTCCTGGAAAAGTTTCCGTGAGGATAAGGAAGGGAATTTTGGTATTTTCAACGGGTTAACCATTGTCGCTCCGGCGGCTGAGGGCGGTCGCGATGGCACCATCGGCAAACGCGTCGTAGCCGGACTGAACCAATCGGAGGCACTTGCAAGCCTGCCGCCGGAACGGATCGAGAAGCTGTTGGGGCGTTTTCCTCCCGAGATCATCGAAAGCGCTACTCCGCTGCTAAAACAGGTGCGAGCAGGAAACGAACAACAAGCTGCACGATTGGCGGAACTTATGCCGCATATTGGAGATGGGAATGCTGCACGGGGTCACGACGTCTTCTTCGGTAACAAGGCCGCCTGCCACACCTGCCATCGGGCCCAAGGAAAAGGGGGCGATGTTGGGCCTGAGTTGAGTCTGATTGGCCGCATTCGTACCGATCGCGATTTGGCCGAGTCGATTGTTTTTCCGAGTTCCACGATTACCAATGGATACACGACCTTTTCGGTCATTACCGGATCGGGGCGGGTGATCGACGGGGTGATTAACCGTGAAACAGCAGACTCCATCCATATGCGAATGGCTGAAAAACCTGAGGCTCGTATTGCACGAGATGACATTGAGGAGATGGTTGCGCTGCCTACCTCAATCATGCCACAAGGCCTTGAAAAGACCATCACAGTGGATGAGTTGAACGATCTGATCGCTTATCTGCGGACCTTAAAATAACACTTTCGCACAATTTGTACGGTAGTGTTATGCGGCTGTAGTGTCGTGCGATTATTGCGAAAAACCGAACCCTAGGTTGCTACCGATCGTAACTCACGGGGCAAGGGAAAAGTGACCTGCTCTTTGTGAATTTCACAAAGATCGATTTTCGCATCAAATCGTTTTATCAAGTAGGAACAGACGTCTTGCACCAGACTTTCAGGAGCACTGGCACCAGCTGTTACCAATACGGTTTGTGATTCCTCAAACCACGTTTCGTCGAGATCGTCAACGCCGTCAATCAGACGCGACGGCTTGCCACATTCCTGACCGATATCAGCAAGTCGCTGGCTGTTAGAGCTGTTCTGGCTGCCAACCACTAAAACAAAATCCGCCTGAGCGGCTAACCGCCGCACAGCTTGCTGTCGGTTCTGGGTGGCATAGCAGATATCATCCTTCGGTGGTGCCACAATGTTTGGGAATCGTTCTTGCAAACGACAGATCACACGATTGGCATCATCTACAGAAAGGGTGGTTTGGGTCAGATAAGCGATGTGGTTCGGATCGCGGACTTCGAGGCGATCAACATCCTCGGGAGTCTCGATCAACACAATCTCGTCAGGAGCCTCGCCCATGGTGCCAATCACTTCGTCATGGCCATTGTGGCCGATTAAAATAATCGTCCGCCCTTCCTTCGCATACTTGATCGCTTCCAAATGAACTTTGGTAACCAAGGGGCAAGTCGCATCGATAGCCTGGAGTTTCCGGTCTTGTGCCTGACTGCGTATTTCAGGCGAAACTCCGTGGGCAGAGAACAGCAAGGTACTGCCTGGGGGAACGGGCTCGAGATCGGTAACAAAGATTGCACCCGATTTCTCAAATTGTTCCACAACAAACTTGTTATGAACTATTTCATGGTACACATAGATCGGTGCAGGAAAAGCCTCGAGCGCCAACTCTAAACTTTCGATTGCCATCTCGACACCCGCACAAAAGCCGCGCGGCGAGGCCAATAAAATCTTCATTACAGACAAATCCCATTACAGCCTGAATTCAAAAATCAATACGCGATGCTGGGAAGTGTTCGCTCACTTCGTAGCGACACTTTAGTACAGATTGCATCATAACTTAGTCCATTAATCTTCACTAGTTGCCCGCCGGAAGAACGGAGTTGATGATAACTAAGGTCCATTGGAATCCGGAAGATCGCTCGTTTCTCGGGCTGGAATTTCCAAACTACTACTTGGCACCAACTGTTGAACGATCTCCTCTAGAAAAAGAGCCAGGCGGTCCGCACATCGCAAAGATTCCTGTTTGATGTTCCACCAATCCTTTGCGGTTGAGGGCCTCTTTATAAGGGCTCCGGTCGCAGCCCCTAGTCGGCCCGCTAATGACTTTTGGTTGTGTACGTGTTTCATTTCGTCAGGCAGACTATCCTCCAATGCATCGCGAACAACACGGACTACGAGGCAAAGAACATGAGACTCTCGACAAACCTCAGCCACCGCCAACGAACTAGTGTCCACGGCCTCTGCGCGTGTGCGTGCTGCCAGTGCTCGCTTCGCCTGCGGGTTCGTAGGTTGCTGGGAAACCGATACAATACCACCAACAGAAAAGTTTTGATTGTCCCGATCGTTGCCCGTCTGAATATCAATCTTCAGGCGGCGACCCGATTCGTCTCCAACGCTGTCGGCAACCACGAGATCCCCCCGCTGCAGCGCCGGAACCAGGGCACCAGCGAATCCTGCCGCCACGACCCACTGTGGAGTATGTCCCGCGAGCAAGGCCCGGGTGGCGACCACAGCACACCCCAGTTCACCGCCCACCTCGACCACTGCAATGCGGCGAGAGTGCCACTGCCCCTCGTAAAGGCTAAATCCATGACCCTGCGTCTCAACCACTCCAGAGAGGCGATCAACAATACTCCCCCTTTCAGTCTTGTCGTTAACGACAATGCCGACGTGGCACAAACGTGGCTTCACCGAGGCTGGATCCTCAGCCGATGCTTTTCGTTGAACGTCTGCCTTGGCGGCGCTGACGGCATCGGCGACGTGCCTGCCAGTCTCTCGTCGCAACCAATTGTACATGAACTGCCGCCAGACCATCCGTTAACCTCGCCAGAGAACCGTGATTCACCGGAAAAGAAGTTGTCAGGGACCAATCACACCACGTCCAGTGTGGACACTGCTATCGGTTACCAACGGACAAGAGTGGGTGCCGGTACAGCGTCGAAGCCCGCTGTTTTACTCTGGCTATGATTATCTTCGGTTTTTGTCCATTCGCATAGTGCGCGGAGCATCATACAGAGGCTTTCGAGTGAAACAGGAAAATCGCTTTCTGTCACAGAATCGACCGCGTCGGCAAAAAATTCGCTCTCCAAGAGAAAATCAATGCCCAACCCGACCGCTGATGTGTGCCCATAACCGGTTCTAGAAAGGGCAAGTACCGCCACCGCAGTATCGAAAAGCGAACTGGGGCCTTCGCCGGCCAGATAACCTTGTGCGGTCATACCACATTCCCCCCAGCCACCACCCGGCTGTTGGTGGGCCAGTAGCCAACCGGCAGCGAGCATCAACGCAGGATCAGCACCCGACAGACCGACCGCATCGCACCCCAAAAGTACTTCGGCCGTAGTGGCAATGGCACCTGCTTTGCAATCTGAAGCATCCGATGATCCGGAATGTTGAGAACGCGGCAGCCAGGATCCATCGCTCTTTTGCACGCGACGCAAAAACCGAATAGCCTGATCAACCTGTTTATTTCCCAATCTGTTTCCGTCGGCAGCTAACGCTCCGAGCGCGTATGCCGTGGCATACGGACAACGCTGCCAACTTCCATCACGGAGCTGGGAACCTGTCAACTGGCTTCGTAATTTTTTTCTGCAATCTTCGAGCCGTTCTTTAAAATCTGTCACATCCCACTGATCAACTTTGGCATCCTTTCCGGGCAGCAGCAACTGCAACTCGGGCGGAACCCCTTCATCTGACGACTGTTCAGCACTGCTAAAATGGCACAGCGACCGAAGCATGACTGCAGCATCATAATGAGAGGCCTCAACCGGTCCAGCACAGATTGCTTTCGCGGCACGTTGCACTGCATTGGCTTGGCTAGAAATGCCCGACCCAACAATCGCCTCAAGCGCAAGTGCCGTTTTCCTGGGCTGGCATGAGCTAAGTATTTGGGCTGCCCACTCCGGTTGATTGCGAACGAGTTCACTCAACCTATGGAGTGACTCTGTCTTCTCACATCTCTCGAAAGTGGGCGATTGGGATTTTTCTTGCATCGCATTCCAGAGAATCCCTCGCCATTGCCACATTTCCAAATTTTCATCTAAAGGATGTTTTCGATTTGATCGCCGATTATATCGGACGAGCAATCGATGTGCCGCTCGGAACGCTCTCCCAATCCAGCGGTTCGGGGTACGAGCCTCCATTGGGCAAAGCAACAATTCACCAACACCAAAGTGCGGAACGAGTTGTCTGACAGCCTTCAACTGGCAGATTGTTCTCCAGGCTCGATTTTCCAGATGCGAAAAATAGCGGTTCTCATCATGACCACAAGTGGGAAAAGGAATCTGTCCGTAGATAGCCAGATAGCGACGGGCGCGGGTATCGGCACATTGGATGCCACCAGACGCTATCAGATAGCGACGGGCGGCCGTCATCGTCTCATCATTTGCAGAAGTTCCGGCGAGTTTGAGTGCCAGATAGCTTAAAATGCTCGTTGAAATGTGGTCCGCACCCCCAACCGCGATGGACCAGCCACCTGAAGGGTTTTGCAGGGCAATCAATTGATCGGCCATCGGCTCAACGACTTCTGGATCAAATTCATCGAGCCAATAAGCCGTCAGCAGCCATTCAGCGCAGGCGAGCGGGGAAAGAGACCCACAAACAACATGGCCATCTTGCTCCTGCAAGTTCCCTATTGCCTGCCGGATGATCGTGATAGCCCGCCTCATCGGCGCCGAAAGTTCTCGAGAGGTCGCAATCTTCAATCCGCCATGGAATCGTCTTGAGGGCAACTCTGGATCCTGCAGGACGAGTCGTGGACCACCATCCTCGTCATGGATCGATAGCCGAATTGGCGGCTGCTGTCCCATGTCAATGCCTTCCATGACAACGGTATCACTCGGACGAACTGGACCCAACGGTTTGCAACCGGTTCGCTCGCTCCCCTTGCTCCGTGCTCGGGAAAACACCACCTTAGGCGATCTCTGCCCGGTCAATCAATATCAGGCAGAAAAAACACACATGGGCTGCTATCGATCCAAGATGCGCCTTCGAGTACATTACCCGCCAATCGACCCTCAACACTGCGTTCCTGGAGTCGTA
>Ga0315338_1002857_pt1 | contig 16133 bp, 17 predicted proteins | sample ASW8metaG_FD_204518 | JGI IMG/M metagenome (GOLD analysis project Ga0315338, IMG submission 204518) | Ammonia-oxidizing marine archaeal communities from Monterey Bay, California, United States - ASW #8 | ecosystem: Environmental > Aquatic > Marine > Coastal | place: USA: California | collected... | reverse complement strand
GATCCTTGGTTTGCCCCTGGAACTGGGGGTCCGTGATGAACACGCTCAAGACCGCGACGACGCCTTCGCGGATGTCGTCCGCCGAGAGCGTTACCCCTTTCGGGGCGAGCTTGTGGGTCTCGATGTAGTTCCGGACCGCCTTTCCGAGCCCGGAGCGAAGCCCGTTCTCATGCGAGCCCCCGGATCCGGTGGGGATGCCGTTGACGTAGCTCTTGACGTGTTCGTCCGTCGACTCGGTCCACTGGGCGACCAGCTCGACCCGCGTGCCTTGCTCGTCCTGACGTCGTTCGAGCGTGAACGGCTGGTCATGCGCTGGCTTGGCTCGACGTTCTTCGAGGAGGCGGCCGAGATAGGCGCGAATGCCCTCTTCATGAGCGAACACGGTCCGCTGCTTCGTCGCTTCCTCGATGAAGGTGATGCTGAGACCCTTGTGCAGGTAGCTCGTCGTTTCGAGACGCTCGCGGATGGTGTTCGGGTTGAACTTCGTCTTCGGGAAGATTTTCGGATCCGGATGGAAAGTGGTGGTCGTGCCGGTTCCACGACCCTTCCCTTTCTTCCTCAGCTTGCCGGCGGGCTTTCCCGCCTTGAACACCATTTCGTAGACGAAGCCGCCTCGCTTGACCGTCACCGACAGGTGCGAAGACAGTGCGTTGACCACTGACGCGCCCACGCCGTGGAGTCCCCCGGCCGTCTTGTAGTTCTGACCTTCGAACTTCCCGCCCGCGTGGAGCGTCGTGAGAATGACTTCGAGGGCCGGCTTCTTCGCGCGCGGGTGCCGATCGACGGGAATGCCACGGCCGTCGTCGCTCACCGTCACCGACGAGCCGTCACTGTGAAGCGTGACTTGGATCGCGCTCGCGTAGCCGTTCATGGCCTCGTCGACGCTGTTGTCGAGGATCTCCCAGACCAAGTGGTGGAGCCCGTGCGAAGAGACGCCGCCGATATACATGCCGGGGCGCTTGCGCACCGGCTCCAAGCCGGTAAGGACGGTAATGTCTTTCGCGGTGTAGCTCGACATCGCTCTAGCTCAGGGTGGGCTCCGGCGGCTCTTCGTCGAACGGCGCTGGGGCCTCGACTTCCCGCCGATCGAATCCGGTGAGGGTCCCGTTCTTGAGGAGCTCGCGACCACGGCCGGCTCGGGACGTGACCTCGTAGCGGCCCGTGCTCAACGTCTTGAGGGCGCCTCGGCTCGTGTGGACGACGAGCTTCTCCTCATTGCCCGGCGACGCCACGAAAGCGAGCACCCGATCGCCCTTGCCGAGCTTGATCAAGATCACTCCACGGCCGCTGCCTTCGAGATAGTTGATTTCATCCACCGGGCACAGAAGTACACGGGCTTTGACGCTCGCGACGATGACCGTCTCATCGCCATGGATGGGCTCGACGCCGGTCACCTCAGCGCCGGTGCCGGTACGGGCGAAGCGTCGTCCGTTCCGCGTCGACGGCTCGAGCAGGGGCTCGAGGCCGAAGCGAAGCGAGTAACCGTCACTCGTCACGGCGATGGCGTGCGTCTCCGGCGCATAGTCGGGATGCTTTTCATCGACGAAGATGTTTCCGATGACTCGGGGATCGAGGCTGAACGCACTGACGAGTCTCTCACCGTCACGAAGCTTGAACAGCTTTTGGATCGGCACACCATGCCCCGTCGTCGCAGGAAGGTCGATGATGCGAGAGGTGTAGGCGTAGCCGAAGTTCGACAGGAAGACCGCACTCGCGCGGGTACTACCGGCGAAGCACGCGAGAACGCCGTCGCCTTCGCGTAGCCGTGTTTTGGACGGATCTTTGATCTCCCTTTGCCTCTTCACCCATCCATCCATCGTCACCAGCACGTGGTTGTCCTCGGCGACGATGAAGTCGTCCGCGGTAAAAGACGGCTCGTCCTTTACGGACTCGATGATGCTTCGTCTGGGATCGGGCCTTCCGAAGAGTTTCTGCGTCTCGATAAGCTCACTACGCACGAGCTTCCATCGAGCATCCTCCGCCTTCAGCAATCGCCGGATCTCGGTCGCGCGTTTGCGTCGCTCCGCAAGCTCTTTTCGTACGACGAGGATCTCGAGCTTCGCGAGCCGGTAGATCCTGAGCTCCAGGATGGCATCCGTTTGCTCATCGTCGAGCGGGAACTTCCGCATGATCTTCTTCGCGGCGTCCGCCTTGCCGTCGGATGCGCGCACGATCTTCAAGATCGCATCGAGCGCGTCGAACACGGTCGCGAATCCCTCGAGGATATGGATGCGCTTCGTGAGCTGGTCGAGCTCGTTCTCGAGGCGCCTGGTGACGACTTCCATGCGGAAACGGAGGAAGTGCCACAAGATTTCACGTAGCTCGAGACGCTCCGGACGCCCCGCCTCCGGGTTCTCCGTCGGCACCAGACAGGTGAGGTTGACATTGAAGTTCGACTGGAGCGGCGTGTTCTTGAACAGATAAGCGAGGACTTTCGTCTCGTCGGCCTCGGCCTTCAGCGTGAGCTGGATCCGCACGTCATCCGTCGAGACATCTCGCACATCGAGAAGCAAGGGCATTTTCCGCGAGACGACGACGTCCGCGATGCGCTGCACCAGGATCGACTTGTTGACCATGTACGGGATCGAGGTCACGTAGATGTGCTTGACGCCGCGCGCCGTCTCCCCGGACGCGATCGTGGCGCGGATGCGGATGGCGCCGCTGCCGGTCTCGTAGATCTGTTTGAGCTCGTCCGCGTCGTTTAGAATCTGACCTCCGGTAGGAAAATCCGGCCCTTTGATGAAACGGCAAAGTTGGCGGGACGAGAGCTCCCTATCGGCGAGTTGTGCGTCGAGCATCTTGACGAGCGCGGTCAGCACTTCGTCCAAATTGTGGGGAGGGATGTTCGTCGCCATCCCGACGGCGATACCGGTGGCGCCGTTGACGAGCAAGGCCGGGAGCCGAGCCGGCAGGACGACGGGCTCGCTCTTCGAGCCGTCATAGCTCGGTCGAAAGTGTACGGTGCGCTTGTCGATCTCACTCAGCAGCTCGTCACTCGCCGCCGCGAGTCGGCATTCCGTGTAACGCATCGCGGCCGCGGGATCGCCGTCGAGCGAGCCGAAGTTCCCCGAGCCCTCGACGAGCGGGACTCTCGTCGCAAAGGACTGCGACATCCGCACGAGCGCGTCGTAGATGGCCGAGTCCCCGTGCGGATGATAGGAGCCCATCACATCGCCGACGACTTTCGCGCACTTGCGGAACTTGGCGGTGCTCACGAGGCGCTGTTGCCACATGGTGTAGAGAATGCGGCGCTGGACGGGCTTCAAGCCGTCCCGCACATCCGGCAGCGCTCGTGAAGTGATGACGGAGAGCGCGTAGTTGAGATAGCGTTTTTGGGCGGCCTCGTGAAGCGCGACGACGGTATCGCCGGACTCGCCCTCCCCCTCGCCGGAGCCGCCGACGTCAGCGAAAGAAAGCTGACGTTGGCGTGCGGTGGCAGAAGAGGCTTTCTTCTTTCTCGTGGATGTCTTCTTCTTGGTTGGCTTCTTCGCCAATGCGCTGTCGCCTCCGGACTAGCAGGCTGCTGAAAAATGCTAGAAATAGGGGGACACAATACCTAATTAATCTCGAAATAGGGGACACAATACCTATTACTCTGTTCTTGCCGCAAACCATGCTCAAGAAACCGCGTAATAGGTTTATGTCCCCCTATTCCCAGCGTAATTAGGTTTTGTGTCCCCCTATTTCTAGCATTTTTCAGCAGCCTGCTAGTCCAATAACCTAGAGAAAAAGCGACCGCGATCGCAAGTGGTTCAGGAGAACAGCGTTCTGAAGATGAGGAGCGAGCCAACCATCGCGAAGAACACGAGGAACAAAAACAGGCTTAGTCCGATGAGGAGCGCGACGACCGCAGCCGCTTTGGGGCGACTCAGTCCGGCAACGGTCTCGAGCGTGAAGCTACATACGACCGCGAAATAGAGCATCGCGAAAACGCCCAAAAACGGACCGAGAACCGGTACTGCCTGTATCCAATGGAGCGGTGCGGCGAGACCGAGAGGACGGTAGAGCTCGAGCACGGTCGCCTTTCCCCCCAGCGGACGGGACAAGACGTTCAGCAGACCCGCGAGCACGAAGGAGAGCAACGCCGCCACGATGACGCCGAAGATCATCCCGCGGAAGCTGAACTGACCCGCTCCGTTGGCGAGTCCGGAAGCCGCAAAAAACAATAACGCCGGAACGAGAGCGTCTTCGTCGCGAGAGGACTCTTGGATCGCTTCTCGATCGAGCTGCAGCACCTGTAGTCCTTGCTGTAGGTAATGACCGAGGTCCATCCGACCGCCTTCTCCCGAACGCGTATCCAACTGTGAGTGTCCGTCAGCCATGGCTCTCGTGTCTCTCGGACGTCATAGCCCGACGCTCACGCCTCCATCCACGAAGAGTATCTGTCCAGTAATATAGCTCGCTTCATCGCTCGCCAAGAACAACATCACCCGCGCTATCTCGGAGGCATCGGCGAGCCGGCCGAGCGGCACCCTGCTGATGAGCTTGTCCCGGACCTTTCGCGGTATGGAAGCGACCATCGGGGTATCGGTGAATCCCGGCGCGACGGCGTTGACCCGAAGCGCCCGGGGCGCGCCTTCGAGAGCCAGTGAGCGAGCGAGGCCCCACAGACCCGCTTTGGAGGCGGCGTAGTTCGCTTGGCCGAGGTTGCCGAGCGCGGAGACGGAGGAAGTCATCACGATGGACCCGCCGTCGGAAATCCTTGGAAATGCGGCCCGGCAGACATAGAATGACCCGCCTAGGTTGACGCGGAGAACGGCGTCCCAGTCATCGTCAGACAGCTGATGCACGAAACCATCTCGATTGATCCCAGCATTCGCGAGCACGATATCGAGCCGCCCCCATCGCTCGAGCACCTCATCGAGCATTCCGGAGACGGCTCCAGGATCCGAGACATCAGCGACATGCTCCGAGGTGGAGGCCCCAGCGGGGTCGATTTCTCGCGCAATAGCGCTCAGCGGTTGGATATCGTTCAACGCCACCGACGCCCCTTCGGCGGCGAGAGCACGCGCAGCCTCCCTGCCGATACCGGAAGCTGCCCCGGTTACGAGCGCCGTCCTGCCGGAAAACCGCACTTGCTGCGTCCTACTCTTTCATTGGGTTGTGAGAAGCGCTCCCAGTCTATCAGACGAGCCCGCCCAGACAGGCTCGAAGTGCGTAAAAGATACAATCGGGCCGCCAAAGGTGTTGTAGAAAAGACACACTCGCCAGCTCGGCCGCCCAGCACATCGCATAAGCTACTTACTAACAACAGTTTACAGCTCATGCTCTCTGGTTTTTCTTGGCACGATCGTTGCTTGCCGACGAGTGGTTGAGAAAAGAAACAAGAATCGGGACAACGTGGGGAGCATGCAGAAGCAGACAACGCTGAAACAAACAACGAGCTGCGTTGGTATCGGGCTACATTCCGGGCGCAAAGTAAGCTTGACGCTTCGTCCCGCGCCGGCCGATACCGGAATCGTCTTCTGCCGCACCGATCAGAATCACCTCCGTATCCCGGCTACCGCCCAGTACCTATCTCACATCAACCACGCGACTTGTCTGGCGAAAGACGGTGTCCGCATCGAGACGGTAGAGCATTTGCTCGCGGCCCTGCGAGCGCTCGGCATCGACAATGCCGTCATCGAGCTCGACGGAGCCGAAGTGCCGATCGTGGACGGTAGCGCGGCCCCGTTCATCTATCTGATCCACGAGGCCGGCGTCCGCAAGCTCGCGTCCCCACGAACGATCATCAAGCTGACGAGTCCGCTATCGGTCACACACGAGGGCCGCTCGGTAGCCGCTTATCCGAGCGATTCGCTACGTCTGAGCTACACCATCAACTTCGATCACCCGCTTCTCCGGCACCAGGAATACTCGACCGAGATCGATGAGTCGAACTTCATCGATGAAATCGCTCCGGCGCGAACGTTCGGCTTCATGAAGGACGTCGAGCTGATGCGTCAGCAGGGTTTGGCCCTGGGCGGGTCCCTCGACAACGCGATCGTTCTGGGAGAGACGGGCGTCCTCAACAACCCTCTCCGCTATCCGGACGAGTTCGTCCGTCACAAGATCCTCGATCTCCTCGGAGATCTGGTTCTGCTCGGACGGCCGCTGCAAGCGCATGTCGTCGGAGTGCGCGCGGGACACGAGCTACACACGAAGCTCGTACAGTCGATTCTCGAAACGACGGCTAATTGGGAGCTCGCAACCGTGCCCCAGCCCGGCTCGGCATCCGCCGATGTGGGCCAGCCCGTCTTCGCGAGAACCGCCCGTTAAGCCGGTCTTTTTACAGCTACCGGCCGACCGGCACCGGCTTTCACTCCGGAACTTCTACGAACGCCTGGACTTTTATCGTTCTCACGCGTTTCGAGTCGTTCGACGCCACGGACACGCTCTTTTCCAGTACGCCTTTGTACTTGCGCGTCGACAGGGTCACGAGGAGCGTCGTCGACTCGCCGGGCTGCACGACGTCCGTCTCCGGTACTGCCGCAGCGCAGCCGCACGACGTCGAGATCCGCCGGATCTCGAGCGTCGCGCTCCCGCTATTCGTGATCGTGAAAGCGTGTTTCAGCTCTTGATCCTGACGCACACCGCCAAAGTCGTGAACCTCGGGCTCGATTTCCATGACCGGCCCTTTTTGTGCCAAGCCACTGCCGGAAAAGCCGGGCGATACGGCGAGCACGAGCGAGGCAACCAGGACGATGGCGACCCATCGACCGAGCGTCATGCCGATCGCCACGGCGTCCGGCTCAGGACTGCTCGGACGCGTCTTCACCAGCTTCCCTCGTCAACTTTTTCATATACGCGCCCAGGCGCTCGTTCTCATAGGTCACCGTATTGAGAAAGAGGCTTTCGATGAGATATTGCTTGCGCGCGGTTTCATCCATGCCTTCTACGATGTTCACGATCTCGCTCATCATGTCGTCGAACGTCGCTTTGAGCTCGCGTTTGAGCGAAACCTCCCGGTAGAGGGATTCGAGCATGAATAGGAGATCGCCATCGAGTGGAATCTCCTGGCCTGTCAACATCTTTACTTTGTTCATCGGCTCCGCCTCGTCCGCTACCGGACTAGTCGCCCGAAAGGCTCTGAAGCGCCGCGGCTTCATCGGGAAACAGTTCCATAAAGTTGTGGAGACCCGTCATCTTGACCATCGTCTCTACACGTTCTTGTAAACCGACGAGCTTGATAGCGCCTGACCGTTCCGTCGCGGAACGGTAGATATCCATCAGGCATCCGACGGACGCACTGTCGATGTAGGTGACTTCGGAAAGGTCGATGACGACCTTCGACGCGCCGGCCTCGATGACCGCGGACACATCGGTGAAAAAAGAGCTCAGCATCGCGTAGACGAGCCGCTCTTCCTGAACTCGTACGATCTTGATGTCATCTTTCGATTCGATTGTTAGATTCATGTCGCGTTACCTCTAGATGCCTCGGCAGCCGGACCACGATCCCGTATCGCCATCAGAGCGCGACCCAGCTCGATCCGCCCACGATTGATCCGGCTCTTGACGGTACCTTCAGGGAGCTCGAGCTGATCCACGATCTCCTGATAGGTGAGTCCTTTGATATCACGGAGCACGACCGCCTGCCGTAGCTTGTCAGGCAAATGCCGAAGTGCTTTCGACAGCAGTTCTTTCTTGTCCCTGATCTCTACCGCACGGTGCGGATCGAAACGAGACGAGGCGAAATCTTCGAACGAAAGCTCGTGCTTGACGAGCAGTTCCCTCTCGCGCCGGCCGCTGCGATAGTGATCGATGCAATGGTTTCGGCTCACGGAATAGAGCCACGTACCGAAGTCCGCCGTGCTGTCGAACTTGTCGAGCGATTTGAACACGCGTAGAAATATCTCTTGCGTGAGATCTTGCGATTCCTCGTAGCGACCGGTGAACTTGTACGCAATGCCGAATACCCGGCGACGAAACCTGCGAACGACCTCTTCCCAAGCGAGTTGCTGCGTCGAGCCCTCTTCGAGGCAAAGCCGGATGAGATCCCGGTCCTCGAGCTCCGAGAGCGGTGCGGGTGGAGGCGAGCTCGCCGTCAAAATACCGTCCTATGCAAACTCGTTCCGGCGGATGAATCGATCCGGACCGACGGAATCCATCACCGCTTCGGCAGCTCCGGTCGTTTGGCGGAGACCCACGCGGTGTACCAAAAGCTCGCGGTGTCCAACGACGCTGCGCCCAGCAACTGTTCGAGCAACGGCTCGGCCTTGAGCCACATGCCCTCATAGTAGAAGCGGTCATAGCTCTGAACACCCAGACGTGAGAGGTAATCGAAGTACAGAATGTTGTCCATCCAGATGTAGCTCTTCCTCGGAATCGAAACGGAGTAGTCCGCGGGACGATCGAGAAAAATTGCGGTAGGCGTGTCGATATCCACATCACTCGCATAGACCTCTAACAGTCGCGAGTCGAAACGCTCACGTAGCCCGTGCTGTCCGGTCGCGTCACCGTCTCCCTCTTTGGATACGTTGACGGGGACATACATCGCGCCGGCGTAGTGGGCGATCTCGGCCGAGTGGACGAGGACGTTGTCGAAATCGGAGGCTTTGAACGCCTCGATGAGCGCTTCATAGCTCTCGATGAGACGCCACGGAAGGTCGCCCGCTTCTTCGAGCGCCTCCTCGCCGTACTTGCGGACCGCACGTCGACGGTCGGTAGGAAGATCGAGGAACGGGAACGGCTCGAGTCGATCGACTTCGAAGAGAAGCCGCGGCGGGAATCGCGACGGGTCGCTCGCCGTTTCGACGAGCTCCTGCTCTCGGCTCTCGTAGAAATCCTCGAGGGGGTTGTCGAGCGCATCGATCGCTTTTTCCATGAAAAGACGGACTCCGTCTACGCTGTACGGGGTGACGCGGTGGACGCTTCCCGACAGAGCGAGCGATGCGATCATCAGTGCAACTACCCTAGCTACCATTCTCGTGTGAGCCTCCTTGATTCGGGCGAGTTATCTTATCAGTCCTCGAAGGTTCCGACAGAACCTCTCTCCAATCTCCAATCTCCAGTCTCCAGCCTTCGGCACGCGGACGCAAATAGGACCGACGCGCCGGTCTAGGGCACACGCGCGACGGTCAGAACGTCGACGCTTCCGATCCCCGCACCAAGGAGTGCTCTCGTGGCTGCTTCGGCCGTCGCCCCCGTCGTCATCACATCGTCGACGAGCAGCACGGAGGCCCCCGCAAGGGCCCGCGGCACACGAGCGCGATAGGCGTGGTGAGCGTTACGCCTGCGACCGGCCCGGGAGAGCCCGGCTTGCGGGGGAGGATCGCCTCTTTTCATCAGCAGACGACCACGGAGCGGAGACCCGACCACAGGAGCCACGACACGAGCGATCCGCTCGGCCTGATTGAACCCTCGCGCGCGCCTCCGGCCCCGCGAAAGCGGTACCGGCACGACCGCCGCATAACCATGGAGCCCATGCGGCCCGCACAGATTCAGAGCGGCGACGCGACCCAGCACCGAAGCAACTCGCTCCCGCCCGCCGAACTTCAGCGCATGGAGCGCTCGGCGCACGTCGTCGCCGTAGACGAGCGCCGCCCTGGCACGGCGGAAACGTCGTCGCGGCGATCGGCAGGGACCGCAAACGCCTGGAGCCACGCCGCGCGGATAGGGGATTCCGCAACGGGGACAGTATGGCGGCTCGATCCTGGGAAAGCCCGCGATACACGAGGTACAGAGCGGCCCCGCAAGAGGCCGCTCGAGTGCGTCCGCGCATACGAGGCAGTCTGCCGGAAACAGCACGGAGCCCGCGGTATGGAGCCCGCGCGATCCGAGCGAAGCCGCGGCCGCGCACAGGCGTGCGAATGCCATTCGCCGGTCGAGCGGCATGGTCTCGAAGGAAACGCTTTGGCTAGGGAGTCGACCAGGTCGGTGACGGCTGTATCGTGGGCTCGGGCGTCTTCGGAGCCGGCAAATGCAACGCTATCGACGCCCATGTGCCACAGCGAGCGCATCGCTCCGCCCATTCGGGAGCGCGCCACTCGCACGAGCCGCACACATAGTCCATCATCAGACCTTCGACTTCTGCCACCAGCAACTTGGTTTTCGCCAGAGCGGCGGAGTGTTCGTCTTTGCTCTCCAGGATACGAGCAATGTAGAGGTGGAGCGCAGGGAGTCCGCTGACGCGGTCCTCAATCAGTCGAAACTCGCGCAGCGCCTCGTCCAGCATGAAGAGACGGTAGTGGAGCTTGCCCAAACAGTAGCGGAGCGGCACTTCGTTGTCCGACAGCACGAGCGCCTGCTTCCAAACAGAGAGCGCCTCTTCCGGCTGATCCGAGCGTAGGTAGAAGTTCTGGAGCGCGATCAACGGCTCGACCGAGCCGGTCGCGTCGTAGCCACGGCGCCAGGTCTCGACCGCCTGCTCCCCGTCGCCCTCCATCTCGAGGGCCGAGCCCAGATTTACATAGGCAGGAAGGAATCGCTCGTCATCTTCGAGGATGGAGCGAAACATGAGGATGCCATCGGAGACAGCGCCCTCCGCCACCTTGGCCCTGCCAAGCCCCAGTCGTATGCCGTGGCCCCGCGAGCTCTCCAATGCTTGCTCGTCCGCATGGGTCAGCATCGAGACGAGGCGGCTTTGCATTGCATCCGCCTCCGCCCAACGCTCCTGCCGGACGAACAGGTCTCGAAGCTTCGCGCGCGCCGACACGGCGCTGTCGGGCGCGGTATCAATGATGCGTTCGAGCGTCAGCCTCGCGCGCTCGTCAGCACCCGCGTCCAAGTAAACCTCCGCGAGCGAATAGAGGGCAATTGAGTTGTCGGGCGCCAGAGCAGAAGCTCGCTCGAGGGCGTCGGCGGCTTCCCGGTGGCGCTTCAACATCCGAAAACTATCACCCTGCTTGACCAGGGCATGGATATGTTCCGGCTCACGCTCGATGACCGCGTCGAAGCGCTCGAGTGCCTTGTCCGGGTTGCCGCCGGCCAGGGCCTCGACCCCTTCGAGATAGAGGTCTTCGAGCTGGGCGTGGGCCTCGCTCGCTCGCCGAAGTCGCCGGTCGCGGGCGAATCGCTTGGCGCCCCCGGCCAGGTCGAAGAAGAGGATGACGCCGGCTCCGAATCCGAAGGCCGCGAGCATAACCATCCATAGCTCGAGCTCGGTCGGCTGAAAGAGCGGGAAGCGGATCGTAACGAGAGCCTCGTTCAGCCGGATCGTCGCAACGGTGAACCAGACCGACGCGAAGATGATGATGATCGTGATTGCCGTCCGGGCTCGCATAGGACTATTCCTTAGTCTAGCAATTCACCGCCCAGAGCGGGAGGACTGCAGGCCGACGCCAGAGATTCTCGTGCACTCACTCGAGGCCATACTTCCGACGCCGCTGCCAAAGCGACTTGCGGCTGATACCTAGAATCTCCGCGGCGCGCGTTTGGTTCCCACCGACGTCCTTCAATATGCGAGCGATATAGCGTTTTTCCACCTCCGCGAGCGACGGCCTGGCACCTTTGCCCGCCGCCGCGCCAACGTCGAGAAGGTGGCCGGGGATGTCGGAGCGGGAGATGACCTCGCCTCGGGCGATCAGGAATGCGTGCTCGACCGCGCTTTTGAGCTCGCGCACGTTTCCGGGCCAGCCATAGGAATCGAATATGTCGGCGACATCCCCGTCGAGACTGCCGGGGCCGCCAGGGTGACGCCCGAGCTCACGAGAGAGGAAAAGCTCGGCAAGAGGAGCGATATCGGCGACGCGCTCTCGGAGCGGCGGGAGCCGGATCTGAAAAACACTGAGGCGGTGAAAGAGGTCACGGCGAAACAGCCCGCGCGCGACGCTTTGGTCGAGATCCGCGCCGGCCGAAGCGACGATCCGTGCGTCGAGCGAGATCGATTCCGTATCGCCGAGTCGCTCGAAGCGCCGATCCTCGACCACCCGAAGCAGCTTCGCTTGCAGGAGCGGCGAGAGCTCCCCTATGTGGTCGAGGAACAATGTGCCGCCGCCGGCGAGCTCGAATCGGCCCGCTTTGGTCGCGTTCGCACTGGTAAAGGCACCGCGCACATAGCCGAACAATTCGCTCTCGATGAGGTTCGAGGGAATGCTCGCGAGGTCGACTTTCGCAAGTGGCTGAGATTTCCGCTCGCCCCAGAAATGGAGCGCATGCGCCAGTAGATCCTTGCCAGTGCCGCTCTCACCGCACACCACGACATTGCTGCTCGCACCCGAGAGTCGCCGCGTGAGCTGGACGATCTCGGCCATTTGAGGGTCGTTCGCAACGAGCGACGCCTCCGAGGCAGCAACGCCACTACCGATGTCGTCGACATCCGAGCGAGGAGGCTTCGAGCGCGTCAGCATCGTTTTCCCGTTTCTTCACGAACGGGCGGGGCTCAGCTCGCGACGGCGAGCTTCTCCGCGTCCCCCCAGAGTCTCTCCAGCTCGTAATAGTCGCGGCTCTTGGGCGTGAAGACGTGGACGACGAAGTCGATATAGTCCAACAAGATCCACTCCCCTTTCGGGAAGCCTTCCACGTGAGCGGGTCGAACTTTCATGTCGCGGAGCGATCTCTGGATGCCTTCCGCGATCGACTCGACCTGTCGGTGGCTGCTCCCCGAACAGATGAGGAAATAGTCCGTGAAGCTCGTAAGCTCCGTCATTTCCAGCACGAGAATGTCGGACGCTTTCTTGTCCTGCGCGGCTTCCACCGCTCGTTTCAACTCCGGCCCGATCGAGTCGAGCGTCAGCTTGGTCTCAGTCAAAATGTCCCGTCCTGTTCCTACACATAGAGACGATTTCCTTGAATGTAGTCCTCCACGGCGTCCGGTACCAAGAAACGAATCGAGCGCCCGTTCTCGACGGAGCGCCGGATCGTGGTCGAGGATAGCTCGAACATCGCAGATTGAAGCATGAAGATACCTTCGGCCCTCCCGGGAAGAGCATCGGCCGCCACCGGAATCAGGCGGTCCCGAAGGTGCGGTTTGTCGCCGAGGACGGCCGTGAGCTCGCCCTCCTCGTCGCCGTCGCCGGGACGGCGATGCACGACGATCGAATAGGTGTCCAGAAGCTCCTCCCAACGGCTCCACGTTCGGATCTCGCGGAAAGCGTCTGAGCCCATAATGAAGTAAAAAACGGTGTCGGGCAATCCCGCCTCGAGTAGCCGCATCGAGTCGAACGTATAAGAAGGCCCGCTCCGTTCGACCTCGACCCGCGACACTTCGAACCCATCGAGCCCCTGAATCGCGGCTTCAATCATCCGAACGCGGTGGTCGGCGTCCGTGATGCGGATGTCGCGCTTGTGAGGCGGGTCCGCCGCGGGGACGAACAGCACCGCGTCCAAGCGAAGAGTGTCTCGTGCCACCTCGCCCGCGCGCAGATGTCCCACATGCGGCGGGTCGAACGTGCCGCCGAGAACGCCGACCTTCTTCATGGCGTCTCCTCGGATGGTTGCGAGTCATGAACCAACTGGTAGAGCTCGCGGACCATCTCCGTGCAGCCTTCACCCGTCACCGCGGAAACTTCGAAAACCCGAAGGCCCAAGCTCTTCGCGGCCCGTCTCAGCGCCTCCAGACGGGCGGGATCGTCGAGCGCATCCATCTTATTCGCACCCACCGCCGAAGGTTTTCGCTCCATCCCTCCACCGTATGCCTCTATTTCGTGGCGCAACACCTTCAAGTCGTCCGCCGGATCTCTCCCCGACCCTTCGGAGACGTCCACGAAATAAACCAGACAAGCGGTACGGCTCAAATGCCGCAAGAAGCGATCGCCCAGTCCCGCGCCTTCGCTCGCTCCGGGGATCAATCCGGGGACGTCGGCCAAGACGAAGCTGCTCTCATCAGAGATCGAAACGACTCCCAGATGCGGCGTGAGCGTCGTGAACGGGTAATCCGCGATCTTCGGCCGCGCGGCGCTGACTCGAGAGATGAGAGTCGACTTGCCCGCATTGGGGAAGCCGACGAGCCCGACATCGGCAAGAAGCCGCAGCTCGAGCGCGAGCCGACGATGATCGCCGTGTTCGCCGTCCTCGGCGCGATGCGGAGCCCGGTCCATCGCTGACGCGAACGACGTGTTTCCACGTCCTCCGCGCCCGCCTTTCGCGACGAGGAGGCGTTCACCCTCCTCCGTCAAGTCGCCCACGAGCTCTCCGGTCGCCACATCCTTCACGACCGTGCCCAGCGGGACGAATAGCTCGAGATCGTCGCCGCCCCGACCCGTTTTGTTCGAGCCTTCTCCGTGACGTCCACGCTCGGCTTTGTAGTCGGGCCGATAACGGTAGCCGGCCAGCGTGTTCTGACGGGCACTGGCGATAAGCCAGATCGAGCCACCGTGGCCACCGCGTCCGCCGTCGGGTCCGCCTCTTGGGACGAACTTCTCGCGGCGAAAGCTGACGACGCCGTTACCGCCGCGCCCGGCTCGAACTTCGAGCACGGCTTCATCGATCCACATTTTCTAGTGTGACCTCGACCTTCCGGTATCCCGGTGAGGCCGGAGACGTCGGCAGGAGACGAACCAAGCGCAGCCGAGCCTCATGGGGCACGGTTGCGTCGTTACGTTACCGAAAGGGCGCTAGTCCGCGGTCGACTGCTGGATGTGGATGAAGCGACCTTTGGAGCCGCGGTTCTGGAACTGCACCACGCCCGCTGCCATCGCGAACAGCGTGTCGTCCTTACCGCGGCCTACGTTCCGGCCCGGCTTGAATCGGGTTCCGCGTTGACGCACCAGAATCGAACCGCCGGTAACGGTCTGTCCGCCAAAGGCTTTGACACCCAATCGTTGCGCGTTGCTGTCTCGACCGTTACGGGAGCTGCCCTGACCTTTTTTATGTGCCATGACTCTATCCTTCGATGGCCTCGACGGTCACCGCGGTGAACGATTGACGGTGCCCCTTGGTGCGACGGTACTGCTTGCGCCGCTTTTTCTTGAAAACGAGCACTTTGCGGTCGCGACCCTGCTCACTCACCTTCGCGGTCACCGAGACGCCATCGACGTACGGCGTTCCGAGCTTGAGCTCGCCATCGCGGCTCACCAGCATGACCTTGTCGAAGTGAACGGTCTCGCCAACGGCGCCGTCGATCTTTTCGATTTTTAGCTTCTCGCCGGGAACAGCTTTTTGCTGTTTTCCCCCGGTCTCGATAATTGCGTACAAATCTCTACCTCCGCGTCCGCAGATCCGACTATTTTAGAGACGTCCGTTGCCGGTGTCAAGAAAAGCGAACACTATCTGCCTCAGGACTCGACCGAAGGCCGCCAATCAAAAGCCGAAGCCGACCCAGAAGTCCGTCTTCCACCCCTCGGCGGTCGTCGCAAAATCCGTCAGCTTCGACCAATTGACATTCATCGGCATGCCGAAGAAATTGAACGTGAGGCCGATCCCGTAGCTCGCGACGGCATCCCCAAGACCCCAGCCATCAGACACGCATATCGAGTTCGAGGCCGGACCGCAGCGCGCGCCCAGCGACGAGATGCGTCGATCACTGCTGAACAAGTTGAACGACTGCCCCTCGTAGTGGGCGCCGCCCATGTTTACGAAGAACAGGCCTCGCAGCGGCCCGAAGAACCCGATCGGCGTGATCGCGGCATCGATAATCGGGAAGCGTAGCTCGGCGTTCGCAAAGAAACCGTTATGGCCGACGAAAGAGAGATAATCGTAGCCGCGCAAGTCACCGTTGCCCCCGAACCAGAACAGGTCGGGGTTCTCGCCGCCGCTCCACAGGCCGCGCACCCGCATCGCGAATAGACTCGAAGAGCCTAGCTGGAGATATTTTCGCGCGTCTAGCGTGAAGGTCTGACGCGACAAGAACGGCCCACCGGGAGACACGTTGATGCCGGCCAGGAGCGTGCTTCCGGCGATAGGCCCGAAGTTGCGAAAGCGCGTCGTCTCTTGCACGAACGTCACGCCGACCGGCAAAACCGTCCCGTTGGGGTAGGCTCTCGACAGAGCTTCTTGATACTGGTCGAACTGGCCCGGATCGAAACCGATACCGCCGGTGTTGAGGTTCGGGTCGAGAAGCGGATCTTCGAACCGCGTGCGCTGCTTGACCACGCCCGTCGTCAGCTCCAGGCGCCTGAAACGGCTCAGCGGATAATTCGCCGATATCGTGGCGCCCGTTTGTCGGATCGTCGACAGCGCACCGTCTCTCGAAAAGCCGGGCTGGAGCTGAAACGGGGATGCGAAAAAGAAGCTGGTCGTATCGAAGCCGGTAAGCGAGTACTGCAACCGCCCGGCTC
>Ga0315338_1002855_pt1 | contig 16146 bp, 17 predicted proteins | sample ASW8metaG_FD_204518 | JGI IMG/M metagenome (GOLD analysis project Ga0315338, IMG submission 204518) | Ammonia-oxidizing marine archaeal communities from Monterey Bay, California, United States - ASW #8 | ecosystem: Environmental > Aquatic > Marine > Coastal | place: USA: California | collected... | reverse complement strand
AGAGCAACCATTAATTAAACATCTTTTTGAATTGCGAACAACTGCTCTGCGCTGCATTATATCTATTATTCTTATAACAATAATATTACTTCCATTTGCAAACCAGATATATAGTTTTATTGCGACCCCGCTCATCGCAAAATTACCAGAAGGTAGTAGTATGATTGCAACTGAAGTAGCTTCACCTTTCTTTGCACCTTTTAAATTAACATTATTTTGTGGGATATTTTTTTCTATTCCTTATATTCTTTATCAAACATGGTCATTTATCGCGCCTGGTCTTTACATTAATGAAAGAAAATTAATACTGCCGTTATTAGTCAGTAGCTCGTTGCTTTTTTATTTAGGAATATTCTTTGCTTACTATGCTGTGTTTCCTATTTTATTTGCTTTTCTTACAACGACTGCGCCTAGTAATATCACGATAATGACAGATATTAATCATTACCTAGACTTTATACTTAAACTATTTTTCGCTTTTGGCATATCGTTTGAAATACCAATCGCGACCATTTTATTAATTAAATCTAATTTTACAACTATAGAAAAATTAAGTTCTAATCGTCCATATATAATATTATTTGCTTTTTTTGTCGGTATGTTGTTGACGCCGCCCGATGTAATTTCTCAAATATTATTAGCGATACCAATATGGGTATTATTTGAAATTGGTCTAGTACTTGGTAAGTATTTTAAAAATTGAGGAGTATTATTAGTTTTGCTCCCACGGCAAGTCATGAAATCGCCAACCATTAATAACGCTACGGCGGCCATTCATATCTTTGTCGCCCTCAAATCCATCAACTATATTAATGGTATTTTTATATCCTTCGGACTCTAACAGTAATGCAGCCTCACCTGATCTCCTGCCACTCCTACACATCAATAAAATTTGAATACTAAATAAATCGTTTGTATCTGGAAATTTCTTCATTAGCTCTGACTTCACATTATCAATAAAATTAGGCAGGACTTCCCATCCCGGCGGCTCCTTTATAGGTATGTGGATTGAGCCTACAGGATGACCTACATACTCATATTCCATCGAACTTCTTACATCTATCAGCGCTACGTCTATTGATTTTTGTAATATGTTATGTGCCTCGGGTGAACTTACTTCTTCAAACATTAAAAATTTCCTATTTTTTTTAATTATTTTTCAAAGATTTATTGATTGCAGTTGATTTGAACATTAACATAATGTCTATATCACAAGATTGAATCTTTGATGATAATTTATCCAGTTCATTAAATAAACAACCGGGGAAAAATTAGCATGGGCATGGACGATTGTAATGGTGTAATTTGGCTTGATGGAGAATTTATTCCATGGAAAGATGCCAAAATACACGTATTAACCCACACTCTTCATTATGGAATGGGGGTGTTTGAAGGTGTGCGAGCTTATCAATCAACTAATGGTACAGCTATTTTTCGTCTTAATGATCATACAAATAGATTATTTTCATCCGCTCATATACTCAATATGCCAATGCCCTATGACAAAAAAACTATAAATGATGCCTGCCTTGATGCAGTTAAAAAAAATAATCTCGAAACCGCTTACATAAGACCAATGTGCTTTTATGGCTCTGAAGGAATGGGTTTGAGAGCTGACAATCTGCGGACACATGTGATGATTGCCGCCTGGGCTTGGGGGTCTTACCTAGGAACTGAGGGTTTAGAAAAAGGAATTCGTGTTAAAACATCCTCATTTACTAGACATCACGTAAATATAACTATGTGCAAAGCCAAAGCTAATGGAAACTATATGAATTCAATGCTTGCTTTACAAGATGCGCTTTCCGCTGGTTATGATGAGGCGCTACTACTTGATGTTGATGGTTACGTTGCTGAAGGTAGTGGTGAAAATATTTTTATCGCCCGTAACGGTATTTTATATACTCCTGATTTAACTTCTGCGCTTGAAGGGATAACACGAGATACAATTATTCAATTTGCGAATAAAAATAATATTATTGTAAAAGAAAAAAGAGTAACAAGAGACGAAGTATATGTAGCAGATGAAGCTTTCTTCACAGGAACGGCCGCTGAGGTAACGCCCATACGCGAAGTCGATAATCGTATTATTGGAAACGGCGGGAAAGGTCCTATTACAGAAAAATTACAAAAACAATATTTTGATTGTGTAAGCGGCAAAGTCAAAGAATATAAAAATTGGTTAAATTATATTTCTTAAAAAAATTTAAATGAAAAAAATGACAGATGAAAGCCAAATTATAATCGCTATTACAACGAATCAACTGCCATTACATTGTCCCCTCCCAGACATGAGTCTTTGGAACCAACATCCAAAAGTTTATCTATCAATAGATGCATCTAAAAAAGTAAAGTGCCCCTACTGCGGGACAGAATATGTTCTAGAAGAGCAATAAACTTCTTTTAAAAATAATATGACATTAAATATTTGGCGTATTACAGATGGGAAATCTGGTCATGATTCCCAAAGCGCTGGATTATGTAAGGCAATTGCAGATTTATCATCAAGCAAACAATTCGACCTAACTGCTAATTCATTAGTAAGTTGTTTAAAGAGTTTTGTATCTCGAAAATTTCCAGATGGTAATAGGCTGCCTGACCCAGATATTATTGTTGGTGCTGGGCATGGAACACACCTTACAATGCTATTAGCTAAGCGAGTAAGAAAAGGGAAAATTGTAGTAATAATGAAACCTAGCCTTCCTTTAAATTTTTTTGATATTTGCATTATCCCTAAACATGATACTCCACCAAAAAAGAAAAATGTTATTGAAACTAATGGGGCGCTAAACACACTGGAATTCAATAATAATAAATCAGAAAACTTGGGGCTAATTTTAATTGGTGGCCCATCTAAGCATTATGAATGGAATAGCAAATTGATTATAAGTCAAATTGATGCTGTTGTTTCTAGGAGTAAAGAAATAAATTGGACGATCTCAGATTCGCCTCGGACCCCAAAAGATATGATGTCAAAAATCTTAGCATCAAATTATAAAAATGTTGATATATTGGATTTTAATAATAGCCCTAATAAAAACATAAGGAAGCTTATTTTTTTGGCTAAGGATATCTGGGTTAGCCCTGATAGTATCTCGATGATTTATGAATCATTGACTTCTGGTGCGTCAGTTGGATTATTTGAAATGCTAAAAAAACGTAAAAACAGAATATATACATCGGTTGATAATTTAATTACAGAAAATCATGTTACGACATTTAGTGCCTGGGAAAAAACAAATGCATTGCAAACTAATAATTTAAATTTGAGTGAGTCAAAACGATGCGCCTCAATTATACTTGAAAGGTTGCTTTAAGTTGAAAACACCGAAAAGCGATCAAAACAAAATAATATCATGCCCTGTTTGTAAGAGTGCTGAGATAAGTTATTTTATAGAAAAAAATAATTATAGTTTTGATGCTTGTAATATATGTGAATTCATGTTTTTAAACCCTATGCCAAATCAAATTACGCTAAATAAAATTTACACGGATGAAGACACCAAAACACATGATGGATACAAAAAAGCAAATTCTAGGCTTAGAAGAGCCTTTATAAAATTACCAAGATTTATCCCCTATGCATTTAATAAAAATTCTCTGGACTTTGGTTGTGGTGGTGGTTTCGTCGCATACGCACTTAGTTTTGTGACAAAGTCATCAACCGGAATTGATATAAACGAAAAAGCCGTTTCTTATGCAAAAAAAAGGTTTGGGCGCGTAAATTATTATTGCACTGATTTTGCTACATTGCTTAAATCAAAAGAAAAATATGATTTTGTTCATTCCTCAGAAGTAATAGAACATGTAAGTGATATAAATCTTTATATGGGAGCCCTAGAAAATCTAGTAAATAAAGATGGCTACATATATATAACAACGCCCGATTTGGGCCACCCCAAAGTGCCGAAGGATATTACAAAATGGGATGTTTTGTGTCCGCCAATACATGTACAGCACTTTACGAAAAAAACTGTGACTATACTATTCAAAAAATATGGCTTTGATATTATTAAATTCTATAAAAATAAAAAACCTGGGTTAATATTTCTTTCAAAAAAGTCATAACAAAAAAAACTATGCAGCCAACTATATTACAAATTCTTCCATCTCTCGATTATGGAGGCGTCGAGCGTGGAACAGTTGAGGTTGCCAATGAGCTGGTACAGAAAAATTATCGCTCCATTGTAGTATCTGGTACCGGAGGACTTGTGCCAGAACTCATAAATTCAGGCAGTGAACATATAGATTTGCCGGTTGGAAAAAAATCAATCACCTGCCTAAGCTTAATACCAAAATTAAGTCGCCTATTCAAAGAAAAACATGTAGATATTGTTCATGCAAGATCAAGGTTTCCTGCGTGGTTAACTCATTTTGCGCTGAAAAATATTGAACCAAAACATAGACCTATTTTCATAACTACTGTTCACGGTCCGTATACTGTAAATCGTTATAGCAAAATAATGACTAGGGGCGCTCGTGTTATTGCAATTTCAAAATATATAAAAAAATATATTCTGGAAAATTACCCCGACGTAGATAAAAAAAAGGTTGAGGTTATACCCCGCGGAATAAATAATAATAAGTTCCCTTTTGGCTATAAACCATCAGATTTATGGAAAGAAGCTTGGTATAGCCAATTTCCTAATATAAAAAATAAATTTTTAATCACTCTACCTGCCAGAATAACGAGATGGAAAGGACAAAATGATTTCATTGAAATTATTACTAAATTAAATGCAAGTGGCATCCAAGCTCATGGGTTAGTTGTAGGAGGAGTTAATAAACGAAAGAAAAGATATTTAAAAGAATTAGAGTTTTTAGTTAAAAAAAATAATATTGGAGATCATGTTACCTTTACGGGGCACCGTGACGATATAAAAGAGATCATGTCGATATCAAATATCGTTTTATCATTAGCAAAAATACCAGAAGCTTTCGGGCGCACCGCCCTTGAGGCATTAAGTTTGGGGGTGCCTGTGATCGCATATAACCACGGTGGGGCTGAAGAAGTTTTGGCTGATATGTTCCCTGAGGGGAAAATAGAACCTTTAAACATTGATGACGCTATATTACTAATAAAAAGATTCTATAAATCAAAACCAAAAGTTGAAAACAAAAATATCTTTACTTTAGACAACATGCTAGACAAAACTATTTCTATTTATAATTCAGTTTACCAATAAAATATTTTATGGAGCAAACAAATAATCATATCGCTATATGTGTGGCCACTTATAAAAGACCAGATTTATTAGAAAAGTGTTTATCAAAAATATACTTACTCGAACTTCCTAAAAAAAATAAAATTTCTCTAATTGTGGTTGACAATGATGTAAATGAAACAGCAAAACCTATTGTTGGCCTTTTTAATAAAAACTATAATTTTCCTATCTATTATTTTGTTGAATCAGAACGAGGCATATCTTCAACAAGGAACCGCTTGATTGATGAATCATTAAAATTGAAAAGTAGTATTATATGTTTCATTGATGACGATGAGTTCCCAAAAAAAAATTGGCTAATTAATCATTTAAATGCGTTAATTAAATACAATGCGGATGTTGTTACGGGGCCAGTAATCTCTATAACAGATAAAACCCAGTTAGATTTAATAACTTACGATAATAAATTTGAGACCGGTCATACACCAAGACACGTCGCGGCCGGAAATGTATTGTTTAAAAGTAAATTAATAAAAGAACAGGGCTTACGATTTGACCCAATATATAATTTTACAGGCGGTGAAGACTTTCATTTCTTTGATAGATCCTCATCAAAGAAAAATAAGCATGTATGGGTAGCTGATGCAATTATCTATGAACATATAACTGCTAAAAGACAAACAAACAAATATTTATTTTTTAGGCACTTCACAGGCGGTATAAACAATGTAATTCAGTATAAATATAAAAAAGGCAGGGTCATTGCATGGCCTCATTTTATATTAAAAATAATAGGAAAAATTATCGGCTCCATAATAGCTTTTATTACATATATAGTAACTTTTAAAAAATCGAGACTTGAGAAATGTATAATAAAGCTAGCTAGTGCGTTTGGTTATTTATTTGGTCTTTTTAACATCATAGTAGAACGGTATCGTTAAAAATATTATTTCATGAGCATTAATTTAAAGAAATATTGGGCTGTAATTTTAATTTTACTTACAATAGTTGGTTTTGTTAGTAAGGCGCTTTATAACTACCCGCTAACAATAATGGCAATAATTGGATTTTACAAAGTAATAATATCGCCGCAATCTATCTGGAATGACCAAACACTAAAATATTTTATTTTTTTATTTTTGTGTTTGTGGATTCCCATGCTACTAGCCTTTCCAGATGCCGTTAATCCGTCACGCTCTGCTCAAACGATTTTCCCTTATTTGAGGTTTTTGTTTGCGGGTATATTTATTATTCATGAATTATCAAAAAATGACGAGTGCTGTAAAATTTTTATTTATGGTGTATTTTTTATTGTTACTTTTTGGTGTATTGATGCATCAATACAGTTTTTCATCGGTTATAACTCATTAGGTTTCCCATATAACGCAGGAGAAATTACGGGAATGTTTTACCCTAGAAATACTATAGCCCATATATGCGCAATATTATCTCCTATATGTTTTTATGTTGTTTCTAGACATAGCAGTAGGTGCAAATGGGCCTGGTTAAGTATTATTCCATTATTTTTTGTTGTTCTAATTAGTGGGCGCCGCGCTGCATGGGTTATGTTGGCGCTTTGTTCTTTTGGGTTTGTTATTTTTCTTTACCTATCTTCGGTTAATAAAAATAAAATGTTGCGCCAAATAATGATAATTTCTTGTGTTATTGGAGTTATTTTTACATCCACAATAATGCTTAATCAGCCTACAAGAGACCGTTTTGTAACTACGCTAGGGCTCTTCAGTTTTGATTACAAGTCAATTAATGCTGCGACAGCTGTGCGTTTGCCCATATGGCAAACTGCGTATTCAATCTTTAAAGATCAGCCTATTAATGGCATAGGCCCTAGGGGATTTAGATTTATTTATCATGACTATGCCAAGCGTGATGACATTTATATTATAAGCAAGAGCAATAGACTTAATTACTTATTTTCACAAAACCTTCCGCCCACACACCCGCATTTACTGTTGCTTGAAATTCTTGTTGAAACAGGTTTAATAGGGCTGCTGGGCTTTTTATTGTTATTTTATTTTCTTATAAAATCAACGAGAAAAATAAAAAATATATCTTACGAATTTGTATTTTTAATTCCTGTCCTTGTTTCTCTTTTTCCGTTTAACTCTCACATGGCTTTTTATGGATCAATCTGGTCGAGCATGATCTGGTTATTAATGGCTATTTACTTTTCGTCTTTACGACTTGCGCTTTCCCGACATACTATATAATTATTTAGTAATCTATGTAAAAGATGAAAATTTTAATCATAAAACTTGGGGCGCTTGGCGATATCATTATATCAACGCCGATTATTAAGAAATTACAAGAATACTATTCGGGGAAAGAAATATGGTTACTAACGTCATCGGCATACAAGGAATTATTCATTAACTGGGAAAATATTTTTATCAAAACGACCAACCGTGGCGGAATAATCAACACAATAAGCATCATACGATGGATCAGAGAAAATGAATTTTCTCATCTTTATGATTTACAATCAAATGATAGAACAACGATAATATCTGCCTTGTCTGGCATCCCCCTAAGAGCAGGCAATCACCCAAGATTCCCTTATCATATTAATCCTGGCTCATTATATAAAGGGCAATGCCATGCATTCGATAGATTAAATGAAATATTAAAAAATTCTGAGATAGAGCCTGCTAAACCAAAACCGTATTTACCTGCTGACAGTAATATAGAAAAAAAAATTAGTGGCTGGGTTAACTCAAAACAGTTAACTGATAAAAAATTTGTAATAATTCATGCTGGCTCAAGTAGGAATCATAAACAAAAACGCTGGACGCGTTTTTCGGAATTAGCAAAATCACTTTACGATAAAAATATTGATATTGTTTGGATTGGCGGCAATGACGACGACAATATTAATAAAAAACTTAGTAAATCTTTTGGGGTAAATGCAACCAATGAATTTACTGTATTAGAATTAATTGAATTAGGAAAATACGCAATATTTGCTGTCACTAATGACTCAGCACCGATGCATATTTTATCTTGCGCAAATATTCCTATATATGGATTATTTGGACCAACAAATCCCAGAAGAACCCATGCGCTTGGGCAAAAAAATCGAGTAATTAATGCGTCGTCTTGTTTTCCTTTGAGTGACGATAAATTTAATCCGGGAAAAATTTCTCAAATTACGCTGTCCCATGTTCTCGAAAAAATAAAAAAGGACAATCTTATTTCATAATAGTCATGAAGTTATCATATAAAATCTCTCTTACTTATGTCTCTGTTATAAAAAAAATAAGAGCCCAATTTATAAAATCACTCATTTCGCTTCTTTTTGTTAAAAGTAATAATACGAAAAAAATTCTGGTAAACCGGGATGGCGCTTTTGGAGATTCTGTAGTAGCGCTGCCATCGCTGTCGGTAATTCGTCAAAATTTTCCCTCTGCAGAAATTGATTTGATAACATTCTCTGATCGTGGGATAACATTTGCTGATTTTGAACTAGAGGATGGCTTGGTAAATAATATTCTAGTAAAAAGCAAAAGAGATAGAAGCAAAACTATTAAAGAGCTTAAAAAAAATAAATATGATCTTTTTATTCAACTACCTCAAAACTTGGGTCTTTATAAATCGATAAGAAATATGATTATTGTTCGTTTTTTTATGGATATTAAATGGGGGTTTGGTTGGGATTATGGAAGAATTAAATCTTTTATTAATACACAAAAAAAATATCTCCCTATTCCAACAGAAACTCTAAGGTTATTGAATAATTTAAAAGCTGCAGGGCTGAATGGGAAAATGTCTTACCCAATTAAAGCAATAAAACCTACTGACCAAGCTGTCATGGATTTATTAAAACAAAAAATTGCTGTATTTATAATCGGTGGAAAACTAAAAACAAAAAGATGGCCATTAGAAAACTGGATAAAACTGGCTAACTTAATAGGAAAAGATTATGAAATTATAATTATCGGCGGCCCTTCTGAGGAGGAGGAAGCTAAACACATTAAATTACAAACAAAAAATAGCCATAATTTTTGTAATAAATTTTCAATTTCAGAATTATTTTATGTTTTCAAGTATTCTCAGATTGCAATAAGCAATGACACCGGAGCAATGCACCTCTGTGACGCGACAGGGACTGCTGTAATAGGGCTTTTTTCAACAAAAGAACTATCGCCTAAATGGTACCCAAATGGCGATAAATCTATTGTAATTGAAGACAATATTAATATTGCTAACATTGCCCCAAATAAAGTTTACGAGGCAATAAATTGTGTAAATCCTTAAAAATTTTTTAATAACAGTCGTTTTTATTATTGCATGTCCGCTTAGCTGGTATGCTGCTTGGGATGTAACTGGCTCAATCTTGGTTGCAGTGATTACTATGCTTATACCAACATGGGGTATAATGCTATGGGTTTTGAATTATATATTTGGATATTTCACAGGTATTATTTTCATATCATCTTTTTTAGCAATTGGTGGGGCGTTTATAACGTTGCTCTTGTTTTTTATTTTGAAAGAATAGGCATTGTTATTGAAAAACAATGTGATGCTCTTTTTAAAAGTTACCCCACACCTTTTTCCAATCAAAAAATGGTGGCAGGCTCTCTTTCGACTGGAGATGAACAGCGACTGCCGGCATTGGTGAAAAACCCAGGATATGATTAAAAAGTCTATCGGTTGTTTGCTTTTCTGATCCTAAATGACGTTTTTCTTTATGGCCAACATACTTAGTATTATCAAAATATTTCCAGTACTTATCTACAATTGATGAATGAGTAAAAAATGTATGCGTAGCATGGCTTATTGTTCTCCATCTTCGATTTTTCCCCTCTAAAATATAGGATGGGTAATTAATTTGCGAATAAATAAGCTCATGTTCTTGCGGATGGATTAATAAATGCGTAGATGTTTCCTCATATATGTCCCTATAAAAATTTATCATTTCATTTATTGCGCTTACAGTATGTAAATAATCATCTTCACAAAAATAAAACAGGCTATTTTTGTCTCGGGAGAAACTAAAATGCTCATAAAGTGAACCGCCCTGACCAGCATTTTTTGTTTTTATTATTTCATAATCACACTTCGCTTCGTTTAATAAATTATTTATCTTTTTTAATGAAGCGTTATCGGAACGATCATCGAAAACAGTTAACTTAATTTTTTGGTTATTGTTGACTGCTTCGTTTATTGAAATGATTAAAGAGCGGATACACTTCAAAAGATGCTGATCTGTAGCAACCCCTGTTAATTCATTATAACTATGCCCTGGTCTTTTATCATTAATACAAGTTCTTAAGCAAATATTTAAACTGGAGATATTATCATTTAGAATAGTTTTTTCTTTTTTATCAAAAGTATCATAAGCCCTTTTAAGCAAAGGGTTGTTTTGAAAATTTTTCAGAGGCAATAAATTATATTTAGGGTGCTTCTTTATTGTGTACCCCCTCTTCTTCAAGAGCTTGTCTAAAATTCTTAACGCATCATTCATTTAAAATTTCCCGAGTAGCTAAATTAATATCTTCAACTAAAATATTTCGAGCATCATTATTTGATCCTTTCATACAAATAACAAATTTACCCTATGGACGACAAAGTATTTTTTTATGTCCATTACTTTTTTAACCTTAAATAAATAATTATTTTATGGTTATTTGCCAATACAAAACCTTGAAAATATATTATCTAGGATATCATCTGTTGTTATTTTACCAACTATTTCATCAAAAACAGAAAGGCTTTGTCTTAATAATTCGGCGACAATCTCTAAGCCCTCTTTTTTCTCCATACTGAGTGCTGCCTTATTTAAAAAAACTCTTATAGTATTAAGTGCATCGATATGTCGTTGTCTTGCAAAAACTACATCTTCCTCTTCAATTGAAAAATCGAGGATTAAGCTTATTTTCTTGACTAATTCTTCTATTCCTTCGCCCGTTTTAGCCGAGATGTTATTTTCATTTATATTGTTTTTTTGATCTTGTTTTTTACGTAAATCAATTTTATTTGTAACAAGAATATATTTTACATCTAAAGACAAATGTTCTTTTATTGTTTCTTCGACGTCTCTCTTCTTTGTGTTGTAATCAATTAAATATAGTACAAGGTCGGCGCTTTTTATTGTTTTATATGCTCTTTCAATTCCCTCTTTTTCTATTAGGTCATTGGTTTTATGTATGCCTGCTGTGTCAACTAATGTTACCAATTGATCGCGCAATAAAATTTTTTCTTTTATGGTGTCGCGAGTCGTGCCTGGCGTATCAGAAACAATTGCAGAATCGACCCCGGACAAAAAATTAATAAGTGTTGATTTCCCAACGTTTGGGGGGCCTACGATAACTATTAATGGGGCATGGTCAAGCAATCTTCCTTTTTTTGTCTTTGTTAGCAAATTATTCAACAATCCTAAACACTCTTTGATACTTTCAAGCGCGGGTTTCGTGTTGATACCAATATCTTCTTCGTCGGGAAAATCTAAAGTCGCCTCGATCAATGCTTTTGCGTTAATTATTTTTTCTTTTAGGTCTAATACGTCGTCTGAGAAAACTCCGTCCAATGACTGCATGGCGCTCCGTGCTGCCTTCTTTGAATTACTATCTATTAGATCGGCCACTGCTTCGGCTTGAATGAGATCCATCTTGTCATTTAAAAATGATCTTTCGGTAAACTCTCCTGGTAATGCGGCTCTAGCGCCTAACGAAATAATTTCGTCCAACAACATGCTGAGAATTATTCGATTACCATGCGCGTAACATTCCATCACGTCTTCCCCGGTGTATGAAGCCGGGCCTTTAAAATACAGAGAAATACCTTTATCTATAGTTTGGTTGGATGAGGATTTAAATGAAACATGATGGGCGTACCTATCTTTCGGTTGACGGCCGGTTAACGCCTGATAAATTTTTCTACTAAGTTTTCCTGAGACGCGAATTACCCCTATCCCGCTTCTCCCTGGCGGGGTTGCAATTGCTGCTATAGTGTCTTTGTTTGCTAGCATTGCATTAAACACCCAAACAAATTATTTTTTTGTTGTTGCGTAAGAACTGGTTTTTTCTATGTTGCGTGTTATTACCCATTGTTGTGCGATCGAAAGGATATTGTTGGCAACCCAGTATAGTACTAACCCGGCAGGAAAAAATGCGAAAAATATTGTAAAAACAACGGGGAGAACGGCCATTACTTTTGCTTGTATCGGATCCATTGGGGCAGGATTTAATTTTTGTTGGACAAACATTGTTATACCCATTATCAAGGGCAAAACAAAAAATGGATCTGCAACTGACAAATCATTTATCCATAAAACAAAGTCCGCCTGTCTTAACTCAACGCTTTCTAACAAGACCCAATACAAAGAAATAAATACTGGAATTTGTATAAGGATTGGGAAACACCCGCCAAGCGGGTTTATTTTTTCTTTTTTATAAATATCCATCATGGCTTTGTTTAGTTGTGCGCGGTCATCTTGGTGCCTTTCTTTAATGGCGACCAGCCTGGGCTGTACTCTTCTCATGTTTGCCATTGAGCGATATCCTGCGGCAGAAAGTTTATAGAAAAGTAATTTAAGAACTACTGTGACCAACACAATCGACCAACCCCAATTGTTGGTAAATGTATTAATATAATCTAAAAGCCAATAAAGTGGTTTTGCGATAAACCAAAAAATTCCATAATCAACGGTAAGACTTAAGCCCTCGGCTATTTTTTCAATTTCTTTTTGTTCTTTAGGGCCAAAATAAACACGGTGTGATAAAGATTCTCTGTCTCCGGCGATTATTTCTTTTGTTGGGGTTGCTGCGCCGATAATGTAGCCTCTGTCGCTTCCTTTGCGGGTGTAATAGGTGTAGGCCTCTTCTTTTTTATCTGGAATTATAGCTGTTAAAAAATAGTGCTGTAGCATTGCTACCCAACCATTAACGGCGTTGATTTTTAAATCATCGTCTTCAATGTCATCAAAACTTATTTTCTCGTAACGTTGTTCGGGCGTAGATACTACTGCCCCCGTATATGTATAAATAAATCGTGATTCACGTTCTTTTTGTTTGGTGCGCGCTATTTCTGCATAAACTCTCCCCACCCAAGTTTGTTGGGATTGATTTTCTATTTTATATTTTATATCTGCAACATATTGTCCTTTATAAAAAGTTATGATCTTTGTTGTGCTAATCCCTTCTTCAGAAACATGGTAAAGCGGTATAGAAATACTTTCTTTGCCTCCGAGCAAATAGCTTTTATTGTCAGACGAAAAAACGGTGTCTGGTGTTATTTTCTTGGTCTTGCTCAACACCCCTCCTTGTATTAGGTAAAAATCGTCTTGCTTTTTTTTTCGCAGCAACACAACTTTGTTTTCTATGTCTTTTTTGGAAACTGGGTATTCCTTTAAAGCAACATATTCAATTGTGCCCCCCGCTGTATTGATCACGATATCGAGCACGTCTGTCGTTACGTTTATTTTTTCGCCCCTCCCCGCTTCTTTGTGATGTTCTTCTTCCGTTATAGCGTTTTGTTCTATCGCGAGAAGCGGTGTTGTTGTTTCTGTTAAGAGAGCATTGTTTTTCTCAACGCCCTCTAACGAAGAACGAGTAACGTTTTGTTCGTCCGAATAACTATAATCCTCGGTCCACGCTTGCCAAATCATTGTCAGCACAAGCCCTAAGGATATTAATAATAAGAATCTTGTTGTTTCCAATGTTTATCCTTTTTTTTGTTTTTCTTCAGGGACAAGATCAACGCCGCCCTTAAAAAGAGGGTTACAGCGACACAGGCGGTTAATTGTTAAAACAGACCCTTTATAAACCCCATAACTAATTAAGGCCTCTCTCATGTATTCTGAACATGTTGGGTAAAACCTGCAGCGGGGAGCGATGTAAGGGCTTATGTATTGCTGATAAACGGCAATGGCTTTGATTAAGGCTTCATTCATTTATTATTTTATCCCAATGACTGATGAGGGTTTGTTTGATGTCTCTCTTTTTTGTGTCGAATTGTTTTTTTACAAACACTACAACATCCCTGCCTTTTAGCCTATTTTTTTGCGAACGAAAACTTTCTCTTATAATGCGCTTTATTTGGTTTCTCTCAACCGCGCTCGATACATTTTTTTTTGGCACCACTAACCCGAGTCGCGCTATATTGGTGTTGTTTTTTAGTGCTAAAAACAAAAAAAATTTGTCGCTTGATCGATTGTTAGATGAAAAAACCGCGTCATATTCCTCTGGCTTTTTGAGCCTATTATAAAACCGAAAATGTTCCATAAAAGAGGGGGGGCAACATCGACACAATTATTTCAGGCCGAAAGACGCCTCCTTCCTTTTTTGCGTCTTGCTTTTATTATTTGCCTGCCAGAGCGACTTTGCATGCGAGCACGAAACCCGTGGTTTCTTTTGCGCTTGAGTTTGCTGGGCTGATATGTTTGTTTCATGCTCAAATACCTTTGTGTTTATTGTGGTGCGATTTAAGGGGGCGCATATGTTACTGTTGCCTTGGCAATTATGTCAATTCATATCCTTCTTAAATAAAAAAGGTTTTGTTCTTGTGGATAACTATTTTTATCGGGTATAAAATTAAAGCTTCTCTTCAATGTTTTTCAACGAGGGTAATTTGTGGAAACGACTCCATGGAAACGCTGCTTAGAGCAGTTAGAGGGCGAGCTTACGGCCCAGCAATTTGATACGTGGATACGGCCTCTACACGCAATAGAAGACAACAACGCAATACAGCTTCTGGCGCCCAATCGTTTCGTTCAAGACTGGATTAGTGAGCGTTATCTTTCAAGAATTGAAGAGCTATTATCAAACAAACTCCCCCACGAAGAAAAGATCTCGGTAAAACTAGATGTTGGAAGTCGTGGTTCGCTGGCGCCAACAGAACAACAAGGAGTGCGCGCTCACAAAAACGAAACAGCGACTAACAAAGATGAAATCAAAAAATCCCCCAACATTTCAAACAACTTAAATCCTGCTTTTACTTTTAATTCTTTTGTTGAAGGCAAATCAAACCAGCTCGCCAGAGCGGCTTCGCTCCAAGTCTCAAAAAACCCTGGAGGGGCTTACAATCCGCTTTTTATATACGGCGGTGTTGGGCTTGGCAAAACCCACCTTATGCAAGCAATTGGCTCTTTCATTTTAGAAAAAAACCCCTCTGCAAACATCGCCTATCTTCACTCAGAAAGGTTTGTCGCCGACATGGTCAGCGCTTTACAACACAACGAAATTAATAAATTTAAAAAATATTACCGCTCTCTAAATACCTTACTTATTGATGACATTCAGTTTTTCGCCAAAAAAGAAAGATCCCAAGAAGAATTCTTTCATACCTTTAACGCTTTGTTGGAGGGCCAGCATCAAATTATTTTAACTTGTGATCGTTACCCCAAGGAGGTTAATGGGTTAGAAGAAAGATTAAAATCTCGTTTTGGCTGGGGTTTAACTGTCGCCATTGAACGGCCAGAGCTTGAAACTCGTGTGGCCATTGTTAGAAAAAAGGCCCTGCAAGTAGATGTTGAACTGCCGGATGATGTTTCTTTTTTTATAGCGGAGCGCTTTCGCTCAAACGTACGCGAGCTTGAAGGGGCTTTAAATAGGGTTATTGCAACCGCAAACCTAACGGGTCAACCCATAACCCTCGATTTCACAAAAAATGCTTTGCGAGATCTATTAAAGGTCCAAGAGAGGCAAATAACGATTGAAAACATACAAAAAATAACCGCTGAATATTACAAAATTAGGGTTGCGGATTTGCTTTCAAAAAGAAGAAATCGCTCAATAACGAGGCCTCGGCAAATGGCGATGACAATAACAAAAGAACTTACTAATCACAGTCTCCCGGAAATTGGGGATGCTTTTGGGGGCAGAGATCACACAACAGTTATACATGCTTACAGAAAAATAAAAGAACTTAGAGAAAATGAAAACCGTATAGACGAAGACTTTTCAAACCTAATAAACACACTAACATCATGATTGTTGGTTGTGGGAAAAAATATTACTTTTTTTTA
>Ga0315338_1002854_pt1 | contig 16149 bp, 14 predicted proteins | sample ASW8metaG_FD_204518 | JGI IMG/M metagenome (GOLD analysis project Ga0315338, IMG submission 204518) | Ammonia-oxidizing marine archaeal communities from Monterey Bay, California, United States - ASW #8 | ecosystem: Environmental > Aquatic > Marine > Coastal | place: USA: California | collected... | reverse complement strand
AGAGAGTGGCAAGAGTCTGGTAGAAAGGTGGGATACTTGGGTACTGTTGGCTTACCTGTCTCGTATCAATATGCGTCTCAGATCTAGCCTGAGGTTATACCCTATGACCCGCTAAACCCCCGGTCTCAAATCTCGCCCAGCCACTATCATCTTCGGCCGGCGAACTATATCTCCCGCGCGGAACCTTCTTTTCGGCGGACTCAGCGCCCAAGCAACCGCAAACTTGAAAGATATCCACGGGAATCTCCCGCAATAAAATAGCCAAAACGTCTATCCCATTGATGTAAGGTTGGTTTTAGCGACCGACCAGCTGGAGGGTCTTCAAGTACCCTTTAATTTATGTCCGTTACCCGCCATTAAAGCGTTCCTTTCGGACCGATCACTTTGAGAGGCCTAGGAAGAACGCCAGTGTCACTGGCTGTTCCTGGCTGTTAATGAGTCTGACAGGGAGATGTTAACCCCCTACTTCGCATGCCGAGCATCCAACTAAAGCCGTAGCGGGGTAAAGGTGTACGATACAGTTCTTGAAAGTCTCTTTTGACTTCCTAAGAGATACTCGCGTCCTCCTCAATAGGTAGATTGTGGGTCTACTACCAAAAAGGTATGACACATGGCTGAACGACCAACCTCCAGGCTGGAAGCAATAGAACAGATCATCCGACAACGCTGTGCGCAAGAGTTCCCCGGCGTCACATGGGAAGAGATGGATGCCGCCGTTGCAGCCTCATCCATGCCTGAGGACGAGCCGAATTTTGCTTGCCCTCTAGGTACCGACAAGATTGTTTCTCAGGCAGTTGAATCTAGACTGGCCCATCGGCGTGTACTCCTCGGTTACTCTGATGAACTAGTGGCCTGGACAATCGAAGAAGAATACTCCATGTACACCGCGTTCTTAGGCGATTGTGACGAGATGGGGTTACAAGAATTCATTTTCTACAATCGCCCTGAATCAGACTCCAATTTGGACCACTGGCTGAAATTACCCTACTGGACACCTGAAGAGGCGGTTTCCCTATCGTTCGGGAAAGAACCCACAAGGGTTAATAAAGAATCTTTAGAACAAGTAGCTGGATTCTCGTCGTTCGTTGACAAATATCACCTGAGACTTGATCAAGTAGTTCGTGCCATTGAGGCTGGGCAGTTGCCAGGGCAGATAACGCAAGAATCGCTCATTCACTGGACCACGCGAACTGGAATTGAGGTTCCTGATGAACTTTCAAAATCAGCCGCTTATACCAACACTAAGAATGAGGACGGCCTTTCCGAGACTGAACGAACCAGTCTACTGAAGATAATTCTCGGAATGGCCGTTTCGAAGTATGGGTACCAGGGGAGTGAATCCCGGAACACTGCTACAGGAACAAAAAGAGATTCTATCGCCTCGGACCTCGAGAAGATTGGTATTAGCCTTGATCCAGACACGATACGTCGGTACTTGAAGGAGGCTTGGGATAAATTCGAGGATATCGCAAGAACCAAATAATCTCGGCCCTCGCTGAGGGCCAACTCTACCCTCTCCCACTAACCGAACGAATTTCGTTCGGTTAAGTTCTAGCCGAATTCGGCCACGCTTTCACTCTTGTCTCATAACCTGTCCCCCTGATTAACTTACTGGGGCAGAAAATTGTCTAATTCATTACCTGATACCGGCTATGTCCGGCTTCGTCAAATTATCGGCGTCCCTCTCGCTGATCCACCTATACCTCCAATAATTCCCGTCAGCCGCTCCACTTGGTGGGCTGGAGTCAAGTCAGGACGTTTCCCGACGCCCGTGAAACTCGGCCCTCGGATTACAGCTTGGCGCGCCGAGGACATCCGCGCGCTGATTGACAGCTTCAGCCGAAGTATCGAGCCACCACGGACTGCTCCGACCGACTCCTCCAGCATCCACTCACAACCCAACGAGGCCTGCGATGACTGATAAAGACCCTACGAACGAAACCGCCGTAGTAGAAGGTGATTCAAGATCATCTATCGATACCAGTAGCCCTGGCATCTTCGATCATGCGAGCTTGCGCCTGTCCCAAGACTTTGCTTCATCTATCGGGGTAAAGAAACGGATCACCACCGTGCCGGTGAGAAAACCCAATCGGCAGGAGTTCGTCCGAGTGCATCCAAGCCCCACGTATCGTCTTGATACTGCCGTTGTCGAACTCAAGGCCGAACGAGAGACCTACGTAGTTGCGCCATCCCTATGGCCCGAAGTTCATGGTGAACTCATACCGAAGCGTCTGCTGCTGACAATGACCAGGCAGAACGTCCTCATCCTGTGGCCGATCCGGTTACCGGGAGAGGATGGGCGTATCGACCAATGGAATGATTCAGCCATGATTGCGGCTGAACGAGCCACTCAGTGTTGGGTACGAGTTGCATCTGACCGGCATCTGGGAGCCTATGAATTATTCGAAGCCCCAGCTGACTTGCCTGAGCCTGAGTGGCCTGAGATTTCCTTTCAGGAGATATTGGATATTGCCTTCCGAGGCCGGCAGATCGATGACATCAACCACCCGGTATTGAAGCAGCTTCGTGGAGAGATCTGATGCAGGTGACAGGCTACTCCTTCCGCGAGGTCTGGCTGGTCGATTTCGAGTTCCATGCCCCTCCAGGGGAGAACCCGATGGTGATCTGCCTGGTGGCCCGGGAACTCGGGTCGGGCCAGCTGCTGCGATTGTGGCGCGACGAAATCGTGCGGCTGGATCAGGCACCCTATGCAACCGGCAGCGACAGTCTCTTCGTTGCCTACTATGCCAGTGCCGAGTGTGGCTGCCACTTGGCACTTGACTGGCCGTTGCCTGAGAACGTGCTCGACCTTTACGCGGAGATTCGGGTCCTTACCAACGGACTCTCCCCTCCCTGTGGCAACGGTTTGCTCGGCGCCCTTGCCTGGCATGGTCTAGACAGCCTGGGGACCGATGAAAAGAGTGAGATGCGCGACCTTGCCATCAGAGGCGGGCCGTTTACTGCCAAGGAAATGGCTGATCTCCTTAATTACTGCCAGAGTGACGTTGATGCCCTGGCACGACTGCTACCGGCGATGGAACCGGGCCTCGATCTACCCCGGGCTCTGCTGCGGGGCCGTTACATGAAAGCCGTCGCCAGGATAGAACATGCTGGTGTACCAGTGGACGCGCCAGTGCTATCCCGCCTTCGTAGCCAGTGGGAAAGACTGAAGGATCTCCTGATTGAAAGCATAGATGCAGACTACGGCATCTATGAGGGCCGTACGTTCAAGCAGACACGATTCGCCCAATACCTTGCAGCTAACGGTATCCCCTGGCCCCGCCTACCTTCAGGGGCGCTGGACCTTAAAGACAACACCTTCCGGGACATGACCCAAGCTTATCCGCAGTTGGGCCCTCTGAAGGAACTGCGGGCCAGTCTCGGGCAGATGCGCCTTGAGGAACTGGCGGTCGGTCAGGATGCCAGGAATCGCTGTCTGCTCTCGACCTTTCGGGCCCGAACGGGACGCAACCAGCCGAGCAATACGAAGTTTATCTTCGGCCCTGCCGTGTGGCTGCGGGGGCTTATCCGGCCGGAGCCTGGATGGGGACTTGCCTACATCGACTGGTCACAGCAGGAGTTCGGTATCGCTGCCGCCTTGTCAGGTGACCAGGCTATGTCAGATGCCTACGTCTCGGGAGATCCCTATCTCGCCTTTGCAGGACAGGCCGGCGCCGTACCACCTGATGCCACCAAAGCCTCTCACTCCGAGATACGAGAACAGTTCAAAGCCTGTGTGCTGGCAGTGCAGTACGGCATGGGGGCAGATGCATTGGCAGTCAAGATTGGCCAGCCCGCTTTCCGGGGACGAGAACTGCTGGACCTGCACAAGCGTACCTACCGGGACTTCTGGCGTTGGTCAGACTCGGCCCTTGATGCCGCCATGCTACAGGGTTCACTACATACAGTTTTTGGCTGGCAGATTCAGACCGGAGCCAATGCCAATCCGCGTTCCATCCGGAACTTCCCCATGCAGGCCAATGGTGCCGAAATGCTGCGCCTGGCCTGCTGCCTGGTAACCGAGGCCGATATCAAGGTCTGTGCCCCGGTCCACGATGCGTTGCTCATCGAGGCACCCCTTGCAGAACTCGATGAAACGGTTAAGCACACTCAGGAGTTGATGGCAGAGGCGAGCCAGATCGTGCTGGGTGAGTTCTGCCTGCGCTCTGAGGTCGAGATCACACGATATCCGAATCGATACACTGACAAACGCGGTGCGGTCATGTGGGAGACCATGACGAGGCTGCTGGACAACGGCGATGGTAAGTAGCAGACAGGTCTCGCGCCAATGCGTGGGTACTCACGTGCTGATACGACCCCGCTCCATCTTATATATGTCTTATATAACTATATATACCTAAGAAACGGTATGAGTGAAGAGTTCGATATCAAACGGTTGAAACTCGGCAATGTTCGCTTGCCAGGTGGGTGGCCCCCGAAAAGCAATCCACCGAAATCACAATCTCATCCTACCGTAGCTCCCAGTGACGTGCCGCGCCACAAGACGGGGGAACACTTTCTCAAAGGTCCTGTTCCGCTTTACTGGCTGGCAAAGGCAGCCTGTTGTGGTGGCCGGGCACTGCACGTCGCCGCCATCCTCTGGTACCGGGCAGGACTTGAAAACCGCCGGACTGTGAAGATACCCCGTTGGGTGGCCGATAAGTTCGGGTTAAGTACCGACGCTAAATCGCGTGGTGTAAGGGCATTGGAATCGGCTGGTCTTGTCAGCGTCAAGCGCCGGACAGGTTGCAGCCCAGTAGTGACACTTCTTGAAGGCCGGGACCCAGAGTGAGTAGCTCCGCTTGTGGAGGGATTGTGCTACCCCGCTTCATTCGACTACGGGACGCCCCACCCTATCTTGGGATGGACCGGAATCGTTTCAACATTGAAGTCCGGCCCTACATCACTGAGATCCCGATCGGCGCTCAGGGCATTGCGTTCGATCGACTTGAAATTGACGCCTGGGCAGATCAATATAAGGTCTGCAACGGGCGTCCCGGTAAGCAACCTGGAGGTTACTTATGGGACGTAAAAGAACGCCGGGACTCACTTTCCGCAGTGGGGTCTGGCATATCGACAAGAGGTTCCGGGGCATCCGACTTTGCGAAAGCACTGGAACGGGCGACCTCGGAGAAGCGGAGGCGTACCTCGTGCAAAGGCTCGAGGCACTCCGGCGGGTTGTCCTCTACGGAGAACGCCCGCGGCGGACGTTCCGCCAGGCAGCAACGAAGTACCTGAATGAGGCCACCAAGGCGACCCTTGAAGATGACGCGAGGCTTCTAAAGCACCTCGACTCCTTTATTGGGGGACTTGGCATTGAGCAGGTACACATGGGCACCCTACAGCCATACATCGAGCGACGACGAAAGGACGGGGTCAAGAATCGGACGATCAATGCTGGATTGCAGGTCGTTCGGCACATCCTGAACCTTGCCGGCGATGAGTGGCTGGATGAGTCGGGCAAAGCCTGGCTCGACAAGGCGCCCAAGATCAAGCTGCTTCGGGAAGATGACCGGAGAATGCCCTACCCGCTCTCGTGGGACGAGCAGACCAGGCTTTTCCGGGAGTTGCCGGCGCACCTCGCCAGCATGGCCTTGTTCAAGGTGAACACGGGCTGCCGCGAGCAGGAGGTGTGCCAGCTGCGCTGGGACTGGGAGGTGCAGGTGCCGGATTTCGACACCAGTGTTTTCCTGATACCGGCGAACAAAGTGAAGAACCGTGAGGAAAGGCTGGTGGTACTGAACCGGGTTGCACGATCTGTCATCGATGAAGTTCGAAGTGAGCACACAGAGTACGTGTTCACTTTCAACGGCTCATCGCTTAGGCAGATCAATAACAGCGCCTGGCAGTCGGCACGTCAACGAGCGGATCTTCAGCAAGTGAGGGTCCACGACCTTAAGCACACCTTTGGTCGCAGGTTACGTGCAGCCGGTGTGTCGTTTGAAGATCGGCAGGACCTCTTGGGACACAAGTCGGGGCGGATCACGACCCACTACTCGGCGGCGGAACTTGGCAACCTGATAGAGGCTGCCGACCTGATTTGCCGTCAGGGGTCACGCAAAACTCCCGCACTGGTTGTTCTCAAGCGAAGAGTTGGATAGTGGAGATCGCTATCTGTTTGTAACAGTGGGCTTTATTGGTGGGCCGTGCAGGGATCGAACCTACGACCACCTGATTAAAAGTCAGATGCTCCCACATGTGTTTAAGACTGCTATTGTAGTGTAAACCGTAATCTAGCTGCCCCAATCAATTCGTATTTTCAATCGCCTTAGTACTATTATTTTAGAGTATCGACTAGTTCTATGGGACGGTTGTTTTAGTACTTCATTGCCTCACAAACAGGAAGTCTCCACCATCATCTCCGGCATAGCGTATCTTTCCATGTCCTGGTGTCTGCTTTGCATTCTTGCTCACTTTAGGCTGAAGCCACCTGTCTAATTTGGTTTGACGACATACAGTGGGGAGAGGGTCACAACCACCGATATTTCTAAAAGATCAAAGATCCGAACTAGCGAGTGATGTCGAGGAAACAAGCTACTTTTCTGGATCCTTTAATGGACCGCAGTGGTGGTGATTCGTTCATACATATATCGAGCCTATAATCACAACGATCATAAAATGCACATTGAGAAGGCAATATATCCGCTATGTCCGGTGGAGAACCTTTGATCGACGGCAATCTGTCCGGCAGTTTATGCTTCAGCTGGGGTATGGAGCGTAAAAGCCCAATGGTGTATGGATGTCTTGGTTGTTGATAAATATCCCGGACAGATGCTTCTTCGACAATTGCACCTGCGTACATGATAGCAACCCGGTCTGCGAGTCCAGCTACCACTCCGAGATCATGTGAAATCCATAGAATTGACATTCCACTTTGTTCACGAAGGCTTTTTGTAAGTTCCATAATTTTAGCCTGCATTGTCACGTCAAGTGCCGTTGTTGGTTCATCTGCTATCAGCAATTTGGGTTTGCATGCCAGGGCCATCGCGATAAGTGCTCTTTGACGCATACCTCCAGAAAGATGATGCGGATATGAATCCATCTGGATTCTTGGTGATGGCATTCCAACCATTGCAAGTAACTGCCTTGTTTGTTCCTTAATTTGATTACGTCCCAAGCCAAGATGCACACCTAATCCCTCTCCCACCTGCATACCAATTTTTTGCACTGGATTGAGTGACGCCATCGGGTCCTGAAATACCATCGAGATCTTCTTGCCTCGGATCTTCCTCATTTCCTCCTCTGAAAGGGTGAGTAAATCAATACCTTCAAACAATACTTTTCCTGAATAGATCTTACCTGCTGGTGATGGTAATAATCTGAGCACTGAGAGAGCGCTCACAGTTTTCCCACTGCCACTTTCTCCAACAAGCCCGAGAGTTTCCCCCTGCTTCAAGGTAAAGCTTAGCCCTCGAATCACCTTCATAATCGTCGACTCAGTCCCGAACTGAACTCCCAGATTACTAATTTCGAGAAGAATAGACATATCAAAATTTACTCCCATTTCTAAGTGGGATGGCACTTAGAATTTAAATGGCAGGCGAGCCAATGGTCATCCCCAACATCAACGAAAGCTGGCTCGATTGTTCGGCAATCGATTTTATGTTGTTTTGAAACAACATCGGACATTCCGCATCGACCAAAAAACCTGCACCCACTGGCTGTGGTGCTCGACTCATCAAGATCACCAAGCAATGGCTGCCAACTATTGGCTCTAAGTTGCTCTTCATCAGGATCTGGAACTGGTACAGCCGAAAGAAGTGCTTTCGTATATGGGTGCAGTGGTTCCGAATACAAACTCTTATTGTCTGTAAGTTCGACTAATTTTCCAAAATACATTACTGCAACTTGATTACTAATATGGCGCACTACTGCTAAATCATGCGAGACGAACAAATACGTTAACGCAAAGTTCTGTTGTAAATCTTTAAGAAGATTGATGATTTGCGCTTGTATTGAAACATCGAGAGCCGACACAGGTTCATCACAAACGATAAATTTAGGCTTTAAAGCAATTGCTCTCGCAATACCAATTCTTTGTCGCTGTCCTCCAGAGAATTCATGGGGAAATAAGTCAATTGAATTGTTCTTAAGACCGACAATTTCTAACAATTCAAGAACTCGATCTCGGCGGTCCAGTCGTGTCAAAGGTGTATGGATAGTCAGCGGCTCCGAGACAATTTGTTCTACGGTCATACGTGGACTTAGAGATGCGTAAGAATCTTGAAATATCATTTGCATTTTTCTTCTTATACTACGCATTTTCCCAGCTCGAAGGTTCACTAAATCGATGTCTTCAAATTTTACGCGCCCTCCAGTAGGTTTTATCAACTGGATAATAGCTTTCCCAACAGTAGTCTTTCCACACCCACTTTCCCCAACCAGCCCCAATGTTTTTCCAGCTTCTATGCTAAAAGAAACTCCATCAACCGCGGTAAAATACTCGAAATTCCTTTTGAATATAGGACTTCCATGAACTGGAAATCTGACTCGGAGGTCATTTACTTCTATAATTAGCGTCATTGATTCTTACTGCAAGAAATCCCTACCCCTATTAAGCACCGAATCAGAAACTAAACTCTCTGCTTATTAATTCCCGAAATCCTTCCATAGCCACAGCAATCAACTTGTCCCCAATATTTCTTGAAGCCGGTATGGCTTTTGACATTAGTCCAGATTTTGGAACAAGATCTACAGGCTGGGGAAACACTGTATAAGGCGGAATGTAACCCATAGTTTCATCCACAATCCTGTCACTCCGCACTGAGTTAGGGTCAAATGAGAGCATCAGAGAGGTCTCTGTAGTCGCCGCATGTTCTAGGTCCCAACCGGGAAAATCACCAGGAAATATTTTTTCTATATGGTCACTATTTACGAATTGCCACCACCCCGATACAACTACCTTAACGTCACTTGATCCAAGATCTTCTATCGCCATATCTACACCCTCAAATAACGGAAAGGAATTTTCACCATGTCCATTAATTAAGAGTATTTTTTTTGCCCCGTGTCTAAAAAATTCGCGTAGAACATCTTTCACCATAAGCGACAGCGTATGCGGGGCCAGGCTAGTTGTCCCTGGAAAAATCTGGCCTCCACCGCTTAAGGCTTGTGACTTATTCCCATATGTGAACGTAGGAGCTACGATACTATTTGTTTCTAAAGCGACTCGTCCTGCAAAACACTCCGCAATAAAGGCGTCTGTTTTTAAGGGTAAGTGCGGGCCGTGTTGTTCTAAGGCACCACATGGAATGAGGATTACAGCTCCAGCGTTAATGCTAGAGATATAGTCTTCCCAAATCATTTCTGCCATGTACAGTGGCTTACTTCTTTCAGTTATCTCATGCTGGGTATTCATTGTTGTTGCCGCTTGTTAGAACAATGTTGTTTCTAAATCGCTGATAAATGATCATAACGTCGGCCATTTTTCATGATTAGATCGACATCATGCATTACATTGATATTTTCGAGCGGGTTGCCTTTTACTGAGATAATATCGGCGCACTTACCCACTTCGAGAGTACCAACTAGATTTAACACGTCACAGGCGTCAGCTGCGTTTCGAGTCACTGAAAGAATTGCAGTATCCGCTGGTACTTCAGCGACTGTGACCAGCTTTTCAATTTCTGTTGGTAAGTCTCCATGCATTGCATCTGTACCACTTGCATATTTCACGCCCGCTTCTATCGCTTTTCGGTAATTATCAGCTGCAACCCGCCGACGGGGAAACCACTCTATGTTGGCAAAATCTGGATTAGCTTCCAGATCTTTTGACAAGACATCTTCGTCCAAAACTATCGCCAGCGTTCCAACAAGCCAAGCATCATGTTCCAGAAGTTTTTCGATACATGAATCATCCAACATATGGCCATGTTCAATAGTTTTTACACCTACCTCTAGACATTCACAAATCTCAGGAGGGCGGATAGCATGTGCCGCAACACGTTTACCTACACGGTTAGCCTCGATTACTGCTGTCTCCATTTCCTCACGTGAATATTCCTGACAGAAATGGCCCCCATAAAGATCAACACTCCCAGTGGCCATAATCTTGATGACGTCTGCACCCGCACGAAGGTTTTCTCGAACAGCTCTTCGAATTTCATCCGAACCGTCGTACCCTTTACCATATCCATGTCCATTACTGGCATGAATATGCCGAGTTGCGGTTAGTAGACGCGGCCCTGGAACAATACCGTTTCTAACCGCATGTACAATCGGGATATCGTCAAAATTCTGGGTGCCCAGAACCCGCATAGTCGTTACGCCACTCAGTAAATCTCGACGAATATTGCGAGTAGCTTCCAACGCTAAGGTGCCTTGTCCTGGCGTCATTGACTCGTATATCAATCTTTCCCCTATCTGTGGCAGATGGGTATGAGCATCAATCAAACCTGGCATCACCATCTGGTTCCCTAAATCTATTACTTTAGCATCCAATGGTATTGACGACTTTGAAGCTGCTCCGGCATAAACAATCTTGCTCCCCTCAACTACAACAAGGGAATCCTCTATCACTCCCGTAGAAGTAGCGGTAAACAAATACTTACTCTTAATAGCAGTAATCATATGCACCTCCTCACATAATTTAATTGCAGAAATATTGTCTATAATCCCTAGATTTCAGGAATAAATATCGTGATCTATATTATCTAAGTGATCAAAAACTTCCTGCACGGGAACAACATCAGCAAGAAAACAATCCATGTCAAATAAAGCAACCTCGTGGGAGGTTTGAAATCGATCTGCTACACATTCAATTGGCACAATCACTCGAAAATTCAAAGCTGCAGCGCTATCGACTGTGGCTCGAATACAACCTGACGTAACGGCTCCGGTCACAATGATGGTATCGATTCTATGGAACAACAAAATACTAGTTAATTGAGTTCCAAAGAATGCGCTCGGTTTAGGTTTAACAATAACAATTTCCTTTGATTCGGGCTTTAACTCTTCGAGAATCTCATGCGGCTCCTCCATTTGTGCGAATGCTGATAATTTTGGAATCGCTTTGTTGACGAGTCTCCCGCCAGTTGCGCTGGTATAGGGTTCTGATCCTCGTTGCGTCGTATAGACAGTTGGAATGCCGACCGGTCTTGCCTTCGCCAATAATTTCGATATCGATTCAACAGCTTGCCTACCGTTGAATCGACATGAAAGTGGGCTACGTTCATCCACGATGTAACGGCACATATCCACTACCAATAGGGCAGTTTTTGCACCAAAACCGACACGCATTCCCACGCCTGAATCGCGATAAGTCTTCAGATCAGTTGAAGAAATTATGCCTGGAATAAACGGATCACTCATGACTGCCTCCTATTGCGAATTAACGTTATCAAATAGATTATTTATTACTTCTTCTTAATCTTGGATCCACAATGTCACGAAGAGAATCTCCTAAAAGATTAAAACTAATTATTGTAACCATAAGGAAAATTCCAGGATATATTGAAAGCCAAGCAGCGCGCCCAAGAAATCCTCTAGCTTCAGTTAGCATTCGCCCCCATGATGGCGTTGGAGGTTGGGCACCAAGACCGAGATAACTTAAAGAGGACTCTGCTATAACGGCAGTAGCGATATCCATGGTTGCAAAGACCAATATAAGCGGAAAAACGTTTGGCAATAAATGGAAAATCATAATTCTAAAATTAGTTGCCCCGACCATACGACCTGCTTCAACGAATGGTCTTCGTTCAAGAGAAGCAACTTCTGCTCTTGTCAACCGGGCAAAGTATGGGATGCGAGTAAGGCTTATTGCTAAAATTAGATTCTTTATATCTGGCCCTAATATAGCAACAAGAAATAGAGCCAGTAGTAAACTCGGAAAAGCTACCATAACGTCCATAATTCGTATAGTTATGGCATCTAACCATCCTCCGTAATAGCCGCTTAATATTCCAATAATACCGCCAATTACCACCGCCGTGAAAACAGCGGTGATTGCTATCTGAAGAGATAATCGACTCCCATAGATTACTCTAGTAAATACGTCTCTCCCAAACTGATCTGTGCCAAACCAATGCTCAACAGATGGGGCAGACAAACGAACTTTGCTGTTCATCTCTGATGGATCATATGGCGTTATCAAAGGAGCAAGTATTGCAGACAAAACAACCAATAGAATCATTATGCTACTGATCAAAAGAACCGGGTTACGAAAACTTCGGTGAATGAGGCCTTTTAGAATCACTTTCCTAGCCTTTCCGCCTCCCCAACTCGGGGGTCTAGTATTCCTCTAATGATGTCAATGATCAGGTTAGTAGTTACAAAAATCACGGCGAATAGCAGTGTTATTCCCTGTACGACCGGATAGTCCCTTTGAAAAATAGAGCGAATAAGTAATCGACCCAAACCGGGCCGAACGAACACTTCTTCAATGATTACTGAACCGCTTATTAGAAAAGCGATCTGCAACCCTATTAGTGTAATAATTGGCGCCGCGGCGTTTCGTAATGCATGCTTTAAAAGAATGGTTCGAACTGGAAGTCCTTTAGATTTTGCTACTACTAAGAAGTCTTGACGCAGAATTTCTAACATTGATGAGCGGACAACACGACTCAAGAAAGCGGCCATGGCAAATCCTAGAACCAGAGCCGGCAATAAGGTTACACGCAGTGATTCGATAGGATCTTCACTGAACACTACATAACCTCCCGCCGGCAATATCTGAAAAGTTACGCTAAAGAGAAGAATTAAAAGCGTTCCAAGCCAAAACTCTGGGAGCGATATACCTAAATAAGCCACAAACCTCAAACTTTTATCAACTAAGGTATGTTGACGAACTGCTGAAATGATCCCAATAAAAACGCCAAGAAGAATCCCTATGAACCCTCCAAATACACCGAGCTGCACAGTGGCTGGAACAACTTGGGTAATTTCAGTTACTACATTATTTCCTGATCGAAGGGAGACACCGAGATTGCCCTGAACTATGTTACCCATCCACTGTCCGTACTGAACAACTAGTGGTTGATCAAAACCAAACAACTTTCTTTGAACTTCTTTTTGTTGAAAAGTCATACGGTCCGTAAGCATGTCGACCGTATCCCCAGGTATCATACGTATGACCCCAAACACGACAATCGAGATGCCGAATAGGACTGGGAAAAAATGGAGAAATACGCGACGAAATACGTATGTGAGGAAAGTATTCACCAAAATTCAGGATAAACAGTACCCTTTATCAAACCCTTCTTTGGGCGAACAAATTCAAATTATTGCTAAATCTAAAGCACTAGCTGTCTATCCAAGCACCCTCAAGAGAAATTTTTGTCCGACCAGCTTCATGCTTTAGGCCTTTGACAAAATTTTGAAAAGCCGTGTACTCATGGGGTCTATGAAGAAAAACATACGGAACAACGTCTTCTACAATGTATTTCTCCTGCTCAGCATAGACGACTTTACGCTGATCAAGATTGGCTGTTTGCACACCTTTGTCTAACAGAGCATCCAGTTTAGCGTCACCACATTTACCAAAATTCATACCACCGCCAACATAAAAGTTTTCCCCTGTAAAATCATGAGGATCTACTAGAGTCCCCCAACCGCGAATATAGATATTGTAATCACCTTTTGTACGACGAGCTTTCGCCGCACCAGCTTCTACAGCCTCAATTTCAATGTTAATACCTATACTTTTCCATTGTTGTTGAAGGATTTCCATCACATCAGCGTAACGAGTTCCACTGTCCACAAGACCAGAAATCGATACGCCACCAGAAATACCTGCAGTTGCGAGTAGTTCACGGGCTTTTTCTATGTTCGGAGTATCTGCATAAGTCTGCAAATCGCTATAAAACGGGTGGCCTTCAGGTCCAATTGGACCACCAGTCAAAGAGTTGCCGCGACCAAAAAGTGCCAAGTCGATAATCTCTTGCCTATTTGTTGCCAAGGCAACTGCTTTACGCACGTTCTGATTATCAAACGGTGCTTTGGCGCAATTTAGGTCAATATATTCATACATTGAGGTTGGCCCGCCTATAACTTCGACGCTTGAAGACTCTTCAAACGAATCGATCATTTTTGTCGGTGCCCATAAATCCACGTGAATTGTGCCCGAGAGTAACTGTTGAGCACGGGACGTTTCATCTTGAATCGTAATCCATTCGATACGATCAACATATGGCAACCCCTCTCGAAAATAGTTCTCGTTTCGTTCGGTGATTACTTTCTGGAGGGGGACGTGTTCTACAAACTTGAAAGCTCCGGTACCTACGGGGTTTTTCTTGAATTCGTCATTTCCCAGCTTCTCCACTACATCTTTCGGTACCATTCCGGTCCACCTTGGAGCCATACTACCTAGAAAATGTGCCGCAGGTGCCTTAAAAGTGGCACGAACCGTATATTTATCGAGGGCTTCAACTTTTTCGAGATCGCCAACAATATAACTGACCCAGCTGTCCTTGAAGCGGTTAATAGTAAAAACTACGTCCTCTGCATCAAATTCTCTGCCATGGTGAAACATGACTCCTTGGCGGAGCTTAAACTCATATACAGTAGCGTCCTTTGTAACAGCCCATTCTTCGGCGAGATCTGGAACTATATTCAGATTCTCGTCAATAGATACCAAACCATTAAATAATTGCTCACAGATTCGAAGTTCGACAGATGTATAAAGGCCGTTTGGATCGAGAATTTGCGGATCGGATATGGTTGCAACCTTTAAAGTTCCTCCTCGCTTGATATTGCTGCTCGCATACGAACTCATGCTTGGTATGATGGCTGAAGCACCAACGGCGCCAGCCATATGGATAAACTTTCTGCGACTTATGTGAACGGAACGAATCTTTTCCAGGAAATCGTTATCTGCGCGAGATACAATTGATTTAATGTGGTCATTCTTGTTCATCGCTAAATTCTCCTAGTACGTAATTTTCATATTTATGCATGATGAATTGTTGCACATCAAGATCTTATATATCATATATAGTAGGAAAACCAAATAGGGTCAAGCAACAATGCTAGAGGTAAAACCACCCTTTAGATTGATGCATCTCGAATATTTTTTCCAATCTCCGATTGATTTTGTAATATATAGAGCTTTGGTGGAGTCCGTCCAACTGAATCGACATGCCTAATTATCCAACTGCACCACCATTTTCCACTGCTTTTAGGCTATTTTAACGGGCCCTTTTCTGAACACCTCATACTGGCGCAGAACATGGGCGAGTTGGCTGATATCAGACATTCAGGCATTGTAGTTGAGGGTGGTTCTAGGTGTGCATACGACCCTTTACACGCTGGTCGCGCAAGGTCACACAGGGCTATTGTGAACCCTGACACCGCTACACAACGGTGTCTCAAAGTGACTCTCACCACAGAGTAAATACACACCTCAACGGGTTATCAGGCCGTTGTGAACCACCTTTTGATGTTCTGATTGGGGCAGGGGTGTTTGGAGAATCAACCGTAAGTCGTTGATTTATTGGTGGGCCGTGCAGGGATCGAACCTGCGACCACCTGATTAAAAGTCAGGTGCACAAAAGTGCAGTTCAGACTGCTATTCGAGAGGGTGCCGTTAGAAGATTAATACCATCTACGACTTGGTTACTACTGTTTATTCCTTTCTAACCACGAGGCATAAATTTCATCGGGCCACAATGAAGTAAGCCAGATAATTATTGCTCCAATTTCTTCATCCGATATTTTACCCTTCCATGAGGGCATACTCCCACCAATAGATTGAGTACCATTTCTTATTGTATGGGATAACGCTTTGAACGAATGATGCCAAGCATGGGCTGTACCGTTTAGAGGCGGTGGTGGATATTTTCCACTTTCGTTTTTTTTGTGCCAGTTTTTCACTGTACCCTCGGCGGTCATTCCGTGACAAGTAGCACAGTTCTCTTGAAACAAGAATTTTCCAGTTTCTAACATCTTCGGTTCATAACCACGATGGGTGCCAGCGAGAGATGTGTCTATTGCAGAAAACAGGAAAACAATTAATGCGAATCTCTGGAATAATCTTTTCATCTAATTCCCCATTAGTCAGGCATATAGTCTTCGCCAACTCATTCCCCACATCCAACTAAAACTGTAAACCCTTTGTGTCAATTAAATTACGGGTGATGATTTGACTATCAATAATTAGGTTCGGTCTCTTAGTGTCTCACCGAGCGTAGCTTCAATGGGGGTAGAAGGAGTATT
>Ga0315338_1002853_pt1 | contig 16152 bp, 14 predicted proteins | sample ASW8metaG_FD_204518 | JGI IMG/M metagenome (GOLD analysis project Ga0315338, IMG submission 204518) | Ammonia-oxidizing marine archaeal communities from Monterey Bay, California, United States - ASW #8 | ecosystem: Environmental > Aquatic > Marine > Coastal | place: USA: California | collected... | reverse complement strand
TGTTGAGGAGACCCTACCCGGTTATTCATTCAAGCTTGATCCGGGCTACACACCACCAGGATGGGATAGGTACCAGCTGGGTGGCGCAGTGATGGAATTGAGATCGCACGTGGATTATGAGAACAATGATCCGATCCAGGTAGCTACTACAGATGATCAAGGGATGTTCGAATTTACACCGGTCGATGAAGGCACCTATTACATTAAACGCCAGTGTGATGGAGAAACAGAACGGCTGTGTTTGAAGAGTCAGGGGGTCAGGGTTGATAACAATGGATGTATTTTCAGGGCAGGTCCAGGCTCCCCAGCGCCATATTGCCCTTCTGAAGACTCTGAGCGATTTCAACGTGTTTGGGATGAAGTATTGCTCCAGATATCGTCCACTTCTGTGACTCGTGTGTATACCAAGTCTGAGATTGGTGAGCCTGGCGACGTATTCTACCCAGCACTTGAGCCCTTTGGGATTGGTCATGATGGAGTAATTACTACTACTACACCAATACTTCGGTGGGAGGTACCTCCTGTTGAACCGACTGAATATTTAATTGAGTTGATAGAGGTTACCAATAATCTGGAGGATGCCGGTCCATCAGATAAAAAGGTTTGGCTTACTGGGGATGTTACTGAATTTGTTGTTCCTGATAATTGGAATCTAGAATCGGGGAAAAGGTATCATTATTGGCAAGTAGCTTATTATCCTGACGGTAATTTCCAAAGTGGATACAATAACAGGTCAGTCTACTTTGATGTTATAGAACCCGTGACGCAAAGATATGATTTACGTGTCTCTATTAGTAATGGATTGGTTCCACAAGAGGGAGTAAATGTAGAGTTATGGTCAAAAAGTGTGGAGGCGGCTGCTAACTACCGAATAGTAACAGATCAGAACGGCGAGTTTGTTATTGTACGCTTGGAACCTGGTACTTGGGGTTACGAGCTTAATGAGATTGGATCGCTTCAGACTCCGCTAGACGAGGGAGAATTTGTTTTAGGTATTGAGAATGAGGATTGTAGCGAGCTGGTAGGAGTTGAAATAGGAGTGGAAATTGGAATTTGTCGACTGGATCTCAATCCGTTGAAAACTTTTCCAGAAATAATCTCGGATGATGAAATACCGGCTGCCCCAGGTATTACTAGTAAGTTCCAACCAACCTTTACGTGGGATGCGTTTCCTGGAGCCAGCCGTTACAGAATCAGGGTGTCTGAGGTTGATACGGCAACCTCTGTTATGGACGTTGTGTATACGCCGGTCTCCAATACAGGGGAACAATCCTATATGTTAACTAGTCTTAGCTTTCAACCTGGCAAGCGATATGAGATTTCTGTCGATGCTATTTCCAATATTGATCCACTGGGACAGCCGGACTCTGCTGCTGTAATGGCAAAAGGGGTAAAGGAGTTCACTATAACAAGTGATATCACTGAACCAATGACTGGATCTGTTCAGAATGAACTCGAAGTGTTGGGAGATAAACTTCTACAGGTGCTGTATTACAATAATGCTAATAGGTCCTGGTCTGTTTATGACCACACAGGTGGAGGCTTCTCCTTGGAACTAATAAAGGACGCTGCTCTGGGTGCCGTTCCTACATCAGTGTTTACAATTGATGATATCCCTGCTGAAACACCTGTATATATTAACGTAAACACAAGCGTAAATTTCATGGGCCAAGATTTGACCACTGGGCTAAACCTCATGGTATGGAGACCATAATTTATAAAAGGAAATAAATAATACGCTGTAGTGTACGCTCGGAACTATTCCGAAACTGACGTACATTACTGCGTATTAATCTGTCATTGTGGAAGTGCGATGATTAATCATAGAGCAGTATTTTCATGTTTGCTGGCTCCCCTAATAGTTTTTATGTTAGGGACTAGCGTAACTGCCTACGCTGATAATTCCGTTGACGTCCCAGATTGCCAGGGTGCTGAAATAATAATGTCAGACTCTCTCGGTAAACAGTTTGTACTTCCACGCGATGCTGCTCAACTTCTTAAACTAGCACCTGATGAAGTCCTTGCAATCTCAGCGCTTAATATACCCGAAGGGACGTCGGTGCGAGTTTCAATTAATGGTTTTGGCTCGGATCTGGCTTCTTATTCTTTCCCTATTAGTTCTGGTCAATCTACGGTAAATGTGTCTGATGTAGCCGTGTATGCTAGGGGGATATACAGTGCTACGGGAGTGTTAACTGGTCCAGAGGGAGATCTCTGTTCAACTCCCTTTGATGTCCAGATAACTGGATTCGGCGGTGTGACTGCTTATGCTTCAACTGCCGTAGCTATAGTAGCCAGTTTAGGCACTGTGGCCAGCGTTGCTCTTGCTTCCAGTGGATTGGCCGGTAATGTCAATGCTGAGGCCGGAGCGGCACGGCGAAGATCATCTGGCTGGAGACGGTGGGTTCCAGTACCATCATGGAAACGGGCTATCCTAAGTTCGCTTATAGGTGGTTTTACCGGAGTAAGCCTGCTAATAGTTATGCAACAAGTCGGCCTACGATCACTAGATTTATCTAGTATTGTGGGAGGTTTATTAACTGGTGGAGGCATAACCTTCGGCTTTGGTTATTGTGTCGGGGCTATTGTTACCTATCTCAGACCTCCTGTAAGAACCTAACCATAGCCGAAATTGTTCTTTCTCCAATCAGCCTAGATGTAAATATATGTCATCCTAACGCAAATCCGGGCGCTTGCCCTTTTTTGGTGGCACTGATAATGCCTCCCTTATCTTTTCAGAGTCTATCCCAAGTTTTCTGGAAGCCCCTTCTATATCTGGTGGAGGACCTCCTAATGCTTTCTGGAATTCCTCAAAAGAGATCCCTAGATGATCGGCAGCTATCTTGAGTGGATTATCTTCAGATCGACCCTTATATTTCTTATCATGTGGCCGTTCTTGCATATCAAGAGCTGCCATGAGATCTTCTTCGGTGATACCCAGTGTTTTCGCTCCAAGGGATATATCGGGTGGAGGACCTCCTAAGGCTTCACGAAGCTCGTCGAGAGTTACACCGAGGCGTTCTGCCGCCTGTTTCATATCATGGGGAGGTTTTTTCTCGTAACCATGTTCGTCATGGTTTCTGTTTTTATACTCGTCTTTGCCACGATTCCCGTTATAACTGTCGCGGCCACGTTCGCGTTCTTTCCTTTTGTCTGAGTCATACCTACCCTCGCGATCGCCATCCATCTTTCGACCTTCTCTGTCGTTGTCGTAATCTGGTTCTTGGGGTACGGTACTAGAGGCGCAGCTAACGGTTGTAACCGTCAAACATAGAACGGCAATCAGTAACAAATAACGTATGGACATTACGGTGACTCTCCCTTTTGATTGCTGTTGGCAACAATGAGATATCAGCATTATTTGAGTAGCTAAGCTGATATTTCCTAATCAATTATAATCTGTTTGATCTTTGAGTGGAGCCGGTGAAGGGAGTCGAACCCTTGACCTACGCTTTACGAAAGCGTTGCTCTACCACTGAGCTACACCGGCTGGAACGATACAATAAGTCTACTCTGACGTGAAAAAATGGTCTAGTAGGATTTAGCGAAATTTCGTTAATATAATTGACCGCTTTGTAGAATTTTGTTTCTCAATTCAAGCGAGGTTTTTTTGCCATCAAGAACGCTAGAGCTCCTAGCATGAATAATGGAACTGTAATTAACAGTACCAAGTCGTAACTTTGAGTTTCATCAAATATCCAGCCGCTTATATATGGAAATATCAATGAACCGAAGCAATGGCAGATGGTCATTATTCCTACCAGCGTGCCAAAATGTTTTCTTCCGAAGTATTGTCCGACGGCTAACCAGTTGGTAGTGGCTATACCTTCCACTATGGCTAATCCCAGGACAAATACGATAGCTATTTCGGTGCCTGCAATCATGTACATTAGTGCTGTTGTGACAGATCCAACAGCCATTCCTGTAAACAATACGAGTCTTATGGAAACGTAACCCCCTAAGATGCCGAGTCCGAACCTAAGAGGTATTGCTACCATGAACATGAAAGATAGGTAATAGGCAGCGGCTTGCTCTTCAATACCTCTCCACACAAGCAGTGGGATCTGGTGAATAATTATTCCATCAGCTACGGATACCCTTACCACCAATCCTATCAATAACAGCCAAAAGGCCTGGGTCATTAAAGCTTGTTTGACAGAGTATTGAGGTTCATTTCCTGCAGTGTCTGCCGATGGACTAGTAGTTTCTATAATTCCTGACGCTCCGTCAGGGAACAATCCCATATCTTCTGGTTTATTACGCAGTACTGTGGCGACTATTACAGATAGAACGCAGAATATTACACCGCAAGATAAAATTGTTAATCTCCAGCCAATATGAGTGTTTCCTATGGCCAGAATGGGCACTACGCTAGCTCCTCCTGCGACGAAGGACGTGCTCAAGACAGCCATTGCCAAGGGTTTGCGCCTGACAAACCACTGGTTTACCACTGTAAGTAGTGTCGGGCTAAGGGCTCCAACCCTGCCTACCGAAACTACACCTGAGTAAAATAATATAAGATGCCAATAGGACTGGGAGTAGGACAGCATTATGAGTCCTATCCCTGTTGTTACTCCACCGTACAGGACTAGTTTCCTGGTGCCGAACCTGTCCGACACCCAGCCTGCTGGCACTGCGACTACCCCACTAACAGCCCATGCTAGTCCGATAACTAGAGACATAGAGGCCGTATTTATGTCGATTTCGGACTGTATTGGCAGGAAAAATACTAAGAATCCACTTATTACCATGCCGACGCCGAAAAACCCCTGAATTGAAGCTGCTATAAGTACTAGCCAGCCGTAAAAAAAGCGTCGAGTGCTAGGATCCGCATGGGAATTAGATGTCATTATTAGTCATTCAGCGGAACGACGGCGTAGAACCTTGGTTCGTTGCCTATTACCCTGGTGATATGCCCTTTTCCTGTAAGATCTTCCGCTAATAGGACATCTCCTGGCCCGACTTCCTGCTTGGTTCCGTCCCCTACTTCGATCTCTGCTCCACCGGATAGAGTTATGGTGTACTGTCTTCTGGGAGCACAGTGCCACTCAAGTACGTATCCCACAGGTCCAACACGGAATGTGATACCCCCGTTTTCGACTGGGGTCCCTTCTCCGTAAGCTCCTTCAGTGTCTAGGAACGGTTCCATGGGGAGTTCAATTGTTTCTATATGGGATTCTCCGTCATCTCCTGAATAAACCCTAAGAATGTTAGCCATAGTTACTCCAACGTTTTCAAGTTAGGTTATTTGAGTATCATTGTCTGTCGAGTTTGAAGCGGGGTCAAGAATGTTGCTAAAGGTTGCTGGATACAATTGACGACTTTCTGGCACTCTTATAATATGCGTTGTACAAGCCATACGATGACGGAGGCACTTTATGAAATACGATTATATTGTTATCGGCGCCGGCTCAGCCGGTTCGATCATGGCCACACGCCTAACTGAAGATCCCAGTTGCCATGTTCTTCTTTTGGAGGCTGGACCTGATTACCCCAACTTCGAACATCTTCCCGAAGAAGTAAAATTTGGGTACGCCACAGAGACTGACATCATGGTGAGTGATCACAACTGGCAGTTTACTGGGAAACCTACTCCGGAATCGGAGCCAATGTTGGTTCCTAGAGGAAAGGTGACTGGTGGCTCCAGCGCTATTAATGGACAGGTATTTCTCCGCGGAGTACCCGAGGATTATGATTCCTGGGCTGATATGGGAAATGATCAATGGAATTTTCAGAAACTTATGCCATATTTTAGAAAAATCGAGACCGATAGTGATTTCAGGGATGATTTCCATGGTAGTGACGGCCCGATAATAGCTAGAAGATTCAAACGTGAGGAATGGTTGCCAGCGCAGGTAGCTTTCTATAACGCATGTCGGGCCGCCGGCTTTCCCGACAGTCCTGATCATAATCATCCTGAATCTACAGGTGTAGGTCCGACCCCGTTTAATAATCCCAATGGTATTCGCATGAGCACTGCTTTAGGATACCTTGATCAGGCGAGGCATAGACTTAATCTGACAATTAAATCAGATTGCCACGTCCACCGAGTTATTTTTGAGAATAATAGGGCTGTTGGTGTCCAAGTAGAGAGTTCCGGTGAAACCTTTATTGTGGAATCTGATGAAGTTATTCTCAGCGCCGGTCCAATTGGATCTCCCCACATACTTATGTTGTCTGGAATCGGCCCTGTGGACGAGCTTGGGAAAGCTAACATTATTCCAGTTGCCGAAGTACCTGGTGTTGGCCAAAATCTAAGGGACCATCCTTCAGTGTCGATCACCTGGAGGACCAAGGAAGGGTTTCCGCTGGACGGAATGGCTCCACGGATGCAGGTGACTTTGCGTTACACGGCCACCGGTTCTGATTTGCGAAATGATATTAAGGTTAGCATGCAGTCTTTTGCTACCGAGCGAGTTGATAAGGGTGGCGACAGAATGAAACCGTTAGGTATTCGCATTACCGCAGGCCTTCAATTAGCGCTGGGCGCGGGACATATAGGACTCAATTCAGCTGATCCGTACCAGCAACCGGACCTTAACTACAATTATCTTCAGGACGAATGGGATAGGGAACGTATGAGGGAAATGGTCCGTATCTGTGTTGGATTTGAAGATCATCCTGATATGCAGGAAATAGTCCAAGAACGCATCTCTCCCAGTGATGCAGACCTTGAAGATGATAACTCATTGGATAATTGGATGATTAGCCAGGTAAGCACTCAGCATCACATTTCTGGGACATGCAAAATGGGTCCTGACTCTGACCCTATGGCGGTGGTAGATCAGTACGCCAGATTAAAAGGGATTGATAATATGAGAGTCGTCGACGCATCTATAATGCCCGATTGTATAAGGGCGAATACCAATGTGACGACCATGATGATGGCTGAGCGAATAGTAGACTTTATCAAGGACGGTAATTAAATAAAATGTATGGCGATATCGGAGTAGTCCAGGGCAACTTATAATGCAGACCGAAATCATACCCCAGTGCAAGGTTATGAGTTCAATAGCACTGTTCGGCAAAGAGACTATTCCTATTTTTAAGGAACCCAAAGTGGGAGTCACGGACTGCTAGATTAGATTTGTATATAAATGCAGAGGCCCTGGGTGTGTCAATCCGGGGCTTTTGTATTTAGGGAAAGTGTTGTATGAACTATAAGGTAAAATTCTGTGTTCGGGTCCACCAAGGCGGTTATTCGTATGAGGAAATACGTAGAATTTGGAGAGATGCAGATAGGCTTGGCTATTACTCTGCTAGCTTATATGATCTGCTGAATATACCGACCCTTGAATGCTGGACTACCTTGTCTGCCCTCGCTTCTGAAACCGATAATATAAAACTGATTCCAATGGTATTGGCCAATACTTATCGAGAACCCGTATTAGTGGCAAAAATGGCATCTACCTTGGACGTTATCAGTGGTGGAAGAGTTGAACTTGGTATCGGCGCCGGCGGAGGACGTAGAGATCATACCGTATCAGGTTATGCATTCCCTTCTACATCGACTAGGTCAAAGATGCTGGCAGAATCTGTCTCTCTAATTAAAAAACTGTGGACTGAGGATAACGTAGAGTTTGACGGACAGTATTACCAGGTTGCAGGCGCCAATCAGGAACCAAAGCCAATACAAAAACCCCATCCACCTGTATTGATGGGCGGGCACGGGGAAAAACACGTGTTAAGAGCAGTGGCTAGCCAAGCCAATATATGTAACATCGGTAATGGGATGTCTCTTGGCGACCATGATGCTAAATTATCTATTCTTTCCGATTATTGCCGCCAAATTGGAAGGGATCCTGTAGAAATTGAAGTTACCCACAACACTTCTATTGTGCTTGCCGAGACAGATCATGATTTTGAACGCTTGGTTAAGCAGAATGCGGATAGGTTGGGGAAAGACGAGTCCGACTATAGATCCTCATTAAGTAATGCCATTGCCGGAACTCCGGACCAGTGCGTAAACCAGATCAGATCGTATGTGAATCACGGAATAAGATATTTTTTCCTGATCTTTCCCGATCCTATTTCTACAGATACCTTGGAGTTATTTGCTAGGGAAGTAATGCCTGCGTTTGCTATGTAGGTATGATCGGCAATGTGATGTGGGATGGATGATCGGCATCTTGGTACACGGTGTTTTTTGTACTCATTCTAACTTGGTCAATCCCTGGATTTTTTCCGGTGTTTCCATTTACATCTAACCTAGGAAAATTACTTGACGATATATCTAGCCGAATCTTGTGACTTGCGGCGAAGAGATTGCTGGTTGGGTATAACTCGATGCTTAAAGGGTAAATTGATCCAGGTTCCAGTAACTCAGGTGTCGTCCATGAATTTCTGAACTTTGCCCGCATAATTCCATCAGTTATATTCAATGCATATCCTTCGGGGTAATCTTCTGATGGTGGATACACGTCGATTAGTTTCGCCGTGAAATCGGTGTCGACGGCTTCTGAACTAATCCATAATGAGACTGTAATCGGTCCAGTAATTTCTGTGTCTTCTACCAACGGTTCGGTTTGAAACACTAATATGTCAGGCCTACTGCTAAGTGGCAAATAAGGCTCCATGCATCCGTAAAAGCTTGCAGAGGCTTTTTGATTGAAACCACCCGGTTCCATTATGGGAAGCCCCGAAGATATATTACCGCCTATTGTTGGGACAGGATTGTCGGGGTTGAATGTATAGTTTAAAGGTGGGAGATCATCTGGAGGATTCGTTAGCGTAAGAACATTATTTGACAGGTAATATTTAGTACTTTTGGCTCTTGCTATGGGCCATTCTTGTTCTTCTCTCCATTTTCCGCCATGTGTTATTCGGCCTTCTGAGTTGGTACGTCCTGATCCGCCGCCCATGACGAAAATGGTAACTGGAGCGCGGGTCACCCAATCACCTTCAGATTGTTTGAGGTGATAGTCAAAAAATTTTAAGCGTAGATGGTTGTAGTCGACATCTAGATTACCTTCAACCGATGACTGGGCCCCAAAATCAACATTTCCTGAATAAGTAAGAGATCTACCTCCGTGAGTCCAGGGACCCATCACCAATGAGGTAGGACCTTTTTTCATTGTTTTCAGCGATACATAATTGTCTGTTGTGCTTTTTGCGTAAGGGTCATACCAGCTTCCTAGGTGAACTTGTGGAATATCAGAAAATTCTTTGTAGTAAGTTGCAGAGCATAACCCTACCTGTTCCCAATATTCGTCGTAATTTTCATGAGCCCATATTTCAAGTAAATAATTTTCGTAATCTGTAGTCCACTGTAGCGGAGAATGCCCTTTCTTCCATGGCAGTCGTTGAAACCAGTCGTGTATGCTCTGTTGATTTACAGCTGAGGTTTTTATGGGGTCATTCGTAACTTCGCTACTTTCCAACGCTTCTTTAAATGCCCATGTTAACTGGCGCAGTTCGAAAGCTCCTCCGTTACGGCATCCAGTCAGGAATGCATTCGAAAATCCTCCACAATCCAGCCACATACAATTGAGGTTTTTAGGGTTTAGGCAGGCTGCCGCTGCCTGGGTGTGAGCGGAATAGGATAATCCGAAAGACCCTATTTTCCCGTTAGACCATGGCTGTTTAGCCATCCATTCAATAGTATCGTAGCCGTCAGGTCCTTCGCTGGTATATTTGGTAAAGCCTCCTTCTGAAGCGTAACGACCGCGACAATCCTGGAATGCTACTACGTATCCCCTGCGTGCAAAGAAATAACATTCTTCCATTCTTGCTTCTGCTGATTTGTTATAAGGCGTTCTTTGGAGCAGTGCTGGAAATTGTCCAGGTAGTGCTTTTCCTTTATCCGAAGGTAGGAAAATATTCGTAGCTAGGTTTATTCCGTCCCTGGTTTTGACCATGACGTCATATTCAACGATAACGTCGTTGACCTCATTCGTATATTCAAATATTTGATTCAAACTGAATAGTCCTCCGTTCCAATGGTGTAACGAAATACGTGTTGAGATTGGGGGTGATCGAGTGTAAGGTATGCTAACACACGGTTCGATTCGTGTATGTGTTTTGTCTGCAGACTGGTAAATCTAGCTACCTATCTGATAACCAGGTTAGGAGTTAATGTAATGTCGCAGTTTGTATTTATACATGGCCCGGGAGCCGGTAGTTGTTCGGATTCATTTCGAAATCAATTGGACTACTTTGAAGGAAGTGTGGCGCCGGATTTGCCTGGACACCCCGATGGAGAACCCTGCTCCGATGTAGTGGGTTATGCCAACTGGCTGAGAGGGTGGCTTTGGGGAAATGATAAGCGAGATGATCTGGTGTTGTGTGGATTTACCCTAGGGGCTTGCATTGCTCTTCAGTATGCCCTGGATTTTCCCGAAGAAGTGAAAGCACTTGTGCTAATGACCGTATCCATGCGTTCGAAGGAAAGACCACCTGATAGCTTGCAGTTCCGGCTGGATGCGGCAGCAGACCCTGATGTATACCAGAGATGGAAGGAGACAATGGCACATTCGATGATGTTCATAGATCCAGATCTGAGAAATCATCTTCTTACTCGCCATGATGCTATCGGGCCTGTTGCCCAGTATAAAGATCTGGTTACTATAGATAAATTTGATGTTAGTGACCGTATAGATGAATTAAGTAAGCCCTTGCTTCTAATCAGAGGCGTAGATGATCCTGGAAAACCGCCAGAATATGAACGTGAAATTCATGATGCGGTCCCTGGATCTGTTTATCTTAAGCTGGATAATTCAGGACATTTCCCAATGGCTGAGCGCCCAGAAGATGTAAATAACGCGATAAGAAAATTTCTTGCATCTGTTGAGTGAGGATCGTAGGGATATTGTGTGACTTGACTCGTCTATAAGCTGGTAGTATATTCGCCGACGGCTTTTTAGCCAGTATATTTTTGGTGGTGCAAGTTGAAAATATCCAAAGTAGAGGCAAACTGCCTAAAGGTGCCGATTAAGACACCTTACACTGATGAACCTCGTACCGTTGGGATGGTTCTTGTTGAAATTGAAACAGACGATGGGGTGACGGGCTATGGAATAGCACGAGACCTTGAGCGTTTCGGAACCCGCGAGTTGATTAACCGGGACATAGCCCCATTTCTTATCGGTAAAGACCCATTATTCATAGAACAAATCTGGGCGGATTCTTCCGAGGAGATTACCGCAACATATAAAGCCCGTATGGGCGTAGTCGGCCGTGCCATTAGCGCTTGCGACATAGCGTTATGGGACATTAAAGGCAAATTCTTGGATCAGCCAATATATAAATTGATTGGTGGAGCGTTCAAGGATTCGGTGCCGGTCTATGTTACTTGCGGATTTAACATATTCAGTGACGACGATGTAGTCGGGATTTCGAAGAAAATTGCTGATGAAGGCCATCCGTTCCTTAAATACCAAGTGGTAGCAGCTGATCGCGGTAATAATGTATCGGTTGATATCGAGAGACTGCAGGCGATTCGCCAAGCTGTCGGTGACGATATCAAGTTAATCGTCGATGGTAATGCTCGGTTTGATTTGAATCAAGCGAGGGAATTTGTCCGAGGGATTGAACCTCTAAACATCACTTGTTTCGACCACTCAGTATCTACTAGAGATGTTCGTTTGATGTTAGAACTTAGAAAACATACTTCAATTCCCTTAGCTGCCCGTGCCTTCACTGAGAGTCCATGGGACAATCGGGAGATGATCATGAGCGGGGCGGTAGATATAATGCACGCCAACGTGATGGATGGCGGCGGCTACACCACCTGCGTGAAAGTTGCTCATATGGCGGAACTTTTCCACTTACCGTTTGCGACGGGAGGCGGTTGGCAGATTCATAATGGCCACTTAATAGCGGGGATCGCTAATGGGTGGCTCAGCGAAGTACATCTAATTTTCAATGAAGCGTATAACGCGCTCCTAATTGATCCTCCAGAAGTTAAGCAGGGAAGACTGTATTTTTCCGACAAACCCGGTCTGGGAATAGAGTTTGATGGAGACGCAATATTAGAATATCGTGACCCTTAGGGCTGGCCCCTACGGAGATATGGTTTGGGTAGTACATGAGTTTGAATGGAGAGTAGTCAATGCCTACAGATATTTCAGAAATTCGACAATCTCTAGATAGTTTAATGGGTGATAAATCTAATCAATGGAGTTGGTCTTCTTGTGGCCTTTCCAGTGAGTCTCACAGTATACCCGCATTAATTCATGAGGATGCATACTCGCCAGATTCTAAGAAAGCTAGGGTTCTTGTAATAGTCGGAAGTTCAGATACTTCAGATCGTGCCCATATATTAGATATGTTATTTCGATGTTATATGGAGCATCCGAATCAAGATGAAATTGCATTAAGCTTAATCCCCGACACCGACGTAGATTCAGTTGCTAGCCTTGATGAGAATACCTCTGATTTGTGTCATTTAGGTGGAGGTTATCCCCCAAGTGAAAAGTTCTACCAAGATGCTCAAGGACTTGAACATCAGTATTTGTGGCGTTGGATTGCATTTAACGCACCTGATTTGATTTTGGAGATTCGGATAGGTAAATCTGTTCGCTGGGAGGCCAATGACGCTGTGGCTGATTTGCCGCTTACCGTTGGGGCGAGTCATGTCAGTGATTATGATTCTTTGTTAGGAGCGATCGGGAAAATTCAGAATGATACGCCAGGTACCATCCCTGGTTTGAGGCTTACAGTTACCGAAGATTATTTGGTAACTGAGGCCAAACGTTTACTCGATGTGATTGGCCAGACACGGGGATGGCATTCTTCCGCGGCTCGTAAAGAATTAGATCGTAGAAGAAGTCGAGATTATTTGGATATTGGGAGCATATTATCAAAACAATATGGCCGAGATCTGGACGTTATGGTTTATACGAAGGGTGTAGGAATCAGTGGACGGATCATATTGAACAGCTTGATTCCAAAATCAGGAATACTAGACCATTTGGATGAGGTCATGGAGCCAGTACTCAATGGTGAGAAAGACCTATTTGGAGACAGTCCTGGAAGTTCTACTATAGGGGGAATAATTTGGGCGTACGATCTAGCTACTCTGAAAAGCGATAAGCGGGGCGAAAAATTGATTGTAAGCGCTGCAGAATACTTTGCAGACAACGGCCATGGGTCACCTCCTCAATGTGCAGACCCCAATTTTAGGGTAGAAGATATGTTCAATTGCAATGCCATTTTGGGAAGAGCTTACCGTCTTACTGGCGATGCGAAATATGTGGATATAATGTCAGAGTTTCTCCTAAATGCCGATACGCAGCAAGAGGATGGATTATTCATACATGCGCGTGGTGCCCCTTACTATTGGGGTCGAGGAAATGGATTTGCAGCACTGGGATTTGCTGAGACTCTAACATATATACCAGAGGATCATAAACATCGAGCAAGTCTACTCGAAATTCACCGTAGACATCTTGCTTCCTTAAGAGATTTGCAACAGGCATCTGGAATGTATTGGCAGATTCTTGATCTTCCTGGGTCATATCAAGAATTTACCTGTACATGTATGGTCGGATATTCAATGGCACGAGGAATAAGACTTGGATGGCTAGATCCGAGTTTCATGGATTCAGCTAATTTGGCTTGGCAAGGAGTGGCCGAGAGAATCGACGATGATGGCAATATAGTCGATGGCTGCATAAGTACAGGAGTTCAATCTAGTGTTCAGGAATACTTGGACAGAGAAGCTATATTTGGAAGAGATGATCGAAGTGGTTCTCTAGCTCTATGGTTTGCGGTAGAGATGCAACTCCTGAGGGATAGTTTTAAATAAAGAGGATTAACCATGAAATATGGATTTACCGTACCGGGCAGAGGACCGTTAGCTACTCCTGAAAGCCTTGCTACTATAAATGTCTTGTCTTCAGGCAGGCTTGTTGTAGGTGTGGGCACTGGTTGGATGGAGGATTTTGTGAGCAAAGTATGGCCGAGGGTTTAATTAGACAGCAAGTCCCTTAATTTCCATATTAATTTTGTGACTGAGCTGGCCTCCGAACCGGACACTCCAGACTCAAGGTAAATTTCAAGGTCTTGGAGAGCCTCTGGATAATCACCTAGCTGGAAATTGACTATCCCTCTATCACGACGTTCTATCATTGACCCAGGGTCAATTTCCAACAATTGATCCATGATTATGTGTGCTTTTTTATAACTGTTACCCTTCAGGTAAATAGACTTTAAATTGCGCAGCATTCTGGATAAAAATTCGTGTTTTCCGAGTGGTTCTAGATATTTTGACTCCCATTTTAACCGGCCTCCAGTTATCCTATTCATGCGCTCGATGCATTCTGATTCCGACAAGAGGATGCCGCCATGAAATGGATCTATGTATATATCAGGTACATCTGTGTGCTTGATTAGTAAGTGTCCAGGCATTCCTATACTAGTCATCGACACGTTAAGTCGTTTAGCAACTTCTGTGAAAACTAAGGATAGGGTTATTGGTATACCTAAGCGACACGCGAGGACTTTGTTTAAGTAGCTATTGTCTGGGTGGTAGTAGTCTTGCTCATTCCCTCTGAAACCTACTTCGTCGAAGAGATAGGAGCTGATTATATTAACGCTACGCAGATTGTCCGTTTCAGACCTGAGTCTAGTAGCCGCGGCTGATGCTAGTGAATCTAATAAACCAACTTCCTTTTCAATATCTAAGTCTGGGTACTCAGTTACTGCTATCAGAAAAGCAGCACGCCCGAGATCCAACTCGTCCTCTGGCAAGCTGATTATTTCGCGAAATTGGCTTCTGTATGGGAGATCACTGGTCGGCAATCAGTTTTACTCGACAGCTCTGACGGGAGGATAACTACTTTGTTCTGACTCGATAGATGAATCTCGTCCTGCTATATCACGTGTTTCATGAGTTTCTTTTTGGCAGTGCGGACACCAGTTGAGTTCACTGGTCATCAGTTTCATGTTGTCTTTCTTAACGTTTATAGTCTCAATTTCCGTTTTGCATTCACTGCATGATCTAATGACAGTCACTTCGGTTATAGGCATTGGGAGAGATGTACCTCACATTAATTTTATATCGCAGTTGTTGTTGTTAGTCGTTTGAGTCTATGACTCCTTAATTGGGCTGTCAATAAATTATGACCTCGTAGATATCAATGCAAATATTGTAGTCTCATAGACTCTAGAGGTGCAATCTTGGCAACTTTCTTTCATCGGCGTATAGTGGGCCAATATCATTGGTGGACAGATAAAATATCAGGAACAGGAGGTATCAAAATGGCTAAACCTAAGAGAGTAGGGCATTTGGTCCTTAATGTTAAAAATCTTGATGTATCAACTAAGTTCTATACCGATATTTTGGGATTTGATATCGCATTGCAAAGGACGACAGGTACGTTTTTAACATGCGGGAAGATACATCATGACCTAGCACTCTTCCAAGCCCCTGAAGGAGCGCTGCCGGTTACTAAAGGTCAACTGGGGCTTAATCACTTCGCGGTCCAGGTCGAAAACCTTGATGACTTGAAAGAAATTTACGCTGAATTGAAAGATTCGGGTGCTACGATGGATCATAATACGGATCATGGCATGACTTCGAGCATTTATTTCTTTGATCCAGATGGTAATCAGATAGAGTTCTTTTGTAATAATACAGATACTGCACGGGAAGGATTGGATCTGATGAGGTCTCCAGAGAGAATTAATAAAGAACTAGTACTCGATTAATTTTGTATCATGGAAATAATAAAACGGCCCGACATAGTCGGGCCGTTTTATTATTTGCCGCCGAGGGATTTGTTACTTGAGGTGACGTCCATAGAACTCAAGAACTTTCTCCCACCCTTCTACAGCAGCATGCTGCCGATAGCTAGGTCGGTCAACCGCGAAGAATCCGTGTCCTGCGCCGTCCCAGCGATGGAATTCGTAGTTCTTATTGTTTTTCTTAAGCTCTTCTTCCGTCTTATCTACATCTTCAGGTGATGGTCTCGCATCTTCATTACCAAATAATCCTAAAATAGGGCATGCCAAATCTTTGGTATATTCGATAGGAGCCACTGGCTGACGATCGGTGAGCTCTTCAGGTGGGCAAATAACTCCGCCGCCCCAGCAGTCTACTGCCGCATCGATACCAGCGACGGTACATGCCGCTAGATATACCTGGCGTCCGCCAGAGCAGAAACCGATGATACCGACTTTCCCGTTGTGATATGGCAGTGAGTTCATATA
>Ga0315338_1002852_pt1 | contig 16163 bp, 15 predicted proteins | sample ASW8metaG_FD_204518 | JGI IMG/M metagenome (GOLD analysis project Ga0315338, IMG submission 204518) | Ammonia-oxidizing marine archaeal communities from Monterey Bay, California, United States - ASW #8 | ecosystem: Environmental > Aquatic > Marine > Coastal | place: USA: California | collected... | reverse complement strand
CAGGACGAATTGCCCAGATGATCGAAGACATCGATCCTGGCTTCGATTTCTTCCGAGGGTGCGAAATATCAGATTCCTTGCGTAAAGATGTCGGCAATTTCATCCTAGGTCACGTCATTTCACCCGATAGAATCAACAATCCAAAGACGCCCGAACAACCGGACTCTAACTCCGTGGAGTAAATTCACAATTGCACTAACTCACAAAAAGGGCATTACAAGTGTAATGCCCTTTTTAATTAAAAAGATCTAGAGGGAAATATTCGCCTGTATACTCCTGGTGATCCCGAAGCGTGGCCATAATTGCCTCCGATAAACTCATGCATTCGATCTTGACTACGCCGCTCTTCCCAAGCGGCAGTCTCCGGCACTTTCTCGTGTTCAAATTCGTATATTGTTAGATACTTAGGATCGCCTTCCAGCGCCGTATACCGCCTGACATATAGACATCCGGGAACAGTTAAGTTGCTGGGAGTCCGAACAGTATCATAATATTCATTATACTTGGACTCAATATCGGCCGGAACTTCCATTCTCCCTATTTGCAATGCGGGAGCCATACCTCTGCCCAGAGTATTTTCATCATCACTTTCAGGATAGATTTGGGTATAAACGTTCCTCACATAATTATTTCCATTCGTACCCAGCGAGATTCTCCTAGTCCAGTCCGATGGGTTATTACGCACATTCAAATACTCTGGTGTTTGCAACGCATGAGCAGATTCTAGTTCATACAAAGCAAGATAACGAGGTCCTCCCTTTATTGCCTGATAACGACCTGCATTAAGAAAGCCCGGCATTCCCAATAAATCAGGTACATGTTCTTCTTCATACCAAGCATTAAAGTCTGCATCCAGTTCTGGTGAAACATCCACCATGACCATCATAACCGCGGCGCCTTTTTTTCTAACCATTACATTCCTCCGTAAATACTCGGGATCATACCTTCTGAGATTCAGTGGCCATGTAACTTTCTAATCGTTGCACGTTGATCGGGTCGGGCACTAATTCACGGCGCTCTAATCGCTTTACAAATTCAACCGCCGCATCGTTAGCAGGAGTAGGTACACCAGATTCTCTTCCCTTTTTGCATACTAAACCGTTAATAAAATCTACCTCAGTAGGTCTACCTTTCAAAACGTCTTGATGGAAAAATGACCTTGCGCCCCTACCTTCAAAACGAGACACTTTCACTATGTTTTCCACCAACGATTCAGGAGATGCAATAGCTTCCTCCATACTTAACCCGAAGACTGGTTCCATAGCATAACCTTGGGCTTGGCCAACCAAAAGTGCTTCTCGTCCCAATTCAAGGCAAACACGCACTCTCTCAGGAGCATCAGCCAGATGAGCCGGGCCGAATCCGGATAGGGCGCAAACAGGAGCAACAGTTGAGTTAAACACTAGTTTTGACCATTTAAGTCCCCACAAATTAGTCGTAAGTTCGGTTTTTCCAGCAGAACTAAGAATTTGCTGGAGTTCTTGTAATCTGGGGGTTATACGGCCACTTAATTCCCCTAGAGTAAAAGTAATTCTATCCATGGGAGTATTACGCTTTAAGTGCCCAGGTTCAAACACTTCTGACGACATAGTTAGCACGCAACCAATGTCTCTCGTATGGCCCACAATCGGCGCAATCCATTCATCGTTCAAGCTATTTTGAGCAGAAACCATGAATCCGTCAGGTTCCAGATAAGGAGCTATAAGATGGGTTAGCCATAAAGTGTCATAAGATTTACAGGCTATAAATATAATATCGAATAGGGTGTCTAGCTGACATACTTCATAAAGATGAATAGCGTGCACTGGCACTGTAAACTCTTCTTCCTGGATAGATATATGCAGCCCTGACTCTTTCATCGTATTAACATGTTCACCCCATTGATCAATCATAGTTACATCATGACCACCGGCTGTCAGCAAACCACCAATCACACTACCAGTGGCACCAGTACCGATTACCGCTATATTCTTCGCCATTTGTCTCCTTTATCTATCTAAGGACAATGTGTGTGCACTGCTCGCGGACGACGAAAACAATCTCTAATCCCCGCCTGCACCCACTTTATCGCGTCCCTGTTGGTTTTGTGATAACAATACTGGAACTTTTTGAAACAAAGCGACGATGCTCCCTGCAGACACTATCCAAACTACAGTCAGGGTGGCAATCCGAAAGCCTTCTTGATAATAAATCTGGGCGTCCACTGCAGGGATCAGATCAATCGCCGCAGGCAAACTCAAACCTAATATCATCGCGGCTATGGTTGTTCCTATAGTATGCCCCATCTGACGAGTTGTTTCTAACATGCCAGAAGCAAATCCGCGATTCTCTGGTAACGTATTCATCACCAATGCATTGTAGGGTGATATAAATAATCCCGTTCCGATGGATGCAGGGATTAACAATAACGGAAGTCCCCAGATAGGAACTTGGGCAGCAAATAATCCTAGTAGCGCAACACCTATAGCAACCAACATCAGGGAGACAGGGCCTAACCATCTCGGGTTGTAACGGTCATATATTACTCCAGCTATGGCGGGTAGCCACAGTCCAAAACTCTGGTGTACTAGAAGAATAGAGGATACTACTATTGGCGTATATCCAAGACCGTCTTCGACGACAATGGGTACAAGCGTAAAGATAGTTAACATTGATAAATGAAACGTGGTGTTACTGAACAGCGCCATCGAGAAATATTTTTTTCTGAAATACCGGAAATCTAGGAACGGCTCTGAGCTTCTGATTTGTATAATAAAAAATAGTGCAGCTAACCCCACAGCTAAAGCATGCATCGGTATGTGATAACTCAATGCCTCTGGCGACGTGAAGGATTCGCTTCCATCATGAATATGAGACCCTGACAATATGAACACTGACAAAGTGGCTACTAATAGAGCCGCAGATAAATAATTGATTTTTATGTGCTTCCGTTCTCCCATAACATTTTGAAAATGATATTTGAGCATCGGATAGCTGTAATATATGGCCAGTAATCCCATTAACAAAGTACTTATGAAGACTAGTCGCCAGTTAAGAAAGGACAAAAAGACTCCATACAATGCAACGCCTAATAAAGTGCCAACTCTTGAAGCGGTGACTGGTACTGCAAAAGCACGTCCTCGTTCCTCGGGAGAGAAAACAACACTCAATATCGCATTAGAATTAGCTGAAACTAATGCACCTCCAATTCCTCCAAGACCGCTCCAAATAATCAATTGCGTCAAGTCGCCCGAGGTAGCCGCTAACAAATTTGCTACGGTCATTACTACAAGCCCTATAAAAAACACCAGAACATACCCATATCTGTCACCTAGCCTTGCTGCAAGAAAAACAGTACTCCCAAGGACGAGAAGGCGAGCTATCACAGACCAAGATGCATCATCTATGTCTACGCCAAAATACGTCGCTATCGATGGTATGGTGAGAGTGATTGGGATAAATGTCGACTGTACTAATAATTGCCCAAACGCCAAGGCATATAATGCATCTTTACGTTGCTGAGTGGAGCCCAACTCCTTAAAAGCCGATATTATATTAAGGCGATCTACAATAACATAAACAATATTCATAGCATCTCTACAAGAAAACTCATATGGATTAACGATGCGATCTGCGCGCTGGATTTTGCCAACCCTCACGCAAAAGCTAGCAGATATATAAAGTCAAACTATTCAGTCATGGTCTACAATCCATCCTAAATCGACCTGACGATCAAGTGGGATCACGGAAGGAATGGCAGCTCCCTTAAGAGTATTACCAATTGCCTCATCATTTTTCAACTGAAGAATATCACTATCCGGTAAAGCAAGTAATTCACTTAAAACATATGTGTTACCTTCGCCTAATTCGGGGGAAGGCTTTTTCATTTTTATGTCATTACCCGACAACCTCCATCCCCGGCTGGTATACCGTTTTTGACCAATATGAGATCCTGGAGGGTGGGTTAAGGTTTCAAAATAGCCGCGATCAGAAAATTGCGGATTCGATAGCATTTCCTTAGCATTTATAGTAGACCCACAAGGAACCCCGCGGCCTTGTAATAATTCCATTACGTCTGCGGCGGTCCTTACAGATGTCCAATCATTGATTATTAAATCTAGTTTATCTTGATATTTATATCGGATGATAGGGTCCTTAAAATCATCGTTATTAATTAGTCTCGGGTCTCCGACAATCTCGCAGAAGATTTGCCATTCGCAATCGTCTCTGATTGCTAAAACTACCCAACTGTCCCTGTCTCTACATTTATAACATCCATGAGGTGCGAAATACTCATGCCGATTACCAATTCTCCGGCTTCTGCGACCATTGAAAGCATAATCTAACACACCTTCCCCCATAAAAGATGCTCCAACCTGATACATAGCTAGATCTACCCAAGTCCCACGACCTGTATTGTACCGGTTGTATAAACCGGTCATTATCGCAAGTTGGGCTGTCCAACTTGCCAAAAAATCTGTATAAGAATTTGCAATTTTATTAGGGATATTCCCTTCTGATGAATTGCCATTTTCGTCGTAGTCTAAGTAGCCCATGAATGCACCAGTTCCATGTGTCGGCTCAAGCGCAGTAGCCATAGCACCAAAATCGCTCCAAGGCCCACTGTGCCCATATCCGGTATTGGACACCATTATCAAATCCGGGTTTATTGTTTTTAAGTTTGGGTAGTCAAGGCCAAATCTACGCATGACCCTCGGAGTAAAATTTTCAAGGAATATATCGCTTATTTGGACCAATTGTTTAAGCGTGTTAAGTCCAGACTCCGATCGCAGATCTAATGTTAAGCTTCGCTTACCCCTATTTAGGGTCTGGAAAGTACCCCCAGTTTCCCAATAATTATCCAATGGCTGATTATCAGGATACGGTCCGTTTAAAGTCCTAGTAGTATCAACGAATTCTGAGTAATGAGTATCTATTTTTATTACTTCGGCTCCTAGATCAGCAAGATACGCCCCGCAATAAGGCATGGCGAACACTCTGCTAATATCAACTACTCTTATTCCATGTAGTGGCAGAGAAGTCATATAGACCACCTTTGAAGAACTGTTAACATCTTTTAAATGACTCCGCATACATATAAATCGACTAGATCTTCAGAAGAATATCCCAAACTCTCTTGGAACATCTCCCTGTTATGCTGGCCTAGTAGAGGAGCTGCTTTGGCCATACCAGAATCATTTTCAGATATCTTGGGCCCCATTCCTGGATATCTCGCTAATCCTACTACCGGATGATCCACATCAATGAAGAATCCTCTATTATCCAGATGACTGCAATCATACAAATCACCCGCATCCTGAGCCATTCCAAAGACCAGCCTTTTCTCACCCGAAGCTTCAAATAGAGGTTTGCGGTCCCAGCTAGACAAGCCTTCAATTAACAGAGATTTAATTTCTTCACCATATTCTATCCTCCCCGAACCGGTACCAAATTTTTCATCTTGCAACGCTGAAGGACCTATAAGATCAGCTATTACGGACCACGGTTGAGATCCCTGTATTGAGGGGACTACATATCCATCTCTGGCCGGCATTAATTCGTCAAACCCTGACCCTCGTACTGGCCTTCTACCTTTTATCGCCCCCATATACTCATAATAAGGCACCGGTTGGACCAGATGCGAAGCAAGACACTCTATGACAGAAACTTCTACTCCCTGACCTATACCGGAAGTCAATCTCTGGAATAGTGCGGCCGTAGTAGCAACAGCAGCATTAATACCACTGACATAAAACGATTGATTGAGAACATTTCGAAGCGGCTCTCTATCAGAGTCACCGGAATGATACATCAAGCCACTCAAAGCGTATGTAACAATATCAGTCGATTCAAAATGTTTATATGGCCCAGATAGCCCAAAGGGGGTAATAGAAGTAATTATTAAACGAGGATTAATATCTTCAAGACTCTGCGGCCTTATACCTAAAACTTCTATTTCATCAACCGACATATTTTGGATAACTATGTCGGAGGTGCGCATTAACGAATCTAATATTTCTCGCCCAGATCGGGAGAAAATATCTAAAGTTATACTACGTTTATTAGTATTCAAGTAAAGAAACGGTATGCTTTTCTCGGGATGAGGATCATTATTTACAAATGGGCCAACATGCCGGCTTGGATCGCCCCCCAAAGGAGTTTCTATTTTTATGACATCTGCACCATAATCAGCTAAAAGCTTCCCGCAAAAAGGAGCAGAGACTCCGCCTCCGAGTTCCAAAACGCGGATGCCGTTTAACATACCCATGTTTACCAAATTTCCTCGTCCCATTCTAGCGGCAAGATTTGTCCTCGTTTGGGCAGTATCACTTTACCTATTCCTGAAGCTGTCTGGTCTCCGCGATTATTAGTCAGGGCTACTTGGCATTCAATATATCCATAACCATTTACCTCTGATTTACTGGAAACAGTCCCAGAGGCAGTAATAGTATCTCCGGGGAAATCCATTCCACGATGCTCTACGTAGAATCTTTTAAACCAACCTTGTTCTCCCGCAAATTTAATAAGCAACTGGCCTAAATATTGATTTTTTAGAGAACCGTTAACAACCACATTTGATAACCCTTGATGGAGTTGTGCAAACGGAAGGTCCCAATGAATCCTAGCGTAGTTTCCATTAGCGGCTGCCCATCTAATCAAATGGGTCGTGGTCATAGGCCCCTTTACCACGGAGTCCAATTTATCTCCCACAGAAACATCTTCAAAATACTTTTGAGGACTGTTGTCGGCTTGGGGTTTAGAAAGTATTACCTCAGGGTCTGGAGGCGCAACCGAAACATTCTGCAAAGAAGTTTGGGCCAGTGCCACTGTCTCGGGAGTATCTCCTTCAGGCAAAGCGCGGTGTATACTGACATGTTTCGCTTTGTTGATTACCTCTCCTGTTTGATTAGTTTGTGTTTCCTCTCGCACTACAAAAACCAGAGGGCCCGAGCGGCCCTGCTTTTCAAATATATCCAACATGCGGAACTGACGCGTTATCCAGGTGCCAATAGGACATGCCCTTAAAAATTGCCAATCGCTTCCACCATTCAGACCATAACTATTGAAAGGTAGTGGAACTTCAAAATGCCATTCTTGGCCAGCACCAAAATATCCTATCGGTGGACCAATATCTTTCCAGGTAGCCAAAGGTGGACATAATAAACTGCCAAACCTGCTCTTTGCCGCATAATCTGGATCTACATAGAGCGGATTATAGTCTTCTATGGCGTCAGCCACGTCGTAGGCCATTTCATCAGTAATAGCAAATCGGTTTGTTTGCGGGTCGCTATCTTTGCCTATTAAAGCCTTTATTTCTTTAGTAATTAGTTTATTAATCAAAACCTATACTCCTACAAACGCGAATCACAATAACATACCGAATATTAGCATTTTTTTGTACCCGAATTCCACGTACGCTTCTAAAAACTGTAAGATGCGGCATTCTGCCACTAATGTTAATATTCCACCATGTGCAGATCGAAATTCAAGCTGAGCATTTTGGACCAAAGCCCAGCAGCTGAGTCTGAATCCGGTAGCGACGCTATAGCTCACACAATATTTCTTGTGCAAAAAGCGGAAGCCTTAGGATACCACCGGTTTTGGGTGGCTGAGCACCATGATTCGCCTCGCCACATGGGATCATCTCCGGAAGTGTTGATATCCCATTTGCTAGCAAAAACCAATTCGATCAGAATTGGATCAGGCGGAGTAATGTTACAACATTACAGTCCATATAAAGTAGCCGAGAATTTTAACGTGCTAGCGTCATTATGTCCCGGCAGAGTAGATCTGGGCATAGGAAGGGGACCCGGAGGTCTCCCAAAAACAACTAAGGCATTACAACAAGGCAACGACCCTGGAATAAACTCTTTCGAAGACAAACTGATTCAACTACGTCAGTATATACATGACGATATTGAACCCGAACATCCGTTATACGGGATAAAAGCAAAGCCGATGCCAGAAGTACCAGCAGATTTATTTCTTCTAGGAACGTCTTTGTCTAGCGCTGAACTTGCAGCTCACATCGGATTGCCGTACGTCTTCGCAGTTTTTCTTAATAGCGACCCCTCACTTATGAACGAAGCATTAAAGTATTATTCCGATAACTATCATAATAATGGCTATAGCACAGCGCAGCCCATGTTGGCATTACCAATTATCGTTGCTGAGTCCGAGACAGAAGCAGCCCAATACGCTTCAGAAATCATAATAGTGCGAATTACACTTGCAAGTGGCCGAACGTTCACAGTGTTTTCAATTGAAGCAGCCGAGGAACTCGGCAGACAATCAAATGAAGAATTTACGTATGAAATACAACCAGGAAGTGTTGTTCATGGAACAAAAGACATTGTGCAACAAAAGATCAACCGAATCAGAGCATCCCATCCAGTAGAGGAAATATTTGCTGTAACTGCGATAAAAAGTTTCGAGAAACGAGTCCGTTCTTACGAATTGCTAAGCGAAATTTCATGGGACTGATTGCAGTATTAATAAGCGGTTAGGTAAATGCAATTATGAATAAAAGAAAGATGCACATCGGCGCTTTCCTAGCGGGTACCGGTAGCAATATGGCCTCATGGCTTCACCCTAAAGCCATATCAGATGGTGCAATAAATTTAAATTATTACAGGGAGCTAACAAAAAAGGCTGAAAACGCTTGCCTTGACTTCGTATTTTTCGGAGATGGTCTATATATAAGTGAAAAATCTCATCCCAATTTCCTGAACCGCTTTGAGCCACTAACTCTATTGGCTGCATTGGCTATGGAAACCTCGAACATAGGATTAGCAGCTACTCTTTCAACAACGTACAGTGAACCCTTCACTGTCGCACGCCAATTTGCATCAATAGATCATATAAGTAATGGTCGTGCCGGATGGAACATTGTCACGTCTCCCTTAGAAGGCTCTGCATTAAATTACAGTAAATCTGAACACCCAGTCCATGATCTTAGATACGATATCGCCGATGAATACTTAGAAGTAACCAAAGGCTTGTGGGATTCTTGGGAAGATGATGCTTTCGTGCGTGACAAAAATACTGGTGTATTTTTCCATCTGGACAAAATGCATCGACTAAACCACAAAGGCAGTCATTATTCAGTTCAGGGGCCACTGAATATATCTCGTTCCAAGCAGGGACGCCCACTGTTAATTCAGGCAGGCTCTTCTGAAGCTGGCAAGGAATTCGCATCCAAACATGCCGACGTGATATTCACAGGTCAGTCTTCAATGGAAGACGCTATCATATTTTATAACGATGTGAAGCAACGAGCTGCAAGTTATGGCAGGGATTCCAAGGATATTCTTATCCTTCCAAGCTGCGCCCCTATAGTCGGGGACAGCACTCATCTTGCAGTGGCTAAATATCAGGAGATAGCTAACCTAGTTAGCATTGAAGACGCTCTAAATTATCTTGGCAGATACTTCAACGATATTGATTTTACTCAATACGATTTGGACGAGAATTTTCCTGACCTAGGAGATTTCGGTAGGAATGGCTGGGAAAGTGCGACTGACAGGTTGAAAAAATTAGCAAAAGAAGAAGGGCTAACGTTACGAGAGTTAGCCATTAGGACTACTAGCCCCAAACCACCCTTTCTAGGAACAGCTACTGAAGTTGCCGACACAATGGAAGAATGGTTTGAAGCTGGAGCTGCAGACGGCTATATGTTGAACGCTTCTGTACTTCCCGAAGGGTTTAACGATTTTATAGATGACGTTCTACCAGAATTAAAAAACCGAGGATTATTTAGATCTTCTTATGAATCAGATACACTTCATGGGAATTTGGGTCTGACAATTCCAGACAATCGTTACGCAGACTCTAATCATGCCTGACGTTATCAAGTTGGAAAGCGAACAATCTTCCCCAATACCTAATTACCGATGCGTCAAACATCTAAAAAGGGCCTCCGTGCACTGAAGGCCCTTTTGAAAAGACTTACTTGGATTCATTTACTTTGAAGATAAGTTCCAACCTATCCAATTACATAGAGCACGTCCCATAATTAATTCTTTGTCACTGCCCGACAACCAAGTTAGCTCTTCCGTAAATAAAGTCACACATTGTTTCCAAGAACATGGCATACGCGTTATATCGGTACCCCAAAACATCCTATCAGGGCCAAATGCATCATAAATCCGATGTAGATGGTCATGTATGTTTGCGAAGGGGTACGATTGACTGGAATAACTAGGTGCACCGCTAGCTTTAACAGCAACATTTGGAAATCGAGCCAAATTTATTAACTCCGGCAAAGTCTCCCATGCTGCATCATCCACTAATCCTCCCATTCTACCCATGTGGTCTACAATCAATTTTAAGTTAGGATGCTTTTCAGCGACCTCAGCGACGACAGGCAAAAAGTTGGCAGCGGCTAAACCTATCGGCAAGCCAGCTTTCTCTGAGGCCGGCCAAAGCCAATCCATGGTACCGTCTGTGGGCCAGGTGGCTTGATGGGGTTGGTTTAAAGCAAAACGCAAACCGAGCATGCCGGGTTGGTCATTCCAGCTATCTATCAATCCTTTGCTACTCTCTTGGTCCAATGGAAAGTTCCCTAGGATAGCCAGCCTATCAGGATGCTGCTTCACGGCATCGATAGCAACCTGATTAGAGTCAGGGTCCCAACCAGGTGGATGAATTACAGCAGCATCTACTCCGCCCTCATCCATTTCTTTGAGCAAGTCATCCATGGAATAAGACTCAATCTGCCTGTGGGCGCGATTTCCGGGCAAGCCTTGTGACCATATGTGAACCTGTGAATCTACTATTAGCATACTTACCTCCTTATTATTGCAACCATTAAATTAAATAACCTTCTGCCTTACACCCGTGCCGTATATTTCTTAGCCGCGAAACAGCTGGCAATTATTAGGAAAGCCCATCCAGCCATTAAGCTCAATCCACCAATAGGTGCTATAGCGCCCAGAATTTTTATATCAGACAAAGCTAAAGCATATAAACTCCCTGAGAATATTAATGTGCCAATTAAAAAGAGACCTCCAGATACAATCAATAGCTTTGATCCCCAAATACTGTAAATCAGGCCCGTGATTATCAATATTACCGCATGGTACATCTGAAATCTCGCTCCTGTTTCAAAAATATCGAGGGCTTCGGCGTCAAGATGGCCTTTTAAGATGTGTGCGCCTAAAGCGCCTAGAACGACACTAACCAGACCCATAAAAGCACCGATTCCAATAGCATACTTAAGCATTTAATTTCCGTACCTCCATACCTTCGTTTAATCTAATTAGCAGTCTATCTTGAGTCAATACCGGTTCACTCATAGATTACGCTTTCTAACTATAATCAAATAACAGTCCTAGTATACGGGCATTATGTTATATAATGCCGCCAATTATCCGACTTACAAGAGGTTTGAAATGACTGTTCAATTATCTGATATCCTCGAAACTATGGAACCTACTGTATTAACTTCAGGGTGGAATCGGACGGAAGGGCCTCTCTGGCATCCAGAAGGCTACGTAACGTTCGTGGACCTAGAAGGATACAGACTCATGCGCTGGAACACAGACGGAACTGTCACAGTAATCAGAGAAGATACAGGGGAGGGCAATGGCTGCACTTTAGATCTAGAAGGGAGATTATTGATGTGTGAGGGTGCAGACCATAGAAGAATTACCCGCATGGAATCGAACGGCTCAATAACTACCCTGGCAGATAACTGGAAAGGGAAACGTTTTAACAAACCAAACGACATAATATGTAAATCCGACGGAACAATATATTTCACTGATCCGGAATTACGACTGCCACTAGCAGACAGAGAACTGGGGTTCGCCGGCGTTTATCGCATCGATCCCACCGGAAACCTACATCTAGCTAGCGACCTATGTGTCTATCCCAATGGGATAGCCCTGTCTCCAGATGAATCTACACTTTATGTATCTATTAGCAGGGAATATCCCGAATGTTTTACAGAGGAAGAGAATGAGCAGTACTGTGCCCACCGTCGGATAGAAGCATTTGACGTTTCAAGCACAGGAGAACTTAGTAATCACAGATTATTCTGTGATATGTCATCAGCAGAGCCTGGAGTACCTGATGGCATGAAAGTGGATACTGAGGGAAGAGTATTTTGTGTAGGATCTGGAGGGTTTTGGGTAATTGATTCGAGTGGAGAAGTAATTGGTATTGCCAAAATGCCCCAAATAACTCGTAATTTAGCCTTTGGAGGTCCTGATTTTAAGACGCTGTACATGACTCCTGGGGACTCGTTGGCCATGATGAAAGTCAAAACGCCAGGAATCGCTCCCTACAGCAGGTAATTATTAGGGAGCAAAAAGTTCTTCGACACTAACGTAGTCGGGTATCACTTGCTGCCGTACATTAAAATCTATAAATGTTTCGAGTGTCTTCCTGGAAGACTCTAACCCGTATTGAATTGGATCTCCCCCTACAATTTTCCGAAACTGAATCATACCGAAATCTGCCTTGCTGAAATTAGTGCCTGACTTCAGAAACTCTAGGTATTCCTTTCTAGCTCTATCAAACAATTCAAATAAAGATGCTGAGAGCCATGGGTACTTCTCTAGAACATCGTTTTTAACGACCAACATATGACTAATGGGGTACAAACCGGTATCCCTGAACCATTGTTCATCAGCTTCTTGTGGATTGTGGAAAAGCATTTTTACATCTGGAGACTCAATTGGTCCTGCTCCTATAGCAGCATCAATTTCACCTGAAATTAACATCTCCATTAAGTTGCTATTGGGAGAGCTTATTACATTCTCCGGAGGAATATACTCAGCTACATGTTCGTCCCCGGAAAGAACCCAAGTCACCGACTGAAGATCCACGCCGTAAACGGTTTCTAATAATCCCCTAGTCCAAACTCCTGGTGTAACCGTGTACCCGCGAACACCGACGCGCTTTCCAGCCAAATCGGCAACTGACCTGATGCCGGATTTCGAGTTGTAAGATAGTCCTTCATGATAAAAACTTCTAGTCAAGAAAATGGGTAGTCCCGTAAAAGCTTTACCGTGAGCTCTTGCACATAAATAGGTTGAAAGGGCCATTTCCGAAATATCAAACTCTAAGCCTCTCACCATTCTACGGAATATACTTATAACCGGCTTTATTTCACGGTGGTCTAGATTAAATTGTTCAGATATCACAGATCCATTTTTTAGAGGTTCGGTATGGCCGTAATCGCCGACAGCGATACTTAGCTTAGGATTATCCATTAAGATATAACTCTTCCTATCATCAAATTGAGTCTCCACTACGGTGATACAAGTACTATCCTTCCCAAAGGAGGAGATTTCTCCAGCATATTCAAAGCATTATTGGCATCAAACAGGGAAAATCTTTGTGACACCACGGGTTTTAAAAGGCCGCTTTCAACTAGCCTTACGGTCTCAACTACATCTTGAAGGTTAGATGCTCTTGTTCCCAGTACATTCCACTGGCCGTATATTAAATCTGCTGTATCTACAGTTAGGTGTTTGTCATACGCATAACCCATTACGACCAATCTGCCCCCTAGCTTCAGAAATTTGAAGCAATCAGCTAGCACTTTAGGTACAGCCTCTCCGCCCACGCCTTCAATTACTACATCCGCTCCGGCCCCTCCGGTAAGATCCTTGACTCTATCAACCACGTCCTCATGAAGTGCGTTAATAGTTTCGTCTGCTCCATATTCAGATGCAGCTGCTATTTTATCTGGTTCCACATCAACCGCTATAACTCGGGAGCCCAATAATGCGGCTAATTGAACCGTATGGATCCCTAATCCACCCAGACCTACCACTACAACGGTTTCTCCCACTTGGGCTTTAGCTTTTTGAACGAGTGCGTGATATGCCGTAGCCATGGCATCTGGGATAATAGCAGCCAATTCAAAGGGTAAATTATGCGATATTTTAACTGCGTTTCTTCCCAAGACGCACATATAATCAGAAAAGCCTCCGTCAATCTCAAAACCGGTCCGCGGTGCGTCAGAACAGTAATTCTCCATACCCAGCCGACAATAATCACAGAATCCACAGCTTCGTGTGGGATAAACTGTCACTCGATCTCCAGGCGCAAGTCCAGGAACTTTGGAACCAACGGATACTACTTCTCCTGAAACTTCATGGCCTTGCACATGCGGGACTGAAACTGTAGGAACAACGCCGCTGATAATCTTCAAGTCTGTTGCACATAATCCATTAGCCTTAACCTGAATAATAATTTCATTTTCATCATGTGAAGGGTCAGGTAAAGTAGTCTCAACTAACGGTTCATTAAATTGCTGGAGTACCATTGCTTTCATGTAGTGTCCTCATTATGTCCTAAATGAATACGTTTATATGTAATCGGTAATATATGATAAATCAGATATAATTTTATGTCTTTAAAAACTGTGTATCATGCATTTATATCGATATATCAGGAACAATAACTCTTTATGTCGTCTTTAGCTTCTTGGGTTCTCTGATCTAACCAGAGCACCATCTCTTGCGTCTTCAAGAATTCCCCTTTCATAAAAACGGATTCGTAACCAGATCTGCGTTTGAGTGCATCTTCACATAACGCTACTGTACGTCGAGCCTCCAGAGAAGCCCGCCCGTCATTTAAGACTATTTCCCTTCCGGCAGAAATCCCCCATTTCCCTGAGACATAGATACTCCCTCCCCACAGGACTAAAACTAGCAATAATAGTATTGTTTTAACATTCGCACTCATTAATACCTCAATTATCTAACCACACAATAATTTATGGGCCCAACTCATAATGCACTCTGGTTAAAGCATTCTTAATAAATCTTCCACAAACAACATACATATCATTTTAAATGGTATATTTTCATTAGAACATTACGATTTAAGGTTGTTAAGTACAATTAGAATAACACGGCAGGTTCAAAATGAGCGATTACCAAGGAGTGTGGCCAGTAGCACCAACACCATTTACGGAATCAGGCACCCTAGATTTAGATGGCATGAAATCAGTTATAGATTGCATCATCGATCAAGGCGTGGATGGAGTATGTATTCTGGCTAACTATTCAGAGCAGTTCCTACTCTCAGACGAAGAACGACAAGTACTCACAAGACTATGCCTTGAATATATCAATGGCAGAATACCTACAATTGCGACCATCAGTCATTACTCCACGGACATAGTTGTCGCTCGTGCACGAGAAGCACATGCACTTGGCGCCGACATGGTAATGATGATGCCTCCATATCATGGAGCGTTAATGCGGGGGACTACAGAACAGATATACGATCAATTCGCTGCCGTTTCGAAAATAGGTATCCCGATAATGGTGCAGGATGCTCCCATATCAGGTATAGATTTACCCGTCGATTTACTCATCCGAATGGCTGCAGAAATCGAACAAGTAAAGTGCTTCAAAATAGAGTCAGCGCAAGCTGCATCCAAATTAAGAAGACTAGTCGACGAGGGGGGCGAGACTATACAGGGACCATTCGATGGAGAAGAAGGCATAACCTTACTGGCGGATCTCGATGCCGGTGCCACCGGTAATATGCCATCTGCGTTATTACCTGACCTAATACTTCCAGTTGTCACTAACCATCGACTTGGCAACCTGCAAAAATCAATTGACGGATACAATAGAATATTGCCATTAATCAATTATGAGAACAAGCAATGTGGTTTTAGGGCTGCTAAAACTGTAATGATGGAGGGCAACGTAATAAAATCTGACCGCTGTCGACACCCTGTTCCGCCCCTTGCACCACAAGTCAGAGCAGGACTTTTAAAACTGGCCCAGGAATATCAGCCTCTGAGTCTAACATGGGGCAAGTAAGTCAAGATTCTACTGCGCTGGGGTTGCCGCGAGAAGATCAGATCTAGCGTATTCTGGCAATTTGTTTTCCCAGTCCGATATCAAAACTGCATTTGTGCGATCCATCGACATTATGACCACTGCGCCAACGAGGCTGGCCATGACGGATAAAGCTATGGTGAGCATATAATTTCCAAACACGCTAAATAATACCCCACCTATCCAGCCGCCTGTCGCCATACCTATCTGAGCGCCACACAACTGCCAGCCAAAAGATCTTCCCAAAGATCCTTCGCCATAATATCTTCTATTAATTATCGGGAAAGCAGAACCCTCTCCGCCATAGCCTATGCCAAAGATCACCGCAAATAAATAAAAACTCCACGTATTACTAGTCCAAAACAACAT